>CZKA01000067.1_pt1 | contig 159073 bp, 150 predicted proteins | sample 1657991 | NCBI WGS metagenome assembly CZKA01 (sample SAMEA3501708, study PRJEB10268) | metagenome | biome: nitrite-oxidizing laboratory bioreactor; material: liquid mineral medium | place: Austria | collected 2011-12-21
ACTTCTCTCAAGGGCAAATCACCCATCGACCTCGTGCCCAACGTGCCCGGACAGAACATCTAGGCGGCTCGAGTCGACGTTCGCGACAAACCGGACATTGCGGTGGCGGGGCGTGGACTCGGTCGGCACGGCCGCCTATGGTCTCGGCCCAGTCACCGCTTTCACACATGTAAGTAGGTGGTGAAGAGGGCTTCATGGGGCGTCGACTCTCGCGTGTTTCTGACTCACTTTCTAGCGTTAGGGGCCTCATCGTGAGGGTTCGCACCGGTCACCTCTCCTTTTCGGGTTCTGGGCGTGGCGACGAGCGTCTGCGGCGTACTCATGGCGGGGTCTCGGTGCTGGTTGCTGGGCTCGCGATGACGCTTGTGGTCTCGGGGTTGAGCCCCCTGCTGCTCGCGAGTCCGGCTGCTGCGGCGCCGGTGGTCGCTGGGAGTCCAGGTGACCCGATCGAGCTGGTCCCGAGCAATCCGTTGGGCACCCTTCCTTCACCGAAGGACCCGGCGGACGCGATCGTGCCGTTGGTCAACGACCTTCCCGATGTTCCGCAGGACGACAGCGGTGTGGTCGACGCCGGGGAGTCGTGGGCGCCGGTCCCAGGGCTACCGGTCGCGGTGCGTGAGGACCCCGATGCTGGGACCGAGCCTCCTGCTCCGACTGACGCGCCGAGTGATTCGCCTGCTCCTTTCCCGACACCTTCTGCCACCCCGTCGGCTGGTCCGGCTGCATGGCACGGACTGTCTGGATCGCTGCAGTCTCACGTTGGTGCGCTGAGTGATCCGACTCCTACGACGGATCCCCAGACTGATGGGGCCGCGGACCCGGTCGGCCCTGTTGAGGTGCAGTTGATCCAGCCCGAGGACCTGTCGGAGTCGGTGATGATGCTGACGTTCACCGACACCGGAGCGGCCACTGAGACTGCTGCACCCACGGATGCTCCGAGTCCGAGTGCGGGGACGCCCAGCCCATCTTCATCTGGCTCTCCGTCCGCATCGCCGCCGACGAGCACGTCGCCCAGTCCATCGGTTTCGCCGTCACCGAGTGTCGGGCTTTCTGACAACCCGGTGGAGGACTCGGCTACCGCTGAGGCGGATGGGCTTGAGGTGCGGGTGTCCTATGCGGGGTATGACCACACCTTCGGTGAACGATTGACGGAATGGTCGTGAACGGTATCCCAAGGATAGGAACGGTCTACATCCAGTGACTCCAGAATCTCTCCCGCTCCCCGAGTCAGCCAGATTGCTTCTCGAGTCCCTAGCGGACCTGATCCAAGACGGGTCAGATGTCTTCGCCGAACAAGTTGGGCGCGCTCGTTCGAGATCCGTATCGCCCACATACATCGAGGTGGAGATCCCCGACGATTGTCGCCGTGGGCCCTGGTCAGATGGACCGCTGCCAGTGAGTCCGACGGTGGTTGATGAGAGCGGGGGTGTCACAGGCAGCATCTTCGTCTGGATAGAGGGAGGGAAACTCTCTCTCTTGGAGCAGCCTTGGTACACGGATGCCCCACCGACCGAATGGCCGCCGCTTCAGCGGCTCAGGTACGGATGACGGTACGCCCTCGGGTCGTCTAGGAGTCTGAATCGACCGTTCGGGTGCCGACAGACGTCCGTGGCCAGGTCTCGAGACTGCGGCGCACCTCACCTGTCTGTGGCCTCAATCTGTTGTCCGGCCCCCCGATTTGTGGTCCAGCTCTTGTGAGAATCCATCCATGAGTGAGAGGACCGGTGTCAGTGAGCAGACGTTCTACCGGTGGCGTTCGAAGTACGGGGCGTTGAAGGAGGACGAGGCCATCCGTCTCAAGACTCTTGCGCAGGAGAATGCCCGGCTCAAACGGATCGTGGCTGAGCGGGCCTTGGACAACTCGCTGCTCGAGGACGTGGCGAAGGGAACCTTCTAGGCCCGGCTCATCGACGCGACGCGGTAGCTCATCTTCAGAAGCAGTTCGGTATCAGTGAGCGGCGCGCGAATCCCCTGGCCACGGCTGCCGCCCATTCCTCGATCTCACTGCTCACGAAGGTCTCTATGCAGCCACGTGAACACCGGCGGCCGATCGTTCGAAAGGTCCGGTCAAACAAGGCCGTGCAAGCGGATAGCGGACTTTGGCTAGAGTGCCGTGCGGTCGACGCCGTTCATGACCTCGCCGAGCGCCGCGGCGAACTCGGCTTCGAGTGGGGATTGTGTCGCCTCAATGGCCACGGTTCTTTTCGTCTTCGTCTTCACCGTCCAGTTCGATCATGGACTGGGTAGTGGCTGTGCCACAGAAGGTAGCAACCACGGGTCCCGCTGATCAGATCCTCCAGAGGATCAGGGCCTGTCGGTTCCACTGTCGTCGAGTCGGAAACCTCTCTGTGCCAGTCAACGACAGGCGAACGACGCGCTGCCCAGGGCGTGCTGTTCGTTGGCACCTGTCAGCTACTTCACCTGTGACAGAGCCATTGTGTCCTGGGGACATGTCCCCACCCGCCGGATTCGACCAGGCAGCAAGCCTTTTGGCCCTCCGGGCAACGCTGAGCGCGACCGCCGCGATGGACGAGGCCTCGTACCGAAAGATCTTCGCTACGAGGCCTTGTTCTGGTGTCCGAGGGGGGACTTGAACCCCCACGCCCGATAAAGGGCACTAGCACCTCAAGCTAGCGCGTCTGCCTATTCCGCCACCCGGACGAGTGCTGCAGAACTGTAGCAAAAGGCAACCGCCGATCCCGCATCGGGCGGGTGTCAGGATGGGGTCATGGAGACCCGTGAGTACGACCCAGCAGCCGAGGTGGTCGACCTCTGCCGCGAACTGATCCGGATCGACACCTCCAACTACGGCGACCAGGAAGGGCCCGGGGAGCGCAAGGCGGCCGAGTACGTTGCCGGACTGCTCGACGAGGTCGGCATCGCGTCCAACATCTACGAGTCTGAGACCGGTCGTGCCTCGGTGATCGCCCACTGGGGCGACGGCGCTGACCCGTTGCTCGTGCACGGTCACCTGGACGTCGTCCCCGCGGCAGCCGAGGACTGGCAGGTCGACCCGTTCAGCGGCGAGATCCAGGACGGCTACGTCTGGGGACGGGGAGCCGTCGACATGAAGGACTTCGACGCCATGCTGCTCTCCTGCGTGCGCGCCCGGGCACGAGCGGGTGCGACGCCGACGCGGCCGATGGTGCTCTGCTTCACCGCCGACGAGGAGGCGGGCGGCCACAAGGGCGCCGAGCACCTGATCACCGAGCACCGCGACGAGTTCGCCGGGTGCAAGGAGGCGATCGGCGAGGTCGGCGGCTTCTCCGCGACGATCCGGGGCAGGCGGGTCTACCTCATCGAGGCCGCCGAGAAGGGCATGGCCTGGATGCGCCTGACCGCCCGCGGGAGGGCTGGTCACGGCTCCATGCTCAACAGCGACAACGCCGTCACCGACCTCGCGGCCGCCGTGGCCAGGATCGGTGCCTACGAGTGGCCGGTACGCCTCACCCCGACCATGCGCACCCTGCTGGCAGCCGTTGCGGAACTGGCCGGCACCGAGGCCACCCCGGAGAACGCCGAGTCCCTGATCGAGGAGTTCGGCAGCGCCGCGCGGATGATGGGTGCGGTGATCCGCAACACCACCAACCCGACGATGCTGGGTGCCGGCTACAAGGTGAACGTCATCCCGACCGAGGCCACCGCCCACGTCGACGGTCGCTTCCTGCCAGGCTTCGAGGACGAGTTCTTCGCCACCCTCGCCGAGCTCTGCGGCGAACGGGTCACCATCGACTACGTGTCCAAGCAGGACCCCTGGGAGACGCCGTACGACGGTCGCCTGGTCGACGTGATGACCCGCTCCATCCTCGCGGAGGACCCCGACGGCATCGTGGCTCCCTACCTGATGAGCGGCGGCACGGACGCCAAGCACTTCCGCAAGCTCGGCATGCGCTCCTACGGGTTCGCGCCGCTGCGGCTTCCCGCCGACCTCGACTTCACCGCGCTGTTCCACGGTGTGGACGAGCGAGTGCCCGTCGACGCCCTCGAGTTCGGCGCCCGGGTGTTCGACCGGTTCCTCGGGGAGGCCTAGAAGATGTACTGGAAGTCCGGGCGCACCTGACGGATGATCTTGCGCCGCAGCACCACCCGGCGTACGCCGTCGGCGCCGATGCGGACCCGGTCCAGCTCCCACCCACCGCGCTCGGCCCGGTCGACGAGCAGCCGGGTGACCACGTTGCGGGACAGCTCGCGCGGCAGGGTGAGCCGCTCGAACTCCCACTCCACACCGGGAGCGGGCGGGCGGCGGGTGGCTCGGCTCACGTCACTCCCCGGACACGTCGTCGAGGGCGTCGATGAGCTCGGTGGGCAGCTCGAGGTCGTCGATCGACAGCGCCCCACGCAGTTGGGCGGCCGTGCGCGCGCCGACCAGCGGTGCCGTCACCCCCGGGCGGTCACGCACCCAGACCAGTGCGACCTCCAACGGCGACCAGCCCAGGCCGTCTGCGGCACGGGCCACCGCGTCGGTGATGCGCTGGCCACGTTCGTTGAGATAGGCCCCCACGAACGAGGCGAAGTGAGGAGAACCGCCGCGCGAGTCGGCGGGGGTGCCGGAACGGTACTTGCCCGTCAGCACGCCACGCCCCAGCGGTGACCAGGGGAGTACGCCGAGCCCGTTGGCGGCGGCAGCCGGCAGCACCTCGTGCTCGATGCTGCGGTTGAGCAGGGAGTACTCCACCTGCGTCGACGCCAGGGAGGCCCGACCGGGCACCGCCCGCTGCCACGTCGCGGCCTGCGCTGTCTGCCAGCCGGTGTAGTTGGAGACCCCGACGTAGGACGCGCGCCCGGACGTCACCGCGATGTCGAGGGCTGAGAGTGTCTCCTCCAAGGGCGCGTCGTCGACCCAGGTGTGCACCTGCCAGAGGTCGACGTGGTCGACGCGTAGCCGCTTGAGGGAGGCATCGAGCGAGGTGAGCATGCTGCCGCGTGAGGCGTTGGTCTCACGGGTGCCGCCCCGGCGCGAGATGCCGGCCTTGGTGGCCAGGACCACGTCGTCGCGCCCGACCACCTCGCCGATGAGGGTGCCCAACAGCTCCTCCGACGCGCCGTCTCCGTAGCCAGCGGCCGTGTCGACCAGGGTGCCGCCGGCCTCGACGAAGGCGATCAGCTGGTCGCGGGCCTCGTGCTCGTCGGTGTCCCGGCCCCACGTGAGCGTGCCGAGCCCCAACCGAGACACCTTGAGACCGGTCGATCCCACCGAGCGTTGCTGCATGGCGCAACGGTAGCCACCCGGGGGCTGAAAGTCGGTGAGCGCCACGGGGGAGCCGGTCAGGTAACCCGCAGGGAGGGCCTCGTAGGCTGTCCCCCCTCACGTCCGCGAGCACATTGGGTGACCATGAGTGATCTGAACTACCTCGAAGCCGTCGTCCTCGGCGTCGTCGAGGGTCTCACCGAGTTCCTCCCGGTCTCCAGCACCGGTCACCTGACCATCGCGGAGAAGATGCTCGGCCTCCAGATCGACGACCCCGCGATCACGGCGTACACCGCAGTGATCCAGATGGGCGCGATCGGCGCTGTGCTCGTCTACTTCATCAAGGACATCTGGGCGATTACCAAGGCTTGGTTCAAGGGACTCGTGCGCCCGGAGTACCGCGGCACCTTCGATCATCGGATGGGCTGGTTCGTGATCGCCGGCTCGATCCCCATCGGCGTGATCGGCTTCGTCGGCAAGGACGTCATCTCCGGTCCGCTGCGCTCCCTGTGGTGGGTGGCCGGAGCCCTGATCGCCTGGAGCGCGGTGATGTGGCTCGCGGAGACCCGAGGCACCCAGGAACGCGGCGAGAAGGAGCTCACCCTGACCGACGCGATCGTGGTCGGCCTGACCCAGTGCATCGCCCTGGTCCCCGGGGTCTCCCGGTCCGGCGCCACCATCTCCGCCGGTCTGCTGCGTGGTCTCGACCGGGTGACGGCCACCCGCCTGAGCTTCTTCCTGTCGATCCCCGCTCTCACGGCCGCCGGCCTCTACGAGCTCAAGGACGTGCACGGCATCGGCATCGGGCCGACGCTCGTCGGCACCGCCGTCAGCTTCGCCGTGGCGTACGCCGCCGTCGCGTGGCTGCTGCGGTTCGTCGCGGGGCACCCGATCACCTGGTTCATCCCCTACCGCCTGGTGCTCGGCTTCGGGATCATCGCCCTGCTGGCCGCGGGCACCATCTCCGCCACCTGACGGGCTACAGCCAGCCGGAGCGCTTGAAGAAGGTCCACAGACCGCCGATGATGACCACCATCAGCCCGATCGCCAGCGGATAGCCGTACTGCCAGCGCAGCTCGGGCATGTGGTCGAAGTTCATGCCGTAGATGCCGGCGATCAAGGTGGGCACAGCCGCCAGCGCCACGCCAGCGGAGATCTTGCGCATGTCCTCGTTCTGGCGCACCGAGATGCTGGCCAGGTGGGCGTCGAAGGCCGTCGACAGCAGGCGGTCCAGGGAGTCCACGATGTCCCAGGCCTTCGCCAGGTTGTCGGCCACGCCGTGGAAGAACGGCGCCACCTCGGGGGCGATGGCCTCGAGCTGGCCGTCCGCGAGTCTGCCGATCGGTTCGCGCAGCGGCAGCACGGCCCGGCGTACCTCCGAGATCTCGCGCTTGAGGGTGTAGATCCGCGCCGAGTCGTCCGTGCGGGTCGGCGAGAAGACCGAGGCCTCCACCTCGTCGACGTCCTGCTCGAGGGCCGAGGCCACGTCGCCGTAGGCGTCCACGACGGTGTCGCAGATCGCGAAGACCACCGCCGACGGGCCGTGGGTGAGCACCTGCTCCTTGCGTTCGAGCAGCGCGCGGGCAGTGTGCAGCTCGGATCCCTCGCCGTGGCGCACGGTGACGATGAAGTCCGAGCCGATGAACACGCTGATCTCACCCGTCTCGACGGCGTCGTCCTCGTCGACGTACCACAGCGTCTTCAGCACCAGCAGGAGGCTGTCGCCGTAGGACGCCAGCTTGGGTCGTTGGTGAGCCTGCAGCGCATCCTCCACGGCGTACCGATGCAGCCCGAACACCTTCACGACCTGGGCCATCTCCTCGGCCGAGGGCTGGTGCAGCCCGATCCAGACGAAGTCGCCATCACCTTTCAGGCCGGCCCGCATCCCGGCCAGGTCAGCGGGGTCGCACTGCATCGGCACCCGAACACCCTGGCGGTACACCGCGTTGTCGATGATCACGAGGCCGAGGGTAGCCCCGTTAGTCTCGACCGCATGGCAACCGCGATCCTGGTCCGACACGGCCGCACGACGGCCAACGCCACCGGGGTGCTGGCCGGGCGCACCGCCGGGGTGAGGCTCGACGACGTCGGGCAGCAGCAGGCGAAGGCGACGGGGGAGCGGCTGGGCGTCGTACCTCTGGCTGCCGTTGTGACCAGCCCGCTCGAACGGTGCCGACAGACGGCGACAGCGATCCTGGCCGCCCAGGCGGGCGAAGCCAAGGCGACCCCCGAACGAGGGCTGCTGGAGTGTGACTACGGCGAGTGGCAGGGTGAGCAGCTCAAGGTGCTGGCCAAGCACGCGTTGTGGCCCTCGATCCAGGCCCAGCCGTCGTCGGTGACGTTCCCTGGTGGCGAGTCCATGGTGGCGATGTCGTCACGGGCGATCTCGGCCGTGCGCCGACACGACGCCGCGATCGCCGCCGAGCACGGTGACGCGGCCAGCTGGGTGGCGGTCAGCCACGGCGACATCATCAAGGCGATCGTGGCCGACGCGCTCGGCATGCACCTCGACCTGTTCCAGCGCATCAACATCGACCCGGCCTCGATCACGATCATCCGCTACACCGCAGCGCGTCCCTACGTGCTGTCGGTCAACACCCACGCCGGCGACCTGTCCTGGCTGCGGCCGCCGGTGAAGAAGGGTCGGAGCCGTCGCAAGCCGGTCACCGACGCCGTCGTCGGTGGGGGTGCCGGTCCCGTTCCCCCCTCGGCATAGGCTTGTCGCCATGAGTCCCCTCGTGCATGGATTCGATCCTCCCGAGCGCTTCGTCGCCGGCACTGTCGGTGAGCCCGGTGCCCGCACCTTCTTCCTCCAGGCCCGCACCGGCAACCGGGTCACCAGCGTCGGTCTGGAGAAGCAGCAGGTCGCCGTCCTCGCCGAGCGCATCGACGAGCTGCTCGACGAGGTGATGGCCAGCGGTCAGCCGACCGCCCTGATCCCGGCGGTCGCGCCCCTCGACCTCGAGGACAACGGCCCGCTCGAGCAGCCGATCGAGGAGGAGTTCCGCGCCGGCACCATGACCCTCGCCTGGGAGCCCCAGACCGAGCGCGTCGTGATCGAGGTGTTCCCCTACACGGAGGCTGCGGTCGTCTCGCCCGAGCAGCTCGACGAGGATCTCGAGGAGCCCGAACCCGACGAGGTGTTCATGGTGCGCATCACCCCGGGCGCCGCTCGAGCCTTCGTGAAGCGGGCGGCGACGGTCGTGGAGGCCGGACGCCCGAGCTGCCCCTTCTGCGGCAACCCGATCGACCCTGACGGCCACCTGTGCGTGCGTGCCAACGGCTTCAAGCGACGCGACCCCTGACAGCGGGACCGTGACTCAGACCGTGTCGCCGGAGCTCCTCGCAGCCCCCTTGGTGCTCGAAGGCCGGATCATGCCTGCCTCCAACGCCACCTTCTTCGGCACTGCGGGCGACACCCAGGTCGTCTACAAGCCGATCGCGGGGGAGAAGCCGCTGTGGGACTTCCCCGACGGCACGTTGGCCAACCGCGAGATCGCGTCGTACGCCGTGTCCGAGGCGCTCGGGTGGGACGTCGTGCCGCTGACCTTCCTGCGCGACGGTCCGCACGGGCCGGGCATGGTGCAGGTCTGGCAGGAGCCCGACCCCGACCAGTTCCCGGTCGACCTCGTCTCGCCGGACGAGGTGCCGCGCGGGTGGAAGCACGTGCTGGATGCGTCTGACGCCCGTGGTGCGCCCGTGTCGCTCATCCACGAGGACTCCCTGCCGTTGCGTCGGATGGCACTGTTCGACGTCGTCGTGAACAACGCCGACCGCAAGGGTGGTCACGTGCTGGGGATGGCCGGGGGACACCGCTACGGGGTGGACCACGGAGTGAGCTTCAACACCGACAACAAGCTGCGCACGGTCCTGTGGGGCTGGGCGGGCGAGCTGCTGGACGACGTCGAGGTCGAGGCTGTCACGCGGCTGCTGGTCGACGACGCTCTCGCTGCCACGTTGTCCGCCCTGGTCACCCGCAACGAGGTGCGCGCCTTCCAGCGACGTTGTGAGCTCCTGCTGAGTCGCGGATCCTTCCCGGATCCGTCCTCGCAGTGGCCCGCGATCCCGTGGCCGGCCTTCTGAGAAGTAGGCTGCTCGCCATGCGCACGTGGTCAACCCCGCACGTTCCCGTCCTGCCCGTCACCGGCCCCCCCGTCTCGTTGTACGACGCGCACACCGACGCGCTCGTGGAGACCAGCCCGGACGGGCCGGCCCGCCTCTACGTCTGCGGCATCACGCCGTACGACGCCACGCACATCGGCCACGCGGCGACCTACCTGGCCTTCGACCTGCTGAACCGAGCGTGGCGCAACGCCGGACACGACGTGACCTATGTCCAGAACGTCACCGATGTGGACGACCCGCTGCTGGAGCGAGCCGCCAAGGTGCACGTCGACTGGGTCGAGCTCGCCGAGCGCGAGACCCAGCTGTTCCGCGACGACATGACGGCGCTGCGCGTGCTTCCGCCGGAGCACTACATCGGTGCGGTCGAGTCGATCCCGCTGGTGATCAGCCTGATCGAGCGCCTCCAGGAAGTCGGCGCCGTCTACGCGGTGGAGGGCGACCTCTACTTCTCCGTCACTGCGGACGCCGCCTTCGGCCAAGTCTCCGGGCTCGGACGCGACGAGATGCTGGAGCTGTTCGCCGAGCGTGGCGGCGACCCCGAGCGCACGGGCAAGAAGGACCCCCTCGACTGTGTCCTGTGGCGCGCCGAGCGGCCCGACGAACCATCCTGGCCGAGCCCGTTCGGCCCGGGCCGTCCCGGCTGGCACATCGAGTGCAGCGCGATCGCCCTCGAATACCTCGGCACCGCGTTCGACGTCCAGGGGGGCGGCACCGACCTGATCTTCCCCCACCACGAGATGAGCGCCGGCGAGGCGCAGGTGGCGCACCCCGGCTCGGTCTACGCGAAGGCCTACGCCCACCAGGGCATGGTGGGCTACGACGGCGAGAAGATGTCGAAGTCGAAGGGCAACCTGGTCTTCGTCTCGGCGCTGCGCAACTCCGAGGTCGACCCGATGGCGATCCGGCTGACCCTGCTGCGCCACCACTACCGTCCCGACTGGGAGTGGACCGACGACCAGTTGTGGGATGCCGTGGACAGCCTGGTGCAGTGGCGGGCGGCGGTGAGTCGCGGAGCCGGAGCAGACTCGGCGCCGGTCATCGACGCCGTGCTGGCCGCACTGGCCGACGACCTCGACGCCCCGACCGCAGTGGCCGCGGTGGAAGCGTGGGTCGCTGCCACCAACGCCGGCGACGACAGTGACGCCGATGCCGGAGCGAGCATCTACAACCTGATCGACGCGGCCCTCGGACTCGCGCTCTGAGCGATCAGTCGTCGGCTCCGCGGCGCTTGAGGTAGCGCTCGAACTCACGAGCGATCGCCTCGCCGGACGCCTCCGGAAGGTCGGTCGTGTCGCGGGTCTCCTCGAGCGCCTTCACGTAGTCGGCGATGTCCTCGTCCTCCTCGGCGAGCTCGTCGACTCCGCGCTCCCACGCCCGCGAGTCCTCGGGGAGGTCGCCGAGCGGGATGCTGATCTGGAGCAGCTCCTCGATCTGGCCGACCAGCGCGAGGGTCGCCTTGGGACACGGGGGCTGCGCGACATAGTGGGGCACGGCCGCCCAGTAGCCGACGGCGGGGATGTCGAGGCGCACGCAGGCGTCCTGGAAGACGCCGAGGATGCCCGTCGGGCCCTCGTACGTCGACGGCTCGAGCTTGAGCCGGTCGACCAGCTCGGGCTCCGTCGCGGTGCCGCTCACCGGGATCGGCCGGGTGTGCGGCGTGTCCGCGAGCAACGCGCCGAGCGTGATCACCAGCGCGCCGCCGAGATCGTCACAGGCCGCCAGCAGCTCGGCGCAGAACTGCCGCCAACGCATGTTGGGCTCGATGCCGCGGACCAGGATCACGTCTCGCCCGAGTCCGGGGGGCGAGGCCACGGCGATCTGGGTGCTCGGCCAGGTGAGGCGACGATGGCCGGCCTCGTCGGTGCCGATCACCGGGCGGTTCATCTGGAAGTCGTAGAACTCCTCGGGGTCGACCGCCCCCACCACCGTGGCGTTCCACACTGAGAGCAGATGGTCGACGACGGAGGACGCGGCATCCGCCGCGTCGTTCCACCCCTCGAACGCGGCGATGACGACCGGGTCGTGGAGTGGGGGGATGTCCTGAAGCTCGATCACGTCACCAGCGTAGTCGGATCGCGGATTTCGTCGCAGGCAACGCCCGGTGTCACGATGCGGGAAGTCGGTCCAGTGGCTGGACCGCCTGCCTAGGCTTGTCCGGTGGGCCTGACGGTCCGCCTCTCAGCGATTGGATCCCTGTGCCGGAAACGTCCCTGGAACGTCCCGACTGCACCGTCGAGCTCACGGCCGCGCTGCGTGAGCGCATCCTCGTCCTCGACGGGGCGATGGGCACTGCGATCCAGCGGGACAGGCCCGACGAGGCCGGCTATCGAGGGGAGCGTTTCGCCGACTGGCCCAGCGACCTGCAGGGCAACAACGACCTGCTCACCATCACCCAGCCCCAGATCATCTCGGCGATCCACGAGGAGTACCTCGAGGCCGGCGCCGACATCATCGAGACCAACACGTTCAACGCCCAGGCCATCTCGCTCGGCGACTACGGCATGGCCGACCTCTCCTACGAGCTGAACGCCAGCGCCGCCCGGCTGGCGCGGGCCGCCTGCGACGCGATGACGGTCCGCACACCCGACCGGCCCCGCTACGTCGCGGGCGCACTCGGGCCCACCACCCGGACGGCCTCGATCTCGCCTGACGTCAACGACCCTGGCGCCCGCAACGTGTCCTACGACGAGCTGGTCGCGGCCTACCTCGAAGCCGCCGGCGGGCTCGTCGACGGCGGGGCCGACCTGCTCGTCATCGAGACGATCTTCGACACCCTCAACGCCAAGGCGGCGATCTTCGCCGTCGAGACGCTCTTCGAGCAGCGGGGCCGCCGCTGGCCGGTGATCGTGTCCGGCACCATCACCGACGCCTCCGGCCGCACCCTCTCGGGCCAGGTGACCGAGGCGTTCTGGGACTCGGTGCGCCACGTCGCCCCGCTTGCCGTCGGGCTCAACTGCGCACTCGGGGCCAAGGAGATGCGCCCCTACATCGCGGAGATGTCCAGGTTGGCCGACACGTTCGTGTCCTGCTATCCGAATGCCGGGCTGCCGAACGCGTTCGGTGAGTACGACGAGGCTGCCGAGGAGACCGCGGCGATGCTCGGCGAGTTCTCGACGAGCGGGTTCACCAACCTCGTCGGCGGCTGCTGCGGCACCACCCCCGACCGGCACCACCCCCGACCACATTCGCGCCATCGCCGCGGCTGTGCAGGGCCTGGCGCCTCGCGAGCCGATCGTCGCCGCACCCGCCCTGCGGCTGTCTGGACTCGAGCCGTTCACCATCAGCGACACCTCGCTCTTCGTCAACGTCGGCGAGCGCACCAACATCACCGGCTCAGCCCGCTTCCGCACGTTGATCAAGGACGGCGACTACGACACGGCACTCACCGTGGCCGCACAGCAGGTCGAGAACGGCGCGCAGGTCATCGACGTCAACATGGACGAAGGCATGATCGACGGCGTCGCCGCCATGGACCGGTTCCTCAAGCTGGTGGCGGCAGAGCCCGACATCAGCCGGGTTCCCGTGATGATCGACTCCTCCAAGTGGGAGGTGATCGAAGCCGGGCTGAAGTGCGTCCAGGGCAAGTCGATCGTCAACTCGATCTCCATGAAGGAGGGCGAGGACAAGTTCCGCGCCCAGGCGCGGCTGTGCCGCAAGTACGGCGCAGCCGTCGTCGTGATGGCCTTCGACGAGGACGGCCAGGCCGACAACCTGGCCCGGCGCCAAGCCATCTGCGAGCGGGCCTACCGGATCCTCGTGGGCGAGGTCGGGTTCCCGCCCGAGGACATCATCTTCGACCCCAACGTGTTCGCCGTCGCCACGGGCATCGAGGAGCACGCGTCCTACGGACTGGACTTCATCGAGGCCACCCGCTGGATCAAGGCCAACCTGCCGGGCGCCCTCGTCTCGGGCGGCATCTCCAACGTGTCGTTCTCCTTCCGGGGCAACAACCCGGTCCGCGAGGCCATCCACGCCGTCTTCCTCTTCCATGCGATCAGGGCCGGTCTCGACATGGGCATCGTGAACGCGGGCGCGCTGGCGGTCTACGACGAGGTCGAGCCCGAGCTGCGCGAACGCATCGAGGACGTGGTGCTCAACCGCCGCGCCGACGCCGCCGAGCGGCTGCTCGAGATCGCCGAGTCCTACAACCGCTCCGGCGAGGCCCGCGACGAGGCCGAGGAGGAGCTGTGGCGCACGATGCCCCTGGGGGAGCGGATCACCCATGCCCTGGTGAAGGGCATCGACGCCCACGTGGAGGCCGACACCGAGGCGCTCAGGCTGGAGATCGCAGCCAGGGGCGGGCGCCCCATCGAGGTCATCGAGGGCCCCCTCATGGACGGCATGAACGTGGTCGGCGACCTGTTCGGGGCCGGCAAGATGTTCCTGCCCCAGGTGGTCAAGAGCGCCCGGGTGATGAAGAAGGCCGTCGCCTGGCTGATCCCGTTCATCGAGCAGGAGAAGCTCGACAACCCCGAGCTGGCCACCGCCAAGGACACCAACGGCACGATCATCATGGCCACGGTCAAGGGCGACGTGCACGACATCGGCAAGAACATCGTGGGGGTCGTGCTCCAGTGCAACAACTACGAGGTCATCGACCTCGGGGTGATGGTTCCTGCGCAGAAGATCCTCGACGCGGCGCGGGAGCATGACGCCGACCTGATCGGCCTGTCCGGCCTGATCACGCCCTCACTGGACGAGATGGTCAACTTCGCCACCGAGCTGCAGCGCCAGGGCCTGAGCATCCCGCTGCTGATCGGCGGCGCCACCACCTCCCGCGCCCACACGGCTGTGAAGGTCGACCAGAAGTACGACGGGCCGGTGGTCTGGGTCAAGGACGCCTCCCGCTCCGTGCCGACGGCCGCGGCCCTGCTCGACGATCGCCTGCGTCCGGGGCTGATGGCCGACGTCAAGGCCGACTACGACGCCCTGCGCCAACGGCACTCCACCAAGCAGGAGCGCCCGATGCTGGCGTTCGCGGGAGCCCAGGCGAACCGCACGCCCATCGACTGGACGGCGTACTCCCCACCTGTGCCGAAGCAGACCGGAGTACACGTGCTGGACGACTACGACCTCGCCGAGCTGCGCGACTACATCGACTGGCAGCCGTTCTTCAACGCCTGGGAGATGAAGGGCAAGTTCCCCGACATCCTCAACAGCCCCACCACGGGGGAGACTGCCCGCAAGCTCTACGACGACGCGCAGCGCATGCTCGACGCGATGATCGCCGAGAAGTGGGTGATCGCCCGTGGCGTCTACGGGCTGTTCCCGGCCACGTCGACGGGCGACGATCTCACGCTCACCGCTCCGGACGGCCCGGTGACCCTGCACCACCTGCGCCAGCAGGGCGAGCACCGGGCCGGCATCCCGAACCGCTCCCTTGCCGACTACGTGGCCCCGAGCGGGACGGGTCTCACCGACCACGTCGGCGCCTTCGCGGTCACTGCGGGGATCGGACTGGCCGAGAAGGTCAAGGAGTTCCAGGCGGCCCTCGACGACTACTCCGCGATCATGGTCGAGGCCCTCGGCGACCGTCTCGCGGAGGCCTTCGCCGAGCGTCTGCACGAGCGGGTCCGCACCGACTTCTGGGGCTACGCACCCGACCGTCTCTCCAACGAGGACCTGATCGCCGAGAAGTACGCCGGCATCCGGCCCGCGCCCGGCTACCCGGCCTGCCCCGACCACACCGAGAAGCAGCTGCTCTGGGACCTGCTCGACGTGGAGGCCAATGCCGGCATCAGACTGACCGAGTCGATGGCGATGTGGCCAGGTGCGGCCGTGTCGGGCTGGTACTTCTCCCACCCCCAGTCGCAGTACTTCGTCGTCGGCCGCCTGGGTCGTGACCAGGTCGCGGACTACGCAGCACGCAAGGGCTGGAGCCTGACCGAGACCGAACGCTGGCTCTCGCCCAACCTCGGCTACGACCCGGAGGACTGAGATCTCATGACGAACATGGCAGCGGTCCTCTGGGACATGGACGGCACCATCGTGGAGACCGAGCCCTACTGGATCCAGGCGGAGTACGAGCTCGCCGAGAAGTACGGCTTCGAGTGGAACGAGGAGCACGCGATGCAGCTCGTGGGGAGCGACCTGATCGTGAGCGCCCACTACATCCGCGAGCACACCGGCCTCGACCTACCACCCGAGGACATCGTCCGGCAGCTGCTCGAGCGGGTCATCGCACGGGTGCGCGAGTCGGTGCCGTGGCGGCCGGGTGCTCGCGAGCTGTTGGCCGACCTGGTCGCCGAAGGCGTCCCGTGCGCCCTGGTGACGATGTCCTACCTCACGTTCGTCGAACCGGTGCTCAACCACCTCCCCGAGGGCACCTTCGAGGCCGTCGTCACCGGCGACGCGGTCGACCAGGGCAAACCCCACCCCGAGGCCTACCTCACCGCGGCGGCGCTCCTGGGTGTCCGCCCCGAGGACTGTCTGGCCATCGAGGACTCCAACACCGGCACGCGTTCGGCGGAGGCTGCCGGTTGCCTGGTGCTCGCCGTACCCAACCATGTCGCCGTGGAGCCAGGGGAGCGCGTCATCTTCCGCGACTCGCTCAAGGGCCTGGGCCGGGCAGAGCTGGCTGCCCTGATCGGCGAGTAGCACCGCGTCCGGCTGGTCCTAGGACCACCGGACAATGGCGGGGTGCACCCTGCGGCGGCGAGGGTTGGTCTCACCAGCCCATCCCCAGGAGGAACCATGAACGTCAGCCGCTTGCTCGCCACCGGATTCGTCGCCGCCATCGCGGTGCCGCTCGTCCTCACCGCCCCCGCCCAGGCCAAGGGCTCCGACGCCACCATCCGTGAGGGCTCGTGCTCGGGCTCGACCGACTGGAAGGTCAAGGTCAAGCCGGACGACGGCCGTCTGGAGTTCGAGGGCGAGATCGACAGCAACAAGGTCGGCCAGACCTGGAACTGGGTGCTGAAGCACAACGGCACCCGCTCGGCCAGTGGCACGGCCACCACGCGGGCCCCCAGCGGCTCCTTCTCGATCGAGCGCCGCGTCGTCAACCTGAGCGGTGTCGACAAGCTGGTGTTCAAGGCCACCAACCCGCGTTCCGGGGAGACCTGCCGCGGGGTCGTCAGTCGCTGAGCCGGCCCCAGCAACTAGCCTGACCCGACGACGATGGGGACGGAATGACGACATGAGAGCGCTCCTCAGGAGCCCGGTGGCCCAGTTTCTGGCCGTCGGGCTCCTGACGCTTGCCGCGATCGTGATCGGCACGGGCGTCCTCAGCGGTCGTGCGGCGTCCGAGGAGGCGCTCGCCGAGGCTCAGGCCACCACCCAGGTGCTCGGCCGCTCGGTGGCGCAGCCGGCGATCCCACGCGGTCTCATCACGGGCGATGCGGGGGCGATCGACAAGCTGGACCGTACCGTCCTGGAGCGGCTCATGGTCGGCGACGTGTTCCGGGTCAAGATCTGGGCAGCGGACGGCACGATCCTCTACTCCGACGAGACCCGGCTGATCGGCATGAGGTTCCACCTCGACGACGACGAGCTGGAGATCCTGAGGGACGGGGGCAGCGATGCGGGGCTCTCCGACCTCAGCGAGCCGGAGAACCAGTTCGAGAAGCCGGGCTGGGACCTGGTCGAGGTCTACACCCAGATCTGGTCTCCCGAGGGGCAGCCGCTGCTCTTCGAGGCCTACTACGCGGCGGCGGACATCGAGGCCCGACGCTCGGAGGTGTTCCAACCGTTCATGCGCATCACCGTCGGTGGGCTGCTGGTGCTGCTCGGAGTCGCGACGCCGATGCTCTGGGTGCTCACCCGACGGCTGACCCGGGCCGCGGCTGAGCGGGAACGGCTGCTGCTCACCGCCGTGGAGGCCTCCGACGCCGAGCGACGCCGGATCGCCCGCGACCTGCATGACGGGGTCGTCCAGGACCTGGCCGGGACCGCGTTCGCGGTGTCCGCGCTGTCTCGGGAGGAGCCGTCCGCGGAGCGCCGTGCCTCGCTCGAGCGCGCCGCGACGTCCCTGCGCGACGGACTCCGCAGCCTCCGCTCCCTCCTAGTGGAGATCCATCCGCCCAACCTCCGGGCGTCGGGGCTCGAATCTGCTCTCGACGACCTGGTCGCCCCCGTCGCAGGGTCGGGGACGCGGGTCTCGGTCGCGGTCGCCGACGTGGAGGGGCTCCCCGACACCACCGTGGCCCTGGTGTGGCGGGTGGCGCAGGAGGCTGTGCGCAACGCCAGCCGGCACGCGAGCGCCGACTCGCTGGACGTCATCGTCACCCGGACCGCCAACCTGGTGACCCTCGAGGTGCGCGATGACGGGATCGGGTTCCGTCCCGAGTCGCAGGAGAAGCCCGGCAGCTTCGGGCTCCGCGGACTCGAGAGCCTGGTCGCCGACCTCGGCGGGCAGCTCGAGGTCCGTTCGTTGCCCGGTCATGGCACCACCGTCCGACTGGAAGTGAGAGTCTCGTGATCCGAGTCGTGCTCGTCGACGACCATCCCGTGCTGCGCGAGGGTCTCGCAGCGCTCGTGCACGGAGCCGCCGACATGGAGGTGGTCGGCACCGCCTCCGAGGGAGCTGAGGCCGTCGAGCTCGTACGCCGCGTCCGCCCCCAGGTCGTCCTGATGGACCTGCAGATGCCGGGGATGGACGGTGTGGCGGCCACCCGCGAGATCGTCGACGAGGCATTGGGGGCCGACGTCCTGGTCCTCACCTCGTTCTCGGACGGCGGCCGGATCCTGGCTGCCCTCGACGCCGGCGCCGTGGGCTACCTGCTCAAGGACGCCGAGGCCGACCAGGTGCTGGACGGCATTCGGGCCGTCAGCCGGGGGGAGTCTCCCCTGCATCCACGCGCCGCGCGCGAGCTGCTGGCGGCGCGGACGCCGACGGAGCCGATGGTGCAGCTCACCCCGCGTGAGGCCGAGGTGCTGGAGCTGGTGCGGCAGGGACTCGCCAACAAGCAGATCGCCCGCCGCCTGGGCATCTCCGAACGCACGGTCAAGGCCCACCTCACCTCGACGTTCTCAACCATCGGAGTCGTGGATCGCACCCAGGCCGCCATCTGGGCGGAGCGGAACCTGGCCTAGGGCGCTGGGTCGGGCAGCGGCGGGGGCGTGCCGCCGAACTCGGGGCAGATCGCCTGGTGGGCGCACCAGGAACACAGCGTGGATCGTCGGGGACGCCAGTCGCCGCTCTGCTGAGCGGCGCGGATCGCCACCCAGATCGCCTCGAGCTTGCGTTCGGTGGCGAGAAGATCCTGCTCGTCGGGGGTGTAGCGCAACATCTCGCCGTTGCCGAGGTAGATCAGCTGGAGCATCGCCGGGACGATCCCACGGGTGCGCCAGATGACGAGGGCGTAGAACTTCATCTGGAAGAGCGCCTTGGCCTCGAAGAGCTCGCCGGGAGAGCGGCCGGTCTTGTAGTCGACGACCCGGATCATGCCGTTGGGGGCGACGTCGATGCGGTCGACGAAGCCGCGCAGCAGCAGCTTGGAGTCGAGCAGTGCCTCGACGTAGAGCTCACGCTCGGTGGGCTCGAGGCGTTGTGGGTCCTCGAGGGTGAAGTAGCGGTCGAGGACGGTGCGGCACGTCGTGAGCCAGTGGGAGACCTCCGGCCCCTCACCCCCGAACATCTCCGCCAGCTCGGGCTCGGCCTCGAGGAGCGCATCCCAGGTGGGCACCAGCAGGTCGCGCGCGCGCTCGGGAGTGCGGTCGAGGGCTGGGAGGTCGAAGAGGTCCTCGAGGACCTTGTGGACGACGGTGCCGCGGACGGCATCAGGGGAGAACGGCTCGGGCAGGCGGTCGATGGTGCGGTAGCGGTAGAGCAGTGGACAGGTGAGGAAGTCGCCGGCGCGGCTCGGCGAGAGCGCACCCAGCACGTCGACCCCGTCCACCGGGGTGGAGAGCCGGGTGGCGGGGGAGTCGCGCATCGAGCCCGTGGTCATGGGCGACACCCTAGGTGACGGCGCCGACAGTGCGGGCGCATCGGATAGCCTCGACACGTGAGCCAAGCCGATCCCGACCTTCAGCCGGTGCGGCGACAACATCCGCCCGGCACGATCCGGATCGGGCAGATCGCCGGCATCGACGTGCTCGTCACGAGCACCTGGTTCCTGATCGCCGCGCTGGTTGCGGTGGCCCTGGCTCCCCGTGTCGAACAGGTCCAGCCCGGCCTGGGCTTCGGGAAGTACGTCGCCGGACTCGCCTTCGCCGTCGTGCTCTACCTCTCGGTGCTGGCTCACGAGGCCGCCCATGCGCTGATGGCCCGTCACTACGGCCACCTCGTCAGCTCCATCACCCTCCACTTCCTCGGCGGGGTGACCGCCATCGAGGGCGAGTCGCGTCGACCCCGCGAGGAGTTCTGGGTCGCCATCGTCGGCCCCCTCACCTCGTTGGCGATCTCGCTGGGTGCGTTCCTGCTGCGGCCGATCCTCCCCGGAGGACTGGTCGGGATGACGGTCGACGGGCTGTTCGTGGCCAACCTGGTGGTCGGCCTGCTCAACCTCGTGCCCGGTCTGCCTCTCGACGGTGGCCGGGTGCTGAAGTCGGCGGTCTGGGCGGCTGCCGGCAACCCCCACCGGGGCACCATCGCCGCAGCGTGGGCGGGCCGGCTCGCCGCAGTGTGCGCGCTGTTCCTGCCCTTCCTCTACACGCCCGTCTTCGACATCGACCCGCAGCCGTTCGACTTCGTGATGGCCGCGATCATCGCCTTCTTCCTCTGGACCGGGGCCAGCGCTGCGCTGTCCTCGGCCAACCTGCGCAGGCGTCTGCCGAGCCTGGTGGCGCGCAACCTGGCCCGTCGTACTCTCGCCGTGCCGGAAGACCTCCCGCTCGCCGAGGCCGTACGCCGCGCCCAGGAGGCCCAGGCGGGCAGCATCGTGACGGTGACCCACGACGGCCACCCGACCGGCATCGTCAGCGAGGCCGCTCTGCGCTCGACTCCGGAGGACCGCCGGCCCTGGGTCGCGACCTCGTCCGTGGCCCGCACCATGGAGCCCGGGCTCTCCCTGCCCGCCACGATCTACGGCGAGGAGCTCATCCTCGCCGTGAGCCGCCGACCGGCCCACGAATACCTCCTGTTGGAGGACGACGGCTCGATCTTCGGCGTGCTCACCACCGCCGACGTCGATAGGGCGTTCCGGGAGTCTCGCCACTAGGGTTTCGGCCATGCCCGAGACCACCCCCGATGCCCTTCCCGACGACCCTGGCACCGCTTGGTCGGGTGTGCGGCGCGGCCCGCTGCGCGAGGGCGAATGGGTCCGCCTCGTCGACACCAAGGCTCGGCGTCACAACATCTGCCTCACAGCCGGCAAGCGCTTCTTCTCCAACCGGGGTCACTTCGACCACGACGAGCTGATCGGGCGTGAGGAAGGCTTCACGGTGACGTCGTCGGCCGGCGGGCAGTACCTCGTGTTCCGGCCGCTGCTCAGCGAGTTCGTGGTCTCGATGCCCCGCGGTGCCGCCGTGGTCTACCCGAAGGACGCCGCGCAGATCGTCGCGATGGCCGACATCTTCCCCGGCGCCCGCGTCGTCGAGGCCGGGGTGGGCTCCGGGGCGCTCACCTGCTCGCTGCTGCGCGCGGTGGGGCCGCAGGGACGGGTGTCGTCCTACGAGCGGCGTGAGGAGTTCGCCGATGTCGCCCGGCAGAACGTCACCCAGTTCTTCGGCGGCGACCACCCCGCCTGGGAGCTGACCATCGGCGACCTGGAGCAGAAGCTGCCTGCCTCCGAGGAGCGCGCCGATCGGATCATCCTCGACATGCTCGCCCCGTGGGAGTGCGTCGAAGCCGCCGCCGACGCCCTGCTGCCGGGAGGCATCCTGTGTGCCTACGTCGCCACCACCACCCAGCTCTCGCGCTACGTCGAGACGGTGCGCGTGCACGGCGGCTTCACCGAGCCGCAGGCCTGGGAGTCCCTGGTGCGCGACTGGCACGTCGAGGGCCTGGCTGTGCGCCCCGGCCATTCGATGGTCGGACACACGGCGTTCCTCGTCACCGCGCGCCGGATGGCCCCCGGAGAGCGACCGCCCCTGAAGAAGCGTCGACCGGCTCCCGGCGCCTACGGCCCCGACTACACCGGCCCCCGTTCTCCGGATCAGCCGGACGACGAGGCGACCGTCTCGAAATCGTGACCAACACCGCGAGATAACCGCTTCCCTTCCCAGTGCCCGCAGGTAGGGTCGAATCATCAGGAGGTGGTGCAGATGTCCGCATCGGAGAACACCAGCCGCGAAGAGCTCAACAGCCAGGTCCGGTTCCTCGAGGCCGAGGTCACCGACCTGCGCCGCCGTCTCAGCGACATGCCGGGGGCATCGCGCGCGATCGAGCAGCGACTGAGCGACACGCAGCGGTCGCTGGCCGCGGTGACCACCCAGAACGAGCGACTCGCCCAGACCCTGAGAGAGGCCCGCGACCAGATCGTGAGCCTCAAGGAAGAGGTCGACCGGCTCGCGCAGCCGCCTGCCGGTTTCGGCACCTTCCTGTCGCGCAACGAGGACGACTCCGTCGACGTCTTCACCGGCGGACGCAAGCTGAGGGTCAACGTGAGCCCCAACGTCGACCTCGACGAGTTGCAGCGTGGCCAGGAGGTCATGCTCAACGAGGCGCTCAACGTCGTGCTCGCCCTGGCCTTCGAGAAGGTCGGCGAGGTGGTCATGCTCAAGGAGATCCTCGAGGACGGCGAGCGCGCGCTGGTGATCGCCAACGCCGACGAGGAGCGCGTCGTACGCCTGTCGGAGCCGCTGAGGGCCACCAAGCTCCGCGCCGGCGACTCCCTGTTGTTGGACGCCCGCTCCAGCTATGCCTACGAGAAGGTGCCGAAGTCCGAGGTCGAGGAGCTGGTCCTCGAAGAGGTCCCCGACATCGACTACTCCGCCATCGGAGGCCTGATCTCCCAGATCGAGCAGATCCGCGACGCCGTCGAGCTGCCCTATCTCCACCCCGAGCTGTTCCTCGAGCACCAGCTGAAGCCACCGAAGGGTGTGCTGCTCTACGGCCCACCCGGCTGCGGCAAGACGTTGATCGCCAAGGCGGTCGCCAACTCGCTGGCCAAGAAGGTGGCGGCCAAGACCGGCCAGGAGGGGAAGTCCTACTTCCTCAACATCAAGGGCCCCGAGCTGCTCAACAAGTACGTCGGCGAGACCGAGCGCCACATCCGGCTGGTGTTCCAGCGAGCGCGCGAGAAGGCCAGCGAGGGCACCCCGGTCATCGTGTTCTTCGACGAGATGGACTCGCTGTTCCGCACCCGCGGCTCGGGGGTGTCCTCCGACGTGGAGAACACCATCGTCCCCCAGCTGCTGAGCGAGATCGACGGTGTCGAGACGCTCGAGAACGTGCTGGTCATCGGCGCCTCCAACCGTGAGGACATGATCGACCCGGCGATCCTGCGACCGGGCCGCCTCGACGTGAAGATCAAGATCGAGCGCCCCGACGCCGAGTCCGCCCGCGACATCTTCTCGAAGTACCTCATCGCCAGTCTGCCGCTCCACGCTGACGACCTTGCCGAGTTCGGCGGCGACCGGCAGGCGACGGTGGACGGCATGATCCGCGCCACCGTCGAGCGGATGTACACCGAGACCGAGGAGAACCGCTTCCTCGAGGTCACCTACGCCAATGGCGACAAGGAGGTCCTCTACTTCAAGGACTTCAACTCGGGGGCGATGATCCAGAACATCGTCGACCGGGCCAAGAAGATGGCCATCAAGGACCTCCTCGACCTGCAGCAGCGCGGCGTTCGCGTGTCGCACATGCTGCAGGCCTGCGTCGACGAGTTCAAGGAGAACGAGGACCTCCCGAACACCACCAACCCCGACGACTGGGCCCGGATCTCCGGCAAGAAGGGCGAGCGGATCGTCTTCATCCGCACGCTGATCACCGGCAAGCAGGGCACGGAGCCTGGCCGTTCGATCGACACCGTGGCCAACACGGGGCAATACCTCTAGGTCAGCTCCACGGACTCGCCCAGACCCAGGTCGAGGTGTCGTACGCCGGGCGCGCGCTGAGCCAGCGCGACCCGGAACTCGGCCAGCGGTCGATGCATCCACGACAGGTCGCGTACGTCGAACCCGGGTGGGTGCAGCGTCCCGTGATGGATCGGCAGCACCGCCCGCGCGCCGACGGCGAGACAGGCGTCGACGGCCTCCTGGGGTCCCATGTGGCCGGGGGAGAGGCGAGGACCCCACCCGGCGATCGGCAGCAGGGCGACGTCGATCGGCCGTCCGGCCAACACCGGCAGCTCGGACATCTCGGGGTAGCGCGCGGTGTCGCCGGCGAACCAGATCGTGGTGCCGGCCCCCTGGATGAGGTGGCCGTGGGTGTCGTTGGGGCGGTGCGGCATCGGCCGGGCACTGTGGTCTGCCCGCACGAGGCGGACCCGGGCGTCGCCGACGGGAACCCAGTCCTCCAGCGTCAGGTCAGGCGCCTCGGCGCCCAGCTTGCGCCTGAGCCAGGGGGCGTTGGCAGAGCCGGTCAGCATCGGTGCCCCCAGCACCTTGCGCAGCGATCCGAGGGCGGCGTGGTCACTGTGCAGGTGGGAGACGAGCACGGCGTCAGGGTCCTGCCACGACGCCGGGTCGGGCTTGGGTCCGATCCGCCGCAGAGGACCGGCGTGGCGCCGCAGCAGCGGGTCGGCGAGGATCCGGCTGCCGGCCAGGTCGATCACGACGGTGGCGTGACCCACCCAGGTCAGGCGCATCACGCCGGCTCGGTGACGTCGGCGACGGTGGCGTCGAGGACCGTCACGAGGTCCTGCGCGTCCACACTGAGCGCGACCCCGTGAGCGCCGCCGCCCAGCGACACCACCCCCCGGACCGCCTCGTCGGCGATCACCGGCCAGGGCGTCGTACTGCCGAAGGGAGTGATGGTGCCGCGGACGTAGCCGGTGACCTCGAGCGCGGTCTCCGCGCTGGGCATGGAGAGCCGGTTCACACCCAGCAGGGCGCGCAGCTTGGGCCAGGAGATCTCGCGGTCGCCGGGCACCAGCACGAAGCGGTAGTCGTCGTCGGTGACGCGCACGACCAGGGTCTTGAGGATCGCGCGCGGCTCGACGCCCCGCGCCGCGGCTGCCTCGGCCAGCGACCGCACCGGCCCGTGCCGGGTGACCGTGTGGGCGAGGCCGGCGCGCTCGACCGCGGCCAGCGCCAGGCCGGAGTTGTCCGTGTCGTTCACGGCACCATTCTGACCGCTCGGCCGAGGTAGAGGTGGGTCCACGGCCGCCCGACGCGTGGACCGTCGAGATAGTGACGGTCCAGCTGCTCGATCCGCAGCCCTGCTCGCGTGATCAGGTCGGTGATGTCGCGGGAGAGGTGGCAGCCTCCGAACACCCGCCGTTGAACGGGGTCGAGTCGGTGCTGCCAGCGCGCCACGGACGGGTCTGGTGCGAGCCCGTGCTCGAGGAAGTGCAGGCTCCCTCCGGGGAGCAGGACGCGGGCGATCTCACTCAGGGCACGGCCGGCGTCGGGGATGGTGCACAGCGTGAACGTGGACAGGGCCGCATCGAAGCTCGAGTCGGGCTCGGCGAGCCGTTGGCCGTCGAGGCCGCTGCGGCGTACGGGCACGCGGGACTCCGCTCGACGACGACTCGAGAGCTCCCACCCGGCATCGGAGGGTTCGACCGCGTGCACCGACGTCACCGTGGGCGGATAGAAGTCCACGTTCAGGCCGCTGCCGAAGCCGACCTCGAGCACCCGGCCGGCAAGCCCCTCGCAGGTGCGGGTCCTCAGCTCGGCGAACTCGGGTCCCCGCAGCGCCCGGTCGGTGAGCCTGGGAACCACGGAGTCGGTCCACACGCCCACCGACACCACCTCGCTGTCCGCTTCTCCGCGTAGGCTCGCCCCATGAGCGTACGCCGGGTGATGGGCACCGAGGTGGAATACGGCATCTCGGTGGTGGGCCAGTCGATGGCCAACCCGATGGTGGCCTCCTCCCAGGTGGTCAACGCCTATGCGTCGGCGACCTTGAAGGCCCGTCGGGCGCGCTGGGACTTCGAGGAGGAGTCGCCGCTGCGTGACGCTCGGGGCTTCGACATGTCGCGCCAGCTGGCCGATGCCTCGCAGCTGACCGACGAGGACATGGGCCTGGCCAACATCATCCTCACCAACGGCGCCCGGCTCTACGTCGACCACGCCCACCCCGAATACTCCACGCCCGAGGTGACCACCCCCCTCGACATCGTCAAGTGGGACAAGGCCGGCGAGCAGGTCATGCTCGACGCCTCGATCCGGGCCGGCCAGCTGCCGGGCGGCCCGGCGATCCTGCTCTACAAGAACAACACCGACAACAAGGGTGCGTCCTACGGCGCCCACGAGAACTACCTGATGCGCCGGTCGACTCCGTTCGGCGACATCGTCCACAACCTGACCCCCTTCTTCGTGAGCCGGCAGGTCGTGTGCGGTGCCGGCCGGGTGGGCATCGGGCAGGACGGCCGCGAACACGGGTTCCAGGTCAGCCAGCGCGCCGACTACTTCGAAGTCGAGGTCGGTCTCGAGACCACGCTGAAGCGGCCGATCATCAACACCCGCGATGAGCCGCATGCCGACCCCGAGAAGTACCGCCGCCTGCACGTGATCCTCGGCGACGCCAACTTGGCCGAGATCTCGACCTACCTCAAGGTCGGCACGACCGCACTGGTGCTCGCCATGATCGAGGACCGCTACCTCGAGGGTTCCGACCTCGCCGTCGACGGTCCGGTGGCCTCGCTCCGTGCGGTGTCCCACGACCCGAGCCTCAAGCACCTGATCCGACTCCACGACGGCCGCCGACTCACCGCGGTCCAGCTGCAGATGGAATACCTCGACTTGGCCAAGAAGTACGTCGAGGAGCGGGTCGACGCCGATCCCCAGACCCTCGACGTGCTGGCGCGCTGGGAGTCGGTGCTCGATCGGCTCGAGCGCGATCCGATGGAGTGCGCCACCGAGCTCGACTGGGTGGCCAAGCTCAAGCTGCTCGAGCAATATCGCGACCGCGACGGACTCGAGTGGGACGACGCCAAGCTGATGTTGATCGACCTGCAATATTCCGACATCCGGCCGGAGAAGGGCCTCTACCAACGCCTCGTGCGACTGGGTCGCATCGAGCGGCTGCTCACCGACGATGCCGTGGCCGCCGCCATGCACGACCCGCCGGAGGACACCCGGGCCTACTTCCGGGGCCGGTGTCTGGAGAAATACTCCGAACATGTCGCTGCGGCGTCCTGGGACTCGGTCATCTTCGACCTTCCGGGCCGTGAGTCGCTCCAGCGGGTCCCGACCATCGACCCGCTGCGCGGCAGCAAGGCGCATGTCGGGGCGCTGCTCGACCGGTGTGACACAGCCTCGCAACTATTCGCGGCACTGACTGCGCAGGCTCCACCCACTAGATAAGGTCGGGACATGGCACAGGAGCAGAAGCAGCCCAAGAAGTCCTCGGAGGTCGAAGAGGCCACCGAGGTGGCCCCCGACGAGTCCGTCGCCGAGCGCAAGGAACAGCTCGACGAGGATGTCGACGCGCTGCTCGACGAGATCGACGACGTCCTGGAGACCAACGCCGAGGACTTCGTGAAGTCGTTCATCCAGAAGGGTGGCCAGTGAACGACCCCCGTCTTCCGGCTGCTTACCTGATGCCGGGCAACTCCTCGTTCTCCGACTTCCTCGCCCACCAGGCTCCCGACCTGTTGCCGGCCCGTCGTGGCCTGCCGCAGGGTCAGGTCGGTGATCTCGCGCCGCACGGCACCACGATCGTGGCGGCCACCTTCCCGGGGGGCGTGATGATGGCGGGCGACCGCCGCGCCACCATGGGCAACATCATCGCCCAGCGCGACATCGAGAAGGTCTTCCCTGCCGACGAGTTCTCCTGTGTCGGCATCGCCGGGGCAGCGGGACTCGCCGTCGAGATGGTGCGGCTCTTCCAGACCGAGCTGGAGCACTACGAGAAGATCGAGGGCTCCACGCTGTCACTCGACGGCAAGGCCAACCGGTTGGCTGCGCTGATCCGCAACAATCTCGCGATGGCGATGCAGGGTCTCGCCGTCGTACCCCTCTTCGCAGGGTTCGACCTCATCGCCCAGCAGGGCCGCATCTTCTCCTACGACGTCACCGGTGGGCGCTACGAGGAGACCGCGTTCCACTCGGTGGGGTCGGGCTCGCTGTTCGCTCGTGGTTCGCTGAAGAAGCTCTACCGCGACGACCTGAGCGCCGAGTCGTGCGTCCAGGCCGTGGTCGAGGCGCTGTACGACGCCGCCGACGACGACTCGGCCACCGGCGGCCCCGACATCACCCGCCGCATCTTTCCCGTGGTGCAGGTGATCACGGCTGACGGCGGCCGTCGGCTCCCCGACGACGAGGTCGCCGCGATCGCCGACCGGGTGATCAGCGGACGCATGCAGCGCCCCGACGGCCCTGCAGCAGCGCTGGACGGAGGGCTGAACTGACATGAGCATGCCGTTCTACGTCTCGCCCGAACAGCTGATGAAGGACCGGGCCGACTTCGCTCGCAAGGGCATCGCCCGCGGCAGGTCCGTCGTGGTCGTGCAGTTCGCCGACGGCGTCCTGTTCGTGTCCGAGAATCCCTCCCAGGCGCTCCACAAGGTCTCCGAGATCTACGACCGCATCGCCTTCGCCGCGGTCGGGCGCTACAACGAGTTCGAGAACCTGCGGATCGCCGGTGTCCGGCTGGCCGACATGCGCGGCTACGCCTACGACCGGCGCGACGTCACCGGCCGCGGACTGGCCAACGCCTACGCCCAGACCCTGGGCACCATCTTCTCCAGCGGCGGCGAGAAGCCTTACGAGGTGGAGCTGTTCGTGGCCGAGATCGGTGACTCCGCCGAGGAGGACCAGATCTACCGTCTCACCTACGACGGCCAGGTGGCCGACGAGCACGGCTACGCCGTGATGGGTGGCGCTGCCGACACGGTCGCCTCCTACCTCGAGGAGCACTACGCCGAAGGGGCCTCGTTGGAGGCTGCGCTCGGTTTGGCGGTGGCGGCGCTCGGACACTCCGATGCCGGTGACCGGGTGATCCCCGACGGTGACCTCGAGGTCGCCGTACTCGACCGGAGCCGGAGCCAGCCCCGCAAGTTCAAGCGGATCGTCCCCAAGCAGCTGGCCGCCATCCTCGGAGACCGCAGTCCCGCTCCGGAGGTCGAGCCGTCGCCGACCGACGCGCCCACGCCTGACGAGCCGCCGACGGCACCGCCCATCGCGTGAGTGCCGACGACCTCGGCTGGACCACCCTGGGCGAGGACAAGGTGGTCCACGAGGGGTTCGTGCGCGTGCTCGAGCGGCGGCTACGGCTGCCCGACGGACGCGAGACCACCTGGGACATCCTGGGCGTCCCGCCGACCGTGGCCGTGCTGGCGCTCACGCCGAGCGGCGAGCTGGTGATGGTGCGCCAGTTCCGTCCGGCGCCGGGCCGCTTCGTGCTGTCGCTGCCTGGCGGGTTGATCGACGAGGGCGAGACTCCGGCGGACGCCGCACGGCGGGAGCTGCGCGAGGAGACCGGCTACTCCGCCTCATCGGTGGAGATCGTGGCCAGTGTCCATCCCAACAACGCCCTGAACCCGCGTCACACCGCCATCGCCCGTGGCTGCGTCCTCGCCGGGCAGCAGGACCTCGACGAGCTCGAGGACTGCGAGGTCGTGCTGATGACCGTCGCCGACGTACGCCGTCTGCTGCCCGGTGGCACCCTCGGCTCGACCGAGCAGACCTATCTGGCCCTCGACCACGCGGGCCTCCTCTGAGCGTCGCCGCCGTCCCGTGAACCCCGGATAACAGGGGTTGCTGGCGGTTGTCAGGGGTTGCAATGCCTGACAACCGCGAGTTCCCCCCGATATCCGGGGATTCCTGCAGGCCGCGGACGTAGGCTGCACCCATGGACCGTCGTATCTTCGGGATCGAGAACGAGTACGGCGTGACGTGCACGTTCAGGGGTCAGCGGCGGCTGAGCCCGGACGAGGTGGCCCGCTACCTGTTCCGCAAGGTGGTGAGCTGGGGCCGGAGCTCCAACGTGTTCCTGCGCAACGGGGCTCGCCTCTACCTCGACGTGGGCAGCCACCCGGAATACGCCACGCCCGAGTGTGACGACGTGGTCGAGCTGGTCACGCACGACAAGGCCGGGGAGCGGGTCCTCGAGGGTCTTCTGCTGGACGCCGAGCAGCGCCTGCACGACGAGGGCATCTCCGGTGACATCTACCTCTTCAAGAACAACACCGACTCGGCCGGCAACTCCTACGGCTGCCACGAGAACTACCTGGTCGGCCGGGCGGGGGAGTTCTCCCGGCTCGCCGACATCCTGATCCCGTTCCTGGTCACCCGACAGGTGATCGTGGGAGCCGGCAAGGTCACGCAGACGCCGCGCGGTGCGACGTACTCACTGAGCCAGCGCGCCGAGCACATCTGGGAGGGCGTCTCCAGCGCCACCACCAGGAGCCGCCCGATCATCAACACCCGCGACGAGCCACACGCCGACGCGGAGCGCTACCGGCGGCTGCACGTCATCGTGGGCGACTCCAACATGAGCGAGACGACCACCCTCCTCAAGGTGGCCAGCTGCGACCTGGTGCTGAGGATGATCGAGGAGGGCGTGATCATGCGCGACCTCACCATGGAGAACCCGATCCGGGCGATCCGGGAGATCTCGCACGACATGACCGGGCAGCGCAAGGTCCGGCTCGCCAACGGGCGCGAGGCCAGCGCCCTGGAGATCCAGGCCGAATACCTCAGCAAGGCGCGCGACTTCGTCGACCGTCGCGAGCTGCACACGCCCACGATCGACCGGGTCCTCGACCTCTGGGAGCGCGGACTGAAGGCCGTCGACTCCGGCGACCTGGGCATGGTCGACACCGAGATCGACTGGGTCATCAAGTGGAAGCTCATCGAGCAGTACCGCGCCAAGCACGGTCTCCCGCTGGGGCATGCACGGGTCGCCCAGCTCGACCTGGCCTACCACGACATCCACCGCAACCGCGGCCTGTACTACCTCCTCGAGAAGCGCGGCATGGTCGCCCGGGTCACCAACGACCTGAAGGTGTTCGAGGCCAAGTCGGTGCCGCCCCAGAACACCCGCGCCAGGCTGCGCGGAGAGTTCATCAAGAAGGCCCAGGAACAGCGTCGTGACTTCACCGTCGACTGGGTGCACCTCAAGCTCAACGACCAGGCCCAGCGCACGGTGCTGTGCAAGGACCCGTTCCGGGCGTACGACGAGCGGGTGCAGCGGCTGATCGACGGCATGTGAGGGTGGCGCCGGGGCGTCAGCCGCTGGGGCCCGCCCGGTAGGGTGAGCGGGCCTCAACCTCCGACTCCCAAAGGTGATCCACGTGCGCCGCCTCATTGTCCTCCTGGGCCTGCTCGCCCTGCTCTTCACCGCCGCTGCGTGCGGCGACTCCTCCGACGACGCAGGAGACTCGGGCACCGGCAGCAGCGGGGGACTCGGTGCCGTCACGGTCACCGGCGACTTCGGGAAGGCGCCGAAGGTCGAGTGGAACAGCGAAGTGACCACCGACAAGCTCGACAGCGAGGTGCTGGTCGCCGGCGACGGGGAGAAGGTCGCCAAGGGCGACCAGGTCTCCGTCAACGTCTGGATCGGCAACGGTTTCAGCAAGGAGCAGGCCTTCAGCAGCTATGACGAGGGCGGCGCCCCGGAGTCGGTGACCGTCGACGACACCCAGCTCTTCAAGGCGCTGTACGACGCGCTCGACGGGCAGACCGTCGGATCCCGGGTCCTCGTGGTCTCGCCGCCCGCCGACGCGTTCGGCGACACCGGCAACTCCGGCCTCGGCATCGGCAACACCGACAACATCGTCATGGTCGTCGACATCATGAAGAAGGTGGTGGTGCTCGACGGTCCCCAGGGCACCGCGGTGAAGCCCCCGGCGAACGCCCCCAAGCTGGTCGAGAAGGACGGAGTCCCGACCGGGTTCGACTTCAGTGCGGCACCCGCCAAGCCCACCGACAAGCTGCGGATCGTCCCCCTGATCAAGGGTGACGGAGAGAAGGTCGCGACGGGCCAGTCGATCACCGTCAACTACCTCGGTTCGGTCTACGGCTCGGACAAGGTCTTCGACGAGTCCTACAGCGCCACGCCGTTCACCACCACCGTGGGCACCGGCAGCGTGATCAAGGGGTGGGACCAGGCACTCGTGGGCCAGACGGTCGGCAGCCGACTGGTCCTCGTGATCCCGTCCGCCCTGGCCTATGGTGACACCGGTCAGGGTTCGATCAAGCCGGGTGACGACCTGGTGTTCGTCGTCGACATCCTGTCCGCGTCCTGACACACCGAACCGACGAACGACTACCGGACGGGGCCTGACACGGTGGCGATGCGCAAGAGCGAGCGGTTGATGAACCTCCTCATCATGCTGCTCGTGGCGCGCCGCCACCTCGACAAGGACCACATCCGCGGCTACCTCTATGAAGACTCCACCGACGAGGCCTTCGAGAAGATGTTCGAGCGGGACAAGGACGAGCTGCGCCAGCTGGGCATCCCGATCGACATGGCGAGCCAGGACGCGTTCTTCGAGGACGAGCAGGGCTACCGCATTCACCGCTCGGCCTTCGAGCTGCCCGAGGTCGCGCTGGAGGCCGACGAGGCGGCCGTGCTGGGCCTGGCCGCGCGGGTGTGGCAGCACGCCGGCCTGGCCGGCGCCACGTCCGACGCGATCGTCAAGCTGAAGGCGGCCGGGATCGACGTCGACCGCAGTGCCCTCGACCTGGTCGAGCCCCAGCTGACTGCCGAGGAGCCCGCGTTCGACGCGTTCTGGACGGCGGCACAGCGTCGCACCCCGGTGACCTTCGCCTACCGGCGCAGCGGCTCGGCCGAGGTCACCCAGCGTCACGTCCACCCGTGGCGAGTGGCCTGGAGCTCGGGGCGGTGGTACGTCCTGGCCTTCGACGTCGATCGAGACGCACCTCGGCTCTTCCGGCTCTCCCGGGCGCAGGGCGAGGTGACACCCACCGGCCCGCCGTCGTCGTACGACCTGCCCGGCGACGTCGACTTCCATGCGATGACCCGGCAGCTCGCGCCGACGCCTCCTCGGGTCGAGGAGGCGGTCGTGCTCGTGCGGACCGGGGCCGCCATCGGCCTGCGCCGACAGGCCCAGTCCGTCACCGAGGGCGTCGAGGGTCCGGACGGTACGACGGGCTGGGACCGGCTGGTCATCTCGGGATCGTCGGTGGAGTCGCTGTCCGACGAGGTGCTGAGCTTCGGCGCCGATGCCTACGCCGAAGCCCCGGCGACGTTGCGCGAGGTCGTCGTACGCCGGCTGACGGAGGCCGCGCGATGACCGCCTCACCGATCGGCGCTGGGGCGCAGGTCGCTCGGCTGCTGGCTCTGGTGCCCTACGCGCTCACCCGTCGTGAGGTCCCGTTGGCGGAGGCCGCCCGCGACCTGGGCGTCTCCCCGAAGCAGATCGTCAGCGACCTCAAGGTGCTGATGTTCTGCGGCTGGCCCGGCTACCTCCCGGGTGACTACATCGAGGTGGATCTCGATGCGCTGGAGGGCAGTGGCGTCATCCGGGTCACCAACGCCGACTACCTCGCCCGGCCCCTCCGCCTCACGGTCCCCGAGGCGTCGGCCCTGATCGTGGCGCTGCGCACCCTGCGCGACTCCGCCGACGCCGACGTCGTCCCCGTCGTCGACCGCACCCTGGCCAAGCTGGAGGCGGCGGCCGAGGACGGTGCTGCGGCCGCGGGCCGGGTGGACGTGCATCTGGGCGAGCGTGAGCGGACCCTGTCCCAGCTCAGGGTGCGGCTCGACCAGGCCACGAGCGCCCACCACCAGGTCAGGCTCACCTACTACGTGCCGGCCCGCGACGAGCGCACCGAGCGGGTCGTCGACCCGCTGGGCCTGGTCACCACCCAGGGCATGACCTACCTCGACGGCTGGTGCCACCTCGCCGAGGACCGCCGGCTGTTCCGGCTGGACCGGATCGAGGGGGCCGAGGTGCTCGACACCGAGGCGCCGACCCATCCCGACATCGCCCCGCGGGACCTGTCAGCCGGACTGTTCCAGTCCAGCGGTGAGCACGAGACGGCGGTGATCCGGTTGGCACCCCGGGCACGGTGGGTGGCGGAGTACTACCCGGTGACCAGCACCACCGAGACCGAGGACGGCGGCCTCGTCGTGGAGCTGCAGATCGCCGACCCGCGCTGGCTGCAGCGCCTGCTGCTCCGGCTCACGCCCGACGCGACGCTCATCGAGCCCACCGAGCTGGCGCAGACTTTCACATCCACGACACACGAGGCGCTCAGCCTCTATACCTGACCAGGCGTACGATGAACTCGAACTTCGACAATGTGAGGAACCCATGATTTCGCCACAGCTGATTGGCGGTCTCGGCACCACCGAGCTCGTTTTGATCTTCGCCGTCATCATCCTGCTCTTCGGTGCCTCCAAGCTCCCCGAGCTCGCTCGCGGCAGCGGCCGTGCGCTGCGCATCTTCAAGGCCGAGACCAAGGGCCTGATGGACGACGACGACGAGACCAAGACGATCGAGGAGCGGGAGCTCGAGGCTCGTGCGAAGGCCCAGGCCGACGCCGAGCGGATCGCCCGCGAACAGGGTGACCTCAACGGCTGACTGAGAGCCGTTGATGTCCATCGCTGGAGTCGTCGGACTCTTCAGGATCAACCCTGTCCACCCGGTGGGTGCCGACGGGCGGATGGCGCTCTCCGACCATCTCCGCGAGCTGCGCGCGCGGCTGCTCAAGTCGGTGGCTGTGCTGATCGTCGCCTTCTGCTGCGCCCTGTTCTTCTACGACCAGCTGCTCGAGCTCGTGGCCAGTCCCTACAAGGACGCAGCGGCGAAGATCACCAACGGCACCGAGACCGAGCTCGTCCTGAACAACATCACCGCCGGCCTGATGCTGCAGCTCAAGCTCGCCGGGGTCGCTGCCATCGTGGTCTCCAGCCCGTTCTGGCTCTACCAGATCTGGGCCTTCATCGTGCCGGGCCTGCACCCGCAGGAACGCAAGTGGTCGCGGGTGTTCGCCGCGGTGGCGGGCCCGCTGTTCATGGGCGGGGTGGCCCTGGGCTACTACGTGCTCCCCAAGGGCATCGCGGTGCTCATCCAGTTCACTCCCGACAACGTGCAGAACCTCGTGGAGTTCACGTCCTACTTCACCTTCGTGACCCGGATGCTCCTGGTCTTCGGGGTGGCCATGATGATCCCGCTGTTCGTCGTGCTGCTCAACCTCGCGGGCATCATCTCGGGCAAGTCGATCGGCAAGGCCCGTCCCTGGATCGTGATCGGCACGATGATCTTCGCTGCGGTGGCGACGCCGTCCACCGACCCCTTCTCGATGCTGATGCTGGCCGTGCCGATGCTGATCCTGTTCGCGATCTCGGAGATCATCGCGCGGGTCCTCGACCGGGTCCGCACCAAGAAGAAGCTCGCCGGGGTCGCCGACGACGAGATCTCGCCTCTGTGACGCCGGAGATCCACGAGGCCGACCCGTTCGACCTGCCAGCGTGGGTGGGGGAGCAGGAGATCACCTGGTACGCCGACTCGGGTGCGCGCTTCGGACACCACATCCGTGGCCGGGTGACTGCCGTCGACCAGCCAGACCTGCCGTGCGACCTGCTGGCCGTCGACCAGGCCTATCCCTGCCGTGCGACCTGCTGGCCGTCGACCAGGCCTATCCCCAGCAGGTCGCCGACTCCGGCTGGCGGCGCCAGGCCCACCAGGCGTGGCACAACGACCAGGTCCTGCTGATGACCTACGACGAGCGGCTGACGCTGGCCGTGCCGGGGCACGAGTTCACCGCCGACCTGGTGCTGGCGGCGATGTTCCGCTTCGCGAAGGCCGTCGGCGGACGGCCCGAGAACTTCGTCGCCGCACTGAGGCTGGGTTCGGTCGGCCGGTCCGCCCGCTGAGCGATCACCTCTCATCTAGGCTGGGCCAGTGGCCGCCCCCGCTCGTGAGATCGCTTTCGTCACCAACCCCACGGCCGGCAAGGGCAAGGGTCGTCGCGCCCGAGAGGCAGCCCTGCCGGTGCTGCGCGAGGCGGGCCTGCTGGTGCGCGACCTCCAGGGTCGCGACGCGGTCGAGGCCCTCGACCTGGCGCGGGCTGCCGTCTCCGACGGCGTCGGGGCACTGGTGGTCTGCGGCGGCGACGGCATGGTCCACCTCGGAGCCCAGGCGGTCGCCGGCACCGGTGTCCCTCTGGGCATCATCCCCGCCGGAACGGGAAACGACGTGGCCCGCTATCTCGACCTGCCCCGCAGTGACGCCGTGGCCGCTGCGTCGGTCGTCACCCGAGGGGCGACCCGGGTCATCGACCTGGCCCGATGCGGCGAGCGCTACTTCGTCACGGTGCTGGCCGCGGGCTTCGACGCGGTCGTCAACGAGCGCGCCAACACCCTGACCTGGCCGAAGGGACAGATGCGCTACAACCTGGCCACCCTCCTCGAGCTGCGCACCTTCGACCCGCTCGACTACGTGCTCCAGCTCGACGGACAACGGCGCGACGTCGACGCCATGCTCGTCGCGGTCGGCAACGGACCGTCCTTCGGTGGCGGCCTCCGGATCACCGAAGGTGCGCTGATCGACGACGGACTCCTCGACGTGGTCGTGATCCGGCCCATGTCCAAGCTGCGCCTGGTGCGCACCTATCCCAAGCTCTTCAAGGGGACCCACACCGTGATTCCGGAGTACGAGCACCACCGAGTCACCAGCGTCTCGGTCGACACTCCGGGCATCGTGGCCTACGCCGACGGTGAGCGGATCGGTCCGTTGCCCCTCGTGATCGACGCTGCTCCCGGCGCCCTGACGGTGATCGCATGAGCGAGCCGAGCCCCTCCGAGCGCTACGCCGACTTCCAGGCGGGGCGACGCCACCCCATCCTGCGCGGCTTCACCGGCCTCTACGACTTCCCGCTGGACGGCTTCCAGCTGGAGGCCTGTCGCGAGCTGGAGGACGGGCGCGGCGTCCTCGTCGCCGCTCCGACGGGCTCCGGCAAGACCATCGTGGGGGAGTTCGCCGTACACCTGGCCATCGAGACCGGGCGCAAGTGCTTCTACACGACCCCGATCAAGGCGCTCTCGAACCAGAAGTACGCCGACCTCGTCCGTCGCTACGGGGCGGACCAGGTGGGTCTGCTGACCGGCGACAACAGCGTCAACGGCGAGGCGCCGATCGTGGTGATGACCACCGAGGTGCTGCGCAACATGCTGTACGCCGGCTCGCGGACCCTGCTGGGCCTGGGCTACGTCGTGATGGACGAGGTGCACTACCTGGCCGACCGGATGCGTGGGGCGGTCTGGGAGGAGGTCATCATCCACCTTCCCGAGTCCGTCGCCCTGGTGAGCCTGAGCGCGACGGTCTCGAACGCCGAGGAGTTCGGCGAGTGGCTCGAGACCGTGCGTGGCGACACCACCACGATCGTCGAGGAGACGCGGCCGGTGCCGCTCTTCCAGCACGTGATGGTCGGCAAGCGCCTGCACGACCTGTTCTCCGACAAGGACGACAACGCGCGCGCCGGCTTCGTCCAGGAGGGCGCCCAGGTCAACCCCGAGCTGCTCCGGGTGGCCCGTGACGACTTCGTCGGCCAGCGCTTCAAGGACCGCCGCGACAAGAAGGGACAGCGTGGCCGGGGGCAGCAGCCGCAGGGCCGTCGGCTCTACCAGCCCAGCCGCCACGACGTGGTCGAGCGACTCGACCGTGAAGGGCTGCTGCCGGCGATCGTCTTCATCTTCAGCCGGGTGGGCTGCGACGCAGCGGTCACCCAGTGTCTGAACAGCAACCTGAGGCTCACCACCCCCGAGGAGCGCGACGAGATCTTCGCCTTCGTGGAGGACAAGTGCCGCGCCCTGCCGGACGAGGACCTCCAGGTGCTGGGCTACCACGAGTTCCTCGACGGGCTCACCCGTGGCATCGCCTCCCACCACGCCGGCATGCTGCCGCGCTTCAAGGAATGTGTCGAAGAGCTCTACCTGCGCGGCCTGTGCAAGGTGGTGTTCGCCACCGAGACGCTCGCACTGGGCATCAACATGCCGGCACGAACCGTCGTCATCGAGAAGCTCAGCAAGTGGAACGGCGAGACCCACGCCGACATCACCCCGGGGGAGTACACCCAGCTCACCGGGCGGGCCGGCCGTCGCGGCCTGGACGTCGAGGGGCATGGCGTCGTGCTGTGGCAGCCGGGGATGAACCCCAAGGAGGTGGCCGGTCTCGCCTCCACCCGCACCTATCCGCTCCGCTCCTCGTTCCGGGCCTCGTACAACATGGCCGTCAACCTGGTCCACCAGTTCGGGCGCGAGCGCTCCAGGGAGCTCCTGGAGTCGTCGTTCGCCCAGTTCCAGGCCGACAAGGCGGTGGTCGGGCTCGCGCGCCAGCTGCGCAAGAGCCAGGACGCGCTCGACGGCTACGCCGAGGCGGCCACCTGCCACCTGGGCGACTTCATGGAGTACGCCGCCCTGCGCCGCCGGTTGTCGGACGCCGAGAAGGGATCTGCCCGCAACCGCCGCCAGGATCGTCGCGACGAGGCCCTGGCCTCCCTCCAGCGGCTCCGGCCCGGCGACGTGATCCAGGTGCCTGCAGGCAAGTTCTCCGGGTTCGCGGTGGTGATCGACCCGGGGTTGGCCGGGGACGCCCCCCGTCCCTACGTGGTGACGGCCGACCGGCAGGCCCGACGCCTGGCGATCATCGACTTCCCGACGCCGGTGGAGGCCGTGACCACGGTCAAGGTGCCGCGCAACTTCAACGGCCGCGATCCGCAGATGCGTCGCGACCTCGCCTCGGCCCTGCGTTCCAGGACGCACAACCTCACGCCGCCGCCTCCTTCGCGCAAGGCTCGACCGGCCGGGCCGGACGGTGGGAGCGGCCCGGAGGTCGAGCGGCTGCGCGCGGCGCTCAAGGCGCACCCGTGTCACGAGTGCCCCGATCGTGAGGAGCACGCGCGATGGGGGGAGCGGTGGTTCAAGCTCGACCGTGACGCCGCCACGCTCAAGCGGCGGGTCGAGCAGCGCACCAACACCATCGCCCGCCAGTTCGACCGGGTCTGTGACGTCCTGCTGGCCCTGGGCTACCTCACGGCCGACGACGACGACCTGCAGGTCACCGACCGGGGCAAGCACCTGATGCGCATCTACACCGACATGGACCTGGTCGCGGCCGAGTCACTGCGCCGGGGACTCTGGACCGGCCTGAACGCGTCGGAGCTGGCGGCAGCGCTCTCGGTGCTCGTGTTCGAGGCCCGACGGGCCGACGACGCCGCTTCGCCGCGGCTCCCGGGCGGAAGGGTGAAGCAGGTGATCGCCGACATGGTGCGCCTGTGGAGCGAGCTCGACGCCCTCGAGCGTGAGAACAAGCTCGACTTCCTGCGTGAACCCGACCTCGGGTTCGCCTGGGCGGCCTTTCGCTGGGCCGAGGGCGACCCCTTGGACGACGTCCTCGGCATCACCGGTCTGGCCGCTGGTGACTTCGTCCGCTGGATGAAGCAGCTGCTCGACCTGGCTGACCAAGTGGCCGACGCGGCTGGCGACGGCCCGCTGCGCAAGGTGGCCAGGGAGACCTCCAAGCGCCTGCGCCACGGCGTCGTCGCCTACTCCTCGGTCAACGGCTGAGCCGCACCAGAACGTCAGGAGGCCCGCCCCGCGGCTGCGGAACGGGCCTCCTGGCTGTGATGAGCGGCTACTGGACGATCACCGGAGTGTTCGCCGTGGTGGTTCCGGAGACTCCGGTGGCATCCATGTCGGTGTGCACGTTGCCGGCACCCTTCTTGATGCCCCTGACCGTCACCGTGTAGCTGACCGACCCTCCCGGGGTCGGGTCGCTGGAGGTGACGACCAGGTCGTCGCCCGTCGGCAGGACGGCCTCCATGTCGCCGTCACCCGACGCGTTCTCCGCACCCACCAGGAACGGCTGACCGCCCGGAGAGGCCTGTGCCGCGGAGTAGGTGAAGGAGATGTCCTGGGTGCCGTTGACGCCGATCCAGGTCTGGAAGGACCTGGTGTCTGCGGTGCCGAAGACGTTGACCTCCCACTCGATGATGAGCCAGCTGCTGACGCCGTCGGTGAGGACGCCGGCCCTGATGCCCTCTGCCGCCGAGCCGTCGAGATCGCTCCAGAAGGGAGCCAGCACGTTGTTCGGCGGTGCGGGGCTCGGTCCACCGGGCAGGTTGCAGCAGTTGTTGTCGGCCGACGACCCGCCACCTACCACGGCGTAGCCGTTGGAGTCGACGCCGATGGTGTCGTAGGTGATCCCGTTGTAGTTGAAGCCCGGGACGTTGTAGTTGATGATCTCCTCGTCACCGATCGGGTCCGGCGCGATCCCGAAGAGCTCGAGCGGGAGGTAGCCCGCGGGAGCCAGCCCGGGGCCGACCGACGGCACGCCCTGCTCGGCGGCGCTGAGCGTCGCTGAGGTGGACGCCCTGCCTCCGGACACGGTCGCGCCGTTGGCGCCGACGATGCGCAGGTTCGAGTTGACCGACGTGGTCAGATCGACCTCCTGCTCCTCGAAGCCCGTGTTCGTCGCCGTCACCGTGCAGGTGGTCGTCGAGTTGAGCGGGATCGAGGTGGCGTCACAGCCCTGCTCGAGCCCGACCACGCCCTGGCCTGGCACGAAGGCAACCGGCAGGTGCAGCTGACCAGTGGCGCCGGTCTTGAAGTAGACCGTCGCGAACTGCTGCTCACCCTCAGGTGCCGTGGAGTTGATCGTGATCGAGAACGAGCCACTCGCGCCAGGAGCGAGCGTGCGGCTCCTCGGGCTGAAGGTGATCGACGTGTTGCCGTCGTCGGCAGCCGAGGCGTTCACCGTGATCCGCTTGCCGGAGACGTTCTTGACGGTCCTGACCGTGGTCAGCCGGCCTGGCATCACCGGTGCGTTGATCGACGGGATGTTCAGGTCGACGGCATGCAGCGGGTCCCCGGTGAGGAGGGCGAAGTTGGCCGCCGTCTCCGAGATCGTCAACGGCGCCTTGTTGGCTGCGCCCACGTTCAGACGCCCGGCACCCATGTCGAACGCGTCGGCAGGGGTGACCTCGTCCTCCTTGACCACCTTGGTGACCGACTGCGTCATCAGGGCGGACTTGATCTGGCCCGGAGTCCAGTTCGGGTGCACGGCAGCCACCAGGATCGCCGCGCCCGCGACGTGCGGAGACGACATCGAGGTGCCGGCGATGGCCTGGTAGTACTGCCCGGGCGGCCCGTTGACGATGCTCTCGGGGGTGGGCGTCATGGCGGCCAGGATCTGGACGCCGGGTGCGGTGATGTCGGGCTTGACGAACGCGCCCGCCGGACCCCGTGAGCTGAACGCCGCCATCACGTCGCCCTTGCCGTCACGCGCGGCTCCCGCGGTGAAGGAGGCCGTGATCCCGGTGTGCGACCCGATGTAGGCCAGCAGGTCGGTGCCGTCGGCGACGTGCACCGTCGGCAGCCAGTGGTTGTCGGTCTCGACGTCGGCCTGGACGGGGTTGTAGAGGATCATCCCGACCGCGCCGCCCTGCAGCACGTTGAAGCCCTTGCTGACGCGCCCGAGGCCGCCGCCACCGCGCTCACACACGACGATCTTGCCGGCGTACAGGCCGGCTGCCGGGGTGTCGTCGAGGCAGTAGCGGTCTCCCGCGTCGGCCGCGACGGCGATGGGGAGCGGTCCCGCACCAGCGGTCACGGACGCGCCCGACACCTGGAAGGTGCTGGCGTCGTCGGCGGTGAGCGTCAGGTCGGAGGCGAACTCGCGGGTCTGCGTCGACGCGGCGACCGTGGTGACCCACGGGCTCAGGTGGTTGGCCGTGCCGGCGCCCGGGCCGTCGTTGCCGGCCGAGGCCGCCACGAAGACACCGGCGTTGTAGGCGTCGAGGAAGGCCAGCTCGACCGGGTCGGTCATCGGCGAGGTTCCGCCGCTGATCGAGAAGTTGATGACCTTCACGCCGTCGAGGATCGCCTGCTGGACAGCGGCGGCCGAGTCGGAGCCGTAGCAGCCGGCCGGGCCACAGACGCGGTACTCCATGATCTGGGCGCCGGGGGCCATGCCGTTGATGCGGGCCAGCACCGGACCGATCGTGTGCACGTCGTTCACCACGTTGCCCGCGGAGGTGGACGCGGTGTGCGAGCCGTGGCCCTCAGGGTCACGCGCGGTTCCCTGGTAGTCGTAGTCGGTGCCGTTCTGGCTGTCGTAGACCTCCATGAAGGACGCGCCGCCGACGAGCTTGTTGTTGCAGACGAACGGGTCGTTCGCCAAGGTGGTCGGGTCCTCGCCGAAGTCGCACGGCAGGGCCGGACCGGTGTAGGCGGGCAGGTTGCCCTGGTCGGCGAACGACGGGTGCTCGGGCCAGACGCCGGAGTCGAGGTTGCCGTAGAGGATCCCCTTGCCAGCGTTGCGGGTCGTGCGCAGCGTGCGGTACGCCGCGTCGGCGTTGACGAACGTGGTGCTGGAGTCGGTCAGCAGCTGGTTGAGGCTGTCACGCTGCACCGCCACCACACCCGGCACGGCGAGCAATTCGTTGACGGAGTTGCCGGGGATGGTCGCCGCGACACCGCCGTACACGATCTTGTAGCTGCCGGTGACCTTCGCCGAGGGAACCGCCGCCTGGACGCGGCTGGTGATCTTGGACTCCCTGGTGCGCAGGAAGTCGAGGTAGCGGGACTTGGCTCCACTCTTGGCACTGAGCGAGCGCTCCGTCACGCTGGGGCTCGTCGCGGCATAGCCGCTCAGGGCACCGGCATAGCTGGCGACAGCGTCGTAGTCGTACTTGATCATCACCGGGATCGGCTTGGCACTCGTCAGCTTCTTGAGGCTGGCGGGAGTGCGGGCGAGGCTGCTGCTCGGCGCCTTGTCGGCCGTGACGGTCGAGGCCTTGGTCGGCTGGGAGGTGCTCAGCGAGAGCCCTCCGGTGTCGTCGGCAGACGCGGGGCCACCGAGAGCCCCAAGTCCGGCAACAGCCAGGGCGACGGCGGATACCGCGGCTCCCAGCCGGGTTGCTGATTGACGGGATTGCTTGACGCGCATGACGTGCCCTTCGCTGCGAGTGACAGGAGGCTGTCTCCGGGGGGCAGGGCCGCAAAACGTCCGTGTTACCGGAGACTCCTCGCAACGTATTGCTGCCTCAGCCCCACGGCAAGCCTTTGACGCCCCCAGATTGCGGCATAGCCCGTCCAGCAACGTGTGGTTCTGCTGTGACTGGCGAGACTTCTGACATTTTGCCCGTCAACGGTCTAGCCCTGCAGTGCCTCGACCAGCCGCACGGCCGAGCTGCCGAGGTCCCACCGCGAGTCCAGCTCGAGGAGCCGTTCCGGGTCGACGGGAGTGCGGGGCATGGCCAGGTCGACCGCCTCGAGCTCGAGGTCTCGGACCACGGCGACGACCTGGGGAGCGACCGCGAGGTAGTCCGCGGCCGCCTTGACCTTGCCGCGTGGACCTGGGCCCATGTCGGAGTCGGGGTCGTGGGCAGCCTGCACGATGCCCGCCACGTCCTGGAAACGGTTGAGCAGGGTGGCAGCCGTCTTCTCCCCGACGCCGGCCACGCCGGGCAGCCCGTCGGAGGCATCACCACGCAGGGTCGCGAAGTCGGCGTACTGGTGGGCGTCCACGCCGTACTTCTCGCGGACGACCGCGTTGGTCACCCTCTCGTGCCGACTCACCCCGCGGGCGATGTAGAGGATCCGCACCTCGGCCTCGTCGTCGACGAGCTGGAACAGGTCGCGATCGCCGGTCACCACGTCGACCGGCATCCCGGCACCGGTCGCCAGCGTGCCGATGACGTCGTCGGCCTCCATGTGGTCAGCGCCCACCACGGCGATGCCGAAGGCAGCCAGCACGTCGAGGATGATCGGCACCTGGGTCTGCAACGGATCGGGCACCTCCTCGATGTCCACCGTGTCACCGGGGCGCTCGGCCACCACCCGATGGGCCTTGTAGGAGCCGATCAGGTCGACGCGCCACTGGGGCCGCCAGTCGTTGTCCCAGCAGCACACCAGGTGGGTGGGGGAGTAGTCGTTGACGAGGCGGGCGATGAAATCCATCAGGCCCCGCACGGCGTTCACCGGTGTCCCGTCGGGGGCCCGCACGGAGTCCGGAACCCCGTAGAAGGCACGGAAGTACAGCGAGGCGGTGTCGAGCAGCATCAGTCGCTGGCCGGCAACCGACGTGGCATCAGGCGTGGTCACCTCGGCATCCTCGCACGCCGATGTCGCTACTCTGTCGCCTGTGGAAGAGACCGATCGAAAGATCCTGATGCTGCTGGCAGCCGATGGCCGCATGTCCTTCACCGACCTCGGCAAGGCGACGGGCCTGTCCACGTCGGCGGTGCACCAGCGGGTGAAGCGCCTCGAACAGCGAGGCCTGATCAAGGGCTACGGCGCCACCGTCGACCACGACCAGATGGGTCTCCCGCTGACCGCGTTCGTCTCCATCACGCCGATCGACGCCGCCCAGCCCGACAACTACCCCGACCTGCTGCGTGGCATCACCGCCATCGAGTCGTGCTGGTCGGTGGCCGGCGAGGAGTCCTACATCCTCAAGGTGCGGGTGGCGAAGCCATCGAATCTGGAAGACCTGCTGGGCCGGATCCGCGCGGCGGCCAATGTGTCGACGCGCACGACGATCGTGCTGTCGACGCCGTACGAGAACCGCCCGCTCGAGAGCGGCTGATCGAGCCGGCTGATCGAGTCGGCTGATCGAGTCGGGCGGTCCTTGCATCCGGTCGGTGGTGGCTCAGTAGGCCTGCAGGGCCGCCGTACGACGTGACGCCTCCGCCATCTCCGCGGCCTTGAGGGCTGACTCGTCGAGCCTGCCGTGCTCGGCCCACCATTGCTGGCCGGCGGCCGGCAGGGTGTGGATCGGGTCGTAGTACTCGTAGGTGCGCTCCAAAGCCTCGGTATCCGCAGCCTCGATCGAGGTGCGGTAGTTCTTGGTCCAGTAGGAGATGCCGCGCTCGTGGTCGTAGTCGGCCAGCTGGTGCACCCAGCGCTTGCCCACGAACGGCACGTCGCACACGATGCGCGGCGTGGCGAAGCCGGGCAGGTAGCCCATCACGTGGTGCTGGAGCCGCTGCGCGTCGGCGACCGAGACCCGCCAGTGCTCGGAGTAGGGGATCATGTCGCACATGTAGAAGTAGTAGGGCATGATCTGCGCACCGTCGAGCAGGGCGAAGCAGAGGTCGAGCAGGGCATGCGGGTCGGCGTTGACGCCGTTGAGCAGGACGCCCTGGTTGCGGACGTCGCGGATGCCGGTGTCGAGCATCGCGCGGGTCGCCTCGGCGACGATCGGGGTGACCGAGTTGGCGTGGTTTGTGTGGGTGTGGATCGCCACCGACACCCCGCGCCGGCGCGCCACGGTGGCCACTCGCTCCATGCCGGCGCGGACGTCGTCCTGGAGCCAGTGCTGGGGGAGGCCGATCAGAGCCTTCGTCGCCAGCCGGATGTCACGGATGTTCTCGACCTCCAGCACCCGCATCAGGAAGTCCTCGAGCCGGGCCCACGGCATGTTCGCCACGTCGCCGCCGGAGACCACGACGTCGCGGACCGAGGGAGTGCGCTGGAGGTAGGAGATCATGTCGCCGATCCGGTCGTTCGGCTTGCCGGCGAACTTGAGCTTCTCGATGACCGGGGTCGAGTTGCCGACCAGATCCATGCGGGTGCAGTGACCGCAGTACTGGGGGCAGGTCGGAAGCAGCTCGGCCAGCACCTTGGTCGGGTAGCGGTGGGTGAGCCCCTCGGCGACCCACATGTCGTGCTCGTGCAGTGAGTCCCGGGTCGCATGGGGGTGGGAGGACCAGTCGGTGCGACGGTCGGAGAAGACAGGGATCATGTAGTGCCGGATCGGGTCGGCGTACAGGGCCTCGGTCAGCGAACCGGGACCGCCCGGCACCACGTGAGGAACCATCGTGTTCATCATCTGCGGAGGCACCAGCATCGACATCGTCGCGCGCTCCGCCTGGTCGCGCTCGAGATCGAGGTAGAAGCGCTCGTCCACGAGGTCGCCCATCAGCTCACGGAGCTGGCGGACGTTCTTGACACAGTGAGCGCGCTGCCACTGCACGGAGGCCCACTCGGCCGCCGTGACGTCGCGCCAGCCGGGGAATCTCGTCCAGTCGGGCTCGACCAGCTCGGTCGCACGATAGGGGTAGGGCTGGCCGGCGGCCTCCCGGATCACCGAGTCGTGCGCGGTGTGGATGGTCATGACGAGCTCCTGGGTGGGTCTGTTCGGGCTGGTGACAGTGCGGCGCGGCGCGCCAGTTGTGTGGCACGACGATCCTCTGTCAGAGTACGAGGAAGATATCCGGTACGTCCAATGCCACGCCGGACATCTTCCTGTTGAAGGCGCCAACCGATGAAGGACAGACTGTCATGGGGCTCGAGAGTGATCCGATCGGCGTCCACCGGGTGCTCGCACCCGAGGGGGCCCTGCCGCAGTCGGCACTGCGGCTCGACACCCGTCGCGACCTGTGGCCCGACGAGGTCCGGATCCGGGTCGAGAAGCTCAACCTCGACGCTGCCTCCTTCCGGCAGCTGGAGCGCAAACACACCGTTGCCGGCCGCGTGCACGGGGACGCCGTGCGTGCGGAGGTGCTGGAGATCGTCGATGGCCGGGGCAAGATGCAGAACCCGGAAACGGGCTCCGGTGGCATGCTCATCGGCGTCGTCGAGGAGGTCGGCCCGGCCTCGACCCTCGGACTCGTCGTCGGCGACCGGGTCGCCTCGCTGGTGTCTCTCACGTTGACCCCCCTCGTGATCGAGGACGCCCTCGAGCGGTGGGACGGGCTCGGCGAACAGGTTCCCTGCGACGGCTACGCCATCCTGTTCGGCCGGTCGATCGCGGCGGTCATCCCCGACGACCTGCGCCCCGAGCTCAGCCTGTCGGTGATGGACGTGTGCGGGGCTCCGGCGCTGACGGCACGGGTGGTGGCCGACTACGAGCAGCCGTGCGTCGTCGTGATCGGCGGCGCCGGCAAGTCGGGCTCCCTGAGTCTCGCCGCTGCCCAGGCCGCTGGCGCCCGCCACGTGATCGGGGTCGTCCCCCACGAGGCCGAGGCCGAGCTCCTCCGGGCGGCCGGGATCGCCTCGGAGGTGGTCGTCGCCGACGCTCGCGACCCGCTCGCCCTGCGCGACGCCGTCACCTCCGCCGGCGGACCCGCCGACGTCACGGTCGTCTGTGTCGACGTACCCGGCTGCGAGGGCGGGGCGATCCTGTCGACCGCTGAGCGCGGCACCGTCATCTTCTTCTCCATGGCCACCTCGTTCAGCGCGGCGGCGCTGGGTGCCGAGGGTCTGGCGGCCGACGTCCGGATGATCGTCGGCAACGGCTACGTCCCCGGGCATGCGGCCTACGCGCTGGGCCTCCTGCGCGACAATGCCGGTGTGAGGTCACTCATCGAGCGGAGGCTGTAGTGCCCGCGGTCAGGACGCTGCTGCACAACGGTGTGGTGCTTGGTCCCGACCCGGCCGACGAGCCCACCGCGCTGGCCATCGAGGGTGACCGCATCGTCTGGGTCGGCGACGAGCGCGGAGCGGGCGCCTACTCGGCAGCCGACGAGGTGGTCGACCTCGACGGGGCGCTCCTCACGCCGGCGTTCGTCGACTCCCACGTCCACACCGTGCAAGCCGGGTTCCGCCTCACCGAGCTCGACCTGCACGGATCGACCTCCCGCACCGACCTCCTCGACAGGCTGGCCGCTCACGCCAGCGTCGCGACCCAAGGCAGCGTCCTGCTGGGTCAGGGCTGGGACGAGACGCTCTGGTCGGACAACCGACCGCCCACCGCCCAGGAGGTGGACATCGCGACGGGAGGACACCGCACCTTCCTGTCCCGCATCGACGGTCACTCCGCGGTGGTCTCCACCGCCCTGGCCGCCGCAGTGCCGGGCGTCGAGTCGCAGGACGGCTGGAGCGCCGACGGGCGGGTGGAGCGTGACGCGCACCATGCCGTGCGCGCCGTGCTGGGCGGACTGGTCGGCCCCGAGCAGCGACTCACGGCTGCGCGTCACGCGGTGCGCACCATGGCCGCCCAGGGCCTGGTCGGCTTCCACGAGAACGCCGCCCCGCACATCGGGCCCGAATACGAGGTCGCCCTGGTTCGCCAAGCCGCCGAGGAGGCAGGACTCAGGGTCACCGTCTACTGGGGCGAGCTGGGGGCCCTCGACGCCGCGCAGCGGCTCGGGGTGCGCGGCCTCGCTGGCGACCTGAACGCCGACGGGGCGATCGGCTCCCGCACCGCAGCGCTGCACGGGTCCTATGCCGACCGCGACCGGCACTGCGGCCACGGCTACCTGAGTGCGACCCAGATCGCGGAGCATGTCGTGCTCTGCACCGAGGCCGGACTCCAAGCCGGCTTCCACTGCATCGGCGACGCGGCGATGGAGGCCGTGTCCGAAGGTTTCGAACGAGCGGCAGGCGTGGTCGGCCCGGACCGGGTCAGGGCGGGGCGACACCGTCTCGAGCACGTCGAGATGCCGTCGGCGGCGGTGATCCAGGTGCTCAGCCGCCTCGGGGTCACCGCGAGCGTCCAGCCGGTGTTCGACGCCCTGTGGGGCGGGCCCGACGGGATGTACGCCGAGCGGCTCGGGGAGCGGTGGAAGGGCATGAACCCCTTCCGGAGCATGCTCGAGGCGGGAGTGCGCCTGGCCTTCGGGTCGGACTCACCGGTGACCCCGATCGGTCCCTGGGGTGCTGTGCGGGCCGCCGTCCAGCACCAGGACCCCGACCAGCGCCTGGGCGTACGGGCCGCCTTCGAGGCCCACACCCGTGGCGGCTGGCGGGCCGGCCTCGACGACGACTCGGGCACCCTCGAGGTCGGTCTGCGCGCCGACCTGGCCGTCTGGGACCTCGCCGAGGCTCTCGGCAGCGACGGGCTTCCCGAGCTCGACGCCGAACTGCCCACCCTCCGACGCACGATCAGCGCCGGCCGCACCATCCACGATGTAGAGGTAGACGCATGAAGCCCCGTCCTGTCGGCACTCTCGAGCTCGACCCGGCCACCATCCGGAAGGCTCGGACCCTGGCCCGCAAGGCCGGCCGGCCGATCGTCAGCATCGCCCGGCAGCACACCACTGTCGCGGTCGAGAGAGCCACCCTCCGCCTCGCCGGCCTGGAGGGTGCCGACGCCGATGGCATCCCCTGGGTGAACCGCCTCCTCGACTGTGTCCGGGCCGACCTCGCCGAGGACGGCGGGCTGTCCCATGGAGTGGCGCTGCCCGTGTGGGACGCGCTGCTGCGGGGGGAGGCCGACGACCTGGTGACGCTGGCCCAGAAGGCCTCCGCAGGCTCGGTGACGTTCCGGTTGCCCCAGGGCCGTGAGGCCACCCGTGCCGGCAGCGCCGCCCGCAAGCAGGTCGGCACCGGCATCCGCCGCATCGACGGACGGCGGCGCGAGCGTGAGCGACTCATCAAGCGGGTCGGTGACGCTCCGCGCAAGCCCTGGATCTACCTGATCGTGGCCACCGGAGACATCTACGAGGACATCCCCCAGGCCCAAGCGGCAGCGCGCGCCGGCGCCGACGTGATCGCGGTGATCCGCTCCACCGGCCAGTCCCTGCTCGACTACGTCCCCGAGGGGGCCACGCGGGAGGGTTTCGCCGGCACCTACGCGACCCAGGAGAACTTCCGACTCATGCGGGCGGCGCTCGACGAGACCAGCAAGGAGCTGGGGCGCTACATCCGGCTGACGAACTACGCCTCCGGTCTGTGCATGCCGGAGATCGCGGCACTGGCGGGCATGGAACGGCTCGACATGATGCTCAACGACTCGATGTACGGGATCCTGTTCCGCGACATCAACCCGATCCGCACCTTCGTCGACCAGCGGCTGAGCCGTCAGATCCACGCGCGCGCCGGCATCATCATCAACACCGGCGAGGACAACTACCTCACCACGGCCGACGGCATCGAGGCCGCCAACACGGTCACCACCAGCCAGCTGCTGAACGAGTACTTCGCCAAGGAGGCCGGACTCGAGGACTGGCAGCTGGGGCTCGGGCACGCGTTCGAGATCGACCCCAACGTTCCCGACTCCTTCCGCCTCGAGCTCGCCCACGCGATGCTCGCCCGCACCCTGTTCCCCGATGCCCCGCTGAAGTGGATGCCGCCCACCCGGCACATGACCGGTGACGTCTTCCAAGGCTTCCTCCTCGACGGCTTCTTCAACCTGGTGGGCGCGATGACCGGCCAGGGGATCCTGCTGGTGGGCATGATGACCGAGGCCGTCGTCACCCCCTGGCTGTCGGACCGCGACCTGGCCCTGCAGAACGTCCGCTACGTCATGAACGCCGCCGGCAACCTGCACGAGGACTTCCGACCGGCCCCGGACGGCTTCATCGCCAACCGGGCACGTCAGGTGCTCGGCGAGTCCATCGACCTCCTCGAGCGGATCATCGACCACGACAACGGTCTCCTCGACGCGATCGCCGACGGCACCTTCGGGCTGATGAAGCGACCCGCCGACGCCGGTCGCGGCCTCGAGGGCGTGGCGAAGAAGTCGAAGGCCTACTACAACCCCGCCAGCGAGATCCTGGAGGCCACCTCATGAGCATCGTCCGTCCGTACGGCGACACCACCGGCGACGGGATGGTGCAGCTGTCCTTCACCCTGCCCATCGCGCACTCCAAGGTCGCGGAGGGGGCTGCGGCCCAGCTGGCCAACAAGATGGGCATGGATCCCGCCCTCGTCGTCCATGCCAAGCCGATGGGGGAGGGGTTCACGTTCTTCGTCGTCTACGGCCGGGTGCACCACCTGGTCGACACCAGCGTGGTCGAGGTGGTCGAGCGCGACTACCCGCTGCTCACTCCCAAGGAGGTGAACGCCACGGTCAAGAAGACCCTGCGTCGCCGCCTCACCGTCGTCGGCGCCTGCATCGGCACCGACGCGCACACCGTGGGCATCGACGCGATCCTCAACATCAAGGGCTTCGCGGGGGAGAAGGGCCTGGAGTACTACCGCGAGCTGAAGGTGGTGAACCTGGGCGCCCAGGTCTCCGTCCCTCAGCTCGTCGAGCGCGCCCGAGCCGAGAAGGCAGACGCCGTGCTGGTCTCCCAGGTCGTCACCCAGCGCGACGCCCACCTGCTGAACACCCGCGAGATGTCGGCGGCGTTCCGCGAGTCCTACCCCTCCGACAAGCGTCCCCTCCTCGTCGTCGGCGGTCCGCGGTTCGACGAGAACATGGCCGACGAGCTCGGCGTCGACAGGGTGTTCTCCCGCGGTACGACGCCGGGCGAGGTCGCCAGCTTCATCGTCCATCGACTGGTCCAGCGAAAGGCCTCGTGATGAGCAGCCCAGCACCCGGCGTGGTGGTCACCCACCGCCGTTACGTCCCCTACTCCCACGCCCACTACGCCGGCAACCTGGTCGACGGGGCCTACTCGCTGGGCCTCTTCGGCGACGTCGCCACGGAGATGTGCATCCGCACCGACGGCGACGAGGGCCTGTTCGCCTCCTACTCCGAGGTGCAGTTCCGTGAGCCGGTGCGGGCCGGAGACGTCGTGGAGATCACCTGCGAGCTGGTCCGGGTCGGCACCCGCTCTCGCGGCCTGGAGTTCGCCTTGACCGTGGTCGCACGAGGCGACTCCAGTGCCGAGAACCCCGGTTCCGCGCGGCTGCTGGACGTCCCGATCACCGCCACCACAGCTGTCGGCACGGTGGTCGTCCCGCCCCCTGCAACCCACGAGTAACAGGCCTCGGCGTGTCCTCGGCGACACGCCGTCGCGCCGGAATTTCCGGCGGGAAAGTTGCGGGCGACGACCCCGGCTCTGACCTGCGAATTTGCACGTTTTCGCAGGTCAGAGCCGTGTTGACTTGGCACCTCGACCCTGTGAGGGTTGCTTCTCGTTCGCCCGTGCAGATCGTGGCCGGCGGACCGACGTCCAGGTGGCCGTGTCGACGGGTCGAGTTCCACGAACCCGTCCGCCACGGTCCGCGGAGGTCGGTTCCGCTCCATGAGGGCGGATGCGGAAGGGGCCCGGACTCCGTAGACAACTTCCCGATGCCGACAGCCAGTCGGCCCAGGGTTGGTCCGAAGGGTACGGTCCCCCTTCCGTGACTGCACGGCTCGGTTCGAGCCGTTCAGGTCGCGGGTTGGTCGCGACCACTACTGTTTGCGGCGTGCTGCTCCGGATGTCCGCCGCCCTCGTGGCCGGCGTCGTGCTGGCGCTGGCCTACGAGCCTTTCGTGCTGCCGATCGTGGTGCCCTTCAGCGTCGCTGCGTTCGTGCTGTGCGTGCGTGGGCTGACGCCGCTCAAGGCACTCATCCCTGGGCTGCTCTTCGGAGTGGGCTTCATGTACGTGCTGATCTTCTGGATGCGCGTGGTCGGCCCCGATGCGTGGGTGGCGCTGGCGACGCTGGAAGCGCTCTTCTACGCCGTCCTGGGAGCGGTGACGGCCGTGGTGACCCGGCTGCGTTGGTGGCCACTGTGGACCGCCGCTGCGTGGGTCGGCTGCGAGGTGTTCCGCTCCAGCGGCACGACCGGGTGGATGCCCTGGGGTCGCGTCTCCTACGCGATGGTGGACACCCCCGTGGCCCAGCTGTTCCCGTGGGTGGGCGGCAACGGCACCAGCTTCGTCCTGGCGCTGCTGGGATCGTCGCTGGCCTGGGCGGCGCTGTACGGGCGCCAGCATCCCCGAGGGGCCACTGCGCTGGTGCTCGGCGTCTCGCTCCTCGCCGGTGCCGGGGCGCTGGTGCCCTGGCACTCGCGTGCCGACGGGACGCTGACCGTGGCAGCGGTCCAGGGGAACGTGCCGGGTGACGGGTCGGACATCCTCCTGGACTACCGCCAGGTGACCCGCAACCATGTCGACCTGACCGTCCGGCTCGCCGACGACGTGGCGGCCGGCCGCGCGCCCCGACCGGACTTCGTGGTGTGGCCGGAGAACTCGACGGCGGTCGACCCCTTCACCGACGAGGAGACCAACGGCGGCATCTGGGAGGCCTCGGACGCGATCGGGGTCCCGATCCTGGTCGGCGCCGTCGCGAGCGCACCCGACGACGACCAGGTCCTCAACCAGGGCATCGTCTGGAACCCGGGCACCGGCGGCGGCGACCGCTACACCAAACGTCACCCGGTGGCCATGGGGGAGTACATCCCCTACCGCAACGGGGCCCTCACCAAGATGGTGGGCCGACTCGCGCTGGTGCCCCGCGACATGTTGGCCGGCACGCGCTCGCAGCCCCTCGACATCGCCGGCATCCCGGTTGCGGACGCCATCTGCTTCGACGTCGCCTACGACGACGGGCTCTACGAGCAGGTGCGCAACGGCGCGCAGCTGGTCGTGGTGCAGACCAGCAACGCCACCTTCATCCACACCAAGCAGATCGAGCAGCAGTTCGCCATCACCCGCCTCCGCGCCCTCGAGACGGGGAGGTACGTCGTCGTGGCCGCCACCAACGGCATCTCGGGGGTCATCGCCCCGGACGGCACGGTGGTGTCGCAGGCCGCACCACGGACCCAGAAGCTGCTGCTCGACGAGGTCGACCTGCACGAGGAGGTCCCTCCCGGCGTGATCCTCGGCCCGTGGGTCGGACGTGGGGCCGTGTTGGTGGCGCTTTTGGCCGCGGCGCTCGCCCTGGTCCCGTATCGTCGAGGACGCGAAACGAGCGCGGACAGCGCGCCCGACAACATCGAGGTCCTCACGTGAGCAGCACTCCTCTGGGCCGCGTCATCATGGTCATCCCGACCTACGACGAGGCGCTCAACATCGAATGGATCGTGGACCGCCTGCGCAGGGCACAGCCCGACCTCGACGTGATGATCGTCGACGACAACAGCCCGGACGGCACCGGTCAGATCGCCGATCGGCTGGCGGCCGCCGACCCGCAGATCCGCGTCGTGCACCGCAGGCAGAAGGCCGGCCTCGGGGCGGCGTACCTCCAGGGCTTCGACGAGGCGCTCGCGGCGGGGTACGACGTGATCGGTGAGATGGACGCCGACGGCTCCCACCAGCCCGAGCAGCTGCACCTCCTGCTGTCCGCCCTGGCGAACGCCGACCTGGTGATCGGGTCACGCTGGGTCCCCGGTGGATCGGTGGTCAACTGGCCGAAGTCGCGAGAGCTCCTGTCGCGCGGCGGCAACCTCTACGTCCGGCTGCTGCTGGGGTCACGAGTGCGGGACGCCACTGCCGGCTTCCGCCTCTTCCGGGCCGCCACCCTGGAGAAGATCGACCTCGGCTCGGTGGAGTCGGCTGGCTACGTCTTCCAGGCAGATCTGGCCTGGCGCACCGCTCAAGCCGGTCTCACGATCACCGAGGTGCCGATCGAGTTCATCGAGCGCGTGCGAGGCGACTCCAAGATGAGCGGCGACGTGGCGACCGAGTCCATCAAGCGGATCACCCGGTGGGGGCTGCAGGAACGCCGCCACCAGCTGCGTCGCCTCGTCGATCGGCGTCGAGTGCGATGAGCGCACGCCGACGCCGGATCCCTGTGTGGCTGCTGTTCGCCCTCTTCGTGGTGGTGCCGCTGGTCGAGATCTTCGTCCTGATCCAGGTCGGGCAGGTGATCGGGCCGTGGTGGACCATCCTGCTCCTGATCGCCGACAGCATCTTCGGCGGTTGGTTGATCAAACGCGAGGGTGGACGCGCCTGGCGGGCCCTCAACACCTCACTGAGCAGCGGAAAGATGCCGGCCCGCGAGCTGGCCGACGGGGCCCTCATCCTGGTCGGCGGAACCCTGATGCTGGCTCCCGGCTTCGTCACCGACGCCTTCGGCATCCTGATCATCCTGCCGTTCACGCGGCCGGTCTTCCGTTCCCTGCTGACCGGCGTGGTGACGCGGCGGCTCCTCGCGAGCGGCTTCCCCGCCACCAACGCACAACGCCCCGGACCTGGATCGCAAAGCGGATCCGTGGTCCAGGGCGAGGTGATCGACGAGGGCGACTGACCCTCGACCGGTTGGCCTACGCTGAGGCCTTCTTGTTCCGAGTCGCGCGGTGGAGATGGGCAGGGCCGATCTCGCCTCCGCGCAGCAGCGCCAGCCGCTCGCTCAGAATGTCTTCGAGCTCCTTGATGGAGCGGCGCTCGAGCAGCATGTCCCAGTGGGTGCGGGCCGGTTTCTCAGCCTTGACCTCGCGCTCGATCCCGTCGCGGCTCACCGCTTCGGCTCCACAACGGGGGCACTCCCACACCGCAGGGATGTCGGCTTCGACCGACATCGTGATGTCGAACAAGTGTCCCTGGGGACAGTCGTAGCCGACCTGTTGGCGAGCAGCGAACTCGATGCCGCGCTCATCCTCAAAGCTCTGGCCACCCAGCCGAGCACCACGCAACGTGCGCTCCGCCATGTGCCACCTCCAAAAGTTGTTGTTCCCCAAACGTCATGGATGAGACGGTCCCCCCACCACTTCATGACGCATCCGCACCGAATTGCGGCTTCACCCACTCCAACGTACTCCGGTGCGCGAGGATTCCAATTCGGCGCAGTGTGTCGAACGCCACACCGGCCGCCGCTCGGGGTGCTCAGACCACGACGGGGACCCGGTTGCCGGCTTCCTCGATCCCGCGGCGCGGGTCGAGCCGAAGCAGGAAGAACGCGCCCAGCACGAAGAAGATGATGAGCGCAAAGATGGCGGGACGGTAGGAACCGGTGACCTGGAAGATCACGCCGAAGAGCAGCGTGCCGAACCACGAGGTGCCCCGCTCCGCTGCGCTGTAGAGGCTGAAGTACTCACCCTCGCGACCCCGTGGGATCAGCAGGCTGAAGAACGACCGCGAGAGGGCCTGGGTGCCCCCGAGCACGATGCCGATCGCGATGGCCAGCAACAGGAACAGGGCGACGTTGCGCTCGGGCAGGAACAGCGCGAGGACCACGATCACCCCCCAGGCGTAGGTGCCCCACAGGATGGACCTGTAGGCGCCGTACCGGGCGGCCAGCCGACCGAACCACAGGGCCCCTGCGAAAGCCACGAACTGGATCAGAAGGATGGTGCCGATCAGCACGCTCTGGTCGAACTTCAGCTGTTTCGAACCGTAGGTGGACGCCGCGTAGATCACCGTCTGGATGCCGTCGTTGTAGAAGAGGTAGGCCAGCAGGAACGTCAGCGTCATCGGATAGTTGCGCAGGTCCTTGAGCGTCATGAACAGCTGCCCGAAGCTGCGCTGGATGATCGAGCCCTCGGCGGGCACGAGGTTGCGCGGGGCGTAGTTGCGCAGCCGGCGCAGGGGGATCAGCGTGAACCCGGCCCACCAGAGTGCGGCGGAGAGCAGGGAGATCCGCACGGCCATGGACTCGGTGAGTCCGAAGGTGTCGTGCATCAGGAAGAGCACCAGGTTGATCGCCAGCAGCACGCCTCCACCCAGGTAGCCCCACGCCCACCCCCGGGAGGAGACCCGGTCGCGCTCGTCCTCGGTCGAGATGTCCACGAGGATCGCGTAGTAGCAGACCAGCGAACACCCGCCCAGGATGCTGCTCAGCACCACCGCGACGGCGCCGATCTGCCAGTTGTCGCCCTGCAGGAAGAACAGCATGGCCGCGAAGAACGCACCTGCGAAGGCGTAGCCGGCCATGTGCCACTTCTTGCGGCCCGAGCGGTCCACGAACGCCCCCACGATGGGCAGCACCAGAGCGCTGGAGATGGTCGCGAAGCTGGTGAGATAGCTGGGCAGGGAGCCGGCAGCGAGGTGCATCCCGAGGAGGTTGACCGTCTTGCTGCATGTGTCGTCGGCATCCACGCACCCGGCGGCCCTGCCGGCGACCGAGATCATGTAGGGGGCGAACATGACCGACAGCACCGTCGTGTAGAAGGCCGAGTTGGCCCAGTCGTACCAGTTCCAGGCCTTCTGCTGACGCTGCATCGAGTCCCAGATCGGCCTCAGGTCGGCGATGCCGCCCGGTTCCTTGTCGCTCATCACGCTTCCCTCCACAGGCTGCGGCGCTGCAGCACGGCCTTGAGTATGTCGGTGCGGTCGGTCATCAGGCCGTCGACACCGCGGTCCAGCAGCAGGTCCATCTCGTCCGCGTCGTCGATCGTCCAGACGTGCACGTGCTTGCCCGCCGCGTGGACCCGGCGGATGAACCACGGTGCGGCCAGCGTCACCAGTCCGAACCGGTGGGGGATCTGCAGGGCGCTGACCCGACCGCGCGTCAGCAGGTCGGCGATCCGTCCGGGCAGCAGCACGAACAGCACCACCTCGACGGGAGCGGCCGACGTCGCGATCCGCCCGCCGGTGAGCCGACGGAACCGCTGCAGCCGACGCAGGCCCCACGAGCCCACCAGGACCTCGTCCTCGAGGCCGCGCTCCCGCAAGAGGTCGACCAGCGGGCGCACGGCCGCGTCGGACTTCAGGTCGATGTTGAACCGGGCGTCCGGGCAGGCGTCGAGGACGTCGGCCATGGTCGGGACCGTCTCGCGCCCCCCGATCACGGCGCGGCGTACCTTCGCGAAGCTCAGGGTCGCGATCGCGCCGACCTGGTCGGTCACTCGGTCGAGCACGTCGTCGTGGAAGGCGAGGAGTACGCCGTCGCTGGTGACGTGCACGTCGGTCTCGAGATAGCGGTAGCCGAGCCCTACGGCGTGCCGGAACGCCGTCAGCGTGTTCTCCAGGCCGTCGATCTCCGAGTGCCGGGCTCCTCCACGATGCGCGAACGCGAGCACGGGGCCGGGGTCGTCGAGGTAGGCGCAACCGGTCAGCGGGGGAGTCACGAGTGCATTCAACACCGACATGGGCCGATCCTCCCTGCACCTCCCTGCGGGTCGCATCGGTCGTCGTACTCAAGGCGGCGTACCGTTCGAGTCATGGACTCAGAGCCGATGACCTGTCCACGGTGCTCCGCCGAACTCGCCGAGCGCTCCATCAGCGGCGTGACCGTGCATCAGTGCCCCGCCGGTCATGGTGTGTTCCTCGAGCGCTCCGAGCTCGGTGGCCTGATCGAGGGCGAGGGTGAGTGGCACCGCAGCTCGGGTCACCACACCCAGCCGCTGCCGCGCATCACCGCCGACATGGAGATGCCACCACCCGTCGCCACCCGGTCGCGGGCGTTCATCGAGACCCTCTTCGGCTGACCCACCTCCGAGGGGTCAGAAGTCGCGGAAGGTCTCGATGTCGGCGCCCAGCGCCCGCAGGCGCTCGGCGAGGTCCTCGTAGCCGCGGTGGATGACGTACGTCGAGCGCAGCACGGAGGTGCCCTTCGAGGCGAGCATTGCCAACAGGATGACCACGGCGGGCCGCAGCGCCGGCGGGCAGACGATCTCGGCACCCGACCAGTGCGTGGGGCCTTCGACCAGCACCCGGTGCGGGTCGAGGAGCTTGACGGTGGCACCCAGCTTGGTGAGCTCGGTCAGGTAGATCGCCCGGTTCTCGTAGACCCAGTCATGCAGCAGCGTCTGGCCCTCGGCCACGGCAGCGATCACCGCGAAGAAGGGCAGGTTGTCGATGTTGAGGCCCGGGAACGGCATCGGGTGGATCTTGTCCAGCGGCGCGTGCAGGTGTGAGGGACGCGTGTCGATGTCGACCAGGCGGGTGCGCCCGTTCGCGGCGTCGTACTCCTCGCTACGGCTGTAGGTGAAACCCATCTCCTCCAGCAGGGCCAGCTCGATCTCGAGGAACTCGATCGGGACGCGGCGGATGGTGATGGAGGAGTTGGTGACGATCGCCGCCGCCAGCAGCGACATCGCCTCGATCGGGTCCTCGCTGGGGGCGTAGTCGACGTCGACGTCGATGCTCGCCAGGCCGGTCACGGTGAGGGTCGTGGTCCCGATCCCGTCGACGCTGACGCCGAGCTTCTGCAGGTAGAAGCACAGGTCCTGGACCATGTAGTTGGACGATGCGTTGCGGATCACCGTGGTGCCGGGGTGCAGGGCAGCCGCCATCAGCGCGTTCTCGGTGACGGTGTCGCCACGCTCGGTGAGCACGATCGGGCGACCCGGCTCGATCGCCCGGTTGACGGAGGCGTGATACATCCCGTCGGTCGCCTTGACCTCGAGCCCGAACGGACGCAGGGCCGCCATGTGCGGTTCGACGGTGCGCGTGCCGAGGTTGCAGCCGCCGGCGTAGGGGAGGTCGAAGACCTCCTCCCGGTGCAGCAGCGGGCCCATGAACATGATGATCGATCGCGTGCGGCGAGCGGCCGTCTCGTCGATGTTCGCCAGGTCGAGATGGGCGGGAGGGATGATCTCGAGGTCGTTCTGCTCGTTGAGCCACTGGGTCTTCACGCCGAGGGAGTTGAGCACCTCCAGCAGGCGATTCACCTCCTCGATCCGAGCCACGCGGCGCAGCGTCGTGCGGCCCTTGTTCAGCAGCGAGGCGCACAGCAGCGCGACGCCGGCGTTCTTGGACGTCTTGACGTCGATCGCGCCGGACAGCGTCGTGGGCCCGTTGACACGAAGGTGGGTCGGGCCCGGCTGGCCGAGGGTGACGATCTCGGAGTCGAGGGCCTCACCGATGCGGGCCAGCATCTCGAGGGAGAGGTTCTGGTGCCCCTTCTCGATCCGGTTCACCGCACTCTGGCTGGTGGAGAGCACGTCAGCGAGCTGCTGCTGGGTCCAGCCGCGGTGCTTGCGTGCGTCGCGGATCAGGTTGCCGATGCGTCCGAGATAGTCCTGAGTCATGAAACTCACCGTATCTCAGATATGAGATAATGCAACTGATGGCACGATGGGTCCATGCGAGCGACCACCATCCACGGGCCCCGCGACATCCGTCTCGGCGAGGTGCCGGACCCCACCATCGAGAGCCCCACCGACGCCGTCATCAAGGTGACGGCCGCGTGCATCTGCGGGTCCGACCTATGGCCCTACCGCGGCGAGAACGAGATCGTCGAGGGAGCGACGATCGGGCACGAGTGTGTGGGCATCGTGCAGGAGGTCGGCTCTGAGGTCAGGTCGTTCCGAGCGGGCGACTTCGTGATCGTCCCGTTCGACCACTGCAACAACACCTGCGCCCACTGCCGGCACGGAGCACAGTCGGGCTGTGTGAACCTCGGGTTCACCTCGAGCGGGCAGGCGGAGTATGCCCGGGTGACCCAGGCCGAGGGCAGCCTGGTGAAGACCGACGGGGTGCCCGACGACGAGCTCCTCCCGTCGCTGCTCGCCCTGTCCGACGTGATGGCGACCGGATGGCATGCGGCGGTGTCGGCCGGCGTACGGCGGGGCGGGACGGCGGTCGTGGTCGGAGACGGCGCCGTCGGGCTGTGCGGGGTCCTGGCCGCGCGCACCCTCGGTGCTGAGCAGGTCATCGCCCTCTCCCGCCACGCGTCACGGCAGGCCGTCGCGACCTCGTTCGGTGCCACTCACCTCGTGGCGGAGCGCGGCGACGAGGCGACCCAACGCGTCGCTGAGATCACCGGGGGAGTGGGGGCGGACGCCGTGCTGGAGTGCGTGGGCACCAACCAGTCCATCGAGACAGCCTTCGCGGTCGCTCGTCCCGGGGCGACGGTGGGATTCGTCGGCGCGCCGCACGACGTCGTGCTGCCGGTCCGACGGATGTTCGAGAACAACATCGGTCTGGCTGGTGGGATGGCACCTGTGCGGAAGTACCTCCCCGAGCTGCTCGAGCTGGTGACCAGCGGCGCCATCGACCCGGGACTCGTCTTCGACCGGGCGCTGCCACTGGGCGAGGTGGCCGAGGGCTACCGACTGATGGACCAGCGCGAGGCGATCAAGGTGCTGATCCAGCCCTGAGCGGCCGGCTCAGGCTGCGGCGTAGGCGTTGCGACGGCCGACGGGCACGCAGTCGCAGGTGTCGGAGCACTCGAAGTAGATGTGCGCACCGTGCCCGCAGTGGGGGCACGGCATGTCGTGCGACAAGCATGTGCTGGTGGTGTCAACGGTGTCCCACATGTCGTTTCCCTCCTGTTCGGGTCTTGGTCTCAAGAGAAGTTCGTCACGGTGTCTGATACCGATTGGACGCCTTGATCGACCGGAAGTCACCGACATCGGCCCACGTTGACCCTCACGGACTAGGAACAGTGACCGAATGGGGGATGCCGGACCCCAGTGACCGGGCCATAGGCCCACCCGCCTGGCCCACTAGAGTTGAACCATGAAGCTGACACCCGCGCTCGAAGCTGCCTTCTCCGGCCAGATCACGCTGGAATTCCGGTCGTCGATGGTCTACCGCCAGCTGGCGATCGAGATGGACATCCGTGACCTGCCCGGCATGGCCACCTGGCTGCGGCACCAGGCGGACGAGGAGATCGTGCACGCCAACAAGTTCATCGACCACCTCGCCGACCGCGACAACCACCCGGTGATCGGCGCCATCGAGGCCCCCAACGTGGCCATCGAGACCGTGCTGCAGTGCTTCGAGGCCGCGTTCGCGCACGAGCAGATGGTCTCCGAGGGCATCCGCAACCTCTACCGCGCCGCCGAAGCCGAGGGCGACCTCGACTCGCGGCCGCTGCTCAACTGGTTCCTCAACGAGCAGATCGAGGAGGAGGCCACCGTCAGCAACATCGTCAGCAACATCAAGCTCATCAAGGAGGACGGTCCGGGCCTGCTCCGGCTCGACGAGGAGCTCGGCCTGCGCCCGGTGTCCACCACCGAGGCCTCGGTGGGCTGACTCAGCGCCGCGTCAGCGTGCCGACCGCGACCGTCCCGTCGCGGTCGTCGTCACGAACCACCCGCACGTCGAGGCCCGCGTCGCTGAGCGCGGCCGAGGTGGCCTCCGCCTGGCTGGTGCTGGTCTCGATGAGCACGCGACCCCCGGGGCCCAACCACGCACCGACCTGACATGCGATGCGGCGATGCAGGACGAGGCCGTCCACGCCGCCGTCGAGGGTGACGCGGGGTTCGTGGTCACGCGCCTCGGGAGGCATCAGGGCGATCGCGCCGGTGGGCACATACGGCGCGTTGACGACCATCACGTCCACCCGCCCGCGCAGCGTGTGGGGGAGTGGCTCGAACAGGTCGCCCTCCACGACGTGTCCGCCGTACGCCGCCAGGTTGCGGCGGGCGCAGCGGACGGCCGCGGGATGCAGGTCGGCGGCCCACACCTCGGCGTCGCGGAGGCGGGCCGCCAGGACGGTCGCCAGGGCGCCGGACCCACAGCACAGGTCGAGAACGACCGGGTGAGCACCCGCGAGGCGGAGTGCTTCGGTGGCGACTGCCTCGGTGCGACGTCGCGGCACGAAGACCCCCGGCTCCACCACGATCCGCAGGTCGAGGAACTGCGCCCAGCCGACCACCTGCTCGAGGGGGAGACCAGCCACTCTGCGGGAGACCATCGCATCCAGCTCCTCGGGGGTGGCTGCCGCCTCGAGGATCACGTCGGCCTCGTCCTCGGCGAACACGCACCCGGCAGCCCGCAGGCGGGCGGCGAGGTGGGACGCAGAAGCAGTGATGAGGAGACCCTAGTCTCAGGCGCCTCGCTCGAGGTCGGTGGAACGTGGCACGATCGTGGAGGTGACCAGCCGTCCAGTCTCAGAACAACAGCTGCGCGACCTCGCACTGCTGCGGCGGGTGCGCGACCGGATGGACCGCGACTACGCCCAGCCGCTCGACGTGGAGGCTTTGGCGCGCGGCGTGAACATGTCGGCCGGCCACCTCAGCCGTCAGTTCAAGGCGGCGTACGGCGAGTCGCCCTATGCCTATCTGATGACGCGCCGGATCGAGCGGGCGATGGCGCTTCTGCGTGCCGGGAGCCTGAGTGTGACCGAGGTCTGCTTCGCGGTCGGCTGCTCCTCGCTCGGGACCTTCAGCACCCGGTTCACCGAGCTGGTCGGCGTGCCGCCGAGCGTCTACCGCACGGAGGTCGAGCGCCGTGCCGACCCGCTGCCCTGCGTCACCAAGCAGGTCAGCAGACCGATCAGGAATCGAGAAGCACCCGCGTCGAGCCGCAACTAGCCTGACCGCCATGGACATCAACATTCACTACGCATTCCTGCCGCACACTGACAAGGACGCCTCCCTCGCGTTCTACCGCGACCTCCTCGGGTTCGAGGTGCGCAACGACGTCGGCTACAACGGGATGGTCTGGCTGACCCTCGGGCACCCCGACCAGCCGGGAGTGTCCCTCGTGCTGAACCCGCCGGCGGCGGACCCTGGGATCACCGACGACGAGCGCCGCACCATCGCCGAGATGATGGCGAAGGGCACCTATGCGATGCTCAGTCTCTCGACCGCCGACCTCGACACGACGTTCGCGGCTCTCGAGGCGGGCGGCGCCGAGATCGTGCAGGAGCCGATCGACCAGCCCTACGGGATCCGCGACTGCGCCGTCCGGGACCCAGCAGGCAACCTGCTGCGCATCAACCAGGTGGCGTGAGCTGAGGGATCGGCCTGACGAACGAGGGAGACACCACCGTGGAGTCCAACGACAGCCCGGCTCGGCACGAGGCCGACAGCCACGACCTGATCCGGGTACAGGGTGCCCGGGTGAACAACCTCAAGGACATCTCGGTCGAGATCCCCAAACGGCGCCTCACGGCGTTCACCGGGGTCTCGGGGTCGGGCAAGAGCTCGCTGGTGTTCGGCACCATCGCGGCGGAGTCGCAGCGACTCATCAACGAGACCTACAGCAGCTTCGTGCAGGGGTTCATGCCGTCGATGACCCGGCCCGAGGTCGACGTGCTCGACGGTCTGACCACGGCGATCCTGGTCGACCAGGAGCGGATGGGCTCCGACCCCCGTTCGACGGTGGGCACCGCCACCGACGCGAACGCGATGCTGCGCATCCTGTTCAGCCGGCTCGGCGACCCCCATATCGGGTCGCCGCAGGCGTTCTCCTTCAACGTCGCCTCGATCAGCGGCGCCGGCGCCGTCACCGTCCAGAAGGGAGGGCGCGAGACGAAGGAGCGCCGGAGCTTCAGCATCCTCGGCGGCATGTGTCCGCGCTGCGAGGGCCGGGGTTCGGTCAGCGACTTCGACCTCACGGCGCTCTTCGACGAGGACAAGTCACTCAACGAGGGCGCCCTCACGATCCCGGGCTACAGCATGGAGGGGTGGTACGGCCGCATCTTCCGCGGATGCGGCTACTTCGACCCAGACAAGCCGATCAGGAAGTACACCAAGCGGGAGCGCGACGACCTGCTCTACCGTGAGCCGACCAAGATCAAGGTCGAGGGGATCAACCTGACCTACTCCGGGCTGATCCCTCAGATCCAGAAGTCGTTCCTGGCCAAGGACGTCGACGCCATGCAGCCCCACATCCGGGCGTTCGTGGAACGCGCCATCACCTTCACCGTCTGCCCCGAGTGCGACGGCACCCGGCTGAGCGAGGCGGCGAGGTCCTCGAAGATCAAGGGCGTCAACATCGCCGACCTGTGCGCGTGGCAGATCAGCGATCTCGCGGCGTGGGTGCACGAGCTGGAGCAGCCCTCCGTCGCGCCGCTGGTCGCCGCGTTGGGGGAGACGCTCGACTCCTTCGTCGACATCGGGCTGGGCTACCTCAGCCTGAACCGCCCCTCCGGGACTCTGTCGGGCGGAGAGGCACAGCGGACCAAGATGATCCGTCATCTCGGGTCGTCGCTGACCGACGTGACCTACGTGTTCGACGAGCCGACGATCGGGCTCCACCCTCACGACATCCAGCGGATGAACGAGCTCCTGCTGCAGCTGCGCGACAAGGGGAACACCGTCCTGGTGGTGGAGCACAAGCCAGAGACGATCGCCATCGCGGATCACGTGATCGACCTCGGGCCGATGGCCGGCAGCGCCGGAGGCCAGGTGATGTTCGAGGGCACCGTGCAGGAGCTGCGGGGCAGCGACACCATCACGGGGCGCCATCTCGACGACCGGGCCACCCTGAAGGGCTCGGTCCGGGCGTCGACGGGCGCGCTCGAGATCCGAGGTGCCGACACGAACAACCTCGTCGACGTCGATGTCGACATCCCGCTCGGTGTCCTCGTGGTGCTGACGGGGGTAGCCGGCTCGGGCAAGAGCTCGCTGATCCGGGGCTCGGTCTCAGGTCGTGACGGGGTGGTGACCGTCGACCAGGGGGCGATTCGCGGGTCACGGCGCAGCAACCCCGCGACGTACACCGGGATGTTGGAGCCGATCCGGAAGGCGTTCGCCAAGACGAACGGGGTGAAGCCGGCCCTGTTCAGCGCCAACTCGGAGGGCGCGTGCCCGACCTGCAACGGCGCCGGCGTCATCTACAGCGACCTGGCCATCATGGCCGGGGTCGCGACCACCTGCGAGAACTGCGAGGGCAAGCGGTTCGACGCCTCGGTGCTGGAGTACTCGTTCGGCGGCAAGGACATCAGCCAGGTGCTCGCGATGCCGGTCTCGGAGGCCACCGAGTTCTTCGGGTCCGCCGCGTCCTCGGTGCCGGCGGCGCACAAGATCCTGACGCACCTGTCCGACGTCGGACTGGGCTACCTCACCATCGGCCAGCCGCTGACGACGCTGTCAGGTGGTGAGCGACAGCGGATCAAGCTGGCGATGCACCTCGGCACCAAGGGCGGGGTCTACGTCCTGGACGAGCCCACGACCGGCCTGCATCTGGCCGACGTGGAGAACCTCCTCGGTCTCCTCGACCGCATCGTCGACTCCGGCAAGTCGGTCATCGTGATCGAGCACCATCAGGCGGTGATGGCGCACGCCGACTGGATCATCGACCTCGGTCCCGGCGCCGGTCACGACGGCGGTCGCATCGTCTTCGAGGGCACACCCGCCGACCTGGTGACCGCCCAGACCACGCTGACCGGCCAGCACCTCGCGACGTACGTCGGTGGCGCTTGACCTCAAGCCGCCTTGAACTCCTACGGTGAGCAGGTGACCGCGCCCCTCGCCGCCGTGGACCGGCGGACCCTGCTGAGCCGGGACTTCGTGCTGACCTCGCTCGGCACGTTCTCGCTCATCTTCCTGACCGCCTTCGAGTCGCTGGCGGTCACCACGGTGATGCCGGGCATCAGCCGCGAGCTGGACGGCCAGGCGCTGTACGCCGTGAGCTTCGCGGCGCCGTTGGCGACCGGGATCGTCGGGATGGTGGCCGCCGGCCTGTGGAGCGACCGCCGTGGACCGGTGCGGCCACTGATCGGCACCGTGGTGCTCTTCATGCTGGGCCTGCTGGTCTGCGGTGTGGCACCCAGCATGGAGGTCCTGGTGCTCGGGCGGCTGCTGCAGGGGCTCGGTGGGGGCGGCAGCATCGTGGCGGTCTACGTCCTGGTCGGGGTCGTCTACCCGGCCCGTCTGCAGCCGCGGGTCTTCGCCGGCTTCGCCGCGGCCTGGGTGCTGCCCTCGCTGTTCGGGCCCTCCGTCGCTGCCCTGATCGCTGATCGCTACGGCTGGCAGTGGGTCTTCCTGACCGCTGTCGCACTCGCGGCGGTCGCGCTGGTGATGTGCGTCCCGTCGCTGAGGTCCCTTCCCGCGCAGGTGGCCCGGGGGAGCGGAGGCGGCCGAGCCGCCCTGGCCTGGTCCGCGCTCGCCGCCGTCGGCGTCCTGGCCCTCGACCTCTCGTCCCGTGCCGGTTGGGCGTCCCTGTTCGTCGGACTCGCTGCCGGGGCGGTCATCGTGGTCGCCGTGCGACCACTGGTGCCGGTCGGAACGCTCCAGGCGGCGCGGGGGCTGCCGAGCACCGTCCTGACGCGCGGGGCGCTGTCGGCGTCGTTCGTGACCGCAGAGGCCTATCTCCCGTTCGTCCTTCAGGATCACTGGGACTACAGCCCCGGTCAGGCGGGCATCGCCCTGAGCGTGGCCGGGATCTCGTGGGCGACGGCCAGCCAGGTGCAGGGTCGCCTGGGAGAGCGACTCAGGGACACCCGGGCGATGGTGCTGGGCGCCAACCTCGCCCTGGTCGGCCTCGTCACCATCGTGGTGACGACGTTCGGCCACTGGTCGAGCCTGCTGCTGATCGCCGGCTTCGGCGTACTGGCGGTCGGGATGGGGCTCGGCTTCGCCCGGACCACGGTCGCCATGCTGTCGGCCTCGAGCAACGAGGACCGCGGCTTCAACTCGTCGGCGTTGTCCATCGCCGACTCGCTGGCTGCCGCTGTGGCGGTCACGATCGCCGGTCTCGCGTTCGCCGCGTCGGAGTCGACCGGGTTCGGCGACCCGTTCGGTGCCGTGTTCGTCGTCGGTCTGGTCAGTGTGCTGCTGGCGGTGGCCGCGGCCCGGCGTACCAGCCTGACTGCGACGTAGCCGAACGTACCGATGGAGCTCGCATCGGCGTTGCGGACGCCTGGCAAGAGCCGATCGGCGGCCGTTGAGTACGTTCGTCTACGAGCACCCCCACCAGTGACCCGCACTCCCGTTAGGTAAGCGCCGATAACGAACATTATGTCAGGTAACGCAGGCGAAAGCCGCTTCCCACCACTCCCCGGCGGCGCTCTTCCTGGCCAGGTCAGGCCAGCAGCTGCCGTGCGCCGAGGAGCAGGCAGGCCAACGTGACGACGAGGAAGAAGCCGACCCACACGACGCCGGGCAGGCGGGTCAGTTTGGCGAGCACATCGGCGTCGGACGACTGGCCTCGTCCGCGCCGTCGCTGCAGCTGGAGCTCGAGCACGGCTCTCGGCGAGCCCACGAGCAGGAACCACACGCCGACGTACGCCGCGAAGGCCTGCCAGTCGGCACGACCCCACCACGAGATCGCGAAGACCGCCAGACCGGCCACCAGGACGGCGTACAGGCCGTAGAAGTTGCGGATCTGCAGCAGGATCAGCGCCAACAGGACGACCGCCAGCCAGAGCACGGCGAGCGCGTGCCCCGAGCTCAGCAGGTGGGCCCCGCCGAGCCCCACCAGGGCGGGCCCGACGTAGCCCGCCAGCGCCGTCAGGATCATGCCCGGCCCCGTCGGTCTCCCCCGCGACACCGTCAGCCCGGACGTGTCCGAATGCACCCGGATGCCGGCCAGCTGCCGCCCGGTCGACAGCGCGGCCAGCGCGTGACTCCCCTCGTGGGCGATCGTCAGCGCGTAACGAGCGATCCGCCAGGTCCGCGGCACCACCACGATCACGATGACCACCACCAACGCGGCCAGGACCACAGCCCGATCAGGCGTTGACTGCGCCGTCACCACGTCGTGCCAGATGTCGCCGACCGCCTCCGCCATGGGGTCACCGTACGGGCGAGGGTCGGTCGTCGGCTGACATCATGGTCCGGTGAGCTCCCAGCAGGTCGCTGTCGCGGCCACCGGCCAGCTGTCCCTCGAGGCCGGGCTGGCGGTGGCAGCCGAGGGCGGGAACGCCGTCGACGCCGCCATGGCTGCGGCGCTCGTCGCGCTCGTGACCGAGCCCGGTGTCGTGAGCATCGGCGGCGGTGGCTTCGTGTCGATCTGGCCGGCCGGCGGCGAACCCGTGGTCGTCGACGGCAACGTCGAGATGCCCGGCCGAGGTCTGCCGCCCAGCCGTCTCGGAGGCGGCGTACGCGAGGTGGTGACGACGTACGGCGGCGGCGTGACCATGCATGCGGGGCACGGCTCGGTGGCCACCCCCGGCATCGTGCCGGCGTTCGCCATCGCCCACGAGCGCTTCGCCCGGCTCGACTGGTCACGGCTCCTGTCCCCCGCGATCCGGGCCGCCCGCGACGGCTATCCGATGAGCTCGGCAGCCTCCCTCTACCTCGGCTTCACCGCCGACACCCTGTTCGGCTCCGATCCGGAGGCGCACGCCCTGGTCACCCGGGCCGACGGCAGCGTGCTCGCCGGCGGCGAGCAGACCCACAACCCGCTGGTGGCCGACACGCTGGAACAGCTGGCCACCGAAGGCCCCAGCCTGTTCTCCCACGGGGCCGTGGCGAGAGCGCTGGTCGACGACATGGCGGCGCACGGCGGCCTGATCACGCAGGAGGACCTCGACGCCTACCGGGCGGTCGTGCGCCCGGCGTACTCCTTGGATGTCGGCGACTGGCACATCGCGACCAACCCACCGCCCGCCGTGGGTGGTCCGATGCTGGCCATCATGCTGGGCGAGCTCGCACGCCGAGATGCCGCGAACGGCAGCTGGTCGTGGGCCGACGCGATCGAGATCCAGCGAGCGGTGCTCGGCTACCGCACATCGGTGCACGACCACTCCGAGGATCTCGCCGCCGACGGTCTCGCCCTGCTCCAGTCTGTCGGGACCCACGGCCTGGCGGCCCTGCGGGCCTCCCCCTCGACAGCCCACATCTCAGCCGTCGACACCGCCGGCAACGCGTGCGCGATCACCATGAGCAGCGGGTACGGCGCCGGGATGACCATCCCCGGCACCGGCATCCTGCTCAACAACAGCCTGGGTGAGATGGAGCTCAACCGTCGCGGCCTGCACGTCGCTCCCCCCGGCACACGACTGGCCTCGAACATGGCTCCCACCACCGGCCGCACAGCCGACGGGCGGGTGCTGGCCATCGGCTCCCCCGGAGCAGACCGGATCACCACGGCCCTCATGCTGGTGCTGGGTCAGGGCTGCCTGCGAGGAGCCGACCTCCAGGAGGCGATCGCCGACCCGCGCCTGCACCTCAGGCTGGTCGAGGATGGAGAGTTCCGGGTGGAGTACGAACGCGACCCGGACATCGCCGCCGCGACGCGGGCGAGCGGTCTACCCGGTCATGAATACCCCGAGCCGCACATGTACTTCGGGGGCGTCGGCGCGGCCTACCACTTCCCCGACGGGCGGCTGGCTGCGGCCGGCGACCCCCGACGGGCCGCCGCCACCGGGGTCAGCCCAGGCTGACGGTGTGGGTAGGTTGACGACATGCCGACGAGCGGACGAGTCCTCAACCGAGCCGTCTTCACCGACCCGCTGAGCCACGAGGAGCTCGCCGCCGACGACGTGGTCCAGGGCCGGCCGACGACCGGTTCGACCGCAGTCGGGAGCGTCGCCGGGGCCGAGGTCGGGATCTGGGAGATGACGGTCGGTGCGGCACGCGACACCGAGGTCGACGAGGTCTTCATCGTCCTCTCCGGACGGGGCAGTGTGCACTTCGAGGACGGCGAGTCCATCGACCTCTCCCCCGGTGTCGCCGTGCGCCTCAGTGCCGGTGAGCGCACCGAGTGGCTGGTCCAGGAGACGTTGCGCAAGGTGTACGTCGCAGCGGAGTGACCCCTGCGCGCGCTTTGGGCGGATGATCGGCCTGGCCCGTCTGGTCACAACGGACTACCCAGACGTGTCATTTAAGGTGGAACTAGGACATTCGATCCCCTCCACGGCGTCACCGCCGAAGACTCGACACGTCTCCATGTCGAGGGTAGGAGAGACGTGTCCATCAGCCGGATCAGCAAGCGTGCGATCACCGCCGTGCTCGTGTGCTCACTCGCGCCCATCGTCGGGGTCGGGTCGGCCTCGGCGCAGGACGCCTCCCGCAGCAGCTCACGCGTCGAGAGCCTCGACCTTCCCCAGCTCCAGCTGGAGGCAGCCAAGCTGCAGGCCGGCTTCGTGCGAGCGTCCCTGGACCTCGAGCAGGCCCAGCTGGACCTCGCCGCCGCCCGGGGTGAGGTCGACGACGCCGTGGTGCGTGCCGACCGGGCACAGGCCGTGGCCGACAGCGAGACCGACGACCTCTCGACCTACGTCAACATGCTCTACACCCAGGGGCCGGCCATGAGCTCCAACGTGCTGGTGCTCATGCAGGGTCTCGCCGAGGGCGAGACCCTGTGGCAGGAGAACCTCGTCTTCGAGGAAGTCACCAGTGACCAGGCCACCATCGTCGAACGGGCCAAGGTCGCGCAGAACGCGGCCGACGCGCTCCGGGCCGAGGCGGTCGCCCGCCAGGCCGAGGCAGACGAGGCCGAGGCCCAGGTCCAGACCGTGCTCTCGGACATCTCCGAGCGTGCCGACGAGGTCACGGCCGCCGCGCAGGACAGCTTCGAGGACAACAGCCAGGCCGCGGCCTTCAACGACGCCCAGCAGGCGGCGCGGAACCAGGCGGCCAGCACGGTGTGGCAGGGCTACCAGCGTCGCCTCACCGCGGCACACATCACGGCGCCGACCGCCAACGCCCTGCGCGACCCGCGGCACCTGCCGAAGGGCCTCCAGCCCGTGAGGCTCGGCAAGCACGGTGCCATCCCCGGGGTGGCGATCACCGACGCCTCCCGGCCGCTCACCGTCCTGCCGAAGTCGGTCCAGGCGGCGGTGAAGACCTCGCTCGCCGCGTTGGCCAAGCCGTACGTCGCGGGCGGGACCGGCCCGGAGAGCTATGACTGCGGGGGCCTTGCCGCCGCGGCGTACCCCGACCTCAAGATCGGCACCACGCCTGCGGAGCAGTACGAGCACACCCGACCCGTCCCCCAGGACACCGTGCAGGTGGGCGACCTGGTCTTCTTCGCCACTCCGGGAGCCGGCATCCACCACGTCGGCCTCTACCTCGGAGGCAACCTGATGCTGGCGGCCGACGGCACGGCCAGCCAGGTCGCCGTCCTGCCGCTCCCCGAGGCGCCGTACGCCGTGACCCGCCCCTCGCTGCCGGTGGGGAAGCCGCACAGCGCCCCGACCGGTGACGGCTCCCAGCAGATGTCCTGCGGGGCCGAGCTGCTCGCGGGTGGGGCCACCTCGACCGGTATGGTCTCCCCCGTCGCACCCGGCGAGTTCACGTTCACCAGCCGCTTCGGCGAGCCGGGAGTGCACTGGGGCTCCGGGTTCCACACCGGCCTCGACTTCGCGGCTCCGGTCGGCACGCCGGTGGTGGCCGCCCGCGAGGGAACCGTGTCGATCTCCCATCCCGAGTGGGCCGGCAACCTCGTCACCGTCGACCACGGGGACGGCGTGAGCACGACGTACGCCCACCTGTCCTCCGTCTTCGTCACTCCCGGACAGCACGTCCTCGGCGGCCAGAGCATCGGCCAGGTCGGTCGGCTCGGCAACACCACGGGGCCGCACCTGCACTTCGAGGTCGTCATCCTCGGCACCCCCGTCGACCCCGAGCTGTTCCTCGGCGGCGACGGTCCGGACGGGTCCTCAGGTGGATGGGGCGGCTTCCTGAACGGGATGATCCCGACCACCGAGCTGTGCACCCTGGCCTCGGCGCCCGGACAGCTCCTGCGGTGCGACGCGGCCCGCGCCTACGAGGCGATGGCCGCCGCCTACCGCTCGTCCTTCGGCACCGACCTGTGCATCACGGACTCCTACCGCACCTTCGCCTCCCAGGTGTCGACCTTCGCGCGCAAGCCGGGACTGGCCGCTGTGCCGGGGACCTCCAACCACGGCTGGGCCCTGGCAGTCGATCTCTGCGGAGGGATCGAGAGCGCGACCAGCGCACAGCACCAGTGGATGAACGCGCGAGCGGGAGACTTCGGCTGGACCCATCCCGACTGGGCAGAGCCTGACGGTGGGCGCCCCGAGCCGTGGCACTGGGAGTTCGGCAACATCTCCTGACCGGGCGCCCCTTACGATCGGCACCATGCTCACGCGACCTCTCGCCCTGGCGGCGCTGCTCCTCACCGTGACGACCCTCGCCGCCTGCGGCGGCAACGACGACTCACCGTCGTCGGCCACGGACCCGTCGACGGCCGCCGGACCGACGACGGAGTGCAGCTATCCCGCCGCCGCACCTGCCGCCAAGGAGGCGAGCGCACCACCGAAGAACGCACCCTCCGACGGGGAGGTCACGGTGACGATCGCCACCAGCATCGGCGACCTCAAGGCCACCCTGGACCAGGAGAAGACGCCCTGCACGGTCAACTCGTTCCTGTCGCTCGCCGACCAGGGCTACTTCGACGGCACCACCTGCCATCGACTCACCACGGCCGACAGCGGCATCTCGGTGCTTCAGTGCGGCGACCCGTCCGGCACCGGCTCCGGTGGACCTGGCTACTCCTTCGCCGACGAGCTCAGCGGCAAGGAGACCTACTCCGCCGGCACGCTGGCCATGGCCAACGCCGGGCCTGACACCAACGGTTCGCAGTTCTTCATGGTCTACGGTGACTCGCCGCTGCCTGCGGCGTACACCGTCTTCGGGACGATCGACGCTGCCAGCACCCAGCTCATCGCCGACGCCGCCGGCGAGGGCACGACCAACGGCACCCCCGACGGCCCGCCCACGGTCCCGGTCGACATCGACTCGATCTCCTAGCCCGGGCTCGCTCAGGCCCGGCCTCTAGGCTGGTTTCGTGCCACCCGCAGACAACTCATCGCGCAGCCTGCAGCTGACCGAGGCCGTGGCCCGGTTCGAGCAGCTGCGGATCACGTCCTACGACGTCCGCCTCGACCTCGCCACCAGCGCCGAGCACTTCGGATCGGTCACCACCATCCGGTTCGAGAGCACTGGTGGGCCGACCTTCGTCGACCTCAAACCGGCCTCGGTCAACCGGATCACCCTCAACGGTCGCGAGCTCGACGTCGACGACCTGGACCGGGGCCGGCTGCCCATCGAGACCACGTCCGGCAGCAACGAGCTGGTGGTCGACGCGGTGATGCGCTTCCGCAACGACGGGGAGGGCCTGCACCGCAGCGTCGACCCGGCCGACAAGCGTCACTACGTCTACGGCATGTCGTTCATGGACGCCGCCCCGAGCATCTTCGCGTGCTTCGACCAGCCCGACCTCAAGGCGCCCTACACCTTCCACGTGCGCGCGCCGGGTGACTGGACGGTGATCGGCAACGCCCCCGGCGAGCAGGTCGAGCCGGGAGTGTGGGAGTTCGAGACGACCAAGCCGCTGTCGACGTACTTCGTGACCGTGGTCGCGGGCCCCTACCACCTGGTGACCGACGAGCACGACGGCATCCCGCTGGGGCTCAGCGCCCGTCAGAGCCTCGCCGGCGCGCTCGAAGCGGACGCCGACGAGCTGCTCACCATCACCCGGCAGTGCTTCGACGAGTTCCACCGGCTGTTCGGGATCAGGTATCCCTTCGGCAACTACCACCAGGCCTTCGTCCCGGAGTTCAACGCCGGCGCGATGGAGAATCCCGGGTGCGTCACCTTCCGCGACCCCTTGGTGTTCGCCAGCCGCGTCACGCGGGGGGTGCGCATCGCGCGCGCCACGACGGTCGCCCACGAGATGGCGCACCAGTGGTTCGGCAACATCACGACCCCGAAGTGGTGGGACGACCTCTGGCTCAACGAGTCCTTCGCGGAATACATGGGCAACCGGGTCACCGCCGACGTGACGCAGTACGGCGACGCCTGGGTGCACAACGCCTACTCCCGTCGCCAGTGGGGGCTCAAGGCCGACCAGCGCCCGACGACGCACCCGGTGGCCGGCAACGGCGCCGTGGATGCCACGGCGGCGCTCCAGGACTTCGACGGCATCTCCTACGCGAAGGGGTCGAGCATTCTCAAGCAGCTCAACGCCACCTTGGGCGACGAGGTGTTCTTCGCCGGCGCGATCGACCACTTCACGCGGCACCGGTTCGCCAACGCCACCATGCACGACCTCTTCGACAGCTGGCAGCGTGCCGGAGCCGGAGACCTCAGCGGATTCACCGACCACTGGCTGCGCACGGCCGGCCCCGATGCTCTCGGGTTCGACCGCGCCAGCGGAACGGTCCGACGCACACCCCCCGCCGACCACCCCGCAGATCGGCAGCACCGGATCGAGGTGGCCCTCGCCGGGCCGGGGTCACCCTGGCGCTTCGAGTCGATGCTGACCACCGGACCCGCCACTCCCCTGTCGGCCGGGAACGGGGAGGCAGTCGTCATCGACCCCTTCGAGCAGACCTGGGCGGTCGTCGAGCCAGATCCGCAGACGTTGGTCGCCCTGACCGGACTGCTGCCGGAGACGACCGACCCGATGGTGCGGGCGGGTATCTGGAACGGCGTCCGCAGTGCGTTCCACAACGCCCGGCTCGCTCCCGCGACCGCCCTGGACCTGATCGAGGTCGGCATCCCTGTCGAGGACAACGACGACTGTCTGTTCCATGTGCTGCCCTGGGCGAGGTCCGGTCCGGCCTCACTCTCCGACGACCCCGACGCCGCGCTCGAGCGGGTGCACCGCGCCAGTCACGCTCGTCTGGCGAGCGCCGAGCCGGGCTCCACCGTGCAGCTGGCCGCGTTCCAGTCGACGGTCAGCTCGTCGGCCGACCCGGCCGAGCTCCGGTCGTGGCTTGCCGAGCAGGCCCTGCCGACCGGCCTGTCCCTCGACCTCGACCTGCGCTGGCGGATCCTGGTGCAGCTCGCTGCGCTGGGCGAGGTCGACCGGGTCGAGCTCCAGGCCCGGCTCGATGCGGAGCCCACCGCCCGATCGCGTGTCGAGCACGCCCGGGCGCTGGCCTCGCTGCCTGACGCGGCCGCCAAGCAGTGGGCCTGGCAGCGGTTCCTCGGGGAGGAGCCTGTGCCCAACTACGAGCTGGAGGCCACCGGGCTGGGCATGTGGCGACCCGGTCAGGAGGAGCTGACCGCGCCGTACGTCGAGCGCTACTTCGAGGAGCTTCCGGGGGCCGCCAAGGTGTTCTCCGGGTGGGTCCTCGCCGATCTGGCCCAGTGGTTCTTCCCCGCGACCTCACTGCAGCCGGAGACCCTGGCCCTGGCCGACGGGCTGATCGAGCGCAGCGACCTCGACCTCTCCCTGCGACGTCGGGTCACCGACCAGACCGACGAGCTCCGGCGCAGGCTGGCCATCCGGCGCGCATTCGGGAACCGATGAAGGCCCGCCGCCCCGGGCCCACGGTGCGCACCCGGGTTCGCGAGGTGACCTCCTCCGGAGAGGTCTCGCGAGAGGACCGCCTGGCCACCGAGGAGCCGCTCGAGATCCGGCTCGCCTGGCCCGGCCGTGCCGCCGAGAGGCTCTGGGTGACCATGCGCACGCCCGGTCACGACTTCGAGCTCGCCGCCGGCTACCTGCTCCACGAAGGCATTCGCGGCATCGACTCGGTCGCCTACTGCACCGATGTCGAGCTGCGCGCCGAGCAGGAGTTCAACGTGGTCACGGTGACCCTGTCGGCTCCCCCGCCCGCCGTTCCCGCGGTGCGCTCCACCGGGCTGTCCGCCGGCTCCTCGGCCTGCGGGGTCTGCGGCATCGACAGCATCGAGGCGGCTCTCGGCGTCCGTGCGGCGACGGGGCGGGGCGGCTCTGCGGACTTCGCCCTGGACGTCGACCTGGTCCGACGGCTCCCCGAGACCCTGCGTGCGGGCCAGCAGGTCTTCGAGCGGACCGGCGGTCTGCACGCCGCCGGGTTGTTCGGGGCTGACGGCGAGCCCTGGGTGATCCGGGAGGACATCGGCCGCCACAACGCCGTCGACAAGGTCGCGGGCGCACGCGTTCTCGCGGGCGGCGACCCGGGTGCGGCGTACCTGTGCGTGAGCGGGCGGATCGGCTTCGAGCTGGTTCAGAAGGCCGTCGCCTCCGGCGTCGGGGCCCTCGTCGCCGTAGGAGCGCCGAGCAGCCTGGCGGTGCACCTCGCGCACGAGGCGGGGCTGGGCCTGGTCGGCTTCACCCGACCTGACAGGTGTGTCGTCTACGTGTCCTGACAGCCGCGGCGTGGGTACGCCGTACTGTCGGTGCCGTCTCCTAGGTTCGTCATGTGCGCATCCTTCACAGCTCTGACTGGCATCTGGGGAGGTCCTTCCACCGAGAGGATCTGCTCGGCCACCAGGCTGCGTACGTCGACCACCTCCTGCAGGTGGTCGAGTCCGAGGGTGTCGACCTCGTGGTCGTGTCCGGAGACATCTACGACCGGGCCCTCCCCCCTGTCGACGCCGTTCGGCTCGCCAACGAGAGCTTCACCCGACTCTCGCGCTCGCGGGCGAAGGTGGTCATCACCAGCGGCAACCACGACTCCGCCCAGCGCCTCGGCTTCGGCTCCGACCTGATCGACGCAGCGGGGGTGTTCATCCGCACCCGCGCCGACTCCGTCGGCACGCCGGTGCTGCTCGACGACCAGCACGGCACGGTCGCGGTCTACGGTCTGCCCTACCTCGATCCCGATGCGCTGCGCACGACGTGGTCGCTGCCGGTGCGCTCCCACGAAGCCGTCCTGGGCGAGGCGATGCTGCGGGTGCGCCGCGACCTTCGGCAGCGCCGCTCACGATCAGTCGTGATGGCCCACGCGTTCGTGGCCGGCGCGGCGCCCAGCGACTCGGAGCGCGACATCAGCGTGGGTGGCATCTCGCTGGTCCCCACCCAGGTCTTCGACGGTGTCGACTACACCGCGCTGGGCCATCTGCACGGCCGGCAGACGCTGACCGACACCGTGCGCTACAGCGGCTCCCCCCTGGCCTACTCCTTCTCAGAGTCCCACCAGGTCAAGGGGTCCTGGCTGGTCGACCTGGGCGCCAGCGGAGTCGAGTCCGCGCAGTTCGTGGAGGCCCCGGTCCCGCGGGCCCTGGCCCGAGTCCGCGGTTCCCTCGAAGACCTGCTGTCCGACCCCAGGCTGACCAGCCACGAGGACAAGTGGATCCAGGCCACCCTCACCGACGACGAGCGCCCATCGCAGGCGATGGAGCGACTGAGCCGCCGGTTCCCGCACACCCTCGTGCTGGCCTTCGAGCCGGCCGACGCCACCACCCACCCGCTGGCTGGTGGGCGCGCGGTGACCGGTCGCTCCGACCACCAGATCACCCTCGACTTCATCGCGGCCCTGCGCGGGAGCCCTGCCTCAGCCGCCGAGTCCGCCGTCCTCCAGGAGGCGACGGAGGCCTGCTGCGACGACCGCGATCTCGACCTCACTGAGGTGGCCGGCTGATGCGGCTCCACACACTCGCGGTCACCGCGTTCGGACCGTTCGCCGACTCGGTCGAGGTCGACTTCGAGTCGCTTTCCGACGCCGGGCTGTTCCTGCTCTGCGGAGCCACCGGCGCTGGCAAGTCGAGCATCCTCGACGCCGTGTGCTTCGCGTTGTACGGCGAAGTGCCCGGTGATCGTCGCTCGGCTCGTCACCTGCGCTGCGACACTGCCACACCCGGGCTTGCGCCGACGGTGTTCCTGGACGTGACGCTCAATGGTCGCCGCTTCCACCTCCAGCGCAGTCCCGCGTGGCAGCGTCCGAAGAAGCGCGGTGCCGGCACCACCTCCCAGCAGGCGTCAGTGCTGGTCCAGGAGGTGGTCGACGGCCACCCCGTCCACCTCACCAGCAGGCTCGACGAGGCGGGCCAGCTGATCAGCGGACTGCTGGGGATGAACCTCACCCAGTTCACCCAGGTCGCCATGCTGCCGCAGGGTCACTTCCAGGACTTTCTGCGGGCGAGGTCCGAGGACCGTCATCTCCTCCTGCAGAAGCTCTTCCGCACGCGCCGCTTCGAGGACGTCGAACGGTGGCTCCGCGAGCGTCGGCTGGTGCTGCAACGCGAGTCGCAGGCCACTTCCGAGAAGATCATCAGGCTGCTGCACCGCCTCGACGAGGTCAGCGGGGAGGCGCTGCCGCTGAGCGTCGACGACCTCCTCCTGCCAGACGCCACGGAGTCGGGGTGGTTGTCCGAGGCCGTCGGTGTCGCAGTGCTCGCAGCCACCACCGCAGTGGAGGAGACCGCTTCAACGCTGGCACTGGCCGCCCAGGCCTCCGTCACCGCCGATGCCGCCCTGCGCGAGGCGCAGCAGGTCCACGAGGCGCAGCGGCGACACCGAGAGGCGACCCGGCGACTGGCCGAGCTGGACGCCTCCGCCGAGGCGGCAGCCCGGGCCCGCGAGACCCTCGACCGCGCTCGTCGGGCAGCGCCGGTGGAGGCCCTGCACGCGCAGGTGCTGCGCCGCCGTGGTCGCCTCGCCGAGACGGAGACCGCCGCGCATGCGACCCACCTGAAGGTCCACGAGCTCCTCGGCGTCTGGCTCGACGACGACGAGTGGGACGAGCGTCGGGCCCGAGCCCAGGAGTCGCTCCTGGGGGCGCGGGGGCTGGTCACCGTCGAGGCCGAGCTCACCACGCTGCGCCGACGGGCTGGCGCACTCGACCACGACCTCGCTGCTGTCACGACGGCCCTCACCGCCGCCGAAGCCGAGCTCGGCTCCCTGCCGACGACCGTGGCCGCGGCCGCCGAGAGAGCCGCCATCACACAGGCCGCCGGACACGAGCTGCCCGCGGCGAGCGCGGTCGTGGAGCGGCTCACGGCGCGGCGAGAGGCCTACGCCCGGGTCAGTGACCTGTCGACCGCCTACGACCAGGCCCGCGACCACTGGCGCGAGTCCGTCGACGCCCACCAGCACCTCCGCGAGGTCTGGCTGCAGCTGCACGAGGAGCGGATCCACGGGATGGCGGCCGAGCTCGCCATCGGCCTCGCCGTCGGCGCCACCTGTCCGGTCTGCGGCTCCTGCGACCACCCGCATCCGGCGACCGCCGCCACGGGAGCGCCGACGCCCAGCGCCGAGAAGGCCGCGCGCAGGAGCGCCGAAGACGCAGATGCGGTCCGCCAGGCGCATGCCGAGCGCGTCCGCAGCCTCGAGCTGTCGCTGAGCGTTGCGCGAGAGCAGGCCGGCCCGACCGACCTGCCTCACCTCGAGGTCGAGCTGCAGGCCGCCCTCGAGCGCCGAGACGTGCTGAGCCTGACCGCCGCCGCCCACGAGACTGCCTGTCGTGAGGAAGCCGATGCCCGCGCCCGGCTGGCAGCGGCCCAGGCGGCGTCCGCGGCGGCGCAGGTCGACCACAGTGCCCTGCAGGCCTCACGCCAGGCGCTCGACGAGCAGATCGAGGCCCTGGCAGCGACCCTCTCCGATGCCCTCGACGGGGTCCCCGACGTGCCGTCGCTGATCGCCGAGCGCAGTCGCATCGAGAGTGGGCTACGAGCCGCCGACGACGCCCGTCGTGCACGTGACGACGAGGCAGCCCAGCTCGCCGAGCTGCTCGACGACCTGGCGCGTGAGGCAGCCCGCTGCGCGTTCGACGACCCCCAGGAGGCGATCGCTGCGGTGCGCTCCCCCGGCGAGGTCGCCGAGCTGGACCGCCGACTGACCGAGCGTGACATCGCGATCGCCACTGCGAGGTCAGCGCTCGACGACAGCGAGGTGGTCGCTGCGCTCGACTCCCCCGCTCCCGATCTCGTGGCGCTCGAGCGAGACCTCAGGGGCGCCAGGTCGGCTCTCACCGACGCCGAGGCTGCCCATCGTCGAGCCCAGGAGGTCGCCGTGCGGGTGCGCGATCTCGACGCCCAGCTGGCCGATGAGCTCGCGGCGTGGGCTCCGATCCGCGACCGGCACGACCTGGTGTCCAGGGTCTGTGGCTTCGTCGAAGGCAAGTCGCCCGACAACCGAGCGCAGATGAGGCTCTCGGCCTACGTCCTGTCGTGGCGGCTGGGCCAGGTCGTCGACGCCGCCAACCTGCGGCTCTCCCGCATGACCGACCAGCGCTACAGCCTCGAACACACCTCCCAGCGTGGGGCGGGTGAGTCCCGGGGAGGCCTGTCCCTGCGGATTCGCGACGAATGGTCCGGGGAGTCCCGCGACCCGGTCACGCTGTCCGGTGGCGAGACCTTCGTCGTCTCTCTCGCGCTCGCGCTCGGGCTGACCGACGTGGTGACCCAGGAGGCCGGAGGAGCCGACATCGGCACCCTCTTCGTCGACGAGGGCTTCGGTTCGCTCGACGCCGACACGCTGGACGACGTCATGGACACCCTCGACGCGCTGCGCGAAGGAGGCAGGGTGGTCGGGATCGTCAGCCACGTGCCCGAGCTGCGCACTCGCGTCACCGCCCAGCTCCACGTCGCCAAGTCACGCACCGGCTCGACCGTGCGACAGGTGCGCGCCCTCGCCTGAGCGCCGCTCAAGCCGGGTCGGTGACGAGCCTCAGCAGCAGCGCCAGTGGCGGCCACTGGGCACGGCCGAGCCGGGTGGCGGCGAAGGACCGCAGCCGAACCTCCGGCTCCTGCAGGTGGACCAGGCCGACACCGGGAATGGTCGGCTGATCCATGGGGAGAAGCCCCACGCCGAGCCCGTCGCGGATCATCTCCTGGACGAGGTCGAGGCTGTCGGCCCGATGGGTGACCCGGGGATGGAACCCCGCCATGGCCGCCAGACTGCGCACGACGTCCTCGTCGGCGGTGTTCCGGGAGTTGACGATCCAGTCCCGGTCCCGTTGGGTGCCGATGGCCTCCACGGAGGTCCCGGAGACTGCCGGCTCGGTCGACGGCACGCCGAGGCCCCACGCGGCGCTGTCGAACGGGATCACCGCAGTGCTCTCCGAGAACGCCCGCGGGGCGAGGTTGTAGTCGTAGACGAGAGCCAGGTCGACGTCGTCGTTGTCGAGCAGCGCCAGGGCCTCGTCGGGCTCGTGCTCGCGAAGGTGCAGGTGGACGGCTGGGTGAGTGGTCGCCAAAGTCCGCACCGCAGGCAGGAGCACCCTCCTGACCGCGGTCGCGAAGGCCGCGACCCGAGGCGCCCCGGAGGGCTCGGCCGACGGGTCCAGGTCTGCCCTGGCCGCCTCGATGGCGGCCAGGATCGTGACGGCATGCTCGGCCAGCCGACGGCCGGCCGGCGTGAGCCGGACCCGTCGACCGTCCGGTTCGATCAGCGTGGCGCCGGCCTCGCGCGACAGGACGCTCAGCTGCTGGGAGACCGTCGAGGTGCTCACGGCGAGCGTCGCCGCGACCTCGCTCATCGATCCGAGGCGCGACAGCTCGAGCAGCAGCTCGAGGCGGCGTGGATCCATCCCCTGATCATCCATGAAAGTCGAACAGTTTGTCCATGAAACTCACGTGGACACGGACGATCAGCAGCAGGTCTACTGGCCTCGTGAGCCTCACCGTCAGTCCAGCGAGAACCGACGCCCGAGCCGGCACCCTGATGGCGCTGGCGTCGATGACGACCGTCCAGATCGGGCTTGCCGTATCCGTCGGCCTGTTCGACACCCTGGCTCCCGAGGGGGTGGCCTGGCTGCGGCTCGCCTGGGCCGGTGTGCTCGTCCTGGTGATCGTCCGTCCGCGACCCAGCACGTTCACCCGGGAGAGCCTGGTCGCGTGCATCGCCCTCGGCCTCGTCACCGGCGGCGTGACCCTGCTGTTCATGGCGGCTGTGGCCAGGCTCCCGCTCGGCACGGCCAGCGCCCTGGAGTTCCTGGGTCCGCTCGGCGTGGCCATCGCCCGCAGTCGCGGCGGGCGCATGCTCTGGCCCGCACTGGCCGCAGTCGGCGTACTCCTCCTCACCGAACCCTGGCACGGAGAGGTCGACCGGATCGGGGTGGGCTTCGCGCTGGGCGCGGGAGCGTGCTGGGCGGCCTACATCCTCCTCACCCAGCGGGTCGGTGACACCGTCACCGGGCTGCAGGGACTGGCGATCTCCCTTCCGGTGGCGGCCCTCCTCGCCACGGTGGTCGCAGGCCCCTCGTCCTTCGGAGACCTGACCTGGCAGCTCGTCTGGGTGGGGGCCGGCCTGGCGATCCTGCTGCCGCTGGTTCCGTTCGCCCTGGAGCTCCTGGCCCTGCGCCGTCTGACCACTGCGGCCTTCGGCACGTTGATGAGCCTCGAGCCGGCCATCGCTCTCGTGGTCGGTCTGGTCCTGCTCGACCAGATCCCCACCCTGTGGCCGTTGGTCGGGATCGCGTTCGTCGTGGCCGCGGGGGTCGGGGCCGAACGGACGGGCGCGAGGACCGGATAGGTTCGGCGTATGACGCAGCCCACCGTCGATCCGACCTTCGCCGCTCTCCCCCATCACCGTCTCGCCGATGCCGCCCTGCAGCGGGCTGTCGAGCACGGGGCCAGTCACGCCGACTTCCGGTTCGAACGCGTCCGCTACCAGCACGTCGGTGTGCGCGACGGCGTACTCCAGGGAGCAAGTGACAGCGAGGACGTCGGCTTCGCGGTCCGCGTGATCCACCGCGGCGCCTGGGGCTTCGCCTCCGGGGTGGTCCTCACCGTCGACGAGGCGGTCCGGGTGGCCGACCGGGCCGTGCAGGTGGCGACCGTGGCAGCGGAGATGACCAGCAGCCCGGTCGTCCTGGCCCCTGAACCGGTGTACGCCGACGCCACCTGGATCTCGTCCTACGACATCAACCCGTTCGAGGTGCCGACGGCCACCAAGGCGGACCTGCTCATCGGGTGGACCAACCGTCTGCGCGAGCACCCGGCGGTCGCGCACGCCACTGCGGGCCTCCAGCAGGTCCTGGAGAACAAGTTCTACGCCGACCTCGCCGGCACTCGGACCCTGCAGCAGCGGGTGCGGCTGATGCCGGAGTTCGAGGCGATGGGCTCCGACGAGACGACGGGCATCTTCGACTCCATGGCCAGCATCGCGCCGCCGGTGGGCCGCGGCTGGGAGTACCTCGAGGGCAACCAGTGGGACTGGGACGCCGAGCTCGCCCAGGTCCCCGAGCTGCTCGCGGAGAAGCTCACCGCCCCCAGCGTCACCGCTGGCACCTACGACCTCGTGATCCACCCCTCCAACCTGTGGCTCACGATCCACGAGTCGATCGGTCACGCCACCGAGCTCGATCGGGCGATGGGCTACGAGGCCAACTATGCGGGCACGTCGTTCGCGACCTACGACAAGCTCGGCACCCTGCAGTACGGCTCACCGGTCATGAACGTGACCGGAGACCGCACCGTGGAGCACGGTCTCTCCACCGTCGGCTATGACGACGAGGGCGTGCAGACGCAGAGCTGGGACATCGTGAAGGACGGCGTCCTCGTCGGCTACCAGCTCGACCGGGCGATGGGACACATGAAGCCGGAGCTCAACCAGGGACGTTCCAACGGCTGCGCCTACGCCGACTCCCCCGGACACATCCCGATCCAGCGGATGGCCAACGTCTCCCTGCAGCCGGCACCCGACGGGCCGAGCACCGACGAGCTGATCTCGCAGGTGGAGCGCGGCATCTACGTCGTCGGCGACAAGTCCTGGTCGATCGACATGCAGCGCTTCAACTTCCAGTTCACCGGCCAGCGCTTCTTCGCCATCGAGAACGGCCGGCTCGCCGGCCAGCTGCGCGACGTGGCCTACCAGGCCACCACCACCGAGTTCTGGAACTCGATGGAGGCCGTCGGTGGTCCTGACACCTGGGTGCTGGGCGGCGCCTTCAACTGCGGCAAGGCCCAGCCGGGGCAGGTGGCCGCCGTCAGCCACGGCTGCCCCACCGCACTGTTCCGCGACGTGAGAATCCTCAACACCACCGACGAGGCGGGCAACTGACATGACCACCCCCCAGGACCTGGTCGAGCACGCTCTTGCTGCCTCGACCGCCGACGACTGCATCGCGATCGCGCAGAACTCCACCAGTGCCAACCTGCGCTGGGCGAACAACACCCTGACCACCAACGGCGAGATGCACGCCGTCACCGTCACGGTCATCTCCTTCGTACGCCGCTCGGACGGTGTCGCGGTCGGCTCCGTCACCGGCAGTGCCGCCTCGGTCGACCAGGTGCGCGTGCTGGTGCAGCAGGCCGACGCGGCGGCCCGGGTGGCGCCGGCAGCAGAGGACGCGGCCGAGCTGGTCACGGCCACCGAAGGCGCCCCCGACTGGGCAGAGGGCCCCGAGGCCACCTCGATCACCGTCTACGACACCTTCGCTCCCGCCCTCGGCGAGGCGTTCGGCACGGCGCAAGCCGCCGGCCGGATCCTCTACGGCTTCGTCAACCACGAGGTCGACACCACCTACCTGGGCTCGAGCACGGGGCTGCGGCTGCGCCATGTGCAGCCCACCGGTCACTACGGCTGCACCGGCAAGACAGCCGATCTCGCCTCGAGCGCCTGGGTCGGCGGGGCCACCCGGCACTTCGCCGACGTCGACGCCGCCGCGATGGAGCGCGAGCTCGCCCAGCGGCTCGGGTGGGGCAGCCGCCGAGTCGACCTTCCGGCGGGTCGCTACGACACCATCCTCCCTCCCACCGCGGTCTCCGACCTGATGATCTACGCCTACTGGGAGGCCGGCGCCCGCGTCGCGTTCGAGGGTCAGTCGGTCTACAGCAAGCGCGGCGGAGGCACGAGGATCGGCGAGAGCCTCGCGCGCCCGGGTGTCACCTTGGAGTCCGACCCGGCCCACCCGGGGCTGGAGTGTGCGCCGTTCGTCCTGGCGGGGGCCTCGGGCAACACCTCGAGCGTCTTCGACAACGGTCTGCCGCTCGCTCCGACCTCCTGGATCACCGATGGCACGCTGACCTCGCTGCTGCAGACCCGTCACTCGGCCGCGATGACCGGCCAGGCTGTCACGCCGGCGATCGACAACCTGGTGCTGCAGGTCGACGGCGCGAGCGGCTCGGTGATGGACCTGGTCGCCGACACCGAACGTGGCCTCCTGCTCACCTGCCTGTGGTACATCCGCCAGGTCGACCAGCAGAGCCTCCTGCTGACGGGACTCACTCGCGACGGCGTCTACCTCGTGGAGAACGGCGAGATCACCGGGGCAGTCAACAACTTCCGCTTCAACGAGAGTCCGGTCGACCTGCTGCGCCGCTTCTCCCGGGCCTCCGCGACCGTCCCGAGCTTCAGTCGCGAGTGGGGTGACGACTACTTCAGCCGTACGGCGACCCCGGCGCTGCGGGTGCCCGACTTCAACATGTCGAGCGTGAGCCAGGCCCTGTAGGTCACGCCGGCGCTAGCCGAGCCGGAGGTCGCGCACGGACTGCTCGAAGGCGGCCACGAACGTCGGCACCTCGCGGTCGGTGAAGGCCAGGGGCGGCCGCACCTTGAGCACGTTGGAGCCCGGCCCCGTGGTGCCCACCAGGACGCCGTTGCGCTTCATCGCCTCCCGCAGCGCTGCGGCGGTCGCGGCGTCCGGGGTGCGGGTGGTCGGGTCGGTCACGATCTCGATGCCGTTGGCCAGTCCCACCCCGCGAACCTCTCCCACGCACTCCACGCCGCGCACGCTCGCGTCCAGTGCGTCGCGCAGCACCCGACCGGCGGTGGCGACCCGGGGCAGGACGCGCTCGTCGTCGAGCACGTCGAGCACGGCGAGACCGGCGGCAGCGGAGACGGGGTTGCCACCGAAGGTGGAGAAGATGACGCTCTCGGCCGCGAACCCCTCGAGGAACTCACGACGGGTGATCACGGCCGCCACCGGGTGCCCGTTGCCCATGGGCTTGCCCAGCGTGACGAAGTCCGGCTCGATCCCGAAGCGCTGGAACGACCACATCGCCTCGCCCGTGCGGCCATGTCCGCCCTGCACCTCGTCGGCGATCCACAGGGCGCCTGCGGCGTGGGTGCGCCGCACCAGCTCGGCCACGTAGTCGGGGGTCAGGGTGAGCACGCCGTCGCTCTGCATCACTCCGTCGAGGATGACGGCAGCGGGCGGCAGCCCCTTGCCCTCGAGGCGGCTCAGGGCCGTGGCGAACTCAGTGGCGTCCAGGTGCTCGCCGCGATAGGCATCTGCGGGGCGCCAGCGCTCCACGTGGTCACTGACCTGGGCGGCGTACAGGGTCTCGGGCGACAACGGGGCGATGGCGTCCGAGATGCCGTGGTAGGCGTGCTCGGTGCACATCGCGCCCCGGCGGCTGGTCACCTGGCTGGCCAACCGCCAGGCGAGGTCGTTGGCCTCCGAACCCGAGTTGACGAAGAGCACGGTGTCGAGCCCGGGCGGGCAGGTCGCGACCAGTCGCTCGGCCAGCTCGATGGCGGCCGGGTGCAGGTAGCGCAGGTGGGTGTTGACCAGGCGGGACTGGCGGGCGATGGCAGCGGTCACCCGTGGGTGGGCGTGGCCCACACAGGGCACGTTGTTGTAGGCGTCCAGGTAGCGACGCCCGTCGACGTCGTACATCCAGACTCCGGACGCGCGCTCGACGTACAACGGGTCGTCGTAGGTCAGCGGCTCCATGGCCGGTCCCAGGGCCTGCTCCCGCCGAGCGATGAGCTCGTCGCGGGCCGCCGGCGCGCGCAGGCCGCTCACGCGGCGGGAGGCTTCGTCGAAGCCGGTGTCGATGATGCCCTGCAGCACCGGGTGGAGCCGGCTGAGGTCGCGCTCTGCGAACTCGGGGTCCTCCAGACCCTCGGCGCTGCGCCACGAGGCGATGGCGATGCCGGCGGCGGCGCGGGCAGCCCAGGCGTCGCTGATCAGGGCGAGCTCGAGGTCCTCGAGCGGGGTCACCTGCTGGTAGCCGTCGAGGACCAGCCGGGCGACCCGGAACGACTCCTCGACACCGCGATCGAGCACCAGCGAGTCGATCCCGGAGGCCAGGTCGGTGATCAGCGCGGTGTGGCTCATGTCGCCGAAGTCGATGATGCCGGTGATCAGGCCTTCGTCGTCGACCAGCGCGTTGTCGATGTTCAGGTCACCGTGCACCACCTGGGCACGCAGCGAGTCCCACCGTGGAGCGATCGTCTCGTCGTAACGGTCGAGGGCTCGTTCCACTGCCGCACGCCAGTCGGCCCGGCGGATGGCCGGCACCATCGTGCGCACCATCGGCACGGACTTGAGGTCCCACGGCAGCGCCCGGTGAGCGCTGGGGTGGCTGAACCCGCGCATGCCGCGGGCCAGCCGTGCGGTGGTCCGGCCCCACTCGACCACCGCACGGTCGTCCAGGGAGGAGGGCGCCGAGCGCATCCGCCCGGGCATCACGGGGTAGAGCCGGCTCCAGTGGGCGGATCGCTCGCCGTGAGCCAGTGCCCGGTAGGAGACCGGGTCGTCGGGGTCGACGGCCCCCGAGTGCATCAGGGGGCGGGCCACGGCGAGATCGGGGTCGACCCGGGCGAGATGGCGCACGACGAGCGCCTCCATGTCGAGCGTGTCGGTGCTCTCGGCGGCGTTGGACACCTTGAGCACGCCCACGGGCATGCTCTCCTGGGACACCAGGAAGGTCTGGTCGCGCTCGCTCCCCAGGTTGACACCGGAGTCTGCGGCCAGCCCGAAGAGCCGTCCCGCGAGGTCCGCTGCCTGGGCACCGGTGAAGGTGGGGGGATAAGCGGTCAGCACCGGGTCGATCTGGGTCATGTCGGGCACCCTATCCACCGGGGATGGGCGCCGCCGGGTCGTAGGGAGTGCGGGTGTGGATGAAGGTGGCGACGTCCAGGTGGTTGACCGTGCCGTCGGCGTTGCGGATGACCTTGAGCTCCTCGCCGGCGTGGTAGCCGGCCACGCCGACCATCCGCCCCTGCCGCACGGCGAACCGGTGCCGTTCCGCGCCGTCACGGCGTACGACGACATGGTCGCCCTCCCAGGCGAAGACGAACGGCGTGTTGCCCCAGTGCCAGACTCCGAGCGCATCGGCGACGAGGTCCGGGACCGGCTCCGAGGGTCGCCAGGGCGCTGGGAGGGTCGGCTCACCGTGCTCCAGCTCCTCGAGCAGGGCGATGGCGAGATCCGCGGGAGCGAGGCCCGAGGTGGCGTTGGCCAGGACCACCGCTGCCGAGCGTCGCTGGGGGTCGACCAGGCAGGAGGCCAGGAACCCGGGCATCGAGCCGGTGTGCCCCACGACGGTGCCTGAGCCACCGGGGAACAGCTGGAATCCCAGCGCATGGGCGTAGCCGAGGCCGGTGCGTGGTTCGCCGGACTGCGGGGTGAAGGCGAGCTCCAGCTCGGCGGCCGAGAGCACCTCGGCATGGCCGTCGACCAGGAAGGCGGCGTACGTCGCGAGGTCCGTGATCGTCGACCAGATCTGCCCGGCCGGGGCCATCGCGCCGGTGTCGGTGGCCGGTTCGACCATCAGCTCACCGGTGTAGGGCTGCACGCTGTAGCCGGTGGCCGCGGGCTGCTGCGGAAGGTACGTCGTCCTGCCCATGCCCAGCGGAGCCAGGATGTGCCCCTGCACGGCCTCCCACCAGGTGACCCCGTGCAGTCGCGCAGCAACCTCGCCGAGGAGGGCGAAGCCCAGGTTGGAGTAGTGGAACCGCTGGTGGGCCGGGAAGGCGGCGGTGTCCCCCGGGTTGGCGTGGACCAGCTCGTCAAACCGACGGCCGGACGAGCGCTCCCACCAGGAGCCCACCGGCTCCGACGGCATGCCGGAGGTGTGGGCCAGCAGCGAGCGGATGGTGCGGTCGGCGTAGCCCACGTCGCCCAGCACCGAGCGTGCGGCGGCGTCGAGTGACAGCCGACCGTCGCGGACGAGCTGGAGGATCAGCACGGCGGTCAGGGTCTTGGTGATCGAGCCGATGCGGTACTGGGTGTCGGTGACACTGGCCGGGGAGTCCCCGTAGGCGCCTGACCAGACGAGCGAGCCGTCGCGGACCACGCCGGCCACCAGGGACGGCACCCGGCCCGCGGACTGAGCCGTGGCCAGATGGACGAGCAGCCGGCGCGCGGTGGTGTCGGCGACCTGGGTCATTCGGCGAACGCCTCGGGCGGAGGACAGGCGCACACGAGGTTGCGGTCGCCGTAGGCCTGGTCGACGCGCGCGACCGGCGGCCAGTACTTGTCCGGGTCGGGGCCGGTCGGGAAGACCGCCACCTCTCGCGAGTAGGCCCGGTCCCAGTCGGCCACGAGCGCCCTCGAGGTGTGCGGGGCACTTCGGAGCGGGGACTGCTCAGCCGTCCACTCCCCCGCGATCACCTGGTCGATCTCGGCCCGGATGGCGATCATCGCCTCGCAGAAGCGGTCGATCTCGGCCAGGTCCTCGGACTCCGTGGGCTCGACCATGAAGGTGCCGGGCACCGGGAACGACATCGTCGGGGCATGGAACCCGTAGTCGACGAGTCGCTTCGCCACGTCGTCGACGGTGATGCCACTGACCTTGGTGAGACCCCGCAGATCCAGGATGCACTCGTGCGCCACGAGCCCGTGCTCGCCCGTGTAGAGGATCGGGAACTTGTCCGACAGCCGGGCGGCCACGTAGTTGGCCGACAGCACGGCCGCAGCCGTGGCCCGCGTCAGCCCGGGGCCGCCCATCATCCGGATGTAGGCCCAGGAGATCGGCAGGATGCCGGCCGAGCCGTAGGGCGCGGCGCTGATCGGGCCGATCCCCTCGCGCTTGGCCGGCTCGGGGTGGAAGGCGTGGGAGGGCAGGTAGGGCGCCAGGTGGGCTCGGACTCCCACCGGTCCCACCCCGGGGCCGCCGCCACCGTGCGGGATGCAGAAGGTCTTGTGCAGGTTGAGGTGGGAGACGTCTCCCCCGAACTCACCTGGCCGGGCGTAGCCGAGCAGCGCGTTGAGGTTGGCACCGTCGACGTAGACCTGGCCGCCGTGCTCGTGCACGATCGCGCACAGCTCGGCGATGGTGCTCTCGTAGACGCCGTGCGTCGAGGGGTAGGTCACCATGATCGCGGCCAGGTCGTCGGCGTGGGCGTCGCACTGCGCCTGCAGGTCGCCCAGGTCGATCGTGCCGTCGTCGGCCGCCTTGACCACGACGACCTTCATGCCGGCCATCACGGCGGAGGCGGCGTTGGTGCCGTGGGCTGAGGACGGGATGAGGCAGATGTTGCGCTGGCCTTCGCCGCGGCCCTGGTGGTAGCCACGGATCGCCAGCAGACCGGCCAGCTCACCCTGGGACCCGGCGTTCGGCTGGATGGACACCTTGTCGTAGCCGGTCACCTCGGCGAGCCAGCCCTCGAGGTCGTCGATGAGCCGCTGGTAGCCCAGCGCATCGGCGGCGGGCACGAAGGGGTGGAGATCGGCGAAGCCGGGCAACGAGACCGGTTCCATCTCCGTCGTCGCGTTGAGCTTCATGGTGCAGGACCCCAGCGGGATCATCCCGCGGTCGAGGGCGTAGTCGCGTGCGGACAACCGCCGCAGGTAGCGCAGCATCGCGGTCTCGCTGTGGTGGCTGGAGAAGACCTCGTGGGTGAGGTAGTCGGTCTGCCGGCGCAGCTCCTCGGGCAGTCCGTCATCGGTGGTCTGGTCGACCAGCTCGAGGTCGGCGGTGACCCCGAAGGCCTTCAGGACGCTGTCGAGGCTCGTTCGGGTGGTCGTCTCGGAGGTGGAGATGCCGACCCGATCCTCGTCGACCCGTCGCAGATGGACACCGAGCGACCTCGCCGACTCGACGATGTCGTCGGCGCGACCGGGCACCGCCACGGTCAGCGTGTCGAAGAACCGGGTGGTCTCGACCTCGACGCCGCCCTCGCGCAGCGCGCCGGCCAGCACCGCGGCGTACCGGTGCGTGCGGGTCGCGATCGCGCGCAGCCCCGCCGGACCGTGGTAGACGGCGTACATCGAGGCCACGACCGCCAGCAGCACCTGTGCGGTGCAGATGTTGGAGGTCGCCTTGTCGCGCCGGATGTGCTGCTCGCGGGTCTGGAGGGCGAGGCGGTACGCCGGACGACCCTCGGCGTCGACCGACACCCCGACCAGGCGACCGGGGAGGTGCCGCTCGAGGCCTGCGGCCACCGCCATGAAGCCGGCGTGCGGACCGCCGTAGAAGAGGGGTACGCCGAACCGCTGCGAGGAACCCACCACGACGTCGGCACCCAGCTCCCCTGGAGCCTCGAGCACGCACAGCGCAAGCAGGTCGGCCGCCACCACGGCGAGGGCGTTGCGGTCGTGAGCCTCGGCGATGACCCCGCGCGGATCGCGCACCTGCCCCGACGACCCGGGATACTGCACCAGCACGCCGCACAGCTCACCGTCGGGGAGCCCGTCGGTCAGGTCGGCCACGACCACCTCGATGCCCATTGCCGTGGCACGGGTGCGGATCAGGTCGATCGTCTGGGGCAGCGCGTCGGCGTCGACGACGAACGGCCCGATGGCCTTGCGGTTGCCACGCCGGACCAACGTCATCGCCTCGGCCGCGGCCGTGCCCTCGTCGAGTAGGGAGGCATTGGCCGTGGGCAGGCCGGTCAGGTCGCCGATCACCGTCTGGAAGTTGAGCAGCGCCTCCAGGCGGCCCTGCGAGATCTCGGGCTGGTAGGGCGTGTAGGCGGTGTACCAGCTCGGGTCCTCGAGCACGTTGCGCCGGACCACGGGCGGCGTGATCGTGCCGTGGTAGCCGAGCCCGATCATCGCCTCCCCCGGTGAGTTGGAGCCGGCCAGCTCGCGCAGCTCCGCTGCCGCGGCCGCCTCGGTGATCGCGGCAGGCAGGTCCAGCTCGGCCGCGGCCAGGATGGCGCCGGGCACGGCGGCGTCCATGAGTTCGTCGAGAGTCGCGTAGCCGAGGCTGTGCAGCATGGTGGCGACAGCCGTGTCGTCGAGTCCGATGTGCCGCTCGACGAAGGGCAGGGCGGCATCGAGTCCTTCGAGGCGCTGATGGTCTGACACGTGAGGCTCCCAGGGACGACGGGTCGTTCGGTCGCCTCCCCCTCTGTCGCCACCTTCGTCGGTGTCTTCAGAGTTGCCTGGTCCGCCCGGTCCGGGCGCCTGAGAGGTTCCGGGGAGGGATTGCCCCTTCGGCGCTTCGTTCCCGACACCGCCGTGGTGCGAGCGGAGCCGGGCGAAGACTCTCCCGAGCGGGATCGTCGACGAGAACGAATCTACCCCATGTCAGTTGACTGACATGGGGTAGAGGGTGGTGTCGTTGGACACGCAGGCGATGTTCAGCCGATCTTGCGGGCTGCCCGACGTGCGGCGAGCTCGTCTGCGGCCGACGGAGTCTCGTCGTCGGAGGTGCGCTCGCTCGGCAGCTCGGACAGGCTGCCCTCGATCTCGCGCCAGACGCCGCCGATCGCGATGCCGAAGACGCCCTGACCGCCCTGGAGCAGGTCGATGACCTCGTCGTTGGTGGTGCACTCGTAGACCGAGGCACCGTCACTCATCAGGGTGACGCGGGTGAGGTCGTCGGTGCCACGGGTGCGGAGGTGCTGCACCGCGGTGCGGATCTGCTGGAGGGAGATGCCGGCGTCGAGCAGCCGCTTGATCACCTTGAGGATCAGGATGTCGCGGAAGGAGTAGAGGCGCTGGGTGCCGGAGCCGGTCGCTCCGCGGACGGTGGGCTCCACCAGACCGGTGCGGGCCCAGTAGTCGAGCTGGCGGTAGGTGATGCCGGCGGCACTGCACGCGGTGGGCCCGCGGTAGCCGGTGTCGCTGGGCAGTGGCGAGACGTCGTCGGTGAACAGCAGTCCCTGTTCGTCAGCGAGGTCAGCAGCAGCCTGCTGATCGGCCACCGGCTGTCCTTTGTCGTTCACGTTCACGTCGAGCCTCCGTTGGTTACTTCGTTCTGCGTGACTCCCAGGGGGAAGCCGTTGGGGTGAGACCACAACGGTGGAGTTACAACGAAGACAGTTTCAAGGTAGGCCCAGACCCTGGGGTGGTCAACGAGGCTCCTCGGCGTGTCGCAACCCTCACCCTCCAGTTGAGGGTTAGAGCTGGGGGCCCTCCCCCGTGCTCTCGAAATCCTCAGGGGTGACCTGGTCGAGGAACTCCCGGAACTTCTCGACCTCGTCCTCCTGCTCCGCCGGTCCGTCGAGACCCGCCTCGTCGAGCACGGCCTCGGCGCAGACGATCTTCGTCCCGGTGCGCAGGGCCAGCGCGATCGAGTCGGACGGCCGGGCGCTCACCTGGACCCCGGAGTCGAAGACCAGGCTGGCGAAGAAGACGCCATCCTTCATCTCGGTGATCTGCACCTCGGTGAGCTCGTTGCCCGTGGCGGTGAGCAGATCCTTCATCAGGTCGTGCGTCAGCGGACGAGGGGGGACGACGCCCTGCTGGGCGAACGCGATCGCCGTCGCCTCGCTGGCGCCGATCCAGATCGGCAGGTAGCGGTCGCCCGAGACCTCCCGGAGCAGCACGATGGGCTGGTTCGAGGGGGTTTCGACCCGGACTCCGATGACATCGACTTCTCGCACACCCTCAGCCTACTCCGGCTGCCAGGGTCTCCTCGACGCCGTCAGGACGAGCGAAGGCCGGACTTCACCAGGGTCGCGTGGAGCTTCACCGAGAGGGCTGCGATCTGGTTGACGGCATCGTCGGCACGGGCGCTGGCGCCGGTGTCGCGGCTGCGACGGACGGGGGCGACCACCTGCTCCACCAGCCCCACCTCACGGTCGGCCGCGGACTTGAAGGCGCGCAGGTGTCGAGGCTCGAAGCCGAACTCCGCCAGCTCGGCCGCGGTCTTGGCGACCACCAGGGCGTCGGTGTCGTAGTGGTGCGTGCCCGGCCGAGGCTTGATCAACCCGTAGGTCTCGAGGGCGGTGAGCAGCTCCTCGTCGACCTCCGCGGTCTTGATCAGCTCCTTGCGCGAGAGCCGCAGGTCGCTGCGGCGGGCGAACGACTCCGCGCTCGGCAGACCGTCGTCGGCCAGCGCCACCTTGGGCACCGTCGGCACGACGGCGTCGATCGGTGGCGGCTCGAGTCCGCGGTCCATGGCATCGAGGTGCTCGCCGATCACCTTGAGGGGAAGGTAGTGGTCGCGCTGCATCCGCAGCACGTAGCGCAGCCGCTCGACGTCGTCGTGGGAGAACTTGCGATAGCCGGCCGCGGTGCGCTCGGGCGCGATGAGGCCCTTGTCCTCCAGGAACCTGATCTTGGGGATGGAGATGCCGGGAAAGTCGGACCGGAGAAGGTCGAGCACCTCCCCGATGTTCATCCGCGCCCGAGACGCTGATGGCGAGGGGGACGGCACGATCAGAGGTTCTGGCTCGCGTGACTGGTGAAGAACACGAGACGGTACTTGCCGATCTGGACCTCGTCGGCGTCCTGGAGAGCCACCTCGTCGATGCGGTCGCGATTGACGTAGGTGCCGTTGAGGGACCCGACGTCGGAGACGGTGTAGCCGTTCGGCGTACGGCGGAACTCGGCGTGGCGACGCGAGACCGTCACGTCGTCGAGGAAGATCTCGCTCTCCGGGTGACGACCCGAGGTGACGAGGTCGGTGTCGAGCAGGAAGCGACTGCCTGCACCGGGGCCACGCTGCACGATCAGGAGCGCGTGGCCGGTCGGCAGGGCGTCGACCGCGGCGGAGTCGGCCGGGTTGAGCTGACGCTCGTCGGCCTCCGGAGCCTTGTCGGGCCCGCCGAAGGTGATGGTGGCGGTGGCGTCCGGGGCCGGTGCGGAAGCGGCCGGGGGTGCCTCGGGGGCATCGGTCACCAGCCTCGTCCCGCACTGGGAGCAGAACCGAGCGTCGTCGGGGTTCTGTTTCCCGCAGTTGGTGCAGAACGGCATGTCGGCCCTCCCTGAAGACCCTGACCTTGAGGTCGAGGTTGATGGTTGTACGAACTTATCAGCCGAGGTCGACCGAGCAAGGGTGGAACTCAGGAATCCAGGGTGGCCACGTAGGCCGAGGAGTCCATCAGCGCGTCGACGGCGCTGGGGTCGGTGGGCACCAGCTCGAAGAGCCAACCGCCCGCATAGGGGTCGGAGTTGACCAGCTCGGGGGTCGCGTCGAGGGTGTCGTTGCGGGCCACCACCTCGCCGCTGAGCGGCGCGTAGACGTCGCTGACGGACTTGGTGGACTCCAGCTCGCCACAGGCGGTGCCGGCCTCGACGCTCTCACCCACCTCGGGCAGCGAGACGTAGACGATGTCGCCCAGGGCGTCCTGCGCGAAATGGGTGATGCCGATCCGGACGGACCCCTCGCTCTCGCCTGGGGTCCTGATCCACTCGTGCTCGCTGGTGTACTTCAGGTCTTCGGGGTACACGGGGTCTCCTCATGCGCGATCAACGGACTTGCGGTCACGTTACCGGGTCGGATCAGGAGCCGGACGGCTGGGCGAAGTCGGCGCCGACCCCGTCGCGCACGACCTTGATGTCGAGGCTGTCGAGGGTCTTGATCGTGACCGAGCCACCGCTCTCCTCGACGTCGGCCTCGGGGCCCTGACGGAAGGTGATCGCACCGGAGAGGGCGTTGGGTTCCCCGATGACGTCGATGACGTACGGCGGCGAGAGCTGGACCCCGTCGACCACCACTCCCCCGACACCGTCCTCGAACGCTGTCTGGGCGACCACCCGCACCTCGCCGTTGAACGACATGGCCTCGGCGCCCGCCGTGCGCAGCTCCTGGACCGTGTCGAGCAGGATGTCGATGCCGACGTTGCTGTCGGGGTCGTCGATGGTGACCCGGATGCCGGGACCGGTGACCGGCACCAGCCCGGCGAGGATGTTGAGGGTGTCGGCCTCAGTGCGTGCCTGCTCGAGTGCGGCGTCGCGGCGCCGGGTGCTGGACAGCAGGTCGTTGCGGGCCCGCTCGAGGCGGGCGATCTCGGACTGGGAGCGCTCGGAGGCACCGGCCAAGCCGTTGAGCAGGTCGATCAGGTCCTGTTCGCGACGTCCGGCGTACGTGTCGTCCTCGCCGTTGCTGCGCACCTGGGTGACGGCGGCGAAGCCGAGGGCTGCCAGCAGGATCGCGACGATGATCTGGGCCCGCGACCGCTTGCTCACCGCCCGCCAGCTGCGGGTGGGTCGCTCGTGCTCAGGCATGGAACAGGTGCCTTCTGATCGCTGCGACGTTGGAGAAGATCCGGATCCCGAGCACCACGATGACGCCGGTGGAGAGCTGGCCCCCGACGCCGAGCTTGTCGCCGAGGAACACGATGGCGGCGGCGATCACGACGTTGCTCAGGAACGAGACGACGAAGACCTTGTCATCGAAGATGCCGTCGAGATAGGCGCGCAGGGCACCGAAGACGGCGTCGAGAGCGGCCACCACGGCGATGGGGAGGTAGGGCTCCAGCCAGAGCGGGACGTCGGGTTGGAGCAGGAGCCCGAGCACGATGCCCACGAGCAGCCCGAGTGCAGCGATCACGGCACGTCCTCCGGCTTCCCCGTCTGCGAGTCGTCTTCCAAGAGCTGAGCCGCCCGCAGTTGCGGGAGCCTCGCGCCAGGAAGCTCCAGCTGATCCTCATTCTGCATGTCGGAGCTGAAATTGAACGTATTGACGAGGCTCTCCCACTCCAGTCCGTGGGTGGTCTCGGCGAAGCGCGACTGGAGGTTCGACCGGTCTCCGATCGCCAGGACGACGTACGGCGGGCTGATCGGCCGGTTGTTGACATGGATGGCGATGCCGGAGCTGCGGATGGGCGAGAGCGCCGTCAGCCGGATCCCGTTGACCGCGATCGCCTCGGCTCCGGCGTTCCACAGGCCGTCGACCAGCATGGCGAGATCTTCGTCTCGGATCCGGCCGGCGTCGTCGCCGTCGGGGGCGTCGTCCACATTCACGCGCACGCCCGGGCCGGTCACAGGCTCGTAGCCGGTGCTGACGCGCAGCCGCTCCAGCTGGGTCTGCACAGCCTGCTGGTCGGCGGTGACACCGTCGAGCAGACCCTGCTGGGTCACCAGCTGCTGGCGGAGCGTGCGCAGCTGGCTCTCCTGCTCGGCAACCTCGGCGTTGCGTCGCTTCGCCTCTGCGACCAGGCTCGCCCGGCCGCTGGCCGCGCTGGAGGAGTCGCGGGAGGTCTGCACGGCGGCCGTCGTCACGATGACGCCGAACAGGGCGATCACCGCAGCGGTACGACGTCCGCTGCCGCGCCGGCCCGGAGGCTCGGCCATCCTGGCGCGGCGGTCGGCCACGTGCTGGTAGTCCTCGTCGAGCGACTGCTGGGTGATCAGGGTCAGCAGGGGCATGGTGACGCGGTCCGGGACGGGGTGCTGCGCGTCGGTGCGGGTCTCGGTCATCGGCCGCTCACTCCCGCCGAGGGGCGCGTCGGTCGCGGTCACCCAGCAGGCGGTAGACCTGCCAGGCGTACAGCAGCCCCGCCCACCAGTAGAGGCCGATCCCCCAGATCGCGAAGGCCCACCCGAAGGTCCGGGCCAGCTCGGCGACCATCCCGTCGCCGTCGCCGAGCAGCATCAGGGGGAACGCGTAGAGCAGGTTGAAGGTCGCGGCCTTGCCCAGGAAGTGGACGGGCAGGGAGCTGTAGCCACGTCGGCGCAGGAACGGGACCAGGCACCACAGCAGGGCGTCACGCAGCGGCAGGATCACCGCGACCCACCAGGGGATGATGTCGCGCATCGCGAGGCCGATGACGACGGCCAGGATGTAGAGGCGGTCGGCCACGGGGTCGAGGATCTCGCCCAGCGTGGAGCGCTGGTCGAGCTTGCGGGCGAGGTAGCCGTCGAGGTAGTCGGTCACGCCGGAGAGCATCAGGAGGCCGAGGGCCCAGCCGTCCGCCTCCGGACCCAGCACCAGCCAGAGGAACAGCGGGACCCCGGCGAGACGGGCCATGCTGAGCAGGTTGGGGATGGTCCACACGCGTGTGGTGCGTGAGGGAGCCTGCGCCACAGTCCTGCCCTTGCCTGGTCGGTGCCGACCCTGGTCCGGGCCGCTGTCAGCCCTCACCCTAGCCGCCGGTTCCTCAGGAGCTCTCGCTGTGATGAGCCGCGTCGCGAATCTCTCCCACCAACTCCTCCAGGACGTCCTCCAGGGTGGCCAGACCGAGCACCTCGCCGTCGGAGTCGATGACCCGGGCCATGTGCGCGCCGCGGCGTTGCAGGGTCTCCAGGACGTCGTGGAGGACGTCGTCGGAGTGGACGCTGGCGAACGGCCGGATCCACTTCTCCTCGATCACGCGTTGGCGGCGTTCCTCGTCGACCTCGAGCACGTCCTTGATGTGGAGGTAGCCCACCAGCACGCCTTCGTGGTCCACGACCGGGAACCGGCTGAAGCCGGTCTCGGCGCAGATCTCCTCGATGTCCGCCGCGGTGGCGCCGGGCGTGATGGTCGCCAGGGTGTCGAGAGGCATCAGCACGGAGGCGACGGTGTTCTGGGTGAACCCGAGCGAGGCCGACAGGCGGTCGTACTCGCCCTTGGCCAGCAGACCCTCACCGCGACTCTCCTCGACCAGCGCGGCGACCTCCTCGCGGGTGAAGGTGGAGCTGATCTCGTCGCGCGGCTCGACGTTGATGAGCCGCAGGCTGGCGTTCGCGACGGCGTTGAGGGCCACGATGACGGGTCTCAGGACCGTCACGACGGCGACCATCGGCGGTCCGAGCACCAGCGCGGCACGGTCGGGGCCGGCCAGAGCGATGTTCTTGGGCACCATCTCGCCGAGGACGACGTGCAGGTAGACGACGATCGTGAGCGCCACGGCGAAGGACACCGGGTGCAGGAACGACTCGGGGACGGCGACGGCGTGGAAGATCGGCTCGAGCAGGTGGGCCACCGCCGGCTCACCGACGGCACCGAGGCCGAGCGAGCAGATGGTGATGCCGAGCTGGGCGCCCGCCATCATCAGCGACACGTTCTCCATGGCGTGCAAGGTGGTGCGGGCGACCCGCGAGCCGGCGTCGGCCTTGGGTTCGATCTGGCTGCGCCGCGCGGACAGCAGGGCGAACTCGGCGCCGACGAAGAAGGCGTTGGCGAGCAGCAGGACGACGGCGAGCAGCACCGCGGACAGGTCACTCATGCTCGGCCTCCTCCACCGTGAGCGGCTCGACCCGCATGAGCACGCGGTCGACCCGCAGGCCGTCCATGTGGGCCACCCCCAAGGTGACCTTCAGCCGGGCGGACTCGTCCTGTCCGGACACGCTCAGCTCGAGCTCGGCGCTGTCACCGGTCTGCGGGATGCGGCCGAGCTCGCGCACGACCAGACCACCGAGGGTGTCGTAGTCCTCGTGGTCGGGCAGCGGCACCCCGCTGATGTCCTCCACCTCGTCGGGCCGCAACAGCCCCGACAGCACCCACGACCCGTCGCGGCGTTGACGCCCCCGGGCCCCGAGCCGGTCGTGCTCGTCGGAGATGTCGCCGACGATCTCCTCCACCACGTCCTCGAGCGTGACGATCCCGGCCTGGCCGCCGTACTCGTCGAGCACGATCGCCATCTGGAAGCCGTCGTCGCGCAGGAGCGCCAGCAGCGGGTCGAGGCGGAGCGAGTCGGGCACCACGATCGGACGCACCATGATGTGGCGGACCCGGGCGGTGCTGCGTTCGTGGACCGGCAGGGCGACCGCATGCTTCACGTGCACCGTCCCGACGACGACGTCCTCGGCGTCCAGCACCGGGAAGCGGCTGTGCCCGGTCTGCCGCGCCAGCTCGATGACGGCGCTGGTGCGGTCGGTCTCCTCGAGGCTCGCCGTCCGGACCCGTGGGGTCATGATCTCGCCGGCGGTGCGGCTGCCGAACTCGACGGAGCGTTCCATCAGCTCGGCGGTCTCGGGATCGAGCGTGCCCTCGCTCGCGCTGCGCTGGATCAGGCTGGCCAGCTCGGTCGAGCTGCGCGCCGAGCGCAGCTCCTCCTGCGGTTCGATGCCCAGTCGGCGTACGAGCGCGTTGGCCGAGCCGTTGAGCAGCCGGATCGGCCAGGCCATCACCGAGGTGAAGCCGCGCATGAAGCCCTGGGTGGCACGGGCCGTCGGGAGCGACCTGGCGATCGCCATGTTCTTGGGCACCAGCTCGCCGTAGATCATGGTCAGGAACGTGCCCACGGTGAGCCCGATGCCGATCGCGATCGGTGTGACCCAGTCGCTGCGCACCCCCAGGGAAGCCAGCGGACCGTCGATGATCTCGGCGATGGCAGGCTCGGCCAGGAAGCCGATCGCCAGGTTGGTGATGGTGATGCCCACCTGCGCCCCTGACAGCTGGGTGGACAGGCTGCGCAGCGCCTTCTGCACTCCCTGGGCAGGCTTGTCGCCGCCGGCGGCGGCCCGGTCCACGACCTTGCGGTCGACGGTCACGAAGGCGAACTCGGCTGCGACGAAGAGGCCGCAAGCCACGATGAGCAGCAGTGAGATCCCCAGCAGGATCCATTCGGTCATGATCGCTCTCCGTCAGAGAGCCTGGGACTTTGAGAGTCCATCGACGAGTGTTCAACTGCCTTCGAATCAGCGGTCAGGAAGTCATCACTGTACCGGGAGCGAGCCCACGTCCACAGTTGCCTACGCTGGCCCCGTGATGCCGCGCGATCTCCTCGAGCAGGCCCGCGCGACGCGGGGCTTCATGCCCGACGACGAGGGGATGTTGTTGCACCGGCGTGCGCTGGAACGGCTCCCCCACGGTCCGGTGCTGGAGATCGGCACCTACTGCGGCAAGTCGGCGCTCTACCTCGGAGCCGCGGCGCGCCAGGTCGGGGGGACGGTGTTCACCCTCGACCACCACCGCGGCTCCGAGGAGAACCAGGCCGGTTGGGAGCATCACGACCCGTCGCTGGTCGACGCGAGGTCCGGACGGATGGACACGCTGCCCTTCCTGCGCCGGACCCTGGAGACAGCCGGTCTCGAGGACCAGGTCGTACCGATCGTGGGCCGCTCCACCACCGTCTCTGCGCACTGGCGCACCCCGCTGTCACTGGTCTTCATCGACGGCGGCCATGCGGAGGTGCACGCCCAGAACGACTACACGGGCTGGGCGCCGTGGGTGCAGCACGATGGTCTGCTGGTGATCCACGACGTGTTCCCGGATCCCGCCGACGGCGGCCGGCCGCCGTACCACGTCTTCCTGCGGGCCCTGGAGTCCGGTGCCTTGGTGATCCACGACGTGTTCCCGGATCCCGCCGACGGCGGCCGGCCGCCGTACCACGTCTTCCTGCGGGCCCTGGAGTCCGGTGCCTTCACCGAGGCCGAGCACGTCGGGTCGATGCGGGTGCTGAGACGCACCTCAGGGGACGCGGGAGATCCGCTCGCCTGAGCGGCAGCCGCAGCCCTCACCCGGTGCGTCGACCAGCGTCGGCAACGTCGTGCCCCGCATGATGTCGGCTCCGGCGGTGGCGTCCCTCAGGGCGTCGTGGGCGAGGAGCACCGCCGCTGCGGTGTACGTGGTGTGCTCGACCGGCCAGTTCACGTCCTCCGGATAGACCAGCCCTGTCCAGTAGGCACCGTCGTGGTGCCGGAGGTGCTGGACGTCGGCGAACAGGCGCATCGCCCGGTCCCGCTCCCCCAGCGCCTCGAGCGCCATCACCAGCTCGCACGTCTCGGCACCCGTCACCCAGGGGTTGGTGTCGACGCAGCGGACCCCGAGACCGGGAACGACGAAGTCGTCCCAGCGGGACTCCAGCAACCGCCGAGCATCGGCGCCACCGACCGCACCGCCGAGCACGGGGTAGTACCAGTCCATCGAGAAGGTCGACTTGTCGAGGAACAGGTCGCGGTGGTCACGAAGCGCGTGCCTCAACCGGCACCCGGCCAGCTCCCACGCGGGTTGCTGGTCGTCGAGGAGCTCACCGAGCGCCACCCCGGCTCGCAGCGACTGGTGGATCGAGGACGAGCCGGCGAGCAGCGCCTCCTCGTTCACCCGTCCTCCGGGTTCCTGCGACCAGGCGATGCCACCGAAGGGAAGCTGGAGTCCCACCACCCAGTCGAGCGCTCGACGTACGGTCGGCCAGAGCTCGTCGAGGAGTGCGCGGTCGCCCCGGACGAGCCAGTGGTGCCACAGCCCCACCGCGAGGTACGCCGACATGTTCGTCTCACCGCTGGCATCCTCCACCGCGCCCGCAACCGTCCTCAGGGGCCAGGAGCCGTCGGGGCGCTGCGTGTCGGCACACCAGCGCAGCGCCCGTTCGGCGGCGACGACCTCGCCGCCGATGAGCAGCGCCATGGCGCTCTCGACGTGGTTCCACACGTCGGTGTGCTCGCCGACGGTCCAGGGGATGGCTCCGTCGGGCTCCTGCATGCGCGCGATGCTCGCGGCGGTGGCCGCCACGTCGGCATCCGTGAGCAGCCCGGGCACGTCCGGCTTGCGGTCAGGCATCGGGCTTGAGGAAGTAGAGGACCAGGCTCTTGCCGATCAGCGGGTTGAGCAGGGCCTCGGCGTAGCGGGTGGTCCGCGGGCGCTTCATGATGTCCCAGACGAGCAGCCGGTGGTAGGCCCTGACGATCGGGTGGTCGTCGTTCTTCACGCCGACCGCGCACTTGATCCACCAGTAGGGCGCATGCAGACCGTGGGCGTAGTCCTTGCCCTGGTAGACGAGTCCGGCGTTCGTGAGCTTGCCGATCAGCTCGGCGTCGGAGTAGATCCGGATGTGGCCGCCGGGGGTGTTGTGGTAGTCGTCGCTCAGCTTCCAGCAGATCAGCTCGGGCAGCCAGCGCGGCACGGTGACGGCGAGTGTGCCGCCGGGCCGGAGCACCCGGACGAGCTCGTCGATGGCCTGGAGGTCGGCCGGGATGTGCTCGAGGATCTCGGCAGCGACCACCCGGTCGAACTCTCCGTCTCCGAAGGGCATGGCGAGCGCGTCGCCCTCCTTGACGTCGGCCTCGGCCCCGACGGGCACCTCGCCGGCCTCCTTCATCGCACCGAAGAGGTCGCGGACCCCGGCCAGCTCGTCGGCGTCCTGGTCGAAGGCCACGACGTCCGCGCCGCGGCGGTACATCTCGAAGGCGTGGCGCCCGGCCCCGCAGCCCATGTCGAGGACCCGCTCCCCCGCTCGGAGCCCGAGGCGGTCGAAGTCAACGGTGAGCACGGTCGATCACCTCCTGGTAGGCCTCGGCCGTCGCCACGGCGACGGCTCGCCAGCTGAAGCGCTCGAGGGCCCGCACCCGCGCGGCCCGGCCCATCGCGGCCCGGCGTACCGGATCGTCCAGGAGCGCCGCAAGCGCCAGTTCGAGCTCGCCCACGTCACCGGGCGTGACCAGGTCGGCGCACACGCCCTCAGGTCCGACGACCTCGGGGATCGCGCCTGCACGGGACACCACCAGGGGGGTCTCGCAGGCCATCAGCTCGGCGGTGGGCAGGGAGAAGCCCTCGTAGAGGGACGGGATGCAGGCCACCTCCGCGGACCCCATCACCGCGACCAGCTCCTCATCGCTGATGCCATGCACGAAGGACACCGAGTCCTTGATGCCGAGCTGGTCGATCAGGGTCTCGGTGCGGCCCCCGGGCGACGGCTTGCTGACGATGACGAGCGAGACGTCGCGCTCGGTGCGGAGCTTGGCGAAGGCCTCCAGCAGGGTGGCCACACCCTTGATGGGGGCGTCGGCGCTCGCCGTGGCCACGATCCGGCCCCGGGTCCGCGGCACCTTCGGCGGCTGGAAGATGTCGTCGACGCCCAAGGGGACGACGCTGATGATCGCCGGATCGATCCCGAAGTCGGTGACGATGTCGCGCGCCGACGACTCCGAGGGCGTCAACACCCGGGTCACGCGGCGGGCGACCTTGGTCTGCATGCGCAGGAAGCCGTACCACCGGCGCAGCGTCAGCCGACGGCGCCAGGTCGTCGCATCGGCCAGGTCGAGCCGGCGGTCGAAGGTGATCGGATGGTGGATCGTGGTCAGCACGGGCAGTCCGGCGGCTTCGATGTCGAGCATGCCGTAGCCGAGCACCTGGTTGTCATGGGCGACGTCGAAGTCGCCGAGCCGGGTCTTGAGGAGCCTCGCCACGCGGGTGCTGAAGGTCTTCGGCTCCGGAAACCCAGCCGTCCACATGGTCAGCACCTCCTCGACGTCCACGAGGTCGCGGAACTCGCTCGGCCGGGGAGTCCGGAACGGATCCGGCTCGCGGTAGAGGTCGAGACTGGGCACTCGGGTGAGGACGACACCCGGGTCGAGCTCGGGATAGGGCTGTCCGGAGAACACCTCGACCTGGTGCCCGAGGGCGACCAGCTCACGGCTGAGGTGCCGGACGTAGACGCCTTGGCCACCGCAGTGCGGCTTGCTGCGATACGACAGCAGTGCAACGCGCATGCGGCCAGCCTCCCGTTGCCCTTGCCTGTTGTCGGTTACTACCGGGTACATCCTGTCGCACCCGATGCTCCGGGCTGAAACGGCCCTCCGCACGGCGGTCGGAGGGGCTGGTGGCTCTCGCCCTATCCGGCCTCGCTGGAGTGTCCCGGGAACACGTGGGCCGTGGGGTCGATGATCACCGCCGCGTTGTTGATGGCGGTCGCCGCCTCTCCGAAACCGACCGCGATCAGGCGGACCTTGCCGGGATATTCGGTGATGTCGCCCGCAGCCAGCACCCGGGCCAGGTTGGTGTGCATGCCGGAGTCGACCACGACGTGTCGCTTGTCGATCTCGAGCCCCCACTGCTGCATCGCGCCCAGGTCTGCGATGAAGCCGAGAGCCGCGACGACCGCCTGGGCCGGATGGGTGGTGGTGACCCCGTCGACGGTGATGTCCAGCTCGCTGAGCAGACCGTCGCCGCGCAGGCCCGACACCTCCGCCCGGGTGATGATCTGGACGCCGGTCGCCCGGACCGCTTCGACCGTGCGCTCGTGGGCGCGGAACGCGTCTCGCCGGTGCACCAGCGTGACCGACTTAGCGACCGGTTCGAGGTGCAACGCCCAGTCGAAGGCGGAGTCGCCGCCGCCGACGATGACCACCTCCTTGCCGGCGTAGGGGGCGAAGCTCGGGACGAAGTATTCGAGGCCGCGGCCCAGGAACTCCTCGCCGGCGGGGAGTGCCCGGGGGGTGAACTTGCCGATGCCGGCGGTGATCAGCACCGCTCCTGCGCGCACGACCGTGTCGTCGTCGAGGCCGACCAGGACCGCGTCGTCGACCTCGGTGAGCGTCGAGGCGGTGCGACCCAGCAGGTAGGTTGGGTCGGCCGTCGCGGCCTGGGCCACGAGACCTTCGACGAGGTCACGGCCCTTGATGGTGGGGAACCCCGCGACGTCGAGGATCTGCTTCTCGGGGTACATCGCGGTGATCTGGCCGCCCAGCTCTGGGAGCGAGTCGACCACGGCCACCCGCAACCGACGGAACCCCGCGTAGTAGGCGGCGTAGAGACCGGTGGGTCCGGCGCCGACGATGAGCAGGTCGGTGTCCACCTCTGCTGGCATGTCAGCACCCTAGCGGGGCGCTGCTCAGTCGAGGCAGAACTCATTGCCTTCGGGGTCGTTCATCACGATGAATCCGGCGCTCATCTCCTGGCCAGGCTCGACCCGGCGGAATCTCGCGGCGCCGAGCGTCTCCAGCTCGTCGGCAACCCCCTCCAGGGCGGCCATCCGGTCCTCGCCCTCGAGCCCCGGCGCGGCACGCACGTCGAGGTGGACCCGGTTCTTCGCGGTCTTGCCCTCGGGGACCTGCTGGAAGAACACCCGTGGACCGTCGCCGGCCGGGTCGACGATCGCCGACCTCGAGTTGCGCAGCGCCGGCGGGACGCCCCAGGCCTCGAGGGCTTCGTCCCACGTCGCGAACCCCGGTGGGGGTGGCTCCAGCTCGTAGCCCAGCGCCACGGCCCAGAAACCGGCCAGGCCGGCTGGGTCGGCACAGTCGAACGTGATCTGGACGTGGCGTGCGGTCATGTTTCCCATCCGATCGGTCGGTGCTTCTTCGGGAGCTTGGCGACCACGAGGCGGTAGGACTCGTCGACGGCCTCGAGCAGCTCGTCGTCGGGGATCGCGCCCTCGAACGAGAGGTCGTTCCACCCGGAGCGCCCGATGTAGGGCATCACGCTCGCGTCGTCGGGATAGCGCTCGAGCCAGGCATCGGCGACGTCACGGTCGGCGCCGGCCTTGACGCCGACTCCACCGGCTCCCAGGAACGCGAAGATCTTGGAGTGCACCTTGATCACGGGGTGGTCGTGGTCCCACGGGTTGTCGGGCCAGGCACCCGGCTTCGCCAGGCAGTAGTCCTGCAGCTGTGTCACGTCCACGCTCGCTCCTCACCTCACCGTGCCCCGGCCTCGACCATCTGACGCAGCTCCTTCTTGAGCTCGGAGATCTCGTCGCGCAACCGCCCGGCGAGCTCGAACTGCAGCTCAGCCGCGGCGTTGTGCATCTGGTCGGTGAGCTGCTGGACCAGGTCGGCCAGATCTGCCGACGGCATGCCCGCGATCTCCGCCGCGTGTCTTCCGGCATCGAGCCGCGACAGGCCCGGAACCGGGGCCTTCTTGCTGGTGGAGTCACCCTTCTGCCAGGTCTTGAGCAGCTCTTCGGTGGAGGCGTCCTCGCGCGCCAGCATCTCGGTGATGTCGGCGATCTTCTTGCGCAGGGGCTGGGGATCCACTCCGTTGGCGACGTTGAAAGCGACCTGCTTCTCGCGGCGACGGTTGGTCTCCTCGATCGCGCGCTCCATCGACGGCGTGATCTTGTCGGCGTACATGAACACCTGACCGGAGACGTTGCGGGCCGCGCGGCCGATGGTCTGGATCAACGACTTGTCGGAGCGCAGGAAGCCCTCCTTGTCGGCGTCGAGGATCGCGACCAGCGAGACCTCGGGCAGGTCGAGGCCCTCGCGCAGCAGGTTGATGCCGACCAGCACGTCGAACTCCCCCATCCGCAGCTCGCGCAGCAGCTCGATGCGGCGCAGCGTGTCGACCTCGGAGTGGAGGTATTGGGTGCGGATGCCGGCGTCGAGGAGGTAGTCGGTGAGGTCTTCGGACATCTTCTTGGTCAGGGTGGTGACCAGCACGCGCTCGTTGCGCTCGGTGCGCAGCCGGATCTCGTGGATCAGGTCGTCGATCTGGCCCTTGGTCTGCTTGATGATGACCTCGGGGTCCACCAGCCCGGTGGGGCGGATGATCTGCTCGACGACGTCACCGCCGACCTTGTCGAGCTCGTAGTTGCCGGGGGTGGCTGAGAGGTAGATCGTCTGGCCGATCCGCTCGAGGAACTCCTCCCAGCGCAGCGGACGGTTGTCCATCGCGCTCGGCAGCCGGAAGCCGTGGTCGACGAGGTTGCGCTTGCGGGACATGTCGCCCTCGTACATGCCGCCGATCTGGGGCACCGCGACATGTGACTCGTCGACCACGACCAGGAAGTCTTCGGGGAAGTAGTCGAGCAGGCAGTTGGGGGCGGAGCCGTGGGTGCGGCCGTCCATGTGCATCGAGTAGTTCTCGATGCCCGAGCAGGAGCCGACCTGTCGCATCATCTCGACGTCGTAGGTGGTGCGCATCCGCAGGCGCTGGGCCTCCAGGAGCTTGCCCTGACGCTCGAACGTGGCGAGCTGGTCCTCCAGCTCGAGCTCGATGCCCCGGATGGCCCGCTCCATGCGCTCGGGACCGGCGACGTAGTGGGTGGCCGGGAAGATGTGGAGCTCCTGGTCCTCGGTGACCACCTCCCCGGTCACCGGGTGCAGCGTCATCAGGCGCTCGATCTCGTCGCCGAAGAACTCCACGCGCAGCGCGAGCTCCTCGTAGACCGGGAACACCTCGAGCGTGTCGCCGCGGACCCGGAAGGTGCCACGGGTGAAGGCCATGTCGTTGCGGGTGTATTGGATCTCGACGAGACGCCGGAGGATGGAGTCGCGATCGTGCTCCTCGCCCACCTTCAGCCGGACCATCCGGTCGACGTACTCCTGCGGGGTGCCGAGGCCGTAGATGCAGGAGACCGTGGACACCACGATCACGTCACGCCGGGTGAGCAGCGAGTTGGTGGCGGAGTGGCGAAGCCGCTCGACCTCCTCGTTGATCGAGGAGTCCTTCTCGATGTAGGTGTCGGTCTGAGGCACGTAGGCCTCGGGCTGGTAGTAGTCGTAGTAGCTGACGAAGTATTCGACCGCGTTGTCGGGGAACAGGCCCCGGAGCTCGTTGGCGAACTGGGCCGCCAGCGTCTTGTTGGGCTGGAGCACGAGCAGGGGACGCTGGACCTGCTCGGCGACCCACGCGATGGTGGCCGTCTTGCCGGTGCCCGTGGCGCCGAGCAGGACGATGTCCTTGACGCCGTCGTTCACCCGCTGGGTGATCTCCTCGATGGCAGCCGGCTGGTCGCCGGACGCCTGGTAGTCGGACACCACCTTGAACGGCGCCACGCGGCGCTCCAGATCGGTCACGGGTCTCATGTCGACCAGCCTAGACGCGACCTCCGACAACCGAGTCGGGCCGCGAGCCGGGAACCGTTCCACCTCGCCTCACGTCACACTGGGCACCACCTGAGGAGGCCCCCGATGAGTCGTCCACGACCGCCCTACCGCGTCGCGGCGTACGCCGCGCTGACAGCAGTGCTGCTCCTGGCGGGCGCCGCCTGCGGCGGAGCCGACGACGGCCCGGACGCCGGGGACGACCCGGGCTCCAGCACCCTCGACGGCGACTGGACCCTGAGCTCCGCCACCGGTCTCGCCCTGGACGACGCTCACCCGATCACCCTGACGCTCGACGGGGACCAGGTGTCGGGGACCTCGGCCTGCAACCGCTACCTGGGATCGGTCACGGTCTCGGGCGACACGGTGACCTTCGGCCCCCTGGGCGGCACGGAGATGGCCTGCAGCCCGCCGTCGGTGATGAGGCTCGAGCAGGACTTCCTGGCCGCCCTCCAGGCCGCCGACAGCGCCACGGTCGACGGGGACACCCTGACGCTCACCGGGCCAGACAGCACGCTGACCTTCCGCACCACGGCACCGGTGGTCGACGCCGAGCTCGTCGGAACCGTCTGGCTGCTGGAGAGCCTCGTCGACGGTGGCGGCAACGACGGCTCGGTGTCCTCCGTGACGGGCGACCCCGCCACCTTGGAGCTCGCCGACGACGGCACGATCACCGGCTCGACCGGGGTGAACAGCCTGACGGGCAGCTGGACCGACGACACGGGTGGCCTCACGATCACCGACGTCGGCTCCACCCTCATCGGCTCGACCGGCGCGCGGGCACGCCAGGAGGCCCACATCCTCACAGTGCTCGGCGACCAGCCCACCGCCTCCGTCGAGGGCGACGTCCTGACGCTGACCACCGGCTCCGGCAAGGGCCTGGTCTATCGCCAACGGTGAGGCCGCCCGGGGGCGGTGAGGGGCGCTGGCTACATTGGGCCCGTGAACTCGCGGGGTTGGAGCAACGAGCGGGTGCTCGTCATCCTCCGCCGGACCCTGCTCACGATCATCGGCGTCCAGTTCGCCCTGGCCATCGGTCTGTCGATCGTCGACTCCTACCGCCGCCGCGGTCGCAAGCCCAAGCCGTTCCCCACCACCCCTCCCCTGGCCGTCCCGGTCGGCACCGGTGAGCTGACGCCGTACACCTTCGGTCGCGACCTGTACGCCGACATGCTCGCCGCCATCCGGGACGCCAAGAAGCAGATCCTCTTCGAGACCTACATCTGGAAGGGCGACGAGGTCGGTGAGCAGTTCAAGCAGGCACTCATCGACGCTGCCGGCCGTGGCGTCGACGTCTACGTGATCTACGACGCCTTCGCCAACCTGGTCGTCAGCCCCCGGTTCAAGCAGTTCCCTCCTTCGATGCGCGTCCTGCGCTATCCCGTGTACGCCGCCGGGTGGAGGTTCTTCGACCTGAGTCGCTACGGACGAGACCACCGCAAGATCCTGGTGGTCGACGACGAGGTGGGGTTCGTCGGCGGCTACAACATCGGCACCCCGTTCGCGACGGAGTGGCGCGACACGCACTGCCGGATCACCGGCGCAGGAGTCTGGGACCTCAAGCGGGCCTTCGCCGACTTCTGGAACCTCAACCGGCGCAAGCGGATCGGCCGCAGTGAGCGGCCGCTGCTCCTCGACACGGCCAACACCTGGGAGCCGAGGATCAGGCTGCACCGCAACCTGCCCCGCCTGTGGATGTTCCCCATCCGGTCGATGTACCTCGAGGCGATCAGCCGGGCCCAGCACAACGTCTGGATGACCCATGCCTACTTCCTGCCCGACCAGGACTTCGTCGACGCCCTCCAGGCGGCTGCCCGGCGGGGGGTGGACGTCCGCATCCTGGTCCCGGGCAAGTCCAACCACATCGTGGCCGACTGGATCTCCCGCGGCTACTACAGCCAGCTGCTGGAGTCCGGCATCCGGATCTTCCGGTTCGGCGACGCCATGGTGCACGCCAAGACCGCGACCATCGACGGCAACTGGTCGACCATCGGAACCGCCAACATCGACCGGCTGAGCCTCAGCGGCAACTACGAGATCAACGTCGAGATCATCGACCAGGCGCTGGCCCAGCAGATGGAGAAGATCTTCCGCACCGACCTCGAGCACACGCGCGAGATGACGATCGCCGAGTGGGAGAGCCGCGACATCTACCGCCGGTTCACCGAGGCGGTGCTGGGGCCACTGCGACCGCTGCTGTGAGCCCGGTGTGGTGAGCTCAGTGCGGTGAGCTCGGTCCGGCGTCACGGCTGGTCGAACTGCACCATCACGCGGTCGTCGCGGTTCCGGGGGTCGAGCTCCACCTGCCAGGCACCGTCCTCGTCGCTGCCGCACGGTCGGACCCCGGTGCCCGGACTGGTGGGCGGGTAGCACGCCATCGACAGCACGTCGGCCCCCTGGATCCGCCTGGTGCTGGTGCCGCCTTGGGCGTCATAGCTGACATCCAGAGCCGTCACCCGGGCCAGCGCCCTGCCCGGTGCTGAGTCGGTGCGCTCGATGGCTCCCTCGAGCAGATAGCTGACGTAGATCGCCTTCGCGCCCTCGAGGTAGTGGGTCCGGTCGGCCGTCTCGATGCTCGAGCGTCCGAACAGCTCGGTCCCGTCGGCGAGGATCTCCACGTCGCTGGCGCGGACCTGGGACGTCGTGGCCAGCTCGGGCGCGGACAGGGTCAGCGTGAAGATGCCGTCGGCGCGGATCCAGTGCTGCACCAGGATGTCGCCGTCGGCCAGGACGGTGCTCTGCACGAACGAGCCGATGTCCGGCAGCGCCACCGGCGCCGGCGGCTCGACAGCCTTGGCTCGTGGCGCTGCGGCCGGTTCCTCGTCGCGGTCGCTGACGATCTGCCAGGCGCCGACTCCGACAGCGAGCACCACGAGCAGCAGGAGGATCCAGCGCCAGGCACGGGGACCGCTGGTCGGGCTCGGGTCGACGGGATGGGGTGGCGTGACGTCGGGGAACGGCTCGAACCCGAGCAGGCTCCAGTCGGGTTCTATCGGCGCGGTGATCGGGGCGGCCCGTTCCTGCTCCGGCCGGATCCGGGCGAGGCCGGACTCGAGGTCGGCCACTCCGGACTCGAGTTCGGCGATGTTCGACTCGAGGTGGGCGAAGCCCGACTGCAGCTCTCCGAACCACGCCGTGGTGGGCAGCTCGGAGGCTCCCCCGCTCGACCTCGGCTGGGGCACGTGCGGTGGCGCGTGGTTCTGGTCGACGCCCGTGGCGGTCGAGCCCTGGTCGGTCTGCTCCGGGTCGTCCATCAGCCCGCCCTCCTGGACGGTGGGGCGACCGGGCGGGCCGTGACGATCGCGAGGTTCTGGTAGCCGCCGCGCGTGCGGTCGTACGGCGGAGCGCAGGTCACCAGCGTGAGTCGGCGCGGGCCGCTGGGTGCGAAGATCCACGTCCGGTCGGCCAGTGAGCCCTGGGCGACGAGCCTGAGCGAGCGCACCTCGAACTCCTGGGTGAGGCCGGCTGTGGACACCGTGATCCGCTGCCCCGCTCGCACGGACAGCAGCTGGGCGTAGGGGCCGAGTCCCTGGGTGGTCGAGTCGACATGGGCGGCGAGCAGGGTCGAGCCGAACGGGTCGCCGATCCGCGAGCCGCCCCGCCACCACCCCGCGGTCCTGACGTCGTCGGGCACGTCGAGCCGCCCGGAAGCGGTCGTCGAGACGGCTCGGATCGGGACGACGGTGCCGCTGGGCAACCGGGCGGAGCGTGGTCGCTCGGGCACCACGACGGACTCGGCCAGAGTGGCCGCCGGTGCGGTGGAGGCACCGGGGGTGTTCGACCCCGACGAGACCGGGGTGGAGGGACGCGGGGTGCTCGCTGTGGATTCGCCGCCGTCGGTCGCGGACCAGACAACGGCCCCGGCAACCAGGGCCGCGAGGGCGGTCGCGGCGATCGTGGCCGAGAGCCGTGGCGGGGGGTGGGCGCGTGTGCGGCGATGCGCTTGCTGAGCGCACATGTCAGGACGTGCCTGGACTGCGCCCTGCGCTGTGTCGGGCCCGCGTCGCGGGTCGCCGGAAGCCGACCGCCACCAGCAGCGCGGCCGCCGCGAGGACGACAGGCACCGAGCCGAGCAGCCCGCTCGAACCCCCGGGTGCTCGCGCGGGATCGGTGGTCGAGTCGAAGGGGGACACGGTGAGATCGGCAGCCAGCCCGGCTGAGCCGGTGTCGATGGTGTCCGGGACGACGGTGCCGTCCGCGGCCAGAGCGGCAGTGTGCACGATGACGTTCATCGAGCTGTTCGTGGGACTGCCCACGGCATAGACCATGGTGACGGTCCGCGGCTGAAGGGTGACGTCGAGCGGTCCGAGGATGGGGTCGCTGGTCAGCCCCGTGGGCAGCAGCTCGACCTTGTGGTCACCCGACGGGACGTCGGCTTCGGCGTACTCGCCGTTGGCGATGTTGGTGAACACCGTCTGGCCGTCGACCCGGACATCGGCGGGAGCGACCGTGGCCGTGTGGGCGATGAGCACGCGCGACTTGTCGGGCCCGATCGGATCCGTCGGGGTCGCATAGGTGTTCACCACGGCGTCACCGTCGATCTCGGCAGGACGGTGCAGCACGATGTCGCTGCTGGAGCCCGACGTCACCTCCACGCTGGAGGTGACGTCCTTCATCGAGCCGGAGGTGTCGGTGAACGCGATCTCGTGACTGCCGGCGGACAGGTCGTAGGGACCGAGGATCGCCCCGACCGCCACACCCTTCTCCTTGGTCTCGCCGTCGATGACGACGTCGACCTTCGAGCCGGGGACGGCCTGGATGACGACGAGCTGACCGCCGTCGTCAGCGCCGGACGATGCGGCGCCCGCTGGTTGGTAAAGGCCCACGGCGAGGCCGGAGCACGTGACCAGTGCCGTCGCGACGATGGATCGGATCAGCCCCACGACAGCCCCCGGATACGTTGAATGGATCAAGCCCCACCTGAGAACAACACCACCGTGCTGCCTCGTCAACCCCAGTAACCCACCCCAGTAACAGCGGTTACCGGCCGGGATAGTGCGTCGGCAGCGACATGCGGGGACCGTGCCGCGGTCGACGCAGCCCCTGGAGGGCCAGGAGCGCCTGGACCCGGTAGCGCTGCGGGCGCCAGGGCTCGAGGAGTACGGCGAGGGCTGCGTCGTCGACGGGCTTGCCGGTCAGCGCCCAGCCGATGTCCTTCGCCACGTGGTAGTCCCCGAAGCTCACGGCGTCAGGATCGCCCAACGCGCGCACCCGCACCTCCGCGCTGGTCCACACCCCGATGCCGGGCAGTGAACGCAGCCGACGATCCGCCTCCTCCTGCTCGAGCCCCACGATGCGTTCGAGGGACCGCGCGACCCGGGCAGCCCCGACCAGGGTCCTGGACCGCGCTGGGTCGATGTGGAGTTTGAGCCACTCCCACGACGCGATGGACTGCACGCGCTCCGGCGACGGCTGCACGTGCAGGCCGTGGTCGGCGCCCGGTCCTGGTGCGGGCTCCCCGAACTGGTGCACCAGGCGCCGGAAGCCCAGGAACGCCTCCTTGCCGGTCACCTTCTGCTCGATGATCGCGGGCAGCAGCGACTCCATCACCAGACCCGTGCGGCCGATCCGCCAATGGGGGTGCGCCAGCAGGGCCGCCGCCAGCACCGGATGACGGGGCTGGAAGTCGCGGACGTCGTCGAGGGCGCCGAGCATCGCCGGGACCCGCTCCAGCACCCAGTCGGCGCCCGATCCCCAGGCGTGGGTCTCGACCTCCCCGGTCGACGGACGGGGCCGCACCATCAGGGTCGCGATGCCCTCGGGGGTGCGCACTCCCCGCCAGTGCGTGTCACCGACGATCCGGTAGGTGGGGTCGCCGCCACCTCGGCGCACGACGGTGAGGATCCGCCCGACCGGACAGGGCCAGTCTGGACGCCACAGGCGGGCCTTCTCGCTCACCCGGTCACGGTAGCGGTGTCCCCGGCAGCCGGTATGAATGTCCCATGGAGCTGAGCAGGGTCGTGGACGCCTCGGGACGGATCGCGGCCACCCGCGCCCGCAAGGCCAAGGTCGAGGTGCTGGCCTCGGTGCTCGCTGCCGCCGAGCCCGACGAGGTCGAGGTCGTCACCGCCTACCTCGCCGGCTCGCTGCGACAGCGTCGCACCGGTCTGGGCTGGCGTTCGCTCAGCGACCTGCCACCCCCGGCCGACCACTCCACCCTGACCGTGCTCGAGGTCGACACCGCCTTCGCCCACATCTCCTCCCTGGCCGGTTCCGGTTCCCAGCTCGGTCGCTCCAGCGCCACCCGCGACCTGTTCGCCCGGGCCACCGGGTCCGAGCAGGCGTGGCTGCGCGGGGTCGTCACCGGTGAGGTGCGCCAGGGAGCGCTCGACGCCCTCGTCCAGGAAGGCGTCGCCTCCGCGGCCGGTCTGCCGGTCGCCGTCGTCCGTCGCGCGGCGATGCTGGCCGGCTCGACGGTGGCCGTCGCTGCCGCGGCCCTTGCCGGTGGAGCGTCGGCGCTGGCCGAGTTCCGGCTCGAGGTCGGCCGACCGGTACAGCCGATGCTGGCCTCGAGCGAGCCAGACGTCGCTGCCGCCCTGGCTCGCACCGGCATGCCGGCCGCCGTCGACTGGAAGCTCGACGGCATCCGGATCCAGGCTCACAAGCTCGGCGACGAGGTGCGCCTGGCCACTCGCACGCTCGAGGACATCACCACGCGGCTGCCGGAGGTCGTCGAGGTGGTTCGGCGGCTGCCGGTCGACACGGCCGTCCTCGACGGCGAGGCGTTGGCGCTCGGAGCCGACGGGCGACCGCGCCCGTTCCAGGAGACGGCGTCGCGCACCGCGTCCGCTGCGTCGGGCGGGGTCGTCATCACGCCCTACTTCTTCGACCTCCTGCACGTCGACGGCGACGACCTCCTGACGCTGCCGGGCTCCGAGCGGCTGACCCGGCTGGAGCAGCTGGTGCCGCCGGGTCATCTGGTGCCACGACGGGTCGTCAGCACGCCCGCCGACGCTCAGGACGCGCTGGCCGAGGCGCTGGCTGCGGGGCACGAGGGCGTGGTGGTCAAGAGCCTGGAGGCGGCCTACGACGCCGGTCGGCGCGGCGCGGCCTGGGTGAAGGTCAAGCCGGTGCACACCCTCGACCTGGTGGTCCTGGCCGTCGAGGAGGGCAGTGGTCGTCGCCGTGGCTGGCTGTCCAACATCCACCTCGGTGCCCGCGATCCCGAGGGCGGCTTCGTGATGCTGGGCAAGACCTTCAAGGGCATGACCGACGAGACACTGCGCTGGCAGACGGAGCGGTTCACCGAGCTGATGACCGAGCGCACCGACTGGGTGGTGAGGGTGCGGCCGGAGCAGGTCGTGGAGATCGCCTTCGACGGCGTCCAGCGCTCCACGCGCTACCCCGGCGGGATGGCGCTGCGGTTCGCCCGCGTCGTGCGCTACCGCGACGACAAGACCGCAGACGAGGCCGACACCCTCGACTCCGTCCGGGCCTTCCTGCACTAGCGCTCAGGGACGCTCCAGGATGGCCGTCACGCCCTGTCCGCCGGCTGCGCAGATCGAGATGACGCCCGTGCCCGACCCCTTCTCGGCGAGCAGCTTGGCCAGGGTGTGCACGATCCGGGCGCCCGTCGCGGCGAAGGGGTGCCCAGCCGCCAGGGACGAGCCGTTGACGTTGAGCCTGGCGCGGTCGACCGACCCGAGAGGTGTGTCGAGGCCGAGGCGCTCCTTGCAGAAGATCGGGTCCTCCCACGCCTTCAGCGTGGCCAGCACCTGGGAGGCGAACGCCTCGTGGATCTCGTAGAAGTCGAAGCTCGAGAAGTCGTGGCCGGAGCGCTCCAGCATCCGGGCCATGGCGTAGGCGGGCGCCATCAGCAGCCCCTCGTGTCCGGTCACGTAGTCGACCGCGGCCGTCTCGTGCCAGGTCAGGAAGGCCAGCGGCTCCAGGCCACGGGCCAGCGCCCACTCCTCGGAGGCCAGCAGCACGGTGGAGGCACCATCGGTGAGTGGCGTGGAGTTGCCGGCGGTCATGGTGGCGGCCGAGCCCTTCCCGAACACCGGCTTGAGGGACGCCAGCTTCTCCACGGTCGAGTCGGGTCGCAGGTTCTGGTCGCGCTGTTGGCCCCGGAAGGGCGTGAGCATGTCCTCGAGGAAGCCGGCGTCGTACGCCGCCGCGAGCTGGTGGTGGGAGGCGGCCGCGAGCGCATCCTGCTCCTCGCGTCCGACGTCCCACTCCAGCGCCGTCAGCGCCGCGTGCTCCCCCATCGACAGCCGCGTGCGCGGCTCACCGTTCTGGGGCGTCGACGGCACGATGTCACCGGGCCGCAGCTTTGCCAGGGCCGAGAGCCGTCCCTTCAGGTCCTTGGCGCGGTTGAGCTCCAGCAGGACCGTGCGCAGGTTCTCCCCCACGGCGATCGGAGCGTCGGAGGTGGTGTCGGTCCCGCCCGCCACGCCCACGTCGATCTGCCCGAGAGCGATCTTGTTGGCCACCTGCACTGCGGCCTGCAGCCCGGTGCCGCACGCCTGCTGCAGGTCGTAGGCCGGCGTCTCGGGCGAGAGCCGCGAGCCGAGCACCGTCTCGCGGGCCAGGTTGAAGTCGCGAGAGTGCTTGATCACCGCGCCCGCAGCGAACTCGCCGAGTCGCTCCCCCGCCAGCGCGTAGCGCTCGACGAGCCCGTCGAGCGCGGCCGTCAGCATCTCCTGGTTCGACGCCGTGGCGTAGACCGTGTTGGAACGGGCGAACGGGATGCGGTTGCCGCCGAGGACGGCGACGCGACGGCCGGGAGGGGTGTTGCCCTGCATGGGGTCTCCTGAACTGGGGTGATTGACAGGCTCGTATCATTATTACCATTCAGTAACTAACGCGCCACAGGGAGTCCAGCAGCATGAGCGACCGCTACCAGTCCTTCGTCCACTCCGGGCTCGGCCAGCTGCTGGTGAAGAACCTGAGGCTGCCCGATCCCGTCGAGCTGGACCGCTGGTCGCCGGGTGACCCCCTGGTCGACGGCACGGTCGTCGTCGGCGGCACCGGACGACTGGGCAGAAGCCTCCCGGCCTCCCTGAAGCGACTGAGGGTGGACACCGTGACCACCGCCTCGACGGGCGAGCGCTACCGCGGTCTCGTCTTCGACGCCACCGGCATCAGCACGTCCGCCGACCTGGTGCAGCTGACCGCCTTCGTCACCCCCCTCCTGCGCAGCCTCACCTCCTGCGCCCGCGTCGTCGTGCTCGGCACCGCCCCTGAGCTCGTCGCCGGGTCCGAACGGGTCGCGCAGCGTGCGCTCGAGGGGTTCACCCGGTCGCTCGGCAAGGAGATCGGTCGCGGCGGCACCGTCCAGCTCGTGTACGTCGCCCCGGGGGCCGAGACCGCCCTCGACTCGACCCTGGGATTCCTGCTGTCCCCCAAGTCGGCGTACGTCTCGGGTCAGGTCGTGCGAGTCGGCGTCACCGGCGCGACGAAGGCCGTCAAGGCCCCCTCGACGGACCAGCCGCTGGCAGGGAAGGTGGCCCTCGTGACCGGGGCGAGCCGCGGCATCGGAGAGCAGATCGCACGGGTCCTGCACCGCGACGGCGCCACGGTGCTGGGGGTCGACGTCCCCCAGGCGGCGAGCGAGCTGCAGAGCCTGATGAAGGAGCTGGACGGCGACTACCTGACCCTCGACATCACCCACTCCGACGCGCCCCAACGCATCGCCCACTATGCGAGGACGCACCACGACGGCGTGGACATCGTGGTCCACAACGCCGGCATCACGCGGGATCGCAAGCTTGCGAACATGACCCCGGACCGCTGGGACCCGGTGATCGCGGTGAACCTGACCGCGCCGGAGCTCATCACGCGGGCACTGCTGGAGTCTGACGCCATCCGGGCGAACGGACGGATCATCGGTGTGGCCTCGATCGCCGGGATCGCCGGCAACCTCGGCCAGACCAACTACGCGACGTCGAAGGCCGGGGTCATCGGCCTCGTCGACTCGCTGGCTGCCGAGCTGGTCGACGGCATCACCGTCAACGCGGTGGCTCCCGGCTTCATCGAGACCGCGATGACCGCGGCGGTCCCCTTCGCCACGCGCGAGATCGGGCGCCGACTGAACGCCCTGTCGCAGGGCGGCCAGCCGGTCGACGTCGCCGAGACCATCGCCTGGTTCGCCCACCCCGGCTCGACCGCCGTCAACGGCAACGTCGTGCGCGTGTGCGGCCTGATGATGCTGGGCGCCTGACGTGGTGGGTCTGCTCACGACCCTGGGTGCGGCACTGCCCTCGGTGCCACTGGTCAACCAGCTGCCCGGCGTCCGCAAGACCGGCGACGGCTCCCTGCCCACCACAGTCCGCCGCCGCCAGGCGGTGGTCGAGCGCGACCACGTCACGGCGTACGCCGAGGTCTGCGGCTTTCCGCGGCGGGACACGGCCCCACTGACCTACCTGCACGTGCTCGCGTTCCCGCTGCACCTGCAGATCATGTCCGACCGGAGCTTCCCGTTCCCGGCGATCGGCACGGTGCACCTGGAGAACTCCAACACCCGGCTCCGCGCGGTCTCCATCGGCGAGCAGGTGACGCTGAGCGCCTCCGCGACGAACCTGCGAGCCCACGCCAAGGGCCGCGCCTTCGACATCCAGGTCGAGGCGACCGCGTCGGGAGAGACCATCTGGACCAGCAGGTCGACGTACCTCCGCCTGGGCGACGGTGACCCGGGCGCCGCGAGCGGACCCGAGCTCGAGGCGGTGCCCGCCGGGGGCATCCCGTGGCGGCTGGGCGGCGACCTCGGGAGGAGGTACGCCGCGGTGTCCGGCGACCACAACCCGATCCACCTCTACCCCCTGACCGCGAAGGCGTTCGGGTTCAGGCGGCAGATCGCGCACGGGATGTGGAGCAAGGCCCGCTGCGTGGCCGCGGTGGAGAACCGGCTGCCCGAGCGGCTCACGGTCGAGGTCGCGTTCCGCAAGCCGATCTTCCTCCCGGGCACGGTGTCCTTCGGCCTGCGGGATCACGCGTGGGGACTCGACCTCTCGCTCAGGAGCGCGACGTCCGGAGCTGCGCATCTTCTGGGACGGGTGACGTACGCCGACTGATCTCGGCCCGGGCGACCAGGGCGAGCAGCACGGCGCCCACGAGGGTCACGGCGGCGCTCACGGCCACGGCCGCGTTCCACCCGACCATCAGGCTCGCGGGGTCCTCTCCCCCTCCCGCGTGGGTGGCCACGACGGTGAACAGGGTGATCCCACAGGCGGCGCCGAGATAGCGGGCCGTCTGGTTGGCACCACTGCCCATCGCGGTGCGGTCGGTCGGCACGCTGGCGACCGCCTCCCGCCCGAGCAGCGCGTTGAGCAGCCCGGTGGCGAGCCCGCTCACCAGCAGCGCCGGCACCAACCGCCAAGGACTGGAGTCGACGCGCATGCCCCACGCCAGGGCCAGACCCAGGGAGACGACCACGAACAGCCCGGCGAGCGGCGCAGTGCCGGTCAGCGGCCAGGGCGAGCGGCGCAACGAGACGGCCGTCAGCACACTCGTCACCGACCAGACGAGGATGAGCAGGCTGCCGGTCCACAGCGTCCCACCGAGGCCGCGCTGCACGATCGTGGGGACGAACGAGGTCGTGCCGATCACGCCCACTCCCAGGACGAGCGCGCCGAGGGTGGCGCCCACGAACCGCGGCTCACCGAGCAGGGCCGGATCGAGGAGCGGGTGCGCGACCCGCGTCTCGGTCCAGGCGAACAGGGCCAACGCGACGGCGGCCGCGGTCACCAGCACCAGCGTCAGCGCCGTCACGCCGGATCGTCCCTGGGTCAACGCGGTCACCAGCAGCGTCATGGCCCCACTCAGCAGGAGCAGCCCGGCGACGTCCACCCGACGCGCTGGAGCGCCGCGGGTCACGACCGGAAGCCGCACCCAACGCCTGGTGGCGGGGATGAGCAGCAGCGCCGCCACCCCGACGACGGCGTAGGTCTCACGCCATCCCGAGCCGATGTCCAGGGCGGCTGCGAGCACGCAGCCCACGGAGATCCCCAGACCGACACTCGCGCCCCAGACAGCCGTCGCCTGGCCCCGCGGCGCCCCGGCGGGGAAGACGTCGGCCAGGATGGCCAGGCCGCAGGCCAGGATCGCGGCACCTCCGGCACCCTCCACCACCCGAGCGGCCACGAACACCGCAGCGTCGGTCGCGGCCGCGCTGCCGAGGGCGCCGAGCCCGAGCGCCGTCATCCCCCACAGGTAGGTCCGGCGGTGACCGTGGCTGTCGCCCAGCACGCCCGTGGCGAGCAGGAACGCCGCCAGGCCGACGCTCATCGAGCTGAGGATCCAGGCCCGCGCGACCGGCCCCGCCGCGAGGTCGGCCGCGGTGGCGGGCACGGTGGCCATGGGCGTGACATAGGTGACCAGCACGAGGGCCGTCCCGAGCGACACCATCAGCAGCGGGCGGGCAGTCGCAGGGTGCGGCACGGCGTACTCCAAGGTCTGTTACAGTAAGTTTGAGATTCAAACTAGCACGGGAGGTCAACCATGCACGCACTCGCTGAGCTGCCGGGTCGACCGTGCCCCATCGCTGCGTCGCTGGAGGTGGTGGGCGATCGTTGGTCGCTGCTGATCGTCCGCGAGATCTCCCTGGGCTCGACCCGCTTCACCGACATCGTGGCGGGCACGGGAGCGCCCCGCGACCGGATCGCCTCGCGGCTGCGTGATCTCGTGGAGGAGCAGGTGGTCGAGAAGGTCGCCTACCAGGACCACCCGGCTCGCTACGACTACCGCCTCACCCCGTCGGGAAACGCCCTGTTGCCAGTGCTCGACGCCCTGCTCACGTGGGGCCGGGCCCATGCCGTCGCCCCGGACGACCCAGACCGCGACCGCGGTCGACACCTGCGAATGAGAGAGTCCCGATGACCCGAGCTGGATGGGGCGAGCAACGCTCCAAGACGATCACCTGGCACGACCCGGCGCCCTCCACGAAGGCCGGGCTGGCGATGTCCGGGCTCGACTACCTCACCTCGATGCTCGACGGGGACCTGCCCGCTCCACCCATCGCCGGGCTGATGGAGATGACGATGGAGTCCGTGTCCGCCGGCCGAGTGGTGTTCACCTGCCTGCCCGACGAGTCGGCGTACAACCCGATCGGTGCCGTGCACGGCGGACTGGTCTGCACCCTGCTCGACACCGTCGCGGGCTGCGCCCTGCACAGCACCCTTCCGGCCGGGCGCGGCTACACCTCCGTCGAGATCAAGGTGAGCTATCTGAAGGCTGTCCGCGCCAGCAGCGGCAAGCTCACCGCGGTCGGCACGGTCGTCAAGGCAGGCTCCCGGGTCGGCTTCACCGAGGGCGTGGTCACCGACGCGTCGGGCGCCGTCGTCGCCACGGCCTCCAGCACCCTGCTGGTCTTCGACCTGCCCGGCTGACCCGGATCAGGCTCCCGGCACCACGCGGATCAGGCCCTCCTGGGCCACCGACGCCACCAGTCGTCCGTCCTGGGAGAACACCCGCGCAAGCGCGAGACCGCGGCCACCAGACGCCGAGGGCGAGTATTGGTCGTAGAGCCACCACTCGTCCGCCCGGAACGGTCGGTGGAACCAGATCGTGTGGTCGAGGGACGCCGGTTGCACCTTCGGCGACCCGATGTGCAGGCCGTGGGGCACCAGCGCGGATCCCAACAGCGTGAGATCACTGGCGTAGGTGAACGCGGCGTTCTGGATGATCGGGTCGTCGGACATCCGGCCGGCGATCCGGATCCACAGCCGGGTCTGGGAGGAGGGCCGGCCCGCGGGCCCGTCGCCGCTTCCGGCGTACCGCACGTCGAGGGCAGCCCACTCCCGCTGCCAGGCCTCCGGATCGCGCACGGACTGGTCCGAGAACAGCTCGGCCAGCGACATCGAGTCGTCGGGCGAGGGTACGTCGGGCATCGGGTCCTGGTGCTGGTAGCCGTCCTCGGGCTTCTGGAAGTCGGCCGTCATGTAGTAGATGCCGTGGCCGTGCTGTCGCGCGACCACCCTGCGGGTGGCGAAGGACCGACCCTCCCGCAGCGACTCGACGTCGTAGACGATCGGGACCGACGGGTCACCGGGCCGCAGGAAATAGCTGTGCAGGGAGTGGATCAGATAGACGCTCGGGGTCGACCTCGATGCCGCGACCAGCGCCTGAGCAGCCACCTGGCCCCCGAACACGCGCTGCAGGGCGGTGTCGGGCTGGAGGCCGCGAAACAGGTTGAGGTCGATGTCCTCGAGATCGAGCAGGTCCGCGATCTCCTCTGCGGTGGCGGGCACGCGACTGCCTCAGGTCTCGTCGGGAGCGTCGGGAGTGTCGAGGCCGGCCAGGAAGCGCTCGAACTGCGCACCGATCTCCTCACCCGTCGGGAGCGGCGAGTCGTCGGCGAGCAACGACATCCCAGACTCCTCCGCGAGCTGGAAGGAGTCGTACTGCTGCTCGAGCCCTTCGACGACCTGGCTGATCTCGTCGTTGCTGGCGAGGTAGCCGGCGATCTCCTGGTCGGTCTGCTCCGAGGACTCCTGCAGTGCACCCGCGTCGAGGGAGAGCCCCGTGGCCGTCTCGGTCTGCTCGAGGAGCGCGATCGCGGCCCGGGGATAGCCCATCTGCGAGATGTAGTGGGGCACGTGGGCGACGAAGCCGAGGGCGGGATGTCCCCACTCCCCCAACCTGAGCTCCAGCAGCGCGTGAGCGCTGGACGGGATCCGCAGCTCGCCCTGCCACCGGCTCTCGCCGTCGATCAGCGCGGGATCGGTGGCGTGGGGGGTGATCGCGATCGCACGGGTGTGCGGGACGGCCATCGGCACCGCGGCGAGCGAGAGCACCGAGCGCACCTCGAAACGCTCCACCACCTCACGGACCGCTGCCGCGAAACCCTCCCACCGGGAGTCGGGCTCCGGGCCGCGCAGGAACAGGTAGGGAACCATCTGCTGGTCGCGCATCAGGCGGACGGTCATCCGAGGCGCGTCGTACTGCTCGTAGTGGTCGCGCATGAATGACATGGCCGGCCGTCTGGCCCGGTAGTCGTAGAACTCGTCGACGTCGAAGGTGGCCACGACCTTGCCCCCGTTGCCGAGCTCCTCGAGGTGGTCGGCGGCGATTCCGGCGGCGTTTCCCGCATCGAGGAACCCGTGCAGGACCAGCACCAGGACAGGCGTCTCCCCGCTGAGCTCTGGCACGTCGTCCACGATGTGCACGAACCTCGAACCGTCTGCCACGCTCTCTCCTCAGTCTCCGAACCCTGCGGGTCGCACAACACCCTAGGGGAGCCGACCATTCCCCTGACGGACATGTCGAGGAGACGATGGTCCAGACGAAAGGATCGCACTGTGGGCAAGCGTCTCGCTCCGCTGATCGTCCTGGTGGTCGCAGGCCTGGTCCTGCCGACCCCGGTGTCCGCCGTCGCGGCGCCGGCCAAGCCCTGGGTCGAGAAGGCGCAACGGCGTCTCAACCACCTCGACTGCGGCTCCGGCCCGGCCGACGGAAAGATCGGTGAGCACACCCGCGCGGCGGTGATCCGCTTCCAGTCCCGCTCGGGCCTGCGGCAGACCGGCCGGCTGGTCGCGAGCGTCCGGGCGAGGCTGTACGCCGAGGACGCGCCGTCGTGCGTCGACCGACCGCTTCCCGCCAGGAGCGGGAAGGGCCGTCGGGTGGTGATCAGCCAACGACAGAACTGGGTGTGGCTGGTCGCGTCGGGCGGGCGGGTCATCGCGCAGTCGGGCATGGTCGACAACACCACGGTCCTGCACCCCACCACCGGACGGGTCGGGTCCTACTGCGGTCGGGCCGCCCGGATCAAGCGCAACACCGACGGGCACGGGCTCTGGCTGGACAACTTCGTCAGGTTCGCGTCGTGCGGCATCGGCTTCCACCGGATCCCTCGTCACATCTCCACGGGCAAGCAGATCCATGCCGACTGGCTCGTCGGCACCGACCTGCGCACGTCCCACGGCTGCATCCGCACACCGAGGGAGTTCTCAGCCTCGGTGTGGCGCTTCGCCACGGTCGGCACGAAAGTGCGGGTCATCCGCGGCTGAAGCCGACCTCAGATGTTCGTGGCCTCCGGCTCGGGAGCAGGCTGCCCGCGACCGACCCGGGAGTTGCGGTAGCCGTAGGCGAAGTAGATGCCGAAGCCGACGGCCATCCAGACCAGGAACCGCAGCCAGGTCTCCACGCTCAGGTTGAGCATGAGGTAGAGGCAGATCAGCGCCGAGAGGATCGGCAGCGCGGGCGACAAGGGGACCTTGAAGGAGCGCTTCAGGTCGGGCCGACGCTTGCGCAGGATCGGCACAGCGATCGACACCAGGGCGAAGGCCGAGAGCGTGCCGATGTTGACCATCTCCTCCAGCTTGCCGATGGGCGTGAGCGAGGCCACGACCGCGACGACGGCCCCGATGGTCAGGGTGATCCGCAGCGGCGTCCCGGTCGTCGGGTTCACGTGTGCGAACCGAGCCGGGAGCAGGCCGTCGCGGCTCATTGCGAACAGCACCCGGATGGCACCGATCATCAGGGTCATCACGACGGTGGTGAGACCCGCCACGGCCCCGGCCGAGATCAGCGTCGCGTAGCCGTCATGGCCCCGGTCACTGAACGCCGTCGCCAGGGCGGCCTCGGCGTCGATGTCCTTGTAGTTGACCATCCCGGTGATCACCAGGGCGACGGCGACATAGAGCAGCGTGCAGATCGCGAGCGAGAAGATGATGCCGCGCGGAAGGTCGCGCTGGGGGTTCTTGGCCTCCTCGGCCGTGGTCGCCACCACGTCGAAGCCGATGTAGGCGAAGAAGACGACCGATGCCGCCGACACGATGCCCAGGATGCCGTAGACCTGGGGCTCGAGCCCGAAGAGCACCTGCACCAGCGGCGCGTGGATCCACCCCTCGGCGCCGGCCGCCGGGCCGGAGGACTCAGGGATGAACGGGGAGTAGTTGTCGGTGTCGATGAACTGGATGCCCATCACGATCACGAAGAGCACCACGAAGAGCTTGACGGCCACCAGCACGAGGTTGACGCGCAGGCTCTCCTTGATGCCGTAGGCGACCAGGGCGGTGAGGATGGCCACCAGCAGGAGCGCCGCGAGGTTGAAGTGTCCGAAGCTCGCCTCCGCCGACGGCCCGAGGCTCGCGGGCCAGGTGATGCCGATCTCGTCGAGGAAGGTGACGAAGTAGGTGCTCCAGCCCTGCGCCACCACGCTCGCCCCCAGCATCAGCTCGAGGATGAGGTCCCAGCCGATGATCCAGGCGACCATCTCGCCCAGCGTGGCGTAGGAGAAGGTGTACGCCGACCCGGACACCGGCACGGTCGAGGCGAACTCGGCGTAGCACAGGGCGGCCAGCGCACAGCAGACAGCGGCGATGATGAAGGAGAACACCACCCCGGGGCCGGCGTACGCCTGCGCCGCGCGGCCCGTCAGGGTGAAGATGCCGGCTCCGATGACCACGCCGATACCGAAGACGGTCAGGTCGACGACCGTCAACCGCTTCTTGAGCTTGAACTCCGGGTCCTCGGTGTCCTCGATCGACTGCTCGACTGACTTGGTGCGAAAGACGCTCATGCACCGGGAACCTACGCCGGTGGGCTAGTCCACGTCGAGCGACACCCCGGCGGGAGCCTGCACCTGGTGACCGGCGTCGAGCGAGGTGACGTCCTCGACGATCCCCCGGGCGAGGGCCTGCGCGCCGAGTCCGATGCGCTCGAGGATGACTGCCCGCTTCGCGTGCTGCAGGAACTCCTGCGGGATGCCGTGCAGCCGGAAGGGGGTGGTCACGCCGGCGGCGTTGAGGGTCTGCAGGAGGACGGCGCCGCAGCCGCCGATCTCGCCGCCGTCCTCCAGCGACACGACCAGCCGGTGCCGGCCGGCCAGCTCGACGATCGCCGGGTCGACCGGCTTGACCCAGCGCGGGTCGACCACGGTGACGCCGATGCCCTGGGCCACCAGCCGTTGCGCGACGTCGACCGCGGTGGTGGCCATGGCGCCGACCGCCACGATCAGCACGTCCTGGCTGCCCGAACGGACCAGCACGTCCGCGCCGCCCACCTTCTGGAGAGTCTCGAGGTCCTCCGGTGGCGGTCCCTTCGGGAAGCGGACCACGGTCGGGGCGTCCTCGACCGCCACAGCCTCGCGCAGGAGCTCACGCAGACGGGTGGCATCGCGGGGTGCCGCCAGCCTGAGCCCGGGCACCACCTGCAGGATGGACAGGTCCCACATGCCGTTGTGGCTGGCTCCGTCGTCGCCTGTCACGCCGGACCTGTCCAGCACGAACGTGACGCCGCAGCGGTGCAGCGCGACGTCCATCAGCACCTGGTCGAAGGCCCGGTTGAGGAACGTGGCGTACAGAGCCACGACCGGGTGCAGCCCGCCCATCGCCAGCCCTGCCGCACAGGTCGCGGCGTGCTGCTCGGCGATGCCCACGTCGAACGTGCGATCCGGGAACCGCTTCGCGAAGGCGTCCAGCCCGACCGGGTGCATCATGGCGGCGGTGATGGCGACCAGGTCGCCGCGCTCCTCGCCGAGGTGCACGATCTCGTCGGCGAACACGTCGGTCCAGATCCGGGGCTTGGGGCTCTCCTGACCCGTCCCCACGTCGAAGGGACCGGGCGAGTGGAACTGGTCGGCCTCGTGGCGTTCGGCTGCGTCGTAGCCGAACCCCTTGCGGGTGATCGCGTGCACGATGACCGGTCCGTTGAATCGCTTGGCCTGCGCGAGCACCTTCTCCATCTCGGCGCGGTCGTGACCGTCCACCGGCCCGACGTACTTCAGACCGAGATCCTCGAAGAGGCCCTGAGGGGCCAGCGCGTCCTTCATGCCCTTCTTCACGGCGTGGAGCGCGTCGTAGGCGACCGGCCCCACGCCCTTCACGGCGTTGAGCCGCTTCTTGACCTGGTCGAGCACGGCCTCGTAGCGGGGGTTGGTGCGCAGGGTGGTGAGGGCATGGGAGAGCCCGCCGATGGTGGGCGTGTAGGAGCGGCCGTTGTCGTTGACGACGATGACCAACCGGCTGTCGTTGGCGATCGCGATGTTGTTGAGGGCCTCCCAGGCCATGCCGCCCGTGAGAGCACCGTCGCCGACGACGGCGACCACGTGCCGCTTCTCGCCTCGGATGGCGTAGGCCTTGGCCAGGCCGTCGGCATAACTGAGCGCGGTCGACGCGTGGGAGTTCTCGACGATGTCGTGCTCCGACTCCGCCTGGCTCGGGTAGCCGCTCACACCCCCTTCCTGGCGCAGCCGGCTGAACCCCGCCACGCGACCGGTCAGCAGCTTGTGGACGTAGGCCTGGTGGCCGGTGTCGAAAACGATGCGGTCCGTGGGGCTGTCGAAGACGCGGTGCAGTGCGATGGTCAGCTCGACGACGCCCAGGTTGGGACCGAGGTGGCCACCGCCGCGTGAACACGCGTCGACCAAGAAGGCGCGGATCTCACCCGCCAGCTCGGTGAGCTGCTCCGCGGTCAGAGCCTGAAGGTCGTGCGGCGTACTGATCGACTCCAGGTGTCCCATGGGGCCGAGTCTATAAGTCGGGTCAGGGCGTGGGACGGGGCCAGGCCGTGGCTCGCGACACGACCTGACCCCGCTCGAGCTCAGGGCAGGCGGTAGGCCTTGCCGTCCATCCAGTGCGTCTTCGCGATCCGCAGGTCGCCCAGGATCGTCGGCAGGATGTCGACCGAGCGGATGGCTCCGGTCGGCTTGGCGCCGGCCTTGATGCCGGCCCCGTAGAAGACGATCGGAATCCGCTGCACCGACTCCTGCGCCCCGCCATGGTCACCCTTGGCGCCATAGCTGGTGTTGTCGGCGAGCAGACCGATCACGTCGGGACCGTAGCCGGCAGCCTCGGTGTTGACGATCTCCTGGCTGTGCGCGCGGTGCCAGGCCCACTCGGCTGCACTGAACGACGAGCGCGGGGCCTGCCAGCGAAGCACATAGCTACCGCCCGAGCGGTAGTAGGTGGCTCGTACTCCGCCCAGCGTCGACATCACGTCGGCAGCCTGCTTCTTGGCCTTGGTGGTGGTGACGTCGAGCCAGGTGCGGATGGCGGAGTCCTGCATGCTGGCCCGCATGTTGCCGTCGGTCGCCGGCGTGAAGCCGGTGCCGCCCAACCCGGTGATCAGCCTCTGGATCTCGGGCGAGGGCGACAGGTAGCTCTCGTCGGCGTCGGCGCCGTAGTACCAGTTGAGGTTGCCGCGGTTGACGCCGTCGATGCCGTAGAAGTCCTCGCCGGTGAGCTGGGCGTGGTCGGTGGTGAGCACCACGAGTGTCTCGTCGAGCAGTCCGTCGGCCTCGAGCTTGTCGACGATGCGTCCCACCTGCTCGTCGGCGACACGGGCCGCGTTGGCCATGTGGCTGGTCGGGTCCTCCCCTCCTGGCGGGTAGGGCGCGACGTCATTGAGGCCGCCCCACATGTGACCGGCCTTGTCGATGCCTCCCATGGTCAGGAGCAAGCCGCTCCAGTCCTCGTTGTCCATCACAGCGAGGGCCGCATCGGTCGTCCAGATGTCGCCGCCAGGGTGGTTCACGTCGGGGCCGCTGATGTCGCGGTTGCCCTGCAGCGGGTAGTTCCACGCAGGTGACGTGCTGAGCGTGCCGTAGTTGACGATCGAGTCGGCGTCGACGTAGAAGTGACTGTCGGCCGGGCAGGTGGGTGCGACCACCGGCTGGGTGATGTAGGTCGGCACGTTGATGCCGACAGGCCCGCGCCAGGTGTTATCGGCCGTCGTGTCCCCGTCGCAGTCGAAGCTGCGGCCTCCGAAGGTCACCCGGATGTCGGCGCCCGTGCTCATCGCGTACATCGCGTAGTTCTTCTGTCCGAACGAGGCCACGATCCGGTCCGGGTATTTGGCGTGCAGGTAGTCGGCCAGCTTGGGATAGCCCTTGTCGTCCACGAGCGTGTCGAACTGTGGCTGCGACATCGATCCGCTGACATACATCGCGTTGGGAGCGCCGAGCACGCCGTCGGTGTCGCGGAACCACTCATCGGCCCAGCCCATGTGCTTGGGCAGCATGCCGCTGGTCATCACGTTGTGACTGACGACGGTCTCTGAGGCCATGTGGCCCAGGTAGGCGTTCGGGAAGCTGGTGCCACCAGCCATCAGTGCCTTCACGTGCTGCATGTCGAAGGCGTCGATGAACTCGGGCCGGAGCTGGTCGAGCACGATGAACACGACCCGTTGGGGAGTTGCCGAGGCAGTCGCCTCGGTGGGCGGCGCGCTCGTCGAGCCTTGCGCCGGCATGAGGGCCGCGCTGACTCCGAGTGGGATCAGTGCGGCGGCCACCAGCCACCGCGCCCCCGTCGACAGTTTCCTGGGCATTCGAAACCTCCACCTCGTTGTGGCACAGCACCGAGAGTTGGCACGATCTAATCGTTCCGCATCGCGCAACGCTGTTGCGTCTCGTGCGAACGTAGCGACGTCGTCCTCAACCGGTCAAGGGTCCGCCGAGCAAAGTCCGGAGTTCCCTGGGTGCCCCAGGGTCCGACTGCTGCCGGCACGTGTACATCTGCGACAGGTCGACGTGATCTGCGTGTACATCTGCGACAGGTCGACGTGATCCGTGTGTACATCTGCGACAGGTCAGGGGGCGGCGAGCAGACTTCGGTAGAGCCCCGAGGCGAGGAACTCCGAGACGATGGTCCGGGCCACCGGCGCCAGCTCGAGGGAGAGCACCTCGTCGGGGTCGACGAAGGCGATCTGGCGTCCCTCGTGACAGACCACGTCGTCCTGGGTCGCTCGAGTGGCCCCCGCGAACACCGCCATCCGGTCGTCGTCGCTGTAGTGGCGCACGGGGAACTCCTTCCACGACACCAGGGACCCAGGGTCGGCGACGATCTCGGTCTCCTCCGTGAGCTCTCGGTAGGCCGCCGGCTCGAAGTCCTCACCCGGGTCGAGATGGCCGCCGACCAGGCTCCAGGTGTCGGGATCGATCACGGGATGCTCGTCGCGCTCCTGGAGCAGCAGGTGCCCTCGCCGGTCGACGAGGATGACGCTGGCGAAGTCGGGCATGGACTCGACGGTAGGCGGTCTCGACAAGGTCGACCACCCAGCGCGGCCGACGCGATAGCGTCGGATCATGGAAGGACTGCACCGCGAGGTCGTCGAGCTCACCCAGGCCCTGATCCGGTTGGACACCTCCAACGCCGACGGCGGCCGGGGCGCCCAGCACCGCGGCAACGAGACCCTGGCGGCCCGGCTGCTCCACGACTACCTGGCCGAGGCCGGCATCGAGTGCGAGCTGGTTGCCCGTGAGGACCATCGGGCCAACCTGGTCGCGCGGATCCGGGGCACCGGCGAGGCGCCCAGCCTGGCGTTCGTGGGACACACCGACGTCGTCCCCGTGGATGCTCGCGACTGGACCCACCCCCCGTTCGACGCCACCATAGACGACGCAGGCTGGCTGCACGGGCGCGGCGCCATCGACATGAAGAACGAGGTCGCGGCCCGAGCGGTGGCACTCAAGGAGCTGGCTCGCAGCGGCTGGCAGCCGCAGGGCGACCTGTGGTTCCTCGCCGTCGCCGACGAGGAGGACGGCATGGCCGACGTCGGCATGCGCTGGCTCCTCGAGTCGCGACCCGACATCCGCCCCGACCTCAGCATCAACGAGGGCGGCGGCGAGCTGCTGCACCTCGCGGACGGTCGCTCGATGGTCAGTGTCGGCGTCGGCGAGAAGGGGACCTACCCGGCCCGGGTCACCGCCGTCGGCGAGGCCGGTCACGGGTCGACGCCGAGCGTCGGCGACAACGCCGTCCCGCTCCTGGGCGAGGTGCTGCGCCGCATCGGCACCGGCATGCCCGCACCGGAGCGCTCCGACCTGGTCGACCGGATGCTCACCGTGCTGATCGGCAGCCCCGGGGACGACCTCGCCGAGGCCCTGCAGCGGGCCGGGGCGCTGCATCCGGAGCTGCGCCACTACCTGCCCGCCCTGGTCGGCATCACCATGGCCCCGACCATGGTCGGCGGCTCGAGCAAGCGCAACGTGATGCCGAGCCGCGCCTGGGTCGAGCTCGACTGCCGGATCCTTCCCGGGACCACGGAGGACGACGTCGAGCGCGCCGTCCGCGACCGGCTGGGAGACGGACTCGCCTACGAGCTGTCCTGGCCCGAGCACCTGATCGCGGGCAGCTCCTCACCACCCGACGGCCCCGTGATGGACGGCATCGCTGCGTTCCTCAAGGACGAGGACGTCGCCGCGGAGGTGCTCCCCAGCCTCGGCACGGGCTTCACCGACTCCGTCTACCTGCGCGCAGCGGCCGGCACCGCGGCGTACGGCTTCTCACCCTTCCTCAGCACGCCCGCCGACGTCATCGCGGCCGGCTTCCACAACGCCAACGAGCGGGTCCACGTCGACGACCTCCTCCTCTCGGTGCGCTTCCACCTCGACCTGGCGAGGCGGATCCTCGGATGAGGGCCCGTGATCTCGGGATCCGCGTCGGCACGATGCCCACCCGAGACCTCAACGCGATCACCGACGTCCCCGGCGTGCGGGTGGGACACACGACCGTGATCGAGGGGGACGCGGTCCGCACCGGGGTCACCGTGATCGTGCCTGCCGACGACGTGTCGGGCGACCCCGTGTACGCCGGCTACCACCGGCTCAACGGCAACGGCGAGATGACCGGACTGCCGTGGTTGGAGGAGGCCGGCCTCCTGCACTCCCCCATCGGGCTGACCAACACCCACAGCGTGGGCGTCGTCCGAGACGCCCTCGTCGGCCTCGAGCTCGAGCAGCACGCGCCCGGCGTCGAGACCTGGGCCCTCCCCGTGGTCGCGGAGACCTGGGACGGCGACCTCAGCGACGTCGACGGCTTCCATGTGACCGCGGAGCACGCTCGTCAGGCGTACGCCGCGGCGCGGGGCGGGCCGGTGGCCGAGGGATCGGTCGGCGGCGGCACCGGCATGACCTGCCACGAGTTCAAGGCCGGCATCGGCACCTCGTCGCGTGCCGTCGGACAGTGGACCGTCGGGGTGCTGGTGCAGGCCAACTACGGGCGTCGCGAGCGGTTCAGCGTGAACGGCGTCCCGGTGGGGCTCGAGATCCCCTACGACGTCACCCCGGGCGTCGGCACGGTTCCCGGTGCCGGCTCGATCATCGGCATCGTGGCGACCGACGCGCCCCTGCTCCCGCTCCAGTGCAGACGGCTGGCCCAGCGGGCCTCCCTCGGTATCGCGCGGATGGGTGGCGTCGGCGAGAACAGCAGCGGCGACCTGTTCCTCGCCTTCGCGACCGCCAACCGGGGCATGGGCACGCTGGTCGACGACGCTCCCGAGGTGAGCACCGTGCGCACGATGCGGAGCGCCGCGATGACACCGCTGTTCGACGCCGTCATCGAGGCCACCGAGGAGGCGATCCTCAACTCGCTGCTGGCCGCCGTGACGATGACCGGTCGGGATGGCCGGACCGCCCACGCCCTCGACCACCAGCTGCTGCTGGCGGCGCTGGCGAAGTACGGCCGACCGGCTACTCCCCGGTGAGCATCCGGCGCGGGTTCTCGACGAACAGCTGGTCGAGGTCGGACTCCTCGAACCCCTCCGCCCGCAGGCGGTCGGCGAACGTGCTGATCACGTAGGCATACCCCGGCCCGCCGAAGGTCGAGTAGTTCGAGCGCAGGCACACGTCCTGGCTGAGCAGCAGGCGATCCAGGAAGCCCTCCTCGGCCAGGCTGCGGATCCAGTCGAGCCGACACCGGGTGTCGTACTCGCTCTCCCCCTGCACCGTGTCGAACTGCACGAACGCGCCTCGCCGGGCCAGCTCGAGGTGGTAGTCGTGGTCCGGCACCATGTCGCAGTGCCCGACCACGACCCTGCGCGGGTCGACGCCCTCCTCCATCAGGAGGTCGAGCTGGGGCAGGCCCACCGGCCACCGGGCCGCGTGCGTAGTGATGGTCAGGCCCGTGCGCCGGTGCGCCCGGGCGGCGGCGCGGAAGGAGCGTTCCTCCAGGGCGGTCATCACCCGGTCGCACCCGATCTCGCCGATGATCCCCGCGCGGACCCCGCTCACCCCCACCTCGATGTCGCGCACGATCCAGTCCGCCACGGCATCGGTGGAGAGCTCGTCGACCTCTGCGGGGAAGTAGGCGCGCCGGTAGAAGCCGCAGCCCATCACGATGTTCAGTCCGGTGCGCGTGGCCATGCTGCGCAACGCCAGCGGGTCGCGGTTCAGCCCGATGCTGGTCACGTCCACGAGCGTGCGTCCGCCGGCCTCGGCGTACAGCGTCAGCTCGTGCGCCGCGAGCACCGGGTCGTTGAGCAGTCCGTCACCGCGGTATTCGCGGGTCAGGTCGAGGAACACGTGCTCGTGGGGCAGCGTCACCCCCAGCTCGCCCGACTCGACCGGACCCAGGACCGTCATCACGCTCGCCACAGGTCGAATACTGCAACACTTCGGGGATGAGCGGCACTCCCACGACGGTCGAGACCCGGATCACGATGTCGGACGGCGTGCAGCTCGCCGCGACCCTCTACCTGCCCGCACATCCCGATCCGCAGCCGTGCCTGCTGGAGGCACTCCCCTATCGCAAGGACGACCTCACCTCGTCGTACGCCGAGAGCTATGAGGTGCTCCGCGACCGTTACGGGTATGCCGTGTGCCGGCTCGACGTCCGCGGAACGGGGTCGTCGTCGGGTGACGCCGTCGACGAGTACCCGCCCGAGGAGCAGCGTGACCTGGTCGAGGTGATCGCCTGGCTGGCCGCCCAGGACTGGTGCGACGGTCAGGTCGGCATGTGGGGCACCTCCTACTCGGGCTTCAACTCGTTGCAGATCGCCTGTGAGCAGCCGCCCGCGCTGAAGGCGATCTGTGCGATCTACTCCAGCGACGACCGGTGGACCGACGATGTGCACTGGCGGGGCGCCGCCCTCAAGCTGGTCGACCTGGTCGACTACAACCACTACATGACGCCGATGTGCGTGCTGCCGCCCGTGCCGGCGGTGTGGGGCGAGGGCTGGGACACCGAGTGGAAGCGACGGCTCGAGACCTTCGAGCCGTGGGTGCTGACCTGGCTGAGGGAGAACCGCGACTCGGCGTACTGGAGGTCGGGATCGGTGCGGCAGGGTCTCAGCGGCGAGGGCTACGAGCGCCTGCGTACGCCGGTGCTGCTGGTGGCGGGCTGGGCGGACGGCTACCGCAACAACAGCTTCCGCACCATCGAGCAGCTCGCCCGCAACGGCGTCCCGCACCGGCTGCTGGCCGGGCCGTGGGCGCACGCTGATCCGACGACGGCGATGCCCGGCCCGCGGATCGACTTCGACGCCGAGCTGGCCGCCTGGTTCGACCACTGGCTAAGAGGTGCCGGCGACCACGAGGACGGCTGTGACGTGTTCATCCGGGCCTCGACCCGCCCCGAACCCGATCTCGAGCTGCACGCCGGCCGGTGGGTGAGGCTTCCCTCGGTCCCCCTCACCGAGGCCTGGGCCGTGCACCTGCCCGGTCCCCGATCCCTCCGCGTCGACCCGGCGGTCGGTACGTCGGCGTGGATCGACTGCGCCGGGCACCTGCCGTGGGGTCAGTCCGGCGACCAGCGTCTCGACGACGCCCGGTCGCTGACCTGGGACCTCGACGCCCCTGCCGGGGCCTTCGTCGGGCATCCCCGAGCCGAGGTCCGGGTCAGCGTGGACGCTCCCGTCGCCTCGCTGTCGGTGAAGCTGTGCGACGTCTACGCCGACGGCACGTCGGCACTCATCAGCCGGGGCACGGTCGACCTGGCGTTTCGCGACGGCGTGCACGGCCCTGCCCAGGCGGTGACGCCCGGAGAGGTCTACGACGTCGTCCTCGACCTGGACGCGTGCGCCTACCAGCTCGACGCCGGCCAGACCCTGCGCGTCAGCGTCGCGGGCTCCGACTGGCCCAACACCATCGCGCCACCGGCCCCGGTCACCGTGACGGTGCACGACGCGCGGCTGGTGCTGCCGATGCTCGTGGGCGACGTCGACGAGCCGTCGTTCGGACCGGGCGCGGAGGCCTCCTCGGAGAACCCCGAAGGAGCCCGGTGGGAGCTGCGCCACGACGTCCTGGCCCGGCGTACCTCAGCCGTGACGGGGTCGGTCTCCGGCTACGCGACGCCCTACGAGGGGACAGCCCGCGAGGACTACCAGGGCGAGGTGTGGGTCGAGGGTCGATCCCACCGGCAGGGGCTGCACGCGGACACCACGTTCGACCTGACCTGGCCGGACGTCGCGGTGCAGGTGCGGTCGGTGATGGAGATGGCCGTCACGGAGGCAGGCTACGACGTGGCGATCGAGGTGAGGGCCACCCGGGACGGCGACGAGATCAGCCTGCGCACCTGGGCCGAGCACATCCCGCGGTGAGCCTCAGACCTCGCCCGCGATGAGGTACTGCCCGTCCTGGAGCTCCAGCTGGAGCGTGGGACGGTCGTCGAACAGCCGGCGGCCCTGGGCGTCGCGGTAGGTGACGTCATAGGTCACCGTGAGGTTCTCCGGGTCGGCCACGATGTTGTTCACCTCGGCGACCGGGCGGCCGCGCCAGCCCTTCTGGTAGCGGCCGAAGCCGCCGCTGGCCTCTTGGAAGGCGGGCGTGAGCATGTCCCAGGACGCCTGCTGGTCGGTGGTGGCCGTGTCCAAGTAGGTCCGGACGAAGTCCTCGATGCCGGCCTTGGTGGCGACGTCGGTGGGCGGCTCGGGGGACGACTCGGGGGACGACGACCTGGTGCCGGTGGAGGAGGACGTGGGATCCCCGTCGGACCCGTTGTCCAGCAGTGCCCAGCCCAGCGCAGCCACGAGCGCGACCGCGAGGACAGCGGCGAGCAGGGCGGTGAGCGGGAGGAACCGCCGGTGTCCCTGCCGGGATGCGGCCAGGACGGCCGGCGGCAGCTCCTGGGTGCCGTCGGGACTGGCGCCGGCCGGTCCCGAGGCCAGGAACTCGCGCACCTGCGACATCTGCCACCGCCCCCGGGGATCGGTCGTCATCGTGCCCTCGAGCAGGGGGCCCAGCCACCCCGCGTCGTCGGGTCGAGGTGGCGGCTCGTTGACGATGCGGTGGAGGGTGGCCAGCACGTTGCCCTCCGACTCGTAGGCCGGGGTGCCGGTCAGTGCCAGGTAGAGCGAAGCGCCCAGCGACCAGACGTCGCTGGCCGCGGAGGCGGACGAGCCGGTGGCCACCTCCGGGGCGAGGTACGCCGGGGAGCCGATCAGCATGCCGGTCTGGGTCAGCGACTCGTCACCTGTGGACCGGGCGATGCCGAAGTCGCTCAGCTTCACCAGGCCGTCGGCGCCGACCAGGATGTTGGACGGCTTCACGTCGCGGTGCACGATGCCGGACGCGTGCGCTGCTGCGAGTGCATCGGCGACCCGGGAGAACACCAAGGCTGCGTCGTCGGGCGCCAGCGGGCCGTGTCGGCGGACCAGCTCGGTGAGCGTCACGCCCTCGACGTACTCCATCACCAGCCACTGCTCGTCACCGTCGACGACGAGGTCCAGGACCGACACCACGTGCGGATGGTTCAGGGTGGCGGCCAGCCGCGCCTCCCGCTGGGCGCGCTCCGTGGAGGCGTCGGTGGCGGCGCCCTGCGCGATCCGCTTGATGGCCACGTCTCGCCCCAGCACCTGGTCATGGGCGAGCCAGACCACGCCCATCCCGCCGCGCCCGATCTCGCGGTCGAGGACGTAGCGCCCAGCGATCACGAGCGCGCCCGCGTCGTCAGCCGTCCCAGCCGGGCGGCGAGCAGTGCCAGCCCGATGCCGACGACGTCGTCGATCACGAAGTGCCAGCCGAAGTAGATGGTGGCCAGCACCGTGCCGAGGAACACCACCGTCATCACCGCGGTCGCCCACCGCACCCGATAGCCCCGGACCGTGATCAGGATGAGGAACGTGAAGGCCACGTGAAGGCTGGCGAACGCCGAGATGGCCGCGAAACCGCCCGCCGCGGAGGGGTCGGCCAGCAGGGCGGCACGGTCGGCGAGCAGGGTCGCCTGCTTGTCGGTGATGATGGTGTGGGGCAGGTGGGAGAACTCCTGGGCAGCGGTGGCGAAGGGTCCCAGGGACGGGACGAGGTAGTAGGAGCAGATGCCCAGCACCCACAGCCACATGGCCGACGCGACGAAGGTGAACCCGGTGCGGACCCGCGGGGCGAACACCACGGAGGCGACCACGAACACGGCCACGAGCGTGGCGAAGGACTCGTAGAGGTAGGCGAGGGACTGCGCGACGGCCTGCTCGCCGAGCATGCCGTGCAGCAGGTCGTGGAGGAGTACGGCGGGGCTGTGGCCGGCGAAGAGCCGGTCGTCGATCCGGCTCAGCAGATCGTCGCGGTCGGTCTCGAACGCCGTCCAGCTCTTCAGGTTGCGATAGCTCGCGTAGACGACGTGGTAGGCCAGCAGGCCCGCCAGGGCGAGGACGACGTCGCGTCCGGTCCACCTGCGCTTGCGCACGACCCGGTCGACGACGACGAACACCGCGAAGAGCAGCACCGAGATCGTCACCCGGTTGCGGAACACGACGCCGTCGGGGTCACGCAGCGGAACCCCGACGCGGTCGGAGACCAGCAGGGCGACCAGGGCGAAGCCCACCGCCAGCAGCCACAGTCGGAGCAACCAGCCTCGGCTCGCGTCGTCGGCGATCCCGGCGTGCTCCTCTAGCTTCGTCATCCCCGCCATGTCACGGAGAAGATATCTCCCCCACCGACCTCACACCGAACTGCGGGCCCCTCAGACCAGCCAGTGCGCGGCGTAGTCGGGGTCGGTGAGGGCAGGACGGCGCAGGCCGAACGCCGAGATGTCGGCTCCGGCTGTGCCGGTGAGCACCAGGTCGGCCAGCAGCCGGCCGAAGGTGGGTGCGAACTTGAAGCCGTGGCCGGCACCCAGGCCGACGAAGACCGAGCCCTCGAACCCGGGCACGCTGTCGAGCACGAAGTCGCGGTCCGGGGTCAGGGTGTACTGGCACCGCAGGGAGCGCACCGGGTCTCCGGAGCCGGGGAGCATCCGGTTGACGTGGCCGGCGAGCAGCCGCAGCCGCTCCTCGTCGACCTCCGAGGTGCGGCGATCAGGGTCGACGACCGGGCCGCCGCAGTCCTGGGCAGCCTTGATCGTCGCCTCGCCGTAGGTGGGGAAGCCGTAGAACGACGGGTCGTCCATCCAGATCCACAGGGGCATCCGATGGGGCCCGAAGCGCTCCGGCGCGTCGGGCCTGAAGTAGGTCGCCTGCTCGAGCGTCACCTCGAGCGGGATGTCCACGCCGAGTCCCGCCAGCACCCGGTTGGTCCAGGCGTCGGCGCACACGACGACCTGGGGCACCACCCAGGAGTCCGTCTCGGTGGAGACGCGGACGCCGGCGGCACCGACCGACTCCACGCTCGTGACCGGGCTGTGGTCGCGCAGCACCGCCCCGTGGGCCAAGGCCAACCCCTGCATGGCCCTGGTCCCCCGGGCAGCCGGCACGATGGCGCTGCGCTCCTGGAACAGTCCGGTGACAGCCGGGTCGAGATGGAACTGCGGCCAGCGGCGTCGGATCTCGGCGACGTCGAGGACCTCGTAGCCGATCCCCACGTCGTCCAGGCTGTCGGTGTAGTCGCTCATCGGGATCGCCGCACCTGCTGGGAACAGGTCGAGACCGCCCACCACGGACACGAGGTCCTGCCCGCTCGCGGCCTCGAGGGTCGCCCAGTCGTCGTAGGCCTGCTGGGTGAGCCGGACGTAGGCCGGCGTGTGATAGCTGTGCCGCAGGATCCGGGAGGTGTCGTGGCTCGCACCGTTGCTGTGCCCGAGCTCGAAGCGTTCGAGCCCGAGGACGCGCCGACCGCGGCTGGCCAGCTGCCAGGCAGCTGCACTGCCCAGGGCACCGAGGCCGATCACGACGACGTCGTACTCGCTGCTCACCGGCGCCCCTCGAGGCGGGGAAGCAGCCAGCGGCGGATGTCGGCACTGTCGTCCTCCATCGGGGCGAACCAGCCGTGCGTGTAGGCGCGCGAGCTCATGCCCCGCTGCACCGACTCGCAGATGGCCCAGTCCTGCTTGTTCACGAGGTCCCAGAAGTCACCGGCGTCCGACGGGTCGAAGGCCGGGTCGGCTGCCTCGGACGCGTCGAAGAGCAGCAGGCAGTGGATGCGGGTGGTGGCCACCCCGAGCGGCTCCAGCCGGAACGCGGCCACATGGTCTGCGGAGGCCGACAGCATCAGGTTCGGATAGAGCAGCTCGCCCTTGTGACGGGTGCGTTCGGCCTCGTCGAGCCCGGGCAGTGGGGACCGGGTGGTGGTCCCCGACATCGTGAACGTCCACGCACCCTTCCGATGCGGCACCCCGCCCTCCCAGTCGATGCCGGTGCCGCCGCCGCCGAACGCCGGCACGAGGCGCACGAGCTCGGGATGCACCGGGCCGCAGTGGTAGCACTCGTTGTAGTTCTCGGCGATCACCTTGTAGTTGGCCGCGACGTCGTAGGTGTAGCTCGCGCCGGTGACGAGGTCGCCCATCGCGTAGTTCGCCAAGGTGGCGGCGGGCCGCGAGACCGCCTGCGCCAGCGTGGCTGCCTCGTCGGGGGTGAGGTGGACGAAGACGAACCCGGCCCACACCCCGACCCCCACCGGGTGCAGCGCGAACGCGGACGGATCGACCCCGTCGGTGTGCGGCGCCTTGAGCAGCTCTCCGGCCAGGGAGTAGGTCCAGGAGTGGTAGGGGCACCGCAGCGCACCTGCCGGGCCGCAGAACGGTGGGGCGCCCGGCGGGGTCGGGAAGAGCTGCGAGCCCCGATGGCGGCACACGTTGTACGCCGCGTGCAGTACGCCGGCCTCGTCGCTGGTCACCAGCACCGACTCGCCGAGCACCTCGACGACGGCGACCCGACCGGGGGCGGCCAGCCCGAGGTCGTCGAGCCGGCCCACGCAGGTCCACTCGTGCATCAGGACCACCTCCCGCTCGCGCTCCCAGGCGGCCTGCTCGACGTACATCTCGCGGGGCAGCGCGGGCTGGAGCCCGGTCACAGGTCCCTCCCGCGCTCGGTCGTCGGACCACCCCGACTCACCCGGGGGGTGGAGCCCGCCCCTGGCTGGCGCAGCGCCGCGAGGTGGCAGGCGACGTGGTGCCCGAACGGGTCGGCGGGCAGCACGTCCAGGGGGACGGTGCGGCAGGCATCCTCGACTCCGTCGGCGGCCGCCGACCCGTCGGCAACGGCGGGGCAGCGCGGGTGGAACCGGCAGCCCGAGGGCACCTTGGTCGGGTCGGGGATCTCACCGTGCAGCACGACCGGAGTGAGTCGTTCGATCTCGGGGACCACCGACAACAGGGCCTGGGTGTAGGGATGCCGTGGATCCATCAGCACCTCCTCGGTCGGTCCCGCCTCCACGATCCGGCCGAGATACATGACCGCGATCCGATCGGCGATGTTCCAGGCCAGACCGAGGTCATGGGTCACGACGAGCACTCCCAGACCCAGCTCACGACGCAGCTTGAGCAACAGGGCCAGGATCTCGCCCCGGATCGAGGCGTCGAGGCTCGACACGGGCTCGTCGGCGATCAGCAGCTCGGGCTCGAGCGCGAGGGCCCCGGCGATGAGCACGCGCTGACGCTGCCCGCCGGACAGCTCGTGGGGGTAGCGCAGGAACAGCGTCTCAGGGGGGCGCAGCCCCGCCGACGCCAGTGCCGCTGCCACGAGCTCGACCTCGGTGCCGCGACCGTCCTGGCCCGCGAGGCCGTGCAGGCGCACGCCCTCGGCGACGGACTCGTAGACGGTGTGTCGGGGGTTGAGGGCGCCGGCCGGATCCTGCAGGACCATCTGCACCCGGCGCCGGAATGCCTTCAGCCCCGCACCTGAGTAGTCGAGCGGCTTGCCGCCGAAGAACACCTGACCGCTGCTGGGCGGCTCCAGGCCCATCAGCGTGCGGGCCAGCGTGGTCTTTCCCGATCCCGACTCCCCCACCAGCGCGACCACCTCGCCCGACCCGACCCGCAGGTCCGCCCCGTCGAGAGCCCGCGCCTCCTCCCCCGAGCGGGTGGTGAACCGCACCGCCAGCCCTCGGGTCTCCAGGGACCCGCCCGTGCCGCGCGTCACGGCCGGCCCACCCGGATGCAGGCGGCCTCCCGGCGACCGGGGAAGGCGCGGAGCTCGGGCAGGGAGGTGGAGCACTCGTCCCTGACGCGGGGGCAGCGCGGAGCGAACGAGCAGCCCGGAGGGAGCCTGGCCGGATCGGGCGGGTCGCCCTCGAGGCCCGCGGGCGCGTAGCGGGACGCGGGATCACCGACGCGTGGGAACGAGGCCGACAGCGCGGCGGCGTACGGATGGAGGGCAGCGGCGAAGACCTCCTTCGAGGGTCCCTGCTCGACGACGCGCCCGCCGTACATCACCACGATCCGGTCGCAGAGCTCCGCCAGGACGGAGAGGTCGTGGCTGATCAGCAGCATGCCGACGCCGAGGTCGTGGACGAGGTCGGAGAGCACGCCGAGCACCTGCGCCTGGACCATCACGTCGAGAGCGGTGGTCGGCTCGTCGGCGATCACCAGCCGGGGCTCGCAGGCGAGAGCCATCGCGATCATCACCCGTTGGCGCATGCCGCCGGACAGCTGGTGGGGGTAGGAACGGGCTCTGGCGGCGGGCAGTCCCACCTGCTCGAGGACCGCGCCGACGCGGGCCTGGACAGCTGCTGCCGAGGCGTCGCTGGTGTGCAGCCGGATGGGCTCGGCGATCTGGTCGCCCACCCGCTGGACCGGGTTGAGGGAGTGCAGGGCACCTTGGAACACGATCGAGGCTCCGGCCCAGCGCAGCGCCCGCAGATCGCCCCAGCGCATCGTCTGGACGTCGCTCCCCTCGAAACGGACCTCCCCGGTCACCTCCGCCGAGGGGGGTTGCAGGCGCAGGATGGTGCTGGCCAGGGTGGACTTGCCACAGCCGGACTCCCCGGCGAGCCCGACGATCTCCCCGCGGGCGACGTCGAGGTCGATCTCGCGGACAGCGGGCACCTTGCCGCCCTCGGTGAGGTAGGTCACCGACAGGTCCTCGATGCGCAGGAGCGGCTCCATCAGCGCCCCTTCAGCCGGGGGTTGAGGACTTCCTCGAGGGCCTGGCCGATCAGCGTGAACGCCAGCACGACCGCGACCACGCAGAGGCCGGGCGGGATGAAGTACCACCACGAGCCGGTCGTGATCGCACCGACGCTGTAGGCGTCCTCGAGCATGGAGCCCCAGGAGACCCGGGTCGGGTCGCCGAGTCCGAGGAAGCTCAGGGTCGTCTCGGTGAGGATCGCGATCGCCACGGTCAACGTGGTGTTGGCGAAGACCATGGGCATGACGTTGGGAAGGATGTGCTTGGTCATCTGGTGCCAACGGCCCGCACCCAGCACCTTCGCGCGCTCCAGGTAGGGACGTTCCTTGATCGAGAGGGTCTGGGCCCGGATCAGCAGCGCCGTACCCGGCCACGAGGTCACCCCGATGACGAGAGCGATGTTGAGCAGCGACTTGCCCAGGACGCTGGCCAGGACGATGGCCAGGGGAAGGAAGGGGATCACCAGCACCCACTCGGTGATGCGGAAGAGCAAGGAGCCGGTCCACCCCTCGAAGTAGCCCGACAGCAGCCCGATCAGGGTGCCGAGCACCATCGAGATCACGGTGGCGAACAGACCCACGAACAGCGAGACCCGGGCGCCCCAGATCAACAGGGTGAGCACCGAGCGTCCGCTGTCGTCGGTGCCGAGCGGATAGCCGCCGCCGGGGGGCTGGAGGATCCCTCCGGTGGCCTTCGTGACCTCGAGCCCGTCAGGATCTGCCAGCACCGGGGCGAGCAGGGCGACCAGGAGGAAGCCGCCGAGGACGACCAGGCCCACCATCCCGGAGCGGTGGCGCCTGAACTCCCGCCAGCCTCGCGCCCACGAGCGGCGCCGCCGCTGCCGGGAGAGCCGGCGCGCGGAGACCGCCTCGGCCGCGCTCACGTGCGCACTCGAGGATCGAGGAGTCCGTAGACCAGGTTGGCGACCAGGTTGGCGATGATCACGGCGGCGGTGGACACCAGGAAGGTGCCCTGCAGGAGCCAGAAGTCGGGACCCTTCAGCGCGTCCACGCCCAGCAGTCCCAGGCCGGGGATGGAGAAGACCGTCTCGATGGTGATCGCACCGGTGACGACGAAGCCGAGACTGAGTGCGGCGACGGTGGTGGTCGGCAGGAGCGCGTTGCGGACGGCGTGCCGGTTGCGGACCTGGATGTCTCGCAGACCCTTAGCGCGCGCCGTCGTCAGGTAGTCCTCACCGATCTCGTCGAGCAGCGAGCTGCGCATGATGAGGGCGTAGTCGGCGAGATAGGCCAGGGTGAGCGTGGCCACCGGGAGGGTGAGATGCCAGGCCGTGTCGAGGATGCCGCTCACCGAGGACGGGTCACTGTCCACCGAGTGCAGGCCCCCGGTCGGGAACAGGCCCGGCAGCGGCCCGAACCCGACCGCCAGCACCAGGATCAACAGCATCCCCAGCCACCACTCGGGCATCGAGTAGAGCGTCAGGGACGAGCCTGTCGAGACCTTGTCGAACGCACCGCCGCGCTTCCAGGCGCCCCGGATTCCCAGCCAGATCCCGATCACCGCGGCGAGGATCGTGGAGGTGCCGACCAGCAGGATCGTCGGCCACATGCGATCGAGCAGCAGCTCGGAGACCGGGGTGCCCGGGTAGCGGACCGACACGCCGAGGTCGCCGGACACGGTGTTCTTGAGGAAGGTCAGGAACTGCTGGGGCAACGGCTGGTCGAGACCGTAGGTCTGGTTGAAGGCGTTCAGCTGCTCCTCCGTGGTGAACCGTCCCCGGCCCAGGGTGCGGGCCGGGTCGCCGGGCAGCACCCGGAACAGGAAGAAGTTGACCACCAGCATGAAGAACAGGCTCCCCACGGCCCCGGCGAGCTTGCCGAGGACGTAGGGCCCGTAGCCGCGGGTGCGCTTCTTGCCGGACTCGGCGACCTCGGTGCCGGCCAGCATCGTCACTCGCGGTCACCCGCCGATCCGCGGCGTCGCAGTGCGATACCGCCAGCCAGGAGGACGACGACGACCGCAGCGCCCGCGGCGCCCAGCCACAGCCCGTTGGACCCGTCCGACTCGTCGGCGCCCGCAGCAGCCAGCGTGGGACGCGACGCGCTGGCCACGCCGTCGCAGTCCCCCGCGTCCTCGGCCGGACGCACGCTGAGGTAGTTGTGGATGCCGTACTGGATCAGCCAGATGCCGCCGGGGTCCGGCTGGGGCTGGAGACAGGCGAAGCGGTCGCTGCGGACCGCCTCGCCGGTCGACCAGTAGGCCGTGACGAGGTAGGGAGAGTCGGTGTAGAGCATCTCCTGCATCTGCTTGACCATGTCCTGCCGTGTGGGCAGGTCCATCTCCTGGTTCTGTGCCTCGTAGAGCGCGTCGTAGTCGGCATTGCAGTACCACGAGTCTGACCAGTTCTCACGTTGGTCGCAGGTCATGTAGCTCAACATCGAGTCCGGGTCCGGTTCGACGTACCACCCCCACTCGAAGGCGTCGAAGGTGCCCTCGAGGATCACGTCGGTCAGCTTGCTGGACTCGTAGGTCTCGACCTCGGCCTTGATCCCGATCTCCGAGAGCCACTCCTGGAAGAAGTCCATGGTCCGCAGCGAGACGTTGCCCGACGAGTCGGTGCGCGCCGCGAGGCGCAGGGTCCCGAGCGGTGATCCGTCCGGCATCGTGCGCAGGCCGTCGTCCCCCACCTCGTAGCCGGCCTCGTCGAGCAGCTCACCGGCCTTGTCGAGGTCGAAGGTGAACTTCACGTCCTCCGGTGGCTCCCAGTGGAAGCCCTCGTAGGCAGGCGGCACGATGGTCGTGCCAGGATCGCCGGCGCCTTGGTAGACCTTGCTGATGATCTGGTCCAGGTCCAGGGCATAGCCGAGGGCGTGGCGGAACTTCGGGTCCTTCAGGGCCGGGTTGCCGTCCCCGATCTCGTCCCCGGTCTTCAGGCTGACGGCACCGGTGTTGAACGCGATCTCGTTGAACCCGCCGGTGTCGCCCATCTGGGCGGTGATGGTCTCCTCGTCCTTGAGCGAGTCGACCTGGAGGGCGGTGATGTCCTCCACGAAGTCGATCTCACCCTTGATCAGCGCCTGGACGGCCGGGTCCTCGCTCTTGTAGACGCGGAACACCAGCTTGTCGATGTGCGGCGCACCCTGCCAGTAGTCGGGGTTGGCCTCGAAGCGGTACGTCGACCCTCCGGCCTCACCCTCGATGAGGCGGAAGGGGCCGGAGCCGACCACCGACTGACCGTCGGACGGTGCCGCCGCATAGCTCTTGACCTCCTTGCTGTCCACGTCCTTCCAGATGTGCTCCGGCACGATCGGGATCGGGAGCAGCGGCAGGACGGCGTTGGGTCGCTTCATCGTCAGCACCACGTGCGTGGCGTCAGGGGCCTCGACCGTGTCGACCCCGTTGAGGTAGGACGACCAGGTCGCTCCCTCGATGTTGCCGCTCATCACCCGGTTGTAGGTGTAGGCGATGTCGGCGGCGGTCAGCGGCTCACCGTCGGACCAGGTCACGCCCTCACGGATGTCGAAGGTCCAGGACAGGCCGTCGTCGGTCGTCTCCCACGTCGTCGCCAGGCCGGGCTCCGGAGAGATGTCCTCCATGTTGTAGGTGATCATGTAGTCGTAGGTGAGCGCCCACATCTCGAACGCCTCGGCCTCGATGCCGCGGAACGGGTTGAACGAGTCGACCTCGTTGAGCAGGCCCACGGTGAAGGTGACGTCGCCGTCGGCCGCCTGGGCAGCCGGCTGCATCGCCAGCCCCGGGAGCAGCACGGCTGCCAGCAGCGCCCCTGCCGCGGCGAGCCGCGTGGGAGTACCTTGACCGCCGTGACGTCCACTCCCCCGTCCGGACCTCCGGACGCCCCCCAGTCGCCCTTCACGCACCGCCAGCACGGGGTGGCGCGTGACGACCCGTGGTTCTGGATGCGGGAGGAGTCCCCCGCCCTTCTGGCTCACCTTGCCGCGGAACGGGCCTGGTATGAAGCGTCCTGCACGCATCTGGGATCCCTCGTCTCGACATTGCGGTCCGAAAGCAAATTGCGGGTGCCAGCCACCGCCCGGTCGGCCAGATGGGCCCGTCACCGCTTTTACTACTACACAAGCCACCCGACCGGAAGTGACTACGCCCGGTTGTCCCGGGAAATACGTAACGATTCGGCACCCCATTCCGAAGTTTTCGAAGCAAGCAGCCTCGAAAGCAACGAAAACAGCAGGTTCGCCGAGGTGCTGCTCGACTTCGGCCAGCTCGCTGACGAGAGTGGCTACCTCGACCTCGGGCTCACCATCGTCAGCCCCGACGAGAATCTCCTGGCCTATTCGGTCGACCGCACCGGAGACGAGGTGTTCGAGCTGCGGTTCCGCGACCTGGTGTCCGGGGTCGACCTCGACGAGGTGATCCCACGCAGCTACTACGGCGGCGCCTGGAGCGCGGACTCGGCGTACTTCTTCTACAGCGTGCACGACGGGATGTACCGCCCTCACCAGATCTGGCGGCACCGGCTCGGCACCCCCGTCACCGACGACGTCCTGGTGCTCGCCGAGCCGGACGAGCGCTTCGACCTGGGCCTCCGGCTGAGCCGGAGCGAGGAGGCGATCGTGCTGCTGAGCGAGAGCCGCGACACCGGGGAATGCTGGTATCTCGACGCGCGCACCCCCGAGGCCGAGCCGGTGTCGGTCGGTGGTCGGCGTCCCGGCGTCGTCTACCGCGTGGAACACGTGCGCGGAGGCCCGCTCCTGGTGGTCACCAACGACGCGGCCGTCGAGTTCCGCCTGATGGCCGCTCCCCTGCCGTCGGCCGACCAGGACGCCTCAGCGTGGTGGGAGGTGCGGCCGGAGAACCCGCTCGAGCGGCTCGAGCGTGTCGATGCGTTCGAGGGGTACGCCGTCCTGAGCCTGCGCAGAGCAGGGGTGCACACGCTGCGCCTCCTCGAGCTCGACGACCTGGACGCTCCCGGTCGCGACGTGACCAGCCGCCATCGGGCCGGGGCGGCCCGCCTGGCTCGCAACACGTCGTACGACGCCTCGGTCGTGACGATCTGCGACCAGTCCTACGTCGACCCGCCGGTGTGGCTCGACGTCGACCTCGCCAGCGGCGTCGCCACCGAGCAGCACCGCGAGGAGGCGCCCGGTCACGATGCGAGCCGCTACCTGAGCGAGGTCCGCACGTTCCCGTCCCAGGACGGCACGCAGGTCCCGGCCACCGTGATCCGGCACCGGGACACGCCGCTGGACGGCACGGCGGCCGCGCTGGTCTACGGGTACGGCGCCTACGAGTACACCTTCGAACCCGACTGGGACCCCTCGCTGCCGTGCCTGCTCGACCGGGGAGTCGTGTTCGTGCACGCTCACGTGCGCGGCGGCGGGGAGGGCGGCCGGGCGTGGTGGCTGGAGGGCCGCCTGGAGGCCAAGCAGAACACCTTCAGCGACTTCGCCGCCGTGGCCGACGGCCTCGTCGCCGACGGCCTCGTCGACGGCGACCGCATCGCCAGTCGTGGCCTGAGCGCCGGCGGGCTGCTCCAGGGGGTGGTGTTCAGCCAACGGCCGGAGCGGTGGCGGGCGGTCGTCGCCGAGGTGCCGTTCGTCGACGTCGTCACCACCATGTTCGACGCCTCCATCCCGCTGACCGTCAACGAGTGGGACGAGTGGGGCGACCCGCGTCGCAAGGCCGACTTCGACTGGATGCTGGCCTACTCGCCCTACGACAACCTGCCGGCTGCCGGCTCGAGGCCCGACCTGCTCGTCACCGGCGCCCTGCACGACCCGCGGGTGATGGTGCAGGAGCCGGCGAAGTGGGTCGCCGCCCTCCGGGCCAGCGACCCGGACTGGTCACCGCGCTGCCTGTTCCGCTGCGAGCTCGGCGCCGGGTCGCACGTGGGGCCCTCCGGTCGCTTCGGTCACCTGGACTACGAGGCCGAGGTGCACGCCTGGATCCTCGACCACTTGCGCTGACCTGTCGCAGATGTACGCGCAGATCACGCCGACCCGTCGCAGATGTACGTGCAGATCACGCCGACCCGTCGCAGATGTGCAGCCGGCTCAGACGTCGCTGAGCGCCACCGACTCGTCGGCGAGGCGATCAGGGTCGACGGTGGAGCCGACGATGCGCCGTACGTCGTCGATGGCCTCCCAGTCGTTCGCGTGCATGCCCGCGACGACCCGGGTGCCGTCGAGCCACCAGGCGGTGAAGTTCTTGGCCGCCACGTCTCCTCGCAGAATCACCCGGTCGTAGCCCCCGGCGGTGTTGCCGACGTACTCCATGCCGAAGTCGTACTGGTCGGTGAAGAAGTAGGGCAGCGCGGCAGCAGCGAGGTCTCCTCCCGCGAGGTTGGCGGCCGCCACCTTGCCGTGCTGGATCGAGGTGTCCCAGTGCTCCACCCGCAACGGCCGGCCCAGGACCGGGTGATCAGCGTTCGCGACGTCGCCGGCGGCGAAGACCAGCGGGTCGGAGGTGCGGAGGTGGTCGTCGGTGCGGATGCCGTTGTCGACGTCGAGCCCGGCGGCTTCGGCCAGCTCCACGTTGGGCTGGACGCCGACGCCGACGACCAGGTGGTCGAAGGCGTGGTCGCCGTCGGCCAGTGACACGACCGCACCCTCGCCGTCGGTCGTGATCGAGCGGATCTCGGCACCGGTCAGCAGGTGTACGCCGTGCTCCCGGTGCAGGTCGGCGAACACCGAGGCCACCTCCTCGCCCAGGACCCCCAGGAGGGGCAGGGCTGCCATCTCGATGACGGTCACGTCGCAGTCGGCTTGGCGGGCGGCCGAGGCGGCCTCCAGGCCGATCCATCCGCCACCGATGACGCCGAGCCTCAGCCCTGGCCTGAACCGGGCGCGCAACGCGAGCGAGTCGTCGATCGTGCGCAGATAGCTGACCGAGGCCCCGCTGTCGTCGGCGAGAGCCAGCGCGCGCGGCCGCGCGCCGGTGGCGATCAGCAGCTGGTCGTAGGTGAACGCCAGGTCGCCGGCCAGCACCTGCCGGGCGTCGCGGTTGACGGAGTCGACCCGGACGCCGAGGTGAACGTCGACCGCGTGCTCGTCGTACCACGCCTGGTCATGGACCAGGGCGGAGTCAGGTTCCTTCTCGCCCAGCAGCACGGCCTTGGACAGTGGGGGCCGCTCGTAGGGCAGGTGGGTCTCCTCGGTCACCAGCGTGATCTGTCCCGCGAACCCGTGGGTGCGCAGCTCGGTGACGGCGGTGGCGGCGGCGAGGCCGCCTCCGATGATGACGATGCGCTCAGTGGCCATGCTCCCGACTGTACGACGCACCGGCACGCTCACAAGCGGGCGCGGAACCGACCCCCTCGCAGCGCCTCCTCGACCAGGGCGACCGAGCGCCTGATCGAGATCAGCCGCGCCGCTTCGGTGTGCCAGGTCTGCACGGCCGCCTCGACGGTGTCGCTGTCCGCGACGTCGCGCAACTCGGATCGGGCCTCGCTCAGCCCTCGGCGGGCCGCGAGCTGGCAGGCCTCGACGTGCAACGCCGCGAAGCGAGCCAGCACCACGGGGTGATGGCGCAGCGTGTGGTAGCCGCGGAAGTCGGGCGGGCAGATGTCGAGCAGCCAGTTCGACGCCGTTCGCTCCCAGTCGGGCGCGTCAGGCGGTCTCACCTGGCGTGGCCATCCGGGCGGGGCGTAGAGAACCATGACCCCAGTCTAGACGACGAGTCGAACATCTGTTCGAGCAATGTCAGCCCGCGAGGAAGGACAGGCGGACCTCGCGCACGTCGTTGTCGACGTTGAGGTCGACCAGGCAGATGCTCTGCCACGTGCCCAGGGCCAACCGCCCGTCCAGGACCGGAACCGAGGCGTACGGCGGGACCAGCGCCGGCATGACGTGGGAGCGACCGTGCCCACGGCTGCCGTGGCGGTGCTGCCAGCGGTCGTCCGCCGGCAGCAGGTCGGCGAGCGCGCTGAGCAGGTCGTCGTCACTGCCCGCACCGGTCTCGAGGATCGCGATGCCGGCGGTCGCGTGGGGGACGAAGACGTGCAGCAGTCCGTCACCCCGTCCGGAGGCGAAACGGGCGCAGTCACCGGTGAGGTCGAGCACCGTCTCCTGCGCGCCGGTGCGATAGCTCTGGGTCTGGGAATCCATGTGGCCGATGGTGCCACCGCCCGGTAGGTTCGGCGTCCATGGACGTGCGCTCGCTCGGATTCCGGACCGATCTGGCCCTGCTCGAGAGCGCGGGATCGCAGATCGAGGACCGCGGTGAGCTGGTCGTCGTCCGCACCCCCGACAACCCGCAGTTCTACTGGGGGAACTTCTTCCTCCTGGCTGCTCCCCCGGCACCCGACGCGGTGGCCGGACTGATCGAAGACTACGACCGCACGTTCCCCGACTCCCGCCACCGGGCGATGGGCGTCGATGGGACCGAGGACCAGTCAAGGACCCTCGGCCCGCTCCTCGACGCCGGGTTCACCCTCGACCCTGGCACCGTGATGACGGCCTCCTCCACCCACGAGCCGCCGCGGCCGAACCGGGACGCGACGTACCGACGGCTGGTCAGCGACGACGACTGGGAGCAGCGCGTGGAGCTCGCGGCCGCGTGCAACGACGACCACGAGCCGGAGACCTATCGGCTGTTCGCCGAGCGGAAGGCCGCGAGCGAGCGTGGTCGCGTCGAGGCCGGACACGGCGCCTGGTGGGGGGCGTTCCTCGACGGGCGACTGCTCTCGACCATGGGCCTGTTCACCGCCAGCCCGGGGTTGGCCCGGTTCCAGTCCGTCGAGACCCACCCGGAGGCCCGGGGCCGCGGTCTGGCGGGCACCCTCGTGCACGCCGTCAGCTCCTACGGGTTCGACGAGCTGGGCGCCGACACGTTGGTGATGGTCGCCGACCCCGACTACCTGGCGATCCGCGTCTACCGGTCTGTGGGCTTCACCGACGCAGAGCACCAGACCCAGATCGAGCAGCGTCAGCGCACGTAGCCACCGGAAGGCTGAGCCGCAGGTTGACGTCACTCCCCTCGTGCTGCAATATATTGCATATGCCAGTTCCGCAGAGGTCCAATGTCGCCGCTCGGACGCTGCTGCGCGACCGGGCGTACGTCGTCCTCCGGGACGCGATCGTCGACGGCACCCTGGCGCCCGGCGAACAGCTGCGCGAGGGCGAGCTGGAGACCTGGCTCGGCGTCAGTCGCACGCCGATCCGGGAGGCACTGATGCGGCTGCAGCGCTCGGGGCTGGTGCTCACCAGACCCGGGCACTCGACGGTGGTGGCCCCGCTGGACGACGAGCTCGTGCATGCCGCCCAGCCGGTGGTCGCCGCGATGCACGAGCTGGCCGTGCGGCTCGCCGTACCCCGTCTGGGTCCAGACCGGCTGGAGGCGCTGCGCGACGCCAACCGGGAGTTCGCCCAGGCGCGCGACACGGGCGACGCGACGGCGGCTCTCGCCGCCGACGACCGCCTGCACCAGGTGTACGTCGACCTCGCCGCCAACCCGGCGATCAGCGACATCCTGGAGCAGTACTCCCCCCTCCTGCGGCGCATCGAGCGCCTGCGCTTCTCCTCGGCGGCCGGCCACGAGTCGGTCGCCCTGCACGAGGAGATGATCGAGGCCTCCGCGGCCGGGGACGTCGAGCGGGCCGCTGCCACGGCGCTGACGACCTGGGCGTCGCTGGGCCGCCATCGCGAGTCCGACCACCAGATCTCGAGCGGCCACGGGCTCACCCGGGCCGGCTGAACCTCCAGGAGAAGACATGCCCCTCGCCGACTTCGAGCGCTACCCGCTGACCTTCGGACCCAGTCCGGTGCACCGGCTCGACCGGCTCACCGCCCACCTGGGCGGCGCCCAGATCTGGGCCAAGCGTGAGGACTGCAACTCGGGTCTCGCCTACGGCGGCAACAAGACCCGCAAGCTCGAGTACATCGTCCCCGATGCGCTGGCCTCGGGTGCAGACACCCTGGTCTCGATCGGCGGCTACCAGTCCAACCACACCCGCCAGGTCGCGGCTGTCGCCGCCAAGCTCGGCCTGAAGTGCCGGCTGGTGCAGGAGCGGTGGGTGAACTGGGACGACCCGGGCAACGAGACCGTCGGCAACATCCTGCTGTCCAGGATCATGGGCGCCGACGTCAGGCTCGACCCGGCCGGCTTCGACATCGGCATCCGGCAGTCCTGGGAGGACGCCCTCGCCGAGGTGGAGGCAGGTGGCGGCAAGCCCTACCCCATTCCGGCCGGTGCCTCCGAGCACAAGTACGGCGGCCTCGGGTTCGCCAACTGGGCCTACGAGGTCGAGCAGCAGGAGCGCGAGCTCGGCGTCTTCTTCGACACGATCATCGTGTGCACCGTGACCGGCTCCACGCATGCCGGCATGATCGCCGGCTTCGCGGGTCAGGAGCGCCCGCGCCGGGTGATCGGCATCGACGCCTCGGCGACGCTGGAGAAGACCCGTGCCCAGGTGGCCCGGATCGCCCGCCACACCGCTGAGCTGATCGATCTCGGTCGCGACCTGCGCGACGACGAGATCGTGGTGCTGGAGGGCTGGGCGGGTGACGAGTACGGCATCCCGGTGCAGTCGACCATCGACGCCATCCGGCTCTCCGGCGAGCTCGAGGGCATGATCATCGACCCGGTCTACGAAGGAAAGTCGATGGCCGGCCTGATCGACCTCGTCACCGACGGCACCATCGGACCCGACTCGACGGTGCTCTATGCCCACCTCGGGGGGCAGCCGGCGCTGAACGCCTACAGCAGCGTGTTCTGACCCGGATGGCACCCCCCGCTGTGACCACGGTCGCACCGGGGGGGCGACTGGGGTTCCTTGACAGGGCTTTTCCCCGACCTGCAACCTCCACAGAAGCCAGCCGCCCGACACCGGTCGGGCCACAGCATTCGGGGGATCTCATGTTGCGTCGCCTTGCCGCACTCGTTCTTGCCACCGTCTCGGGAGCGGGGGTGCTGACCGCTGTCGGCACCACTGCCTCGTCGGCCCAGACCGACACCCCGTTCGAGACGTACTCGTGGAACCTGGGCGAGGCGAGCTGGACGATGCGGGGGTACGTGGCCGGGCGCCCCGGCAACGCGCACAGCGGCTACCTGGGCTTCGACACCTCGGACGACCCGCCCTACTACGCCCTGGCCGACTGGAGCTGTCCGCGGGGCGTGACCCCTCCGACCACCTACAACCACCTCAACCCGGAGCAGAACGAGCCGACCGCCTGCACCATCAGGCGCTACGTGCTCGGCTACAGCGACGTCGGGCCGTTCTCGCCCGTCTTCAGCGGCCCGCTCGAGTCGACCATCTCCGACGACTACAGCTTCCAGCGGGTGTTCCCCACCGTCGGCCCCGAGTACGTCGACCGGATCGACGTACGATTCCGCCGGGTGGGTCCGGTCACCCGCACCTGGACCGACGAGTCGACAGCGGAGTACGAGGCCTACTTCCTGGTGCGGACGGCGCCCATGGTGCTGCGCGGGACGCTCGGTGGATTCAACCTGAACGACCCGCGCGTCAAGGTCACCGTCTCGACCTACTTCCGAGAGGACCAGTACTACCGCCAGGTGAGCTAGAGCCGGGGCGCCAGCCAGGCGAAGGCGTCCAGGGTGTGGTCGTTCCAGAACCGGCGGTCGTGGGCCCCTGGTGCGTAGGTGAGCACGTCAGGCTCGTCGGTCAGGCGCTGCACGAGCTCGTGGACGCCGTCGAGGAACGGGTCGTCGTCGCCGCACCAGATGCCGAGCGGCACCGCAGCCAGGGCTGCCAGGTCGTCCAGGACCGGATCGCCGGCGACGACCGCCGGTGAGAACAGGGCAGCCGCCCGGGCGAAGTCCGGTCGGCTCTCGAGCAGCCGGAGTACGCCGTACCCGCCGCGCGACCATCCCCACAGCGCCCGCCGGTCGGCGTCGAAGCCGCGCTCGGTCAGCCAGGCGGGGAGCTCCTCGGTGACCAGCCGCTGAGGGTCTCCGGAGCCGTCGGGCACCCAGCCGGTCGGCCCGTCGTCCGTGCCCGCCAGCACGAACGGTGGCGCTCCCGCCTCGACGGCCGCCGTGACGAAGCGCCCGAAGCCATAGCTGCGGAACTCCTCGGCGCTGGCGCTCGCCCCGTGCAGGACCATCACCACCGGGAGGCCGGCACCGTCGCCGTACCCGGCAGGCACCGCCGTGAAGAGGTGGACCTCGGCGCCCAACGCCGTCGACTCGACCTGCTCCAGCGTGACCTGACCCTCGGCCGCGTCGGGAACGAAGAACGTGTCAACACCCAGCCGCTGCTTGATCCGGTCGGGCGCGAGCTCCCAGCCTGCGACTGCCGCGACTCCCAGACCGAGGACCCCGGCACCCCCGGCCAGCACCCCACGTCGACTGATCATGCGCACATTGTCGCCGTCGGCCTGGCTCGCAGACCTCCTCCTGGGGTAGCGGAAGCGAAACAGCCCTCAGACGTCGATCGTCAGATCGTCCTCGGTCAGGCCGCCGCCACAGCTGGCCAGCGGCTCAGGTGCGGTCTGACCGCTGCCGTAAGCCTCGAGGAAGAGCGGCAGCCGCGGGTCGTCGGCACCGGTGAGGGCCAGCTGACGGCCCCAGACCGTGACGACGACCGGCGCCGGAAGGTCGTCGTACGGGCTGATCAGACCGTCGTCGGGAAGCAGGGCGGTCAGCTCGGCGACCTTGCTCGCCGCGAGCCCGGGGCGGTAGGTGATCCACACGGTGCCGTGCTCGAGGTCGTGCACCGCGTTCTCGTTGGGCACGGGGCTGGTGAAAGCCCCGCAGGCCAGCCAGCGAGGGTTGTGCGGCCCACCGACCGGAGGCACCTGGCCGTAGTCCACGGCGCCGTCGGTGTGGTTGCGGGGAATGCCACGAAAGATCTTGACGTCGTCGAGGTCGACCGGGCCGGCCGCTGCCCGGGCGTCGCGCTCCTCCTGCAGGCTGAGCGGGACGGCGACGGTGAGGCCCACCAAGATCAGGGCGGTCAGCAGGGCGAACGCGATCTGGGCCGTCCGGCGGCGCTCCTCGGGGCTGGGTCCGAACTCGAACAGATCGCTCACTCGAGGGCTCGCTCGATGCGCTCGACCTTGGCCTGGAGCTGCCCGTCGTACCCGGGCCGGATGTCGGCCTTGAGGACCAGGCCGACCCGCGGTGACACCTCGGCGACGACGTCGACGGCCTGCTTCACGACCGCCATCACCTCGTCCCAGTCGCCCTCGAGGTTGGTGAACATCGCGTTGGTCTCATGAGGCAGGCCCGACTCGCGCACGACTCGTACGGCGGCAGCGACCGCCTGCGTCACCGAGCCGGTGTCGTCGCTCGCGGACGGGGAGATGCTGAAGGCCACGATCATGTCGTCACGCTAGCGGGCAGCGGTTCCAGCCCATGTCGGTGCCCATCGTCTCGGTCTAGAGTCGGCACCATGCGGAGGTCTGCAGTCGTGAGCGTGCTCGCGGTCGTGGCGGCCTGTGCCCTCGTCGCCGTCACCGCCTCGGCGGCCCTGGTCGGCCCGCAGCGCGTGTTCACCGGCGACGGCCCGGGGAACCGCCACACTCCCTCGGCATCGGCGACGTGGCTGCCGGTCGACACCTCGGACGCACCACGTCCACCCGCCGACGGGGAGGTCGACCGCCCCGCCTGGGTGCGCCTCCTGCTCACCGTGCTGTGGGCGACGCTCCAGATCGCTGCGCTGGTCGGCCTCATCGTCGTCGGCGCCCTCGTCGGACGACGCCTGCAGCGTGCCTATCAGCAACACAGCCGGCGCGAGCGGGACCCGGTGGCGGGCGTCGAGGACCACGACTCCCTCGACTCGGTCGATGCCCTCGGCGCGCGAGCGCGGGTGGTAGCCGCGATGGCCGACGACGCGCGCACCCAGGCACGCCTCCTGGAGGAGGGCGAGCCGCGCAACGCCATCGTGGCGTGCTGGCACCGGTTCGAGGTCCAGGCCGAGCGTGCCGGACTCGGGCGCCGTCCCTCGGAGACCGCCTCCGAGCTGGCCCTGCGCATGCTCGCCGACGACGACATCGACGCGGTCGCCGTCTCCCGGCTGCTCGTGCTCTACCGCGAGGCCCGCTTCAGTGGCCACGAGGTCGACGAGGACGACCGACAGGCGGCGACAGAGGCCCTCCAACGCATCCACGCCGGGTCCGGGGTGCTCCGGTGACGCGCTCGGTCACCCGGCAGTGGCGAGGTCGCCTGATCCTGCTCGTCATCGTCGTGGTGGTCACGTACGCCGCCTTGGTGGTCCTGGACTTCGGGCCCCGGCCGTTCGCCTGGGCGCTGCTGGTGACCACCGTGGCTGCCCTGGGCTGGCTGCTGATGGACGCCGGCAACGCGAGGCCGGCTCGCTGGCGTAGCGGTGTGCCTGCGCGGACCTACGCCCACACCGCCGAGGACACCGCTCATGCTCGCGTGCTCGACGGGCATCTCGACTCCCGCGATCCCGGCCCCGCGCTGCGTGACCGGCTGGTGAGCCTCGCCAGGTCCCGGGACCCCGACCTCCTCGACCCTGAGCTGCGTGCCCTCGCCCAACAGCCTGTCCTGCGGCTCTCGCCGGACGACATCGACCGCTACCTCAGCCGGATCGAGGCCCTCGGTGACCGCTGACAACGGGGTGCGGCTGACCGGCCAGGAAGCCGCGAGCCTGGCCGGCGACGTCCTCGACCGGGTCGGGGAGGCCGTGGTCGGCAAGCAACAGGCGCTGAGTCTCGTGTTGGCTGCGATCCTGGCGAAGGGGCACGTGCTGCTCGAGGACTTCCCGGGTCTCGGCAAGACCCTGGCGGCCAGGTCCTTCGCCCAGGCGTTGGGCCTGGACTTCGCCCGCGCCCAGTTCACCCCCGACCTGCTGCCGGCCGACCTCACCGGCTCCTACATCTTCGACCAGCGCACCAGCGACTTCACGTTCCGGCGCGGCCCCTTGTTCACCGGCCTGCTCCTCGCCGACGAGATCAACCGAACCCCACCCAAGACGCAGTCGGCGCTGCTGGAGGCGATGCAGGAGGGGCAGGTGACCGTCGAAGGAGAGACCCACCTGCTGCCCCGGCCCTTCCACGTGCTCGCCACCTCCAACCCCGTCGAGTACGAAGGCACCTACCCGCTGCCCGAGGCCCAGCTCGACCGCTTCCTGATGCGGGTCGACTTCGGCTACCCCACGGCTGACGAGGAGTACGACGTCCTCGCGCGTCGTACCGCTCGCGGCCGCGAGGAGATCGTCGTGGACGCCGTGACCGACGCCGCCGGTCTCGCAGCGCTCCAGGCTGCTGTGGAGCGCGTGCACGTCGACGAGTCGGTGGGGCGCTACTGCGTCGCGGTGGCCTCTGCCACGCGCACCCACGCTGACGTGCTCATCGGGGTGTCGCCGCGCGGCTCGCTCGGCCTGCTGCTGGCAGCGCGCGGGTGGGCGATCGTCCGAGGGCGTGACTACGTGGTGCCGGAGGATGTGAAGGCGGTGGCGCGCGCGGTGCTGAGCCACCGCATCACGGTCCGCCCGGAGCTGTGGATGACCTCCGTGACAGGGACCGGGGTCGTCGACTCCGTCCTGGCCAGCGTCGCCACACCGCGGACCCTGGAGCGGCGTTGAGCACGTGGGCGGCCACCCCCGCCCTGGCCCGCGCGTGCACCGTCGCCGGAGCCGCCCTGGTCGGGGCCGTCGGTCTCGGGTCACCCGCCCTCGTCGTCCTGGCGGCACCCTTGCTGTTCCTCGCCGTCCTCGGCATCGCCCACCGCCCCCACACCTCCCCACGGCTCCGCAACGACCTCGGCGCCCACCGCCTGCACGAGGGACAAGGCGTGGTCAGCACCCTGCAGGTGCAGCCCCTGGACGGCGCGGAGCAGGTCACGCGCGTCCTGGACCGAGCGGCGTACGTCGCGCTCGCACCGGCGTGCGGGGCCGTCGGCGGCCTGGTGCGCGGCGGGGTGCGCGACGGGGTGCCGACGGCCGGGATCGGGGCCACGCGCTGGGGTCGGCGACCGCTGGGGAGCGAGCAGGTCGCCCTCACCTCCCCCTGGGCCGGCTTCCGGTGGGGTCCAACCGACCTGCCGGCGATCGACGTCGTCGTGATGCCGCACGCGGCCGCCTTCGACTCGCACGCCGAGGCCCCGCGGCCGGACGGCCTGGTGGGTGCCCACCGCTCTGCCCGGGTGGGCAGCGGCTCCGAGTTCAGCGGGATCCGTGGCTTCCATCCCGGCGACCGGCTGCGACGCATCCACTGGCCGGTGTCCCTTCGCACGGGCGTCCTCCAGGTCGTCAGCACCCGCTCCGAGCTGGACTCCGGCGTCCTGGTGGTGGTGGACGCGCTGGGCGAGGTGGGCCGCAGCGGGGGCGTGCACGGGTCCGCGAGCAGCCTCGACCTCACGGTGCGGGCCGCCTCGGCCCTGATCGAGCACCACATCCGCGAGGGCGATCGGGTGGGTCTGCGAGTCGTGGGGCCGAGTGACGTTCGGATCCCTCTGGGCACAGGCACCCGTCATCTGCACCGCCTGGTCGGGACGCTCGCGCGGGTGGTGGCCGGCACGCGGCACGTCGACAGGGACGCCACCCTCGACCTCGGCGTGCAGGGCGACTGCGTGGTCTATGTCCTCTCACCGATGCTCCATCTGCCGGTGGTCAACGCCACCGCGACCCTCACCCGCCACGGCGTCCCGGTCCTGGCCATCGACACCCTCGGCGAGCGTGACCTGGACCTCCTCGGCGGACCGCGGTCTCGAGCCGGGCTCGCCTGGCGCATGCGGCGCGTGGAGCGCGACAACCTGCTCGAGCGGCTGGTCGGGCTCGGCTGCCCGGTCGTTCCGTGGCGCGGACCGGGAACCGTCGACGAGGTCCTGCGTCGCCTGGCTCGGCGCGCCCAGCAACCCCGGATGCGTGTGCGGTGAACCGCCTGAGGCAGTCGAGCCGCTCGGCCCTCGCCTGTCGGATCCTGCTGGTGCTGCTGCCACTGGTGGCAGTCAGCGCGGCGTGGCAGCGGCCGGGCACACCCTTCCTGGTGCTGCTGCTCGTGCTGGCCGGCCTCTGGGCGCTGCTGCCTGAGTCCTCAGCAGGCATCGTGGTGCTGCTGCTGGTGATCTCCTGGTGGGCCGCGGCGGTCCGCGACCCCCTCGGCGTCCGCGTGCTCCTCGCTGCGACTGCCCTGCTGGCTGCCCACATCGCGGCCGTGCTGGCGTCCTACGGCCCGGCCCGGCTGCCGATCGACGGTCGGCTCGCCTCCCTGTGGCTGCTGCGCGGGGTAGCGGCGTCTGCGGCGGCGCTCCTCGCGTGGGCCGTGGCCACGTGGCTCGCGGGATCAGGGCCGCAGCCGGCCCTGTGGTCGATCGCGCTGCTGGGGGTGGCGGGGGCTGTGGTGTCTGCCAGCGTGCTGCTGAGGGACACCTCGTCCGACTGAGGCCGGGATCAGCGGCTCAGCTGGTGCCCGTGGCGATCCTGCAGGCTCGTCAGGCGACTTTCACCCGACGCGTTGCCGTGGACTCGTCGTACAGCAACGCCCGGGTGACGATGGCCAGCCACACGGTGGCGAACACGAGGCTGGTCAGGACGTCGGTCAGGTGGTGTGCGCCCTGGTAGAGCCGCGAGATCATGACCACCAGCGGGAGCACGGCGAGCGGCGTCACCCAGCGGCGCGCTGTGCCGGCGTACGTCCAGGTCAGGACCACGATGCAGCCCCAGAGCATGATCGACGTCCCGACGTGTCCGGACGGGAAGCTGTGGTCGGGCACCAGCCCCGGATCCAGGATCTTCACCGGCGGACGCTGCCGCGGCACCAGGCTCACGGCGATGAGGTAGGTGGCGTAGACGCCCAGACCCACGGTCACGACGAACACGGCCGGTCGCCACGATCGTCTCCACACCGAGAACCCGATCGCCAAGGCCACCGCGGAGAGGATCCCGATGAGCGTGTCCCCCAGCAGGGTCCCGACATCGGCGAGGTCGTCGAGCGTCGGCGTACGCCGGTCCGCGAACCACCGGGCGAGATCGTCATCCATGCGGCCCAGCGACCCGGAGAGCGGGTGGGTCAGCAGCAGACCCCACCCCACGACCAGGGCCAGCAGGGCGACCCACCATCCCAGCAGGCGAGCGAACAGCAAGATTCTCGAATCCACGGACATGCCTTCGGCTAGGTCGCCCCGAGATGGGACCGGTCAGGGGGTGTGTGCGGTTGTCAGGGGTTGCAACGGCTGACAACCACGAGTTTCCCCGGATATCCGGGGCGGATTCGCGCCGTAGATGCAACATGTTCGGTCTCAGACG
>CZKA01000014.1_pt1 | contig 153886 bp, 152 predicted proteins | sample 1657991 | NCBI WGS metagenome assembly CZKA01 (sample SAMEA3501708, study PRJEB10268) | metagenome | biome: nitrite-oxidizing laboratory bioreactor; material: liquid mineral medium | place: Austria | collected 2011-12-21
GAGATCGTCGAGGAGTGGGACACCTCCGACTACCCCGGCAAAGACATCGGCCTGACCCGGCGCGAGTCCAGTGTGCTCGCGCTCGTGACCAAGGGCTACAAGAATCAGCAGATCGCCGAAGAGCTGTATCTGAGCATCAACTCGATCAAGAGCTACATCAGATCCACCTACCGCAAACTCGGGGTCGACAGCCGCAGCCAGGCAGTCGCCTGGGCCATCAAGGCAGGCTTCATCACCAGTGCGCCAGAGGTTGGGCACGCCGAATAACGGACCATCCGGACCGCGCGGTCACATCATCGGTGAGGCCTGTTATGAGTGGAGAGCCATTCACTGACTGCACGAACGCTGGCGGGCGGCTCCGCGAGCATGGCATCTGTGATGTCCTCAGCGACTCTGAGCCCGCCGCCCCAACATCTCTGCGGGCGGCTCAGTTCATCGTGGTTGTGCGCGTAGCCGTCCACTGTGACGGCGACCTCTCGACCGCATCGCGCACACGTGGCAGTTCTTACTTCCATCGGTCCCCTCCCCTTCTCTTCCCCTCCTTCCTGTACCCCTTCGGAGGCTAGGTGACGAACTTGTAGAGCAATACGTCCAGTCGAGGCATCTCGGCCCTAGGGTCCAGGGGCCGCCAAGGCTCAATGTTCGCTGACCTCGCCAGGACGCCGTTGATGCGCTGGTCGAGGGACCCGTGACCTGAGGACCCGTAGCCGCCGCGCATGAGCAGACGCTCGCATGCACCACCGACAACACAACTTGGAAGCTGGCGGGTTTGCTCCGCCTGGCCTACGCCACGAGGTTGCTCATGAAGTGGTCGAGCTCGGACTCCATGATTGGGTTGCCCCGCTCTCTCAGGGTTTCCCATTGCCATGGCGCCAAGTGGACGCGTGATGCGAGAACCGCCACGAGTTGGTCCCTGGGCACATCTGCGCTGCTGAACACAGCTTGTGCCTTGTCAAAGCCGTCGATTGCCGAGCCCCGACCAGAAACCGCCTGGACGAACGTCGGGCGCTGACCCTGTACAGCGAGACTGACCGAACGGTTTCCTCCATGCCTTGTCGGCATCGGGGCGTCGAGCTGCACCGCCAAGTCTTGTTTACCCGCCGCCTGAACGATCACGTCCCGGAACTTGCGAGTGCGATAGGACGGCGCCAACGCGCATAGGCCCTCGCCTCTGAGAACTGCCTCCCCGAGCAACAGCACGGCATTGCCCAGTTCGGCCCCTGTTGAAGTGCCGGCCAGCTCATGCGGCTGAGTGTCGAGCATTATGGGTGCGTCCAGCAGGATGCTGCGCACAAGATGCTGCCACGACGCGTTGGCGGCCTTCTGTGTCTCGATGTTGACGCCTGCGATAGCCAACTCAAAGGCCGCTTGGCCGCGATCGCTTACCAGCCAACGGTCACTCGCCAGTTGTTCGACGTAGATCTGGACCAGATTGCCGTTGCTGAGCCCAAGGGGCAGCGTCAACACTTCGCCTGAGCCGCGTGGCTCTGAGGACAGCGTGCGATTGAACGCTGCGCTTACGGCTTCGATGGTCGTCATAGCGCGCTCCTCTCTGGCGGGTCGACCCACTGCATAGCGGAGGTATCGATGTTCAGGTACTTGGCAAATGCCCTGAAAGTCGCAGCGTATTCCTCGCCGTGGACAACGCCATCCTTTGGGATGGGAGGGAACTCTTGCCGGGCGTCGCGCGTGCGCTCGTCATCCATCGAGTCTCCCTGCCATTGTATGTGGGTTCCGGGGAACTCACGATGTGGTTGATTCACGTCCAAGCGGTAACAGTGATCGTTGCGGATCACTAGCACGAACGATGGCTGGTTCGGGCGGCCGAGGTTTAGATGCAGCATGACGCTGCCAGTCTCCATGTCGTTGGTGTTGACGATCACTTCGCCTCGCCATAGGCCGTTGACCAACCTCCATGCGACTTCTCCTCCGACCCAACACCCGGCTGAGCCGTCCAAGATCCGAGCGGTTTCGACTCGCGTGAAACTCACGACGACCGCGAATCCGATGCGCCGCTCACTAGCGAGGGACGTGCCTTCTCCCCAGTGCCGACCACGAGATGCCCCCCTTGAGTGATGCGTCGGTGAAGTTCTAGGGAGGCTATCGGGCAAACCGGCGAATCGGCCGCAGGCTGGATGCCCGAATTTGAGGTCAAGGCAAGTCATGGCAGCGCCGTGACTGCGCGTCGAACGGCCGCGTGTCGGCGTCTGCGTGCCTCGGAGGTCTCGCCTTGCGGCCCGCCGCCCCCCTCGAGACCCAACTTCCGTAGGGCGTGCCAATCTGTGTGACCCTGCTCGTTGGCGTAGCCATATGCCGCTGCCCACCTCCCGAGAACGCGATGGTGAAGCATCCCGGCGGCCTCAGGCGTGGAGCGCAGGTACTCGACCTCACGGAGCGGGATGAAGTCTGGAAACGTGCGGGCGATCCGATCGGGGTCGGACCATGCTCGATGAAAGCGCGACAGCAGTTCGGGAGGTAGGGCGCCACCGGTCATATCGGGCGAGATGCCCGCTCGAGCCTGTCTGCGGGCGCTCATTCGATGATCCGCCATCCGAGCTGGCCGAGAGCGCGGGGTGTCAGCCCCAGGGACTCAGCGGCGTAGCGAGCCTCCTGGGCCTGCCACGCCGATGCCGAGCCCGAGAAGATGCCCGACTCGAAGATGACCAGCGCGGCCACGGTCCCGCGTGCGGTCTCGTCCCACTGGGTCGCCTGCGGCGATTCCCACAGTTCGGCCCATCGGGCGCGCTCGGTGCTAGTCCACTCGCGAACCTCGGGGATGTCAGGCACCGGCAGGGTGCAGCCGGTCGCGGGCAGCTCGATCAGCGCTTGCCGGCTTCCGACACTGCCACGGTGGGCACGGCTGCGAGGCTTCGCGGCGTTGCGTGGAGTGGGCATCAGCGTCTCCTTTTAGGTCGGTTCCGGTATCTCACATGCGGTATGAGTGGTCTCGGCGTTGGGGTCGAGCGGGTAGCGCGGTGCCTAGACATCTCCCCAGCGGTCCGTGCCTCCGAGGCGCGTCGGGGTGACCCCCTGGGGGTGCGGCCAAATGCCTTTGCAGGCTCAGAACTGAGGTGACTCGCTGTCCAGAGACCTGAGCTTTCCTGGGGCAGCCCTCATCGTCGGCGCCCTTCGATCTCGCCCCAGATGTGCGTCTCCTCGGCGCGGATGATCCGGCAGCGGTGACACAGCGGAGAGGCGGTGTCGGTGGCCCGCTCGCACCACTGGCACGGCTGAGGCTCGGCTTCGGTCGTCGCGGTGCTCACTGTCCGAGCACCTTGGCGAATGCAGCCTCTCGGAGCGGGTCACGAGCTGCGGCAACTCGTGCCTGCTGCTGGGCCTTGAGGGCTGCTGCTGTGCCGTTGGCAGCGTTCTCAGCTACAGCCTGGGCTTCGGCGCGGGTGTTGAGCCGCAGGCGGTAGCCGGCGCGGGTGAGGTAGTGCGGGCCACGCTTCCACAGCGACCGCGCAGACATCAGCGCATCGATGTTGGGGACGCTCTCGACGTACCACGTGACGTCTGAGTCAGCGCTGCCAGCCATCTCAGTGATTCGGAGTCTGGCGCTGTTGATGGCGGCGAAGCGCTGCTGTGCGTCGTCGAGAGCCAAGTAGATACCCACGGCCTCGACACCATCGGAGGCGTTGACCTGACGCCCAGGCTCGAGCGTGGCGCCGGCAGTGTGGAAGATCTCGGCGCACTGGTCGAACAGGGGACGCATAGCAACGATCAGCTCATCGACGTTGCTGGCGATCGCGTCGCGGAACTGGTCGAGTACCGGGCGCTCGTAGGCGCGGGCTGCCTCGCTGGCACGCTCGCGAGCAGTGAGCGCGATGGCCAGTTCCTGAACCCGCGCGCTGGCGTTCTTGACCGTGAGCGGCGTCGCGGTCGCATTGGTGACGACCTCGGTGACGACATCACGGATAGCCTCGTCCTGCAGGACCTGCAGCACGTCGGCGGCCTCCTGGGCGGCCTTGGGCAGCGGAATCCCGACGTCGGCCAGGGAGCGGGTGACGAACTGGACGGACATAGCGGAGATAGGCATCAGTGGATCTCGTTTCCGGTGGTGGTGGGTTCGGGCTGGGTGATCCCCAGAGCGCTGCTGAGGTAGTCGGCGAAGGCTTGGCTTGGGTCGGCTTCGGGGTTGGACCTGGGTCCGGGGGCGTGTGGGTCGGTCACGGGCTGCGCGGGGGCGCGAGTGGCGCCCAAGGTGCTGGCGCTGGCCTTGCCGGTGAACCAGTCGGTGAAGTCCTGCTCGGGGGTGCGGTCAGTCATCGTCGAGTGCCTCTCGGATGGTTGGGGTCATGGATTTGGCGCACTGGCGGCAGCCCTTGCCGCGTGGAGTAACGGGCTCGTCGGTGTGCTCCCGGCAGCGCCAGCGGGAGACGATCCGCGGTGCTGCGAGCTGGGTTGCCGCCTCGCGGTTATGGGCATTGGGTCCGTTGATCACAAACGAATCGCAGGCAAGGCAGCGGACGATGGCATCTCCGATGGCCCCGGCGCTGCGTTGGTACCTGCGTCGCGATGGCACGCAGGCCTGCTTGTGTCGAATGGTGTGGATCGCGTCGTCCAGCTCGGTCATGCGATCGCCTCCGTCACGAGTGAGAGCACAGGCGTGGAGTCGCCGTTGGCGACCGGTTCACTGCTTGTAGATGAGAGAGAGGCCCCAGGCGTAGAACGTCGTGCGTGGTGCACGACGTTCGTGCGGGAAGGACCAGCATCGTTCACGACGTTCGAGGCGAAACGTCGTGAACGGCTACGGACGTTCGTCTGCCGCTTCGTGGTGTGATCGCGAGGGCAGGGAGTGTCTGGATTGCCCCGACCCCCCTGGATCTGATGGCTACTCACAACGAGGCAGAGCTGCCTGGACTCGGGCAGTAGGTAGCCGAGTTGGGCTGCCTTCTGGATGGCCTGCCAGATGGTGCGGCGGTCCGGGAGGGTGCCGTCCTTGCGGATCAGGTAGCGGGTCAGGTCGCCTCGGTCGAGGCGGGCGTGACCGTTGGCCGCATGCCGCCCGTATGCCACGAACGTGATGCGCAGGTAGTCCGGGAAGTTGGCGTTGCCCGCGAACTCGAGCCAGTGATCCTGGGCGTGGGCAGACCACTCGCGGCCCTCGAAGTCGATCTTCCTTGTCACCACACCTCACCCCCGAGCAGAGCCACTCGAGCCCGATTGCGGCAAGCCTCGGCCTCGTCGCGCAGACGCTCGTCACGCTCTCGGAGCTGCTGGGGTGTGGCCTGTCCGTGGTGCTCTCCCGGCTTGGGGCGTGCCCATTCGAACTGAGCTGCACGGCGGCGCCAGTAGACAGCCGTCGCCTCGGACAACGCGTCCTGCATAAACCGCACGCGGCAGTGCTCGACGTGCTCGGAGAGGTTCACCACAGCCCACCGACCTCAACCGGGGGGACGTCCGTGGAGAGCGCGGCGCTGACAGACGTGACAGGCATCCCTGTGACCTCTGTCGCGATGTTCCTCGTGTCGCAGTAGGCCAGGATGTCCGGCAGCCGGGTCGCGTCAAGGGCCCAGCCGCCAAGCGTTCCGAGATAGGTCGGTTTGCAGCCGGCGCCTCGCGCGAGGCCGAACACCTGCCATCCGCGCAGGATGATGATCCGGCCCTTGATCTCGATAGTGACGCGTCGCCGTGTCATGCGGCACCGCCGTAGAGGACGACGCGAGCGCAGTGATCCTCACCGCAGGTGATGCCGAACCGGGCGCACGTCGCCAGCTCGGAGAGATCCAGCGATTGGCAACACGAACCACGGCTCTCAGCAGGTAGAATCGCTGTGTCAGGGAGAGACGGATTCGAGGGCACCTTTTCGCCGGGGTGCCCTTCGTCGTTGTTACACATGCCGACCACGACCAGCGGTCGGGATTGGGCGCAGCATTGCGTCAAGTTCGCTCTGGTCGAGCCTGACGAGGCGGCCAGCGAGTCGGTACGCACGCAACTCGCCGCGAGAGATGTAGTTGCGGATCGTCCGGTCGGTGACGCCTAGGTATGCGGCGGCCTCGTGCTGGGAGACCAGTCGTCGGGGTGCCGTTGTGAGTGTCGCGGGCATGAGGAACCTTTCGGCTCCTGAGAGACCCAACTAAGACTCAGGTTCGCGATATCCATCGCGGGCAACTACCTAACAACCCCGACGATACAGGAACCCTCTGCTAACTGCCGGAAACAACGCGCCGAAGCGGGCGCCCGGGCGTATCGGAAATGAGCCCGAGCAGCTCTGCCCCTGTGAATACCTGCGGATCCAGGTGGTCGCACTGGATGTCCATGCCAACCGTTGCTCCGAACTCCTCGAGGGCGACGAGTTCGCCAGCACGCGGCTTCCAGATCCGGTCTCCGTCCAGCGTGTTCTTGGCTCGAGCCGATGGCACGGATCTTTCGGTGTTGCGCTCTCGGGACTGCTTGTATCGGGGGAGGTAGAACAAGGGCCCCTGGGGGGACTGCCATACGTGGATCAGCAGGCACCCGCGCGCACACCTCCATTCGGCCAGTAGCAATCGCCGAAGTTGTTTCTTGTCGTAGGCCTCGTATGCCGACAACACAAGGTCCCCGTTCATAGGTCCTCGACAAGGGCCGAGAGCTTGCGCGCGATCTCCATGTCGCGCCCCTCAGCGGCGTGTTGGTAGCGGAGAGCAGCGCCGGGGGTTGAGTGCCCGAGTCTGCCCATCAGCTCGGCCAGCGTGGCGCCCGTGGAGGCAGCCAGGACGGCACCAGTGTGTCGGAGGTCGTGCCATCGGAGATCCTTGCGGCCTGCGGATTCTCGGGCCTTGTAGAACACGCGATAGAGGCTGGACGGCGCAAGATGACCGCCGCTGCGGGCTGGGAACAACAGCCCGTCCTTGCCCGGTTCCGCGTGCTTGAGTAGGTGCTCGCGAATGAGCGGGAGCAGATGTGGCGGGATAGCCACGTCGCGGATTCCGGCATCACTCTTGGGCTTCTTCACGATCGTGTCTCCGCCTGCGCGCACGACACCGCGCTGAACGTGGATCACGCCTGTCTTGGTGTTGACGTCGCCGCGTCGGAGTTCAGCCAGTTCTCCGAAGCGCAGACCGCACCATGAGGCCAGCAGGGCCATCACGCGGTAGCGCTCGGGCATCGCGCTCACGATGGCCTCGAGTTCGGCAAGGCTGGCGGGCTTGATCTTCTTAACCCGCTTGGCGTTACCGGCGCCGCGAATGTGGCAAGGATTGACGTCGATCATTCGGTCCTGAACCGCCTGCCCCAGGACGGTGCGGAGGAGTCCGTATGCGTGGCTTCTCAGGGTCGGTGTGTCGATCGCGGTTGTGGCGTACCACTCGCGCACGAGATCCGGGGTGATGTGTCGAAGCGGGACGCTTTCGAGCTGGGGGAGTAGCTGCCGGTCGAGGAGACTGCGGTAGTGCGAGCGTGTCCGGGCCTCAAGAGTGCGGGCGGTCAGCCAGCGGTTCGCGTACTCCCCGAAGGTGATGGCCTTGCGTGTGCCGCCGCTGGGGCTCCAACTGTCACGAACGATGTCGGTGCGCACGGTGGAGAGCCAGGTCTCGGCGTCGCCCTTGGTGTCGAACGTCTGGGGTGCAGTGTGGCTCAGGGTGTCAGGGCCGACGTAGCGCGCCTGAAAGCGCCCAGACGGCAGTTTGCGGACGTTGCCGAACCCTGCCCGCTTGCCCTTGCTGTTGGCCACCGGATCCCCTTTCGTGCCATCCACGTGCCAGATCAGGGTAACACTCGGTTCCGTTGCCTTCCGGTTGATGCCGCGCTACTGTTTCGTGTTGTCGCAGGTCACCAGCCTGAATCCGCAGGTCAGGACCAGTGACGCCACAAGTTCTGGAAACTGGTTCGAACCCAGTATCGCCCACCAGCAGCAGCCAGAACCGCCCACAGTCATCACGACAATGGGCGGTTCTTCTGTGTTCGGGATGGCGCCTGGCCAACACTCAGCCGGCGACAGGTTGTCGGAGGCTGATCGACTCAGTCGGAGCACCAGGGGACTGACTGAGAACGAAGTGGATCTCCAGACCCAGCGCCGAGGTGAGCTTGAGCAGAGTCTGGGTGGTCGGCGCCACCTGGCCCCGTTCGATCCGACTGATGTCAGCCTGCGTCACACCGGAGAGATCAGCCAGATCTGCCTGACGCAGGTTGCGTGCCTTGCGCGCGCCGTAGATGACCTGACCGAACGCGGCCGCCTGGTCGAAGGCGTGCACGATCTCCGACTCGACATCGGTCATCACCGACTCGCGCTCCCGCGCATATTCGCCGAAGGACTTGCCCATCACCCCTCCTAACGTCAACTGCCGACTACAAGACTGTATGTCGAAGACCACATATCCTGCAACCTAGCTAGGTGTTCCTGCGCTGCGGCTTGGCACGCTTGGCTTCTGCTGCCCTCCAGCGGGTCAAACGCCTGCGAGCTTCCCTGATCTCCTTGTTCTGCTGGCGAGGGCTGTCATTGCCGCCCTTGTCGTAGCCGTGGAGCATCAGGATCACCCGCTTGCCGTGGAAGTGGACGAACAACCGGAGGAGGATCTTGCGCTGACGGTGCGACGGATTCGAGTGCTCGGCTTGCGTGGTCTTGCCGTACAGTGCCTCGATCGTCGGCGCATCGTGCCGGACCCGGAACTCGAAGAGGCCGTCACCCAGGGCTTTCAGCCAAGGGGTCGACCCAAGCTCGATCCCACGGACCTCAAGCACGCGGAGGATCGCGGCCCGAAGTGCGGCGTACTCGGGCAGCGTGAGTGAGTCCATCCACAGCTCAACCGGACGTCGACCAGCGTCGTCCTCGTAGAACTCCGCCGTCCACGCCTCCTGCTCGTTCACGAGCCCACAGTCCCATTGGCCTCCGACATTCCGACGACGGCCGAAGGCAAGGCAGGCCGTACGCACGAGTCGGCCGGGCGAGGAGTCGAACGATCGCCCAGCCGACTCTCAGCATCTCGTCCGGCACATCGGTTCCGACCCCCGGCGAGGACTGTGCGCTAGCAGTACCCACGCAGCGACGAGCTCCCACGCTGAGTCCAAGATCGATGAGGACGCACTGACCACCTGGATGCACGAGCACCTCAGAGTGATCGCCGTGCCGTTCGAGGATGCAGACACGCTTGGTCGGCTGGAAGAAGACGTCTTGCTTCGGCTCCACCCGCCGCTCAATCTGAAGGGGATGGGAAGACCCCACTTCGGAGAAGAGTCACAGAGCTGCGAAAGCCTCACGCGCGAAAGCGGTGAGGGTTCACCAGCCATGATCGGGACGCCGAGAAGCAGCATTGGCAAACCCTGAGTCACTCGCGCCATTCGGCCTCCTGGGCCACTGGATCTCCCTAGACTCCGCAGCAGAAAAGGGAGTGGTGAGCGCGATGGTCGCAATGAAGCCCGGACGGGCGTGACGTTCATGTCGGACACGTGGTGACCGCCGGCGGCGACCATCGGAATCGGCCTCCTGAAGGTGACGCGCGACCGTGAGGTGGCGACAGCGCCCCCTCGGTACGTCCGAGGGGATGTCACTGGAGTCCACATCTGCGCGCACCATGCGCTGGCGCGCTGCGCGTGTCATAGCCAAGCACCAGAGCGAGGGCTGGGCTCTCATAGCGGAGAGCCAAGGCCCGTTACGAACGACGATCATCTTCGAACGTCCGACGGTGGCGAAGCGTCGCGGGCTCCGGGTAGTGACGGCCGGCATCATTGCAGTGGTCCTCGTTCTCGGCGGCTTCACGGCCTTCAAGCTGGCGCCTTCGAAGTTTGCCTCGGCCACGGACCGAATTCCAGGAGTTGCCCTCGACGGCGACCGCGACGGGATTCCGGATGCGGATGAGATCGCTGGCTGGCGAACACAAGCCGGGGCCGACGTCCGCACCGACCCGAGCGACCCGGACAGCGACGGTGATGGTCTCAGTGACGGTGACGAGGCCGGACCTGCATCAGGAGACGTGGACGGCGAAACCACCTATGCCGGGAGGTCGGATCCTAACCGCGTCGATACCGACAGCGACGGGCTGACTGATGCTGTCGAGACCGGGGACGTCGGCGACCCAGCCTCCGCTCGATCGGCCACCTACATCGTCTCCAATCCACTCGAAGTGGATTCGGACCATGACGGAATCGTCGACGGCGATGAGTTCTTCCTCGACATGGATCCATTAGCGCCGGATTCCGACGACGACGGTTTGCTCGACCAGGACGAATTGGACTTCGGTTCCGACCCCACCAATGCCAATCCAGACGACGACAGCTACTCGGATAGTCAGGAGTTTGAACGAGGCTCGAATCCTCTGTCGTACGACCTGACGGGCGACGAGAGAGTCGCAGCCGGCAAAGCCGGGTTGAAATACGGTGACTGCGATGAGTGTGCCCTTGACGCCGGGCTAAGGGCGGAGCAGATCGAGTCCGCCGAATACCTCGCTGGACACTTGGCCAGCGGAGTCGCTGGCTACGGCGACGTGCGAGACCTCGCCCTCAACCTGTGGAAGCGGGAGTTTCTCGACGCTGGCCTTTCTGGCCTGGGACTGCTCCCAGCGATCGGCGACAGCAGCAAGGCGGTCGCGCTCCTCAGCAAGTTCGCTAGGCGCGGGGATCGCGCGGAACAGGCAGTGAGAGATGTGACCGACAGGTTGCCGCTTTCTGCCTCAGTGAAGAACAGGATCCTGGCTAGCCTCTCCAGTCGAGTCGGCAAACTCCCCTTCGAACTCGCTGGCGGGCCGACGACGTACGTCGTCTACAAGGGTGAGAACTACATCGGCATCACCACTGACTTCGAACGAAGGTTGGCGCAGCACGCCAGAGCAGGACGGTCATTCATTCCAGTGCCCATTCCAGGGGCAAGCGGCTTGTCACGCGGGGAGGCCCGGGCGATCGAGCAGGCTTGCATCGATCAGGGGGGACTGATGTCAAGCAATGGCTCGCTCGAGAACAGGATCAATAGCATCGATCCGAACCACGACTACTTCACTGCTGCGGTGGATTTCGGTCTAGCCCGCCTCAAGGAGGTCGGCGGCACCTGTCCGGTGACCACGCAGCGCTGATCCTCGATGGGCGTCGACTAGTCAGATCGCCTCATCACATCGCGAGGCCGCGACAGCGCGCCCCGGTCTTGTTAGTCTCGTAAAGTCCCTCCGGCTCCATGGACCTACGAATGCGGGTGAGCCGGGCGCATCAGCGCAGACCGCCACCGTGTCGTTCGTCGTTAGAGGCGAGGCGCCACTCCATTCAGGTACTTCTGTTGGAGGGCGCCATGTGCACCAAGATCCCGTATGCCAGCCGTGAGTTCGCGCGTCGAGTGCTGATCAAGCTGCAAGAGCAGGGACGACCAGTGCGATCGATCCATCCTTGCTACTTCGGCCACCGAGGGGCTTGGCATGTGACACGTCAGAAGCAGCGCGGCTGGTGAGTGTTGGAGCAGGTCGGAGGAGTGAACTCTCCGCCGAACCGAGGGTTCTGCCTGACAAGCACCCGCCGACCCGGAGCCCGCTCAGTGCTGGCGGGGGAGACGACGAGTCGGCCGGGCGAGGAGTCGAACGATCGCCCAGCCGACTCTCAGCATCTCGTCCGGCATATCGGTTCCGACCCCCGACGAGGACTGTGCGCTAGCAGTACCCACGCAGCGATGATGCCTAACGGCTCGCGGCTAGCGATCGCGTCGCGTGGAAGGCGAACCCGTTCTGCAGCGCCCAGATGACCGCCTCGGCACGCCGCTGCGCGCCGATCTTGCGGTAGGCCGAGCGGATGTAGGACTTGACCGAGTTGATGCTCAGGAAGAGCTCTTCGGCCACCGCCTGGTTGGTCATGCCGCGGGCGATCAGGGCGAGCACCTCAGCCTCACGCGGGGTCAGCCCGGCCTCACGCCCGGGCCAGTCGCCGAGACCGTCTTCGCCCGCGGGTTCCTCGCAAGCGTCGGCGACAGGGAGGCCGGCGTGGATGTCCTCCAGCGCCGACACCAGGTCCAGGGCCGACAGGGTCTTCGACAGGTAGCCCGCCACGCCCTTGAGTGAGGCGCTGATCGCCGAGCGGGGGTCGGTGGTCCAGGTGAACACGACGACCTTCGAGTCGCCCGTCCGCACGAGGTCCACGAGAGCCACGCCCTGGCTCTCGACGAACGCGAACGTGTCGAGCAGCACGATGTCGACGTCGCTGACCACCGGCAGCCTGGTGTCGAGCTCAACGATCTCGATCCGGTCCTGGTAGTCGGCCAGCATCGTGACGATCCCGGCGACGACGACCTGGTAGTCGTTGACGATCGCAACACGGATGGGCCTCGAGGGGAGGGCCATGAACCGGACCTGGTCTCAAAATGGCCTCGCGGCAGGCGGTCGCCTGGAAAGTCGAGGGCTGTGCGGCTGCCTGGTGGGGCGCCTTCTTCGATCGTACGCCCCCTGTGCGCCGGCCCGACGGCGCTCGTCAGCCCTGCGGGTAGACGACGCGCTGCCGGGTCACGGAGTCCGTCGCGCGCCGCCTACCAACGGCCTCCCGCAGGGGGGATCGCGGGAGCGTCGTCGCTTCCATTGTGCTGCGTTCCGGGCGGCAAGAGCACCCTCATTGTGGGTCAGCGCAGCCCCAGTGTCCTGACGGTCACGGGCGGTCGGCGTACTGCTCTGGCGGGTGTCGCCCGAGCAGGAGTGCGGTTGATCGGTTCAGACAGGTGAGACCGATCCACCGCACTATTCGGCGGGACTGAGCTGACACCAATCCCGTCGGCGTCGCCGCCCCCGTGACCAGTTGTGCGGGTGGCGCTCAGAGACCATCGGACGCCTCACGACGGATCACCCCCGCGACGTCCGGAGGCTAGCTGCGGTCGCCGATCCGGAGCTGGGGCGAGTCCCAGCAACCGCGCAAGCGGTCATCGGCGAACCGGGCGCTGATCACGCTGCGCTCGTACTTCAGGGTGTCGACGAGCTGGCTGCGCTCGTAGTGGGCGATGCGCCAGCGGTGGACGAGGACGGCGACGCGGTCCGAGAGCGACATGGCGGGCTCACATCCAGCGGCCGGGGTGACCTCCGGCGGCGGCGATCCGCACAGCCTGGGCCCGGTCGACGGACGGGATGATCTGTCCGGTGGGGGAGACCCCGTCGGCGGGATCGAAGAAGCGCGCGACGAAGGCGCGGAGACGATCGGTGAACTGGTGGGTGCGAGTGGGGGTCATAGCGACTCCTTCCAGTGCCTGAGGCAAGTGTGCCTCGCCGCGAAGCAGGACAACAGAGGCGCGCGCGGAAAATCGCTTGACAGCAGGCGAACACCCCCGGCGCATGAGCCGTCGGGGGTGTTCTGCGCTGCGCCTGCGGGAGTTGGCACAGCGTGAGCCCAACCTTAGGGAGAAGCACTCTCCGACGACAAGGACCTCCGGCCGAGCTCGACCGCCAGGAGCGGCAGCACCAGCACGGTGAGCATGCCGGCGGCCACCACCAGCGACTGACCCTCGACCTTCAGGGAGCCGGCCTCCACGGCGACCGTCGTCACGGCCACGATGATGGGCAGACCCGTCGCGCTGAACAGCGCCAGCCGCAGCGGCTCGCCCCGCGGGAGGTCGCGGAACAGCAGCAGGACCGGGAGGCCGCGCACCACCACGATCAGCAGGAACAGCACCAGCACCGTGCCCCAACGGTCCAGCACCACCCGGAAGTCGATGCCCATCCCCGAGGTCACGAAGAACACCGGCACCAGCAGCCCGAAGGCGATCCCGTCGAGCCGGGCCAGGAAGCCCTCGTGCTCCGGCGGCAGCAGCACCCGCACCGTCGCTCCGGCGATGAACGCCCCCAGGATGATGTCGAGGCCGAACGCCTCGCTCAGCGCCAGCATCGCCACCAGCAGCACCATCACCAGCCGCAGCGGCGCCTGCGCCGTGGTCTCCGCGCCGTGCCGCACGATCTCGACGACCCGCTCGGCCCGGGTGCCGTGGCGGATGATCGCCCCGTTGACCAGCAGCGCCACCAGCGCGAACAGCAGCAGGGACAGCAAGGCGCCCCAGGCGTTCCCACCCGTCAGGAACACGCTCATCGCCACGATCGGCCCCAGCTCGCCGGCCGCGCCGTTGACCATCACCAGCCGTCCGATCGGCTGGTCCTTGAGGCCGGTGTCACGCAGGATCGGCAGCAGCGTGCCGAGCGCCGTCGAGGTCAGCGCGATCGCGATCGCCGCCCACGCCGGCAGGTCGGTGACCAGCGAGAGCAGCAGCATCAGCCCCAGCGCCACCACCAGCGAGATCGCCCAGGCCGTGAACGCCTTGGCGCCGGTGCGCGACGCGATGCTCGCCGGGTCGATCTCGAGCCCGGCGATCAGGAACAGCAGCCCCAGTCCCAGCTCGGACAACAGCTCGATGGGCTCGCTCTTGGCGGCCAGCTCCAGGCCGTAGGGGCCGATCACGATGCCCAGGGTCAACAGGAGCACGACCTCCGGGATCCGGGGCCCTCTCAGCAGCCCGACCACGATCGGGGCGAGGGCGGCGGCGCCGGTGATCCAGAGGAGCGAGACGAAGACGGGTTCGTGCACGCTGTCCCCTTTGTCTGGAGCTGGTTCGCAGCACCCTAGCGTCCGGAAATAGCAGAACCGCCCACGGTCTCGGGTCCGCGGGCGGTTCTGAGAACAATCTTGGCATCAAGGTCCAAACCGCCCCATAGTCACCCTGCGTCATGTTGGAGGCTGGGGTTCCCCGAGGGTGCTCGCCGACGGTGACGGAATGATTCGGCGTACGCCGCCGTTCGGCCAAGCATGACAACCATCGGACTCATCGGAGCAGGACACATCGGCAGCACCGTCGCAAAGCTCGCCGTCGACGCGGGACACCAGGTGGTGCTCAGCAACAGCCGCGGACCGGAGACGCTCGCCGACCTGGTCGCCGAGCTCGGACCCAACGCCCGCGCGGCCACCGCCGCCGAGGCGGCCGAGGCCGGCGACCTCGTCGTCGTGACCGTGCCCCTCAAGGCCTATGAGCAGGTGCCGGTCGAGCCGCTGCGCGGCAAGGTCGTCATCGACACCAACAACTACTACCCCCAGCGCGACGGCCACATCGCCGTCCTCGACGACGAGTCCACGACCGTCAGCGAGCTGCTCCAGGCCCACCTGCCGGAGTCCCACGTCGTGAAGGCGTTCAACAACATCTACTTCGACCACCTGCGCAGCCTCGCGCGCCCGTCCGGGAGCGCCGAACGCAGCGTGCTGGCGATCGCCGGCGACGACGCCGACGCCAAGAAGCAGGTCGGCGCACTCCTCGACGACCTCGGCTACGACGCCTACGACGTCGGCCCGCTGGCGGAGGGCTGGCGCTACCAGCGCGACACCGCGGCGTACGCCGCCCTCTACAACTCAGGTCCCGAAGGGGTCTGGCCGCCCACGGGGGCGCGCCAGGTCGACGCCGACCTGCTCCGGGAACAGCTCAGCCGCGCCCAGCGCTACCGGGACATGTAGTCCGGGCGCGGGACGCGGCCGAGGGGTGAGTGGCTACTTGGCGCAGACCACGTAGACCGTGTTCTCCTTGGCGCCCTTGCTGAACACGGCGGTCCAGCCGACAGGCGTCGAGTCCTTGACCGTCGGGAAGCTGGCGATCATCCAGCCGTTCTTGGAGGTCTCGCCGCCACCGCTGACGGTGGAGCTCCCCTCCGGGCACTGCACGGTGACGGTGTCGGCGGACGAGGTGTTGGTCACCACGAAGGTGCTCGCCAGGCCCGACGGTCCCGCCGGTCCCTGAGGTCCTTCGGGACCCTGGGGGCCTTCGGGGCCGGTCTCGCCCTGGGCGCCGTCCTTGCCGTCCTTGCCATCCTTGCCGTCGGCTCCGTTGAGGCCGTCAGCGCCGGTGGCGCCGTCCTTGCCGTCGGCGCCGTTGAGGCCATCCGCTCCGGCTGCACCGTCGAGGCCGTTGAGGCCGTCGGCACCCGCGGCACCGTCGAGGCCGTTCAGGCCGTCGGCACCCGCAGCGCCGTCGAGGCCGTCGGCCCCGTTGAGACCGTCAGCGCCGGCTGCACCGTCGAGGCCGTTCAGGCCGTCCTCGCCGTCGGCTCCGTTCAGGCCGTCGACACCGTCAGCGCCGTTCAGACCGTCGATGCCGTTGAGGCCGTTGGCACCGGGCGTGCCCTTGACGCGCCACTTGAGCGGCGTCGCGAGGCGTCCACAGTGCTGACCCGGCTGGAGCACTCGCACGTGACCGTTCACCTTCACGCAGACCTTGATCGTCGTACGCGGCGCGGCGGATGCCTGTGCGGCGGTCACGCCGGCCAGCAGGGTCAAGGCAGCGACGCTGCCGACCACGAGCTTGGTGCGCTTGGCGTTCCGCAGTGCATCGGGCATGGCGATCTTCATGATTTTCGGTTCCCTCCCCTGGGGATGCCCCACGCATCCCGCGAATGGATGCCCCACGCATCCACTTCGGAGATTAGGAGGCTCAGGACCGTCGCGGTCGGCGTTCACCGATCGGATGGCCCGTTCGGACTATGAGGTGTGTCCTTTTAGTCCGCATAACTACGCCACCACGGGGGAAAACGGCAGAGCAACGCAGACGGGCAACGGAAACCGGGGCGCGGCGGCCCGGACCCGGCCGATACGATCGACGGGTCCACCAGCACATCCACGCAAGGAGCTCCACGTGTCCGACATCAAGGTCGCCCTCATCCACGCCGGTGCGCGTGAGGAGCGGACCGTGACGACGGGCGTGAAGGCCTGGGAGCTGTACGCCGACGACGCCTCCGTCATCGCCGCGCGAGTGGGTGGTGACCTGAAGGATCTCGCCTACGAGCTGGCCGACGGCGACGAGGTGGAGGCGGTGGCGATCGACAGCAAGGACGGTCGCGACATCCTGCGACACTCCACCGCCCACGTGATGGCGCAGGCCGTGCAACAGCTCTTCCCCGACGCCAAGCTCGGCATCGGCCCGCCGATCGACAACGGGTTCTACTACGACTTCGACGTCGAGACCCCGTTCGTGCCCGACGACCTGGTCAAGCTCGAGACCGCGATGCGCAAGATCATCAAGGAGGGCCAGCGGTTCTCGCGCCGCGCCACCACCGACGACGACGCCCGCGCCGAGCTGGCCGACGAGCCCTACAAGCTCGAGCTGATCGGGCTGAAGGGCTCGGCCGGCGAGGCCGCCGAAGGGGCAGACGCCGAGGTCGGGGCCGGCGAGCTCACCATCTACGACAACGTCAACCGCAAGGGGGAGGTGGCCTGGAAGGACCTCTGCCGAGGCCCCCACCTGCCCACCACCAAGCGGATCCCCGCCTTCAAGCTGATGCGCAGCGCGGCGGCGTACTGGCGCGGAGACGAGAAGAACAAGCAGCTCCAGCGCATCTACGGCACCGCCTGGGAGTCGAAGGAGGCCCTCGAGGAGCACCTGCACCGCCTCGAGGAGGCCGAGCGCCGTGACCACCGCAAGCTCGGCCGCGACCTCGACCTCTACAGCTTCCCCGACGAGATCGGCTCCGGCCTGCCCGTCTTCCACCCCAAGGGCGGGGTGATCAAGCGGGAGATGGAGGACTACGTCCGCCGCCGGCACATCGAGGAGGGCTTCCAGTACGTCGGCACCCCCCACATCGCCAAGGAGGGGCTCTACTACACCTCGGGCCACCTTCCCTACTACGGCGAAGCGATGTTCCCGGCCCTCGACGTCGACGGGATGGACTATCGCCTCAAGGCGATGAACTGCCCGATGCACAACCTGATCTACCGCTCGCGGCAGCGCTCCTACCGCGAGCTGCCGCTGCGGCTCTTCGAGTTCGGGTCGGTCTACCGCCACGAGAAGTCCGGCGTGATCCACGGGCTGACCCGCGTGCGCGGCTTCGCCCAGGACGACTCGCACTCCTATGTCACCAAGGAGCAGGCACCCGCAGAGATCCAGCACCTCCTCGACTTCTGCCTCGGCCTGTTCCGCGACTTCGGTCTCGACGACTTCTACCTCGAGCTGTCGACCCGCGACGACTCCAAGCCCGACAAGTTCATCGGCTCCGACGACGACTGGGCGATCGCGACCAAGGTGCTGGAGGACGTCTGCCTCGCCTCGGGTCTCGAGCTGGTGCCCGACCCGGGCGGCGCGGCCTACTACGGGCCCAAGGTCTCGGTGCAGGCGCGCGACGCCATCGGCCGCACCTGGCAGATGTCGACCATCCAGTACGACTTCAACCAGCCCTCGGCCGACCGCTTCGACCTCGAGTACGTCGCCTCCGACGGCTCGCGCCAGCAGCCGGTGATGATCCACTCGGCGAAGTTCGGCTCGATCGAGCGGTTCATCGGCGTCCTGGTCGAGCACTACGCCGGGGCGTTCCCGCCCTGGCTGGCGCCTGTCCAGGTGGTCGGCATCCCGGTGGCGGACGCGTTCTCCGACTACCTGGACGACGTGGCCCGCACCATGAGCGCCCAGGGGCTGCGGGTCGAGGTCGACGACTCCGACGACCGGATGCAGAAGAAGATCCGCAACGCCCAGCTGCAGAAGGTGCCGTTCATGATGATCGCCGGGGCCGACGACGTCGCTGCGGGCGCGGTGTCGTTCCGCTACCGCGACGGCCGCCAGGACAACGGCGTCCCCATCGACGAGGCGATCGCCCGCGTCGCCGACGCCGTCCGCGACCGCGTGCAGGTCTGATGGCCGAGGAGCACAGGCAGGACGGGGTGGGGGAGCCCGACGGTCTTGACCGACTGTGGACCCCCCACCGGCTCGCGTACATCCGGGGCGAGAACAAGCCGGCCGACTCCTCCTCGGAGGAGTGCCCCTTCTGCCGCATCCCCTCGCAGCCGGAGGCCGAGTCCCTGGTCGTCCACCGGGGCGAGCTGGCGTACGCCGTCCTCAACCTCTATCCCTATGCGCCCGGGCACCTCATGCTCTGCCCCTACCGCCACATCGCCGACTACACAGAGACGACCGTGTCGGAGGCCGCTGAGCTGGCGGCGCTCACCAAGCAGGCGATGACGGTGATCCGTTCGGTGTCCGGCGCGCAGGGCTTCAACCTGGGCATGAACCAGGGGGCCATTGCCGGCGCCGGGATCTCCGCCCACCTGCACCAGCACGTCGTACCCCGCTGGTCCGGCGACCAGAACTTCATGCCCGTGATCGGCCGCACCAAGACGCTGCCCGAGCTGCTCCAGGACACCCGCGACCTGTTCAGCTCGGCCTGGCCGTCGGCCTGATCTGAGTCCCAGGGTGGATCAGCGCAGGACGTGCGGGAACTCCTCCGAGCGACCCTGGAACGCGAGGATCGCCGGGTTGACGATGTGCCCGGCCCGGATCTCGATGGCACGGCTGATCGTCTCGTTGGCGTCCCACGCCTCGCCGCCCGACAGCACGACGTCGAGGAACGGGAGGGTCGCCTCGCTGTTCTCCCAGGTGGCTGAGTTCCACAGGTACGACGGGCTGTGGTCGACGCCGTAGTAGTGGACGTGCCCGCCGACGGTGAACATCGGGTCGTCGAACGTGGTCGGCACGGCCCAGCTGAAGCCCATGCCCTCGTCGCACGAGACGTCGACGATCAGGCTGCCGTGCCGGAACAGCGGGAGATCCTCGGTCGTGAGGTAGGTCAACGGGCGGGCGGTGTCCTGCAGCGTGCAGTTGACGACGATGTCGTTCTCGGCGAGGTAGGGCGCCAGCGGCACCCGGCCCCGGTCGGTGATCACGTGGCTGCGGTGCGGCGCCTCGGGGTCGTGGTCGAACTGGCGGATCAGCACCGCGTGGATCGGCGAGCCCACCGCGGCGACGCCCCGGTTGGTCAGCACGGCGATGTCGTGGACGCCGAGCGCGGAGAGCGCGGTCACGGCGCCACGAGCGGTCGCGCCGAACCCGATCACCACGGCGCTCAACCGGCGACCGTAGTTGCCCGTCATCCCGATGAGCTGGAGGGAGTGCATGACCGAGCAGTAGCCGGCGAGCTCGTTGTTCTTGTGGAACACGTGCAGCCCCACCGAGCCGTCGACGGTCCAGTGGTTCATCACCTCGAACGCGATCAGGGTCAGCTCACGGTCGATCGCGAGCTGGGTGAGCTCAGGGTCCTGCACGCAGTGCGGCCACCCCCAGAGCACCTGACCCGCGTGCATCGCTGCGACGTCCTCGTGCTGCGGCTTCGGGAGGAGTACGACGTCCGCGGTGGCCAGGATCTCCGCACGGGACCCGAAGCCGGCCACCAGGTCGGCGAGGTCGGCATCGGAGCGGCCGAAGCGCTCGGCGTACCCGTGCTCGAGCGTGATCCGGCGCCGGATGCTCTCGTCGATCCGGTCGAAGTGGTCGGGATGGAGCGGCAGCCTGTGCTCGTTCTCCTTGGCGGAGGTGCCGATGACTCCCAGACTGAGCGCTGTCACTTCTTGCGCTTGGCGGCCACGGTGTCGGCGAGCGTGTTGGTCTGCTCCGACTTGCCGCGCTTGTCGGCCCGCTTCTCCTTGAGAGACTTGCCGGACTTCTTGGTCATGCCCTGCCGTGGCGACTTGTCGGCCATCGTGGCTCCCTGGTTGGAAGCCTGACTGGCTCCGTGTGCCCACCGTACGCGCATCTGATCGACCCAGGCTGTCAGGCCCTGTCCACGGTTGTCAGGGGTTGCAACGGCTGACAACCGAGAGTTTCCCCGGATATCCGGGGATCCCGACAGACCCGGTAGCCTCATCCCCGCGATGTTGGATCACTTCAGAGCCTTCTGGACGAAGGTCATCTCCCCGGTTGCCCACCTGCTCATTCGTCTCGGCGTGAGCGCCGACGCCGTGACCCTCGTCGGCACGCTGGGGGTGAGTGCGGGCGCGCTGGTGTTCTTCCCGCAGGGCGAGCTGCTCATCGGCGTCCTGGTGATCACCGCGTTCGTCTTCAGCGACCTCATCGACGGCTACATGGCCCGCACCACGGGGACCTCGAGCAAGTTCGGTGCCTTCTTCGACTCCACCCTCGACCGGGTGGCCGACGGGGCGATCTTCGCGGGGCTGGTCCTCTACTTCGCCGGCCCCGGCGACTCCCAGCTCTATCTCGTGCTGAGCCTGGTGTGCCTGATCATGGGCAGCGTCACGTCGTATGCCCGGGCTCGCGCGGAGAGCCTCGGCATGACCGCCAAGGTCGGCATCGCCGAGCGCGCGGACCGGCTGGTGGCCGTCTTGGTGATGACCGGCCTGAGCGGTCTGCTCGACCTGCCGATCCTGCTCGAGATCGTGCTCTGGGCGCTCGCCGTCGCCTCGACGATCACCGTCGTCCAGCGCATCTGGGCGGTGCGCCAGCAGGCGTACGCCGCAGTCGCCGAGCAGCCCCAACCCGACGCCGACGCCTGACCCTCAGCGTCGTAGGCTGACGCCATGGCTGAATCGACCCACGAGACCACCGGCACCTCGCGCGTGAAGCGCGGCATGGCCGAGATGCTGAAGGGCGGCGTCATCATGGACGTCGTCACCGCCGAGCAGGCGAAGATCGCTGAGGACGCCGGCGCCGTCGCCGTGATGGCCCTCGAGCGGGTGCCCGCCGACATCCGCGCCCAGGGCGGGGTGAGCAGGATGAGCGACCCCGACATGATCGACTCGATCATCGCGAGTGTGAGCATCCCGGTGATGGCCAAGGCGCGCATCGGTCACTTCGCCGAGGCCCAGGTCCTGCAGAGCCTGGGTGTGGACTACATCGACGAGTCCGAGGTGCTGACCCCGGCCGACTACGCCAACCACATCGACAAGTGGAAGTTCACCGCGCCCTTCGTGTGCGGCGCCACCAACCTGGGCGAGGCGCTGCGTCGCATCACCGAGGGCGCGGCGATGATCCGTTCCAAGGGCGAGGCCGGCACCGGTGACGTGTCCAATGCCGTCACCCACATGCGCACGATCCGCCGCGAGCTGCAGCGCCTGCACGGCATGGAGCCCGACGAGCTCTACGTCGCCGCCAAGGAGCTGCAGGCGCCCTACGACCTGGTCAAGGAGGTCGCGGAGGCCGGCAAGCTGCCCGTCGTCCTCTTCACCGCCGGCGGCATCGCCACCCCCGCCGACGCGGCGATGATGATGCAGCTCGGTGCCGAGGGCGTCTTCGTCGGGTCGGGCATCTTCAAGTCCGGCAACCCCGCCCAGCGGGCGGAGGCGATCGTGAAGGCCACCACGTTCTACGACGACCCTGACGTTGTCGCGAAGGTGAGCAGGGGTCTGGGCGAGGCGATGGTCGGCATCAACGTCGAGGACATCCCGCAGCCGCACCGGCTGGCCGAGCGCGGCTGGTGACTACGGGCGGGATGGCCCGAACGGGCCATCTGGCCCGACGCCCGGTCGGTGTTCCATCATTCCGCATCATGAAGTAGTTGAAACATCGTTTACTTGGTGAGACCCAGCCGCTGAGCGGCTGGAACGCGGCCTCCGTGGGGGAGGCCGCTGTCACGTGGCCTCCGTGGGGGAGGCCGCTTCATGAGCCTTCCGTGGGGGAAGGCTCTCATCAAGGGGTGGGAAAACAGAATGAAGAAGTCTACGAAGGGCGCGCTCGCTGCTGGAGCCGCTGGAGTCCTGCTGATGGGCGGCGCTGGATCGCTGGCCTACTGGACCGCCACCGGAACCGCCAACGGCGGCTCCATCACCAGCGGCAGCCTGAGCCTGACCAACGGCACCTGCGACAGCACCTGGAAGTACGCCAGCGGCACCGCCGCCGGCACGACCGCCAGCCTGATCGTCCCGGGTGACTCGATCACCAAGTCGTGCACGTTCACGGTGGGCGCCACCGGCGACCACCTGACCGCCAAGCTGACCGCTCCGGCCACGCTGGCCTACACCAAGACCCCGGCGGGCGCCACGAGCGACAGCCTGACCGTCGCGTCGACGTACACCATCAACCGCGCCACGCCCGCCGCGCTCGTCAACGGCGATGTGCTCACCTCGGCCGACAACGGCAAGGTCATCACGGCCAAGTTCGTCGTGACGATGCCCTACGGCTCGACCACCGTGAACGCCAACGACACGCAGGGCCTCACGGCGACGCTGAACCAGCTCACCGTCAACCTGACGCAGGACCAGTCCTCGGGCAACAACCCGAACGCCTGATCCCGCCTCAGCACAGGCACGGAGCGCAGTGGACGTTCAAGCCCACTCGAGCGGCCGCCTTCGGGCGGCCCTCGGGTGGAGCGGACAAGTGCTGTCCTGGGTGGTCATCCTGGGCATCACCGCGATCATCACGATCTCGGTGCTCATCCCGCGGGTCGCGGGCGCAACGCCCTACGTGATCCTCACCGGATCCATGGAGCCGGCGATGCCGCCCGGCACCCTCGTGGTGGCCAAGCCCGTCGACCCCGAGAAGATCGGTGTCGGCACGGTGGTCACCTACCAGCTGAAGTCGGGGGAGCCCACCGTGGTCACCCACCGGGTCACCCAGGTCGGCATCACCAGCACCGGTCAGTACCGGTTAACGACCCAGGGCGACGCCAACAACACCCCGGACGAGAAGCTCGTCCGTCCGGTCCAGATCCGCGGCGAGCGGTGGTACTACGTGCCGTACGTCGGCTACGTCACCAACCTGGTGACCGGCAGCCAGCGCCACGCCTTCACCGTCCTCGCCGTCATCGGCCTCTTCGGGTACGCCGCGTGGATGTTCGTCGGCGCAGCCCGCGACCGACGCCGTCCGAGCGGTGAGCCCACCGACATCGACACCCCGCAGACCAGGAAGGAACCGGTCCGGTCATGATCCGCCACGCCAGGTCCCTCGGGATCGCTGTCGTCCTGGTCGGTGCCCTCGCGGTACCCGCCAGCGCGGCCGGCGACCAGATCGGCCTGAGCCGTGACGGTGTGACCTGGTCCGACCACCTCGCCGCGCCGCTCTTCGACCCGGCCGTGCGCTGGGTCCCCGGCGACACGCGGGTGGAGTCCTTCCTGGTGCGCAACCAGAGCACCACCGGCGGACTGCTCGACCTCGAGCTGCACGACGGCACGGTCGACGACCTGCTGCAGACCGGCGACCTCAGCGTCGCCACCAAGGTCGGCGACGCTGACTGGACCACCGTCTCCGGCGAGGGCGTTGCCCTGGGCGGGGCGATCTCGGTCGCGCCCGGCGAGCACGAGCGGGTCAGCGTGCGGGTCAGCTTCGACGAGGCCTCGACCAACCAGTCGCAGGCCCTCGCGCTCGACCTCGACTTGACCGCCCGGTTGACCCAGGACGACCAGACGTCGACCCCGGGCGGCCCGCTGCCGGCCACGGGCGGGCCGTCGGGCTGGGTCGCCCTGACCGGGGCTGTCCTCCTCGCGGCCGGATGGCTCCTGGTGGGCTCGCGACGCCGGAAGGAGCAGCCTGATGCGTAGGCTCACCTCCGCCCAGCTGCGAGCCCTGCTCTCGGTGGGCATCCTGCTCGGCGTCGGCTCGGTCGGCACCATGGCCCGGTTCACCGCCAGTGGCGACGCGAACGCCGGCTCGTTCACCACCGGCACGCTCGACGTACGCCTCAACGCGGCCGGCAACAACGTCGGCCAAGGCGGCACCTGGACCAACGCCAGCCTCACCATCGGCGACCTCACGCCCGGGGAGAGCCTGGCGGTCGGCTTCCCGGTCCGCAACGACGGCACCACCGCCTTCACCTACACCGCGACCGCCACCGCGACGGGCGACCTCGCACCGCTGCTGCGATTCTCGACCTATCTCGGCGGGACGGCCGGCAACACCGGCAACTCCACCGACGACAACCGCGTCGGCACCTGCAGCGGCACGTCGGTGAGCTCGAGCCAGACCCTGTCGGGCACGGCCGTCAACGTCATCCCGAACGCCCAGAGCGTCGCCGTCAACGGCAGCCAGAACGTCTGCGTCCTCGTCTCGCTCGTCGCGACCGCCGCCAGCTCGGCGCAGGGCGACAGCGCGACCGCGACCTATGCCTTCAACGCGGTGCAGCCATGACCGCGCGACAGAGGGCTCGCGAGTGGGCGCTCAACCTCGGCGCCACCCTCGGCGTGCTCTGCATCCTGTGGACCTTCGCGGCCGCCGCCTTCGGGCTGACCCCGCTCGTCTTCCGCTCCGGCTCGATGTCGCCCGCCATCTCGGCCGGTGCGCTGGCGCTCGCGCACGAGGTGCCTGCCGGTGACCTGCGCGTCGGTGACGTGGTCAGCGTCGACGGCGCCGACGGGGTCCGGGTCACACACCGCATCGAAGCCGTGACCGCCGACGGCGACGCCGCCGTCCTCACCCTGCGCGGCGACGCCAACCAGGCGCCCGACGCCTCGACCTACCGGGTGTCCTCGGCTGACCGGGTGCTGTTCGACGTGCCGGGGCTCGGGTACGTCGTTGCCGCGGCCGCCAGCCCGGCCGGGGTGCTGCTCGGCGTCCTGATCGTCGGGGGACTGCTGTGGCTCGGCTTCGGTCCGGCGCTGAACGCCGGCCCGGGGCGGCGTACTCGCCTCGCTGTCGCAGGCGCCGCCGTCGGCGCTCTCGCGCTCGGCGCGGTCCTCGCGCCCACCGTGTCCACGATGGCCCGCTGGTCCGACACCGCCAGCATGAAGTCGGGCAACCTGCAGGCCCACACGGTGCCGACCACGCCCACCTTCACGTGTACGACGGGCAACCGCACCGCCACCTTCACCTGGGCGGCCGTGGCGGGAGCCGACAGCTACGTCTTCCACTACGGGACGTCGGGTCAGACGACCAACGAGCGGACCACCACCACAGCGACCCTGTCCCTGGCCAGCGGCATCGCCTCGGGTGTCTCCTGGGTCGAGGTCAAGCGCACCTTCGGCAGCGTCGCGTGGACCTCCGTCGCCTCCGTGCAGCGCTCGTACACCCTGGGGAACACCAGCACCTGCGGTTGATGCCTCTAACATCTGCCGGGTGTCTGCTCCCACCATCGGTGTCTTCGCGCTCCAGGGCGACGTCCGCGAGCACCTGCGGGTCCTGACCGGCCTCGGCGTCCACGCGATCGGCGTACGCCGCCCTCGCGAGCTCGCCGCCTGCGACGGACTCGTCCTGCCCGGGGGCGAGTCGACCACGATGGCCAAGCTCGCGCGCACCTTCGAGCTGCTCGAGCCGTTGCGCGAACGGATCCAGGGCGGGATGCCCACCTTCGGGACCTGCGCCGGGATGATCCTGCTGGCCGACCGCCTCGAGGGCGGCACCGCCGACCAGGAGACCCTCGGCGGACTCGACATCACGGTGCGCCGCAACGCCTTCGGGCGCCAGGTCGACTCCTTCGAGGAGGACCTGCACGTCGTGGGGGTCGCCGAGCCAGTCCACGCCGTGTTCATCCGCGCCCCCTGGGTCGAACAGGTCGGCGAGGGTGTCGAGGTGCTGGCGCGGGTGGAGCAGGCACCGGGCAAGGAGTCGGTCGTGGGTAGGATCGTCGCGGTCCGACAGGGCCCGCTGATGGCGACGTCGTTCCACCCCGAGGTGGGGGGCGGCGACCGCATCCACCGGCTCTTCGTCGACCAGCTCAGACAGTCGTAGGGAAGGACGCTCCATGTCAGGCCACTCCAAGTGGGCGACCACCAAGCACAAGAAGGCCATCATCGACTCCCGTCGCGGGAAGATGTTCGCCAAGCTCATCAAGAACATCGAGGTCGCCGCCAAGATGGGCGGTGGCGACATCAACGGCAACCCGACGCTCTACGACGCCATCCAGAAGGCGAAGAAGTCCTCGGTCCCCAACGACAACATCGACCGGGCGGTCAAGCGCGGGTCGGGAGCCGAGGCGGGTGGGGCCGACTACACGACGATCATGTACGAGGGCTACGGGCCCTCCGGCGTCGCGATGCTGATCGAGTGCCTCACCGACAACAAGAACCGGGCCGCGATGGAGGTCCGCACCGCGATGACCCGCAACGGCGGCTCGCTGGCCGACCCCGGCTCGGTGTCGTTCCTGTTCCACCGCAAGGGCGTCGTCGTGGTCCCGGTCGACCAGGACGGCAAGACCGTCACCGAGGACGACGTCCTCGAGGCGACCCTCGAGGCCGGAGCCGACGCGGTCAACGACCTGGGGGATGCCTTCGAGGTGGTCAGCGAGGCCACCGACCTGGTCGCCGTGCGCACTGCCCTCCAGGCTGCCGGTGTCGACTACGACTCCGCCGACGCGTCGTTCGTGCCCGACCTGCAGGTCGAGCTCGACGCCGACGGTGCCGGCAAGGTGTTCCGGCTCGTCGAGGCGCTCGAGGATCTCGACGACGTACAGAACGTGTTCGCCAACTTCGACGTCCCCGACGAGGTCATGGCCCAGCTCGACGCCTAGCCCGACCTGTCGCAGATGTACACGAGTTTCGCGTCGACCTGTCGCAGATGTACATCAGTTTCGCCTCGACCTGTCGCAGATGTACATCGGTTTCGCGTTGACCTGTCGCAGATGTACGTCGGATTCGCGTCGACCTGTCGCAGATGTACATCGACCCCAGGGGATCCTCACCCGATCAGAGTCGGCCGATCGGTTGGTGTGCGCCACCCGGCAGTCCCTGGGGTCCGACGAACCGTGTACATCTGCGACGGGTCGGCGCATGGAGCCTGTACATCTGCGACGGGTCGGCGCATGGAGCCTGTACATCTGCGACGGGTCGGGCGGGCGGCTGCGTGTCGTACGCCGAACCGTCGGCCGGTCACGTTAGCGTTGGTCCGAACAGGTGTTCGGACGACGACTGAGGGGCAGGTGGGCAGGTGCGGGTGCTCGGCATCGACCCCGGACTGACCCGTTGCGGGCTCGGTGTGGTGGAGGGAGACCTCGGCCGGCCCCTCAGGCTGGTCGCTGTCGGCGTGCTCCGCACCACTCCCGACCTGCCGATCCCGCAGCGCCTGATGCAGATCGAGCAGGGCATCGAGCTGTGGCTGGAGGAGCACGCACCCGACGCCGTCGCCGTCGAGCGGGTCTTCGCACGCTCCGACGTCAGCACCATCATGGGCACCGCCCAGGCCAGCGGGCTGGCGATGGTGGCCGCCGCTCGCCGAGGACTGCCGGTCGCGCTGCACACGCCGAGCGAGGTCAAGGCCGCGGTCTCCGGCAACGGCCGCGCCGACAAGGCCCAGGTCGGAGCCATGGTGGCCCGGCTGCTCCGCCTCACCGAGGTGCCCAAGCCCGCTGACGCGGCCGACGCGCTCGCGCTGGCGATCACCCACATCTGGCGCGGAGGCGCCCAGAACCGCATCGAACAGGCGTTGGCCAAGGCGGCCGCCGCTGGGAGGTCCAGATGATCGCATTCGTCAGTGGCGAGGTCGCCGAGGTCGCGCTCTCGAGCGCCGTCCTCGAGGTCGGAGGGGTCGGCCTCCAGCTCATGTGCACCCCGAACACCCTGGCCACGCTTCGCACCGGTTCCCGCGCCACCCTGCAGACCAGCATGGTCGTGCGGGAAGACTCCCTGACCCTCTTCGGCTTCCTCGACGACGACGAGAAGTCCTGCTTCGAGCTGCTCCAGACCGCGAGCGGTGTCGGGCCCAAGCTGGCCCAGGCGATGCTTGCCGTCCTCGCTCCCGACGACCTGCGTCGCGCGGTGATGGGGGAGGACGTCAAGACGCTCACCCGGGTTCCCGGGGTGGGTCAGAAGGGTGCCCAGCGGATCATCCTCGAGCTCAAGGACCGGCTCGGCGCCCCGGTCGGAGCGGGCGCGCTGCGCGTCGGCGTCCCCCAGCAGGCCACCTGGCGCGACCAGGTCCACGAAGGACTGGTCGGTCTCGGCTGGTCGGCCAAGGAGGCCGACAAGGCCGTCGACGCGGTCGCCCCCGAGGCCGGCGAGGTGGCCGAGGTCGGCGCCCTCCTGCGCGCCGCGTTGCGCACGCTGAGCCGGGCCTGAGATGGACCAGTACGACGAGGCGGAGGCGCTGCACCTAGCCAACCTGACCTTCGCCGAGGTCGACGCGGAGGGCGACGAGCGCGCCGTCGAGGCGGCCCTGCGACCACGCTCACTCGACGAGGTCATCGGCCAGCAGCGCGTGCGCGAACAGCTCGGTCTCGTGCTCGAGGCCGCCCAGCAGCGCGGCCGCGCTCCCGACCACGTCCTGCTGTCGGGTCCGCCCGGCCTCGGCAAGACAACGCTGGCGATGATCATCGCCCACGAGATGAGCACCCCGCTCCGCCTCACCAGCGGGCCCGCCATCACCCACGCCGGCGACCTGGCAGCGATCCTGTCCGGCATGAACGAGGGCGACGTGCTGTTCGTCGACGAGATCCACCGGATGTCGCGACCGGCCGAGGAGATGCTCTACATGGCGATGGAGGACTTCCGCGTCGACGTCATCATCGGCAAGGGCCCCGGCGCCACCGCGATCCCGCTGGAGATCCCGCCGTTCACGCTCGTCGGCGCCACCACGCGCGCCGGGCTGCTGCCCAGCCCGCTGCGCGACCGGTTCGGGTTCACCGGTCACCTCGAGTTCTACGAGCCTGAGGACCTCGACAAGATCATCCACCGTTCCGCCGGGCTGCTCGGGGTCGAGCTGCGTGATGAGGGCTCGGTCGAGATCGCCTCCCGGTCCCGCGGCACGCCGCGCATCGCCAACCGTCTTCTCCGGCGGGTGCGCGACTATGCCCAGGTCCGAGCCGACGGCGTGGTCACGCTCGCGGTCGCCCAGCGGGCCCTCGACCTCTACGAGGTCGACGAGTCCGGTCTCGACCGGCTCACCTCTACGAGGTCGACGAGTCCGGTCTCGACCGGCTCGACCGGGCCGTGCTCGACACTCTCTGCCGTCGCTTCGGTGGCGGACCTGTCGGCGTCTCCACGCTCGCGGTGGCAGTTGGGGAGGAGCGGGAGACCGTGGAGGAGGTCGCCGAGCCCTTCCTCGTGCGCCTCGGCCTTCTGGCCCGTACGCCGCGCGGACGGGTCGCGACGCTGGGCGCCTGGCAGCACCTCGGGCTGACTCCGCCGGCGGCCCAGACCCACCCACCCGTCGGCGGCGAGGCCGACGTCACTCTTTTCGACCAGTGACATAGACTTCTCCGTCGGACGTCGCGGCCACCTGAGTGCTCGGCCGTCTTTTCCCTGCCCTCCGAGAGGTTGTTGACTGTGCCGGACCTTGTTGCCGTGCTGCCGCTTGTCGGCATCGCGTTGCTCTTCTGGCTGCTCATCGTGCGCCCCGCGTCACGTCGCCAGCAGCAGTTGCGGTCCGTGCAGCAGTCCCTCTCGGTGGGCGATCAGGTCGTGCTCGCAGCCGGCCTCTACGGCATCATCCGCAGCATCGACGACGACAAGATCGGGCTGGAGGTGGCCGACGGCGTTGTCGTGACGGCTGCTCGCGGCGCGATCGTCGACGTCATCGATGCCGAGAGGAGCAAGTGAAGTGGCGAAGAAGTCGACCCATCCGGGCCGCACGATCGTGGTGTTCTTCATGGCCACCCTGGTCGTTTTCGGTCTGGTCGCCCTCGGGGGGAAGTGGAAGCCCGAGCTGGGCCTCGACCTCCAGGGCGGCACGCGGGTCACGCTGACGGCCAAGGACACCCCGGGCCTGAACTCCGCAAGCCTCCAGGAGGCTGCCGACATCATCGACCAGCGGGTCAACGGGTCCGGCTATGCCGAGGCCGAGGTCACCACGCAGGGCAGCAACATCATCGTCGTCGAGCTCCCCGGACCGCCTGACAGCAGCCTGGTCGACGTCGTGTCGCGCCAGGCCCAGCTGCGCTTCCGGTTGGTCGCGCTGGCCGGTGACGGCACCGCCAGCACACCGACCAGCAGCCCGTCCGCCACGGCGACGCCCGGCTCCGGCGTACTCGCGCCGACCGCGTCCGCCTCGCCGACGAAGAAGGCCACCAAGAAGCCGGCTGCCACCGCGACCGCGACGCCGAAGAACCGCCCGGTTCCCGGCTTCGCCGCACCCAGCAAGAAGGCGACGACGAAGGCCACCGCGAGCCCGTCGCCGACGCCGAGCGCGAGCGAGTCGGCCGCCCCGACCGAGGGCGCCACCGGCGGCGACACCGCCACCCCCAACGGCAAGGGCACCGTCGCCGATGCGCTGGCCTGGCAGCAGAGCCCCGACGCCAAGTCGCGGGCCGCCTTCGCGGCGTTCTCCTGTCCCGCCGACGGGACCGCCCCGGACGTCGAGGACGACCCCGACAAGCCGCTCGTGACCTGCGACGACACGGGTCAGAAGTTCCTGCTCTCGGTCGCCATCATCGAGGGAACCCAGGTCAAGAGCGCCAGCTCCGGCATCCCGCAGAACAGTGTCAACTACGCCGTCGACCTCAGCCTCGACGGCGACGGGGCCGACTCGCTCGCCGAGGTGAGCCGGGCGCTGGTCGGTGGCACTGCCACCAACCAGACGTTCGCGATCACCCTCGACGGCCAGGTCATCTCGCACCCCGGGTTCACCGGGGTGATCTCCGACGGTCGTCCTCAGATCACCGGCGACTTCACGCAGGAGGAGGCCGCAGCCCTGGCCACCAGCCTGAAGTTCGGCTCGCTGCCGATCGCCTTCAACGACGACCCGTCCAGCGAGGAGATCGGCCCGACCCTGGCCGGCGACCAGCTCACCGCCGGCCTCACCGCCGGGGTGATCGGCCTGCTGCTGGTGATGCTCTACTGCCTGCTCTACTACCGCGGCCTCGGCCTGGTGGTGATCGCCTCCCTGGTCGTCGCCGGTGCGCTGACCTACGGGCTCGTGCTGCTGCTCAGTGCGACAGCCGGCTTCACCCTGACCCTGCCCGGTATCGCCGGTCTGATCGTGGCGGTCGGCATCACCGCAGACTCCTTCATCGTCTTCTTCGAACGCATCCGAGACGAGATGCGTGACGGCAAGTCGATGCGGGTCGCTGTGGAGAGCGGCTGGGTCCGAGCCCGCAACACCTGCCTGGCAGCCGACGCCGTCTCGCTGCTGGCTGCCGTAGTGCTCTACTTCTTCGCTGCCGGCGTGGTGAAGGGCTTCGCGTTCGCGCTCGGTCTGTCCACGGTGATCGACCTGGTGGTGTTCTTCTGGTTCACCAAACCGATGGTGTCCTGGCTCGGCCAGTTCGCCTTCTTCAACAAGGGCCACAAGCTGTCCGGGTTGGATGCCGAGAGTCTCGGCATCGATCACCTCCCCGGCGTGAGTGCTGGAGGTAAGGCCTGATGGGCAAGTTCTCACGGCTCGGCAACGACCTCTACGACGGCCGCGTCTCGATCGACTTCGTCGGGCGCCGCCGCCTCTGGTATGCCATTTCCGGTCTGATCGTGCTGTTCGCGGTGCTCGGCCTGTGGTTCAAGCCGCTCAACATGGGCATCGAGTTCGTCGGCGGCACCGAATACCGCGTCAGCCTGCCGGCCGACCAGGTCACCCAGGACCTCGCCGACCAGCTGCGCGACGACGTCGCCGCCACCGGTGTCGACGCCGCGGCCTCACCGACGGTCAGCACGTCGGGCAACAAGGCCATCCTGGTCCAGGTCGAGAGCCTCAGCTCCGACGAGAACAAGACGGTCAGCCAGGCGATCCTCGACACCGCCGGCAGCGATGCCAGCCTCTCCACCCAGGACATCGGCGCGAGCTGGGGCAAGGAAGTCGCCAAGAGATCCATCCAGGGCCTGGTGGTCTTCCTGGTCCTGGTGGTGCTGCTGATCTGGGGCTACTTCCGAGAGTGGAAGATGTCCGTGGCGGCCATCGTGGCGCTGGTCCACGACGTGCTGATCACCGTCGGCATCTACGCCTGGTCCGGGTTCGAGGTCAGTCCGGCGACGGTCACGGGGTTGTTGACCATCCTCGGCTTCTCGCTCTACGACACCGTCGTCGTCTTCGACAAGGTGCGCGAGAACACCAGGAACCTGAGGTCGTCCAAGACGACGTACGCCGCCGCCGCCAACCTGGCCATCAACCAGACGCTGGTGCGCTCGATCAACACCTCGATCGTGGCCCTGCTGCCGGTCGGCGCGCTGCTCTACGTGGGCGCTGTCCAGCTCGGCTCGGGCGCGCTCAAGGACCTGTCGCTGGCGCTGTTCGTCGGTATGGCAGCCGGCGCCTACTCCTCGATCTTCATCGCCACGCCGTTGCTGGCGCAGCTGAAGGCGGGGGAGAAGGACGTCCTCGCCGCTGAGAAGCGAGTCGCCGCCCGTCGCGCCTCGGCCGACCGCTACGCCAACGTGCCGACGTTCAAGGAAGACCTGCCGGTGCGTGAAGGCACCGACGAGCTCGGTGACGACGACGAGTTCCCCGACGACGAGCCCGAGGTCGAGACGCCTCGGCGTACGCCGCCCTCACGGCGGCCCGAGGCCAGCGGAAGCGGCCGCGTCGTACCCCCCTCCGCCGCGCCCGTCGTGAAGAGCAAGTCCTCAGGCCGGGTCCAGCCGAGCCGTCAGCCGCGCAGCAAGCGGAGCAAGTAGGTGCCTGAACCCGGTCCCGCCGAGACCGCCCGGGACGTCATGCGACGTCTGGTGGTCGACGTCAAGGACTTCCCGGAGCCGGGGATCGTGTTCAAGGACATCTCGCCGCTGCTGGCCGACCACGCCGGCCTCACCGCTGTCGTGGGGGCCCTCGCCGATGCCGGCCGGGATGCCGACGGTGTGACGGTGGTCGACAAGGTGGTCGGCATGGAGGCTCGAGGCTTCATCCTCGCGGCTCCGGTGGCCCTGGCGCTCGGGGTAGGCTTCGTGCCGGTCCGCAAGGTGGGCAAGCTGCCGCGGGCCACCCACGCCGTCTCCTACGCCCTGGAGTACGGCCGGGCCACGCTCGAGATCCACCAGGACGCCATCGCTCCCGGTGAGCGGGTGCTGTTGATCGACGACGTGCTCGCCACTGGCGGCACCGCCGTCGCCACCCGTGAGCTGGTGGAGAGCTGCGGGGGAGTGGCGGTCGGCTTCGGCGTACTCCTCGAGCTCACCTTCCTGCCCGGTCGCGCGGCCATCGGCGACCTCCCGCTCACCGCCATCGACCAGGTCTGACCGGGCCGTTGAGCCCTGTCCCTAGACTGGCCCTGTGACCGAGGACCGGACCATCGAGCAGGCTCGCCGACGAGTCGAGCCCGACGAGCCCGCGCCTGAGTCCACCTTGGAGCCCGCTGAGGACGCGGCGGCTCCGCAGGCCGCCCAACCGGCAGCGCCCGAGCCCATCGGCGCCCACTCCGCCCGGCGGATGCGCGCCCGGTTGGCCCGCATCGGCACCCGCAGCTCGACGGCCGGCAACCCGGTGCTCGACCCGCTGTTCCGCGTCGTACGCGCCAGCCACCCCAAGGCCGACTTCGCGCTGCTCGAGCGGGCCTACGTCACGGCCGAGAAGATGCACGGCGCCCAGATGCGCAAGAGCGGTGACCCCTACATCACCCACCCGCTCGCCGTGACCACGATCCTCGCCGAGATCGGCATGACCGAGCCGACGCTGGTCGCTGCGCTGCTGCACGACACCGTCGAGGACACGGCCTACACCCTCGCCGCGCTGCGCAAGGACTTCGGCGACGAGGTGGCCGAGCTGGTCGACGGCGTCACCAAGCTCGACAAGGTGAAGTACGGCGACTCGGCGCAGGCCGAGACGATCCGCAAGATGATCGTGGCGATGTCGCGCGACATCCGCGTGCTCGTCATCAAGCTCGCCGACCGGCTGCACAACATGCGGACCCTGCGCTACGTGCCGCAGGCCAGCCAGGAACGCACCGCCCGCGAGACCCTCGACATCTACGCGCCGCTCGCCCACCGGCTGGGCATGAACACGCTCAAGTGGGAGCTGGAGGATCTCGCGTTCGCCACCCTGCATCCCAAGATCTACGACGAGATCGTGCGGATGGTGGCCGACCGTGCCCCCTCGCGCGACCAGTTCCTGGCCGAGGTGATCACCCAGGTCGAGGCGGACCTCAAGGACGCCAAGATCAAGACGAAGGTCACCGGCCGCCCCAAGCACTACTACTCGATCTACCAGAAGATGATCGTGGGAGGCCGCGAGTTCTCCGACATCTACGACCTGGTCGGCATCCGCGTGCTGGTCGACGACGACCGTGACTGCTACTCCGTGCTCGGGGTGCTGCACTCGCGGTGGAACCCTGTGCTGGGGCGGTTCAAGGACTACGTCGCGATGCCGAAGTTCAACATGTACCAGTCCCTGCACACCACGGTGATCGGGCCGCAGGGCAAGCCGGTCGAGCTGCAGATCCGCACCTTCGCGATGCACCGCCGCGCCGAGTACGGCGTCGCCGCCCACTGGAAGTACAAGGAGAACTCCCGCACCGGGGTCGACACCGACAAGCTGGCCGACGGCGACGACATGACCTGGGTGCGCCAGTTGCTCGACTGGCAGTCCGACGTCGAGGACCCGGGTGAGTTCCTGGAGTCGCTCCGCTTCGAGATCAACCGCTCCGAGGTCTATGTGTTCACCCCGCGCGGTGACGTGATGCCGTTGCCCGCCGGCGCGACCCCGATCGACTTCGCCTACGCGGTGCACACCGAGGTCGGCCACCACACCATCGGAGCCCGGGTCAACGGCCGGCTCGTGCCGCTCGAGTCCACCCTCGACAACGGCGACGTGGTCGAGGTGTTCACCTCCAAGGCCCAGAACGCCGGCCCGTCGCGCGACTGGCTCGGCTTCGTCAAGTCACCGCGCGCCCGCTCCAAGATCCGGGCCTGGTTCACCAAGGAGCGCCGCGAGGAGGCGATCGAGCGCGGCAAGGACCAGATCGCCAAGCTGATGCGCAAGGAAGGGCTGCCGATCAAGCGGTTGCTCTCCCACGAGTCGCTGACCCTGGCGGCCCTGCACTTCAAGCTCGCCGACGTGACCGCGTTGTACGCCTCGGTCGGTGAGGGCAACCTGTCGGCCCAGGCCGTCGTACGCCGGGTGATCGAGCTGCACGGTGGCGATCAGGGGGCCGCGGAAGACCTGGCCGAGGGTGTCACCATCACCGGTCGCCGGCGCTCGGGCCGGATCACCTCCGGCGGCGGCGACTCGGGCATCATCGTCAAGGGCACCGCCGACGTGTGGGTCAAGCTGGCCAAGTGCTGCACCCCGGTGCCGCCCGACAAGGTGCTCGGCTTCGTCACCAAGGGCGGCGGGGTGTCGGTCCACCGTCGCGACTGCACCAACGCCTCGTCACTGACCTCGCAGCCCCAACGGCTGGTCGAGGTGGAGTGGGCGCCGACCGCGCAGTCGACGTTCCTCGTCAACATCCAGATCGAGGCACTCGACCGGGCCCGACTGCTCTCCGACATCACGATGGCGCTGTCCGACGTCCACGTGAACATCCTCAGCGCCACGCTGAACACCACGCGCGACCGCATCGCGAAGAGTCGCTTCACGTTCGAGATGGCCGATGCCAAGCACCTCGACTCGGTGCTCAAGGCGGTCCGCACCGTGCCCGGGGTCTTCGACGTCTACCGCGTCACCCAATAGCCGACCTGTCGCAGATGTACACGTGGTGCATGTACATCTGCGACAGGTCGGCGGGTTGTGCACGTACATCTGCGACGGGTCGGCGGGTGGTGCGTGTACATCTGCGACGGGTCGGCGGGTTGTGCGTGTACATCTGCGACAGGTCAGCCGGAGAACTCCTGGCTCGCCCGGAGCGCCATCTCGAGGAACGTACGCCGGGAGGCGAGGTTGGCCTCGAGCTCCTTGACCTTCGTGGCATTGCCGGCGTCCTGGGCCTTGGCGAGGTCGGACTCGATGTCGTCGATAGCCTTCTGCAGCTTGGCGACCATGTCGTCGGCCCGCGCCGACTTCTCGGGGTCGGACTTGGTCCACTGGTCGTCCTCGACGCCACGGATGGTCTGCTCGACCTTGCGGATGCGGCCCTCGAGGTCCTTCATCCGCTCGCGGGGGACCTTGCCGGCGGCGTCCCACTTGTCGGCGATGTCGCGGAACGCGCGCTTGGCAGCATCGAGGTCGGTGACCGGCAACAGGGCCTCCGCCTGCACCAGCAGCTGCTCCTTGACCTCGGCGTTGGCCGCGAACTCCTGGTCGAGCTGGGCGTTGCTGGCGTCGCGAGACTCGAAGAACGTGTCCTGGGCTCCCCGGAACCGCTTCCACAGAGCGTCGTCGACCTCGCGGGGCGCCGGTCCGGCCGCCTTCCAGTCGCGCATCAGGTCGCGGTAGCGGCCCGCGGTGACACCCCAGTCGGTGGACTCCGCCAGCGACTCGGCCTCGGCCGCCAGACGCTCCTTGATCACCCGAGCCGCGTCGCGCTTCTCGTGCTGCTCGGCGAAGTGCGACTTGCGACGACGGGTGTAGGACGTGCGCGCGCTCGAGAAGCGCCTCCACAGGGTGTCGTCGGAGGCGGGGCAGCGCCTTCCACTCGTCGAGCAGCACCCGCAGCCGGTTGGCGCCGTTGCGCCAGTCGCTGCCCTCGGCCAGCTTCTCGGCCTCGGCGACGATCTTCTCCTTGGCAACCTTCGCCTCGGCGACCTTGGCGGCGCGCTCGACCTTGCGGACCTCGCGCTGCTCGCCGATCAGCGCGGTCATCGACTCCAACCGTGCCGACAGCGAGGCGAGGTCTCCCACCGCGTGGGCGTCGGTGACCTGGGCGGTGACGGTCTTCACCGAGCCTGCTGCCTCGTCGGGAGACAGCGCACCAGCCTTGATCCGGCGCTCGAGCAGCTCGACCTCGAAGGCGAGCGCGTCGTAGCGGTCGGTGAAGAACTTCATCGCCTCGGCAGGCGTGCCCTCGGGATACTGCCCCACCGACCGCTCGCCGTCGGCGGTCTTCACGAAGACGGTGCCGTCGTCGGCCACCCGGCCCCAGTCGGAGGCCGACGACGCCGGCGCGCTGGCCGGTGGCTTGGGGACGGGGATGGGGACTGGTTTGGGCTCGGACGTGGTCTCAGGGGGTGTCCCGGGATCTTGCTGCGCACTCATGATCAACCATCGTAGTCAAACCGGATGCGGGCCCCGATAGGGTCGTAGGGAATCAACGTGTTGAAATGTCTTTCGACGCATGCCTCCATCACGACCCAAAGGATCTCGAGTGTTCATCGCCGGCTTCCCCGCCGGGCCGTGGGGGACCAACTGCTACGTGGTGGCCTCCGGCCCGGGCTCCGAGTGCGTGGTCATCGATCCGGGCAAGGACGCCGCCTCCGGCGTCGCCGAGCTGGTCCGCGAGCACCGGCTCAAGCCGGTCTCGGTGCTGCTGACCCACGGCCACGTCGACCACATGTGGTCCGTGACCCCCGTCGCCGGCACCTACGACGCGACCGCGTGGATCCACCCGCAGGACCGCCACCTGCTGACCGACCCGGTGGCGGGTCTGAGCCCCGAGACCGGCCGGATGCTGCTCGGCGGCGACTACACCTGGGCCGAGCCCGACGACGTCCGCGAGCTGACGGACGGCCAGGTCCTCGAGCTGGCCGGCCTGAGCTTCGTCGTCGACCACACCCCGGGCCATACGCAGGGGTCCGTGACGTTCCGCAGCCCGTGGGTCGCGACCGGCTCGACCACCGAGCACCAGGACATCTCCGAGCTGATGTTCTCCGGCGACCTGCTCTTCCAGGGCTCGATCGGGCGCACCGACCTCCCCGGAGGCGACCACGCGACGATGCTGCGCAGCCTGGTCACCAAGGTGCTTCCGCTGGCCGACGACGTGGTGGTGCTTCCGGGGCACGGCGACCAGACATCCATCGGTCGCGAGCGCGCGACCAACCCCTACCTGCTGGAGCTGCAGTCAGGCGACCCGGCGGGGCTACGAGGACACTGATCACAGATGAGCGACAGACTGGCGGCACCCAAGGGCGTGCCGGAATACCTTCCGCCCGACTCCGCGACCTGGCTGGCGGTCCATGACGCGCTGGCCCGACCGGCCGTCAATGCCGGCTACGGCTACATCGAGCTGCCGATCTTCGAGGACACCGCCCTGTTCGTGCGAGGAGTGGGGGAGTCCACCGACGTCGTCAGCAAGGAGATGTACACCTTCTCCGACCGCGGCGGACGCTCCCTCACCCTGCGTCCGGAGGGCACCGCCGGCGTGATGCGCAGCGTCATCGAGCACAGCCTCGACCGGGGCCCCCTGCCGGTGAAGGTGTGGTACTCCGGACCGTTCTTCCGCGCCGAGCGTCCGCAGTTCGGCCGCTACCGGCAGCTGCAGCAGTTCGGCGTCGAGGCCATCGGCTCCGACGACCCGGCGCTGGACGCCGAGGTCATCACGATGGCCGACGACGGCTACCGGGCGCTCGGCCTGACCGGCTACCGCACCGAGCTCACCAGCCTGGGCTGCCGCGAGTGCCGCCCCGCCTACCGCGAGCGCCTCAGCACGTTCCTCGCCGGCCTCGACCTCGACGAGGCCACCCGCGAGCGCGCCGTGGTCAACCCGCTGCGCGTGCTGGACGACAAGCGGCCCGAGGTCCAGGCCCAGCTCGTCGACGCGCCGCTGATGCTCGACCACCTCTGCGAGGCCTGCGCCGAGCACTTCACCGAGGTGCGCGCCCTGCTCGACGCGTCGGGCACGGCGTACGTCGTGAACCCGCGGCTGGTGCGCGGCCTCGACTACTACACCCGCACCACCTTCGAGTTCGTCCACGACGGTCTCGGCGCGCAGTCGGGGATCGGCGGCGGCGGACGCTACGACGGCCTGATGTCCCAGCTCGGCGGCCAGGACCTGTCCGGGATCGGCTTCGGCCTCGGTCTCGACCGCACCTTCCTCGCCTGCCAGGCCGAAGGGCTCTCGGTCGGCCCCGAGCGACCCCTCGACGTGTACGTCGTACCGCTCGGCTCGGCGCGGCGCCGCGCGGCGCTGCTGGCCACCGAGCTGCGCCGGCGCGACGTCCGCACCGACCTGTCCTACGGCGGTCGCGGGCTCAAGGGCGCGATGAAGGCCGCCGACAAGTCGGGAGCGGCGTACGTCGTCGTGATCGGCGAACGTGACATCGAGCAGGGCGTCGCCCAGCTCAAGGACCTCGCAACAGGTGACCAGCAAGCGGTCGCCCTCGACGACATCGTCGACCTCATCAAGGAGCAGCTGAAGTGATCCGCACCCACGACGCCGGGGCGCTACGCGCCGAGCACGTCGGCCAGACCGTCATCCTCGCCGGCTGGGTGGCCCGCCGCCGCGACCACGGCGGCGTCGCCTTCATCGACCTGCGCGAGGCCAGCGGCGTGGTCCAGGTCGTGATCCGTGACGAGTCGGTCGCTCACAGCCTCCGCAGCGAGTTCTGCCTGAAGGTGACCGGCGAGGTCAGCCTGCGTCCCGCCGGCAACGCCAACCCCAACCTGCCCTCGGGCGACATCGAGGTCATCGCGACCGACGTCGAGGTGCTCAGCGCCTCCGCGCCTCTGCCGTTCCCGATCGACGACCACATCGAGGTCGGCGAGGAGGCTCGGCTCAAGCACCGCTACCTCGACCTGCGGCGAACCGGTCCGGCTGCGGCGCTGCGGCTGCGCAGCAAGGCCAACAAGGCGGCTCGCGACGTCCTCGACGGCCAGGACTTCGTGGAGATCGAGACCCCGACGCTGACCCGGAGCACCCCCGAGGGTGCCCGCGACTTCCTGGTGCCCGCCCGCCTCCAGCCGGGCAGCTGGTACGCCCTGCCGCAGAGCCCGCAGCTGTTCAAGCAGCTGCTGATGGTCGCCGGCATGGAGCGCTACTTCCAGATCGCCCGGTGCTACCGCGACGAGGACTTCCGCGCCGACCGCCAGCCGGAGTTCACCCAGCTCGACATCGAGATGAGCTTCGTCGACCAGGACGACGTGATCGCCGTCGGCGAGCAGATCCTGGTCGCGCTGTGGAAGCTGGTCGGCTACGACGTCCCGGTCCCGCTCCCGCGGATGACCTACGCCGACGCGATGGCCCGCTACGGCTCCGACAAGCCGGACCTGCGGATGGGCCTGGAGCTGGTGGAGTGCACCGACTACTTCAAGGACACCCCTTTCCGGGTCTTCCAGAGTGACTACGTCGGCGCGGTCGTGATGCCCGGCGGAGCCAGCCAGCCCCGCAAGCAGCTCGACGCGTGGCAGGAGTGGGCCAAGCAGCGCGGTGCCCGCGGCCTTGCCTACGTGCTGGTCCAGCCCGACGGCGAGCTGGGCGGACCGGTCGCCAAGAACCTCAGCGACGCCGAGAGGTCGGGCCTGGCGGCTCAGGTCGGCGCGCAGCCGGGTGACTGTGTCTTCTTCGCCGCCGGCGCCGCCAAGAGCAGCCGCGCCCTGCTGGGCGCGGCGCGTCTGGAGATCGGACGCCGCGGCGGGCTGATCGACGAGTCGGCGTGGAGCTTCGTGTGGGTGGTCGACGCTCCGCTGTTCGAGCCTGCTGGTGACGCCACCGCAGCCGGTGACGTGGCCGTGGGCAGTGGCGCGTGGACGGCGGTGCACCACGCGTTCACCTCACCGCAGGACATGGAGTCCTTCGACACCGACCCGGGCAACGCCCTGGCCTGGGCCTACGACATCGTCTGCAACGGCAACGAGATCGGTGGCGGGTCGATCCGTATCCACCGCGACGACATCCAGCGCCGGGTTTTCAGCGTGATGGGACTCGGCGAGGCCGAGGCCCAGGAGAAGTTCGGCTTCCTCCTCGACGCCTTCGCCTTCGGCGCCCCGCCCCACGGCGGGATCGCCTTCGGGTGGGACCGGATCGTCGCGCTGCTGGCCGGCAGCGACTCGATCCGCGACGTGATCGCCTTCCCGAAGTCCGGCGGTGGGTTCGATCCGTTGACGGCGGCCCCGGCACCGATCACCGCGGCGCAGCGCAAGGAAGCCGGCGTCGACGCGCGCCCGGCGGTGCCGTCCAGCGGAACCGATCAGGGGTAGGTTGCTGCTCGACGGGCGGGTCGGGGCGTCGCTGAGGTCCTGACCCCCTGTCCGGATGTCCTCTGGCCACCAGGGCCGAACGACGCAAGGTCGGCGGCCGATCGGCCTTGGCGGCGTAGGGCATCTCGTCCGAGCGGGCTTCGGGAGGATGGGTCAGGTGCCAGTCGAGACCAGATCGTTACACCAGGGAGACCCGAACCAGCGCGTGGTTCACATAGAGTCGCACCGGCGTCGACCCGAGGGTTGCCCGCGATCCGGGCGGTTCCAGTCGACGCATCCAGGTTCCGACCAGACAGAGGTGTCATGACCGCCACTCCGGTGAACGAACGCGAGGAACGGACCCCGGACCCTGACAAGAGGGCCGCCCGAGCCGTGGTGAAGAGCAAGTCACCCACGCAGTTGGCGATGGCACGGTTCCGCAAGGACAAGAAGTCCATGGTCGCGCTCATCGTGGTGCTGGGCTACTTCGTGGCCGGCATCGCCGCCCCGATCCTGGTGGCCCTCGGCGTCCTGGACCCCTACACGACCCACCTCGACCTGCTGGGCCCCGACGCCCTCCCGAAGGGCGACTGGTGGGGGATGAGCTGGGATCACCCGCTCGGCATCGAGCCCGGCGCCGGCCGTGACGTGCTGAGCCGCATCTGGGCGGGCATCACCTTCTCGCTGGCCGTGGCCCTGGCCGCCTCGATCGTCGCTGTCGGCCTCGGAGTGGTGCTGGGCATCATCGCCGGCTACGCAGGCGGCTGGATCGACGCCATCATCGGTCGCCTGACCGACCTGGTGCTGGCCTTCCCGCAGACCCTTCTCCTTCTGGCCGCCGCGCCGATCGGCATCGCTGTGCTCACCGAGACGCTCAACGTGCCCACGGGCGCCGTCGCCCAGGGCCTCTTCGTGGTGATCGTGCTCGGCTTCTTCGGCTGGACCGGCACCACCCGCCTGATCCGCGGTCAGGTGCTGTCGCTGCGCGAGCGCGAGTTCGTCGACGCGGCCATGCTCTTCGGAGCCAGCCGCCGCCGCATCTGGTTCAAGGAGCTCCTGCCCAACCTGTGGGCGCCCGTGCTGGTCACGTTCACCCTCTACATGCCGGCCTTCATCTCGGCCGAGGCTGCACTTTCCTACCTGGGGGTGAGTGTGCGTCCCCCGACGCCCACCCTGGGCAACGTGCTCAAGGATTCCTTGTCCTACGCCAGCGGAGACTTCCTCTACTTCTTCGCCCCTGCCTTCCTCATTGCTCTGATCGTCGTCTCGTTCAACCTGCTCGGCGACGGTCTCCGCGATGCCCTTGACCCCAAGGGCGATCGCTAGTCAAGTCTTCGGCGACGACCACGTCGCCGAAAGTGTCGCCGTTTCGGCGCGTCACACATTCAAGGAGAAGTAAGTATGGCCAACATGCGAAAGCGGATGCTCGCCCTGAGCGCTGTGGCAGCCCTGACCGTCGCCCTGGCGGCATGTGGAGGCGGCTCGGACTCCCCAGGCGATGAGAACGACGGCGGGGACGCCACCGCAGGTGGGACGCTGCAGTACCTGCAGCACTTCCCCTTCGAGAGCACCGACCCGCAGCGGATCTACTACGGCGTCGAGCTGGCGAACTTCCGCCGCACGCTCTACCGCTCGCTCGTGGGCTTCCCGTTCGACGAGGACCCGGAGGTCGCCAACACGCCGATCCCCGACCTCGCCACCGACACCGGCACCTCCAGCGAGGGCGGCAAGGTGTGGTCCTTCACGCTGAAGGACGGCATCAAGTGGGAGGACGGCTCCGAGATCACGTGTGAGGACTTCAAGTACGGCGCCTCGCGTGCGTTCGCCGACGACGTCCTCACCGGCGGTGCGGGCTTCTACCTCAAGGGCTACCTCGACATCCCGACCGACCCCAAGGGCGGCTCCGCCTACAAGGGCCCCTACCTCGGGACCGGCCAGGAGCTGTTCGACAAGGCCGTCACCTGCGATGGCAAGACCATCACCTACAACTTCAACAAGCCGTGGCCGGACTTCCCGCTCTCGGTGGGCTCGCTGATGGCGACCGACCCCTACAAGGAGTCGATCGACAAGGGTGACAAGTCCAAGTGGGTTGTCATGTCCAACGGTCCCTACAAGATCGACGGCGGCACCTGGTCGGTCAACAAGGGCGCGACCTTCGTGCGCAACGAGAACTACGACGCGTCGACCGACACCCCGGAGAAGCTCCGCATGGCGCTGCCCGACCAGATCGACTACTCGATCTTCACCGCAGCCGAGCCGATCCTGGACCGTCTGATCGCTGACGCTGGTGACGACAAGAACGCCGTGACCGCCGCTCGTGTGGCCCCGGCCTACTTCAGCCAGATCGAGGGACCGATCGCCGACCGCACCGCGCTCGTCGACTCTCCATACACCAACTACCTGGTGCCGAACCAGCAGCGTCTGACGGACCCGAAGGTCCGCCAGGCCCTCGCGTTGGCCACCAACGTCGATGGTTACGTCCAGGCCGAGGGTGGCGACAAGGCCGGTACGCCTGCCGAGTCGATCATCAACCCGCTGCTGCCCGGCTTCTCGGAGCAGGAGATGTTCTCCGGCGACAACGCCGGTGACCCGGAGGCCGCCAAGGCGCTGCTCGAGGAGGCCGGCGTCACGCTGCCCTACCCGATCACCTACACCTACGGTCAGTCCGACACGCAGGACAAGGTCTCGGCCGTGCTGAAGGAAGGCTGGGAGAAGGCTGGCTTCAAGGTCACCCTCGACCCGCTGGCCGACACCTACTACGACGTCATCAACCAGCCCGACAAGGAAAGTGACGTCATCTGGGCCGGTTGGGGTGCTGACTGGCCGTCGGCCATGACGGTGCTGCCGCCGCTGTTCGACAGCCGGGCGAACTTCGCCCGCGACAAGGACGGCACGGTCACCAACCTTGGCCAGGACTACGGCTACTACCAGAGCAAGGAGTTCGAGGGTCTCGTCGACGAGGCAGCTGCGGCTCCCGACGTCGACACCCAGAACGACCTGCTCACCCAGGCCGACACCGTTCTCGCGAACGACGTCGCCTACATCCCGCTGGACACGAGCCGCTTCTACTGGCTCTACGGTTCGGGCATCAAGAACTTCACGACTGATGCCTCATCGTCGTCGTACCCGGACCTCGGTCCGATCGGCGTCACCCAGTGATCAACTGCTCGGTCTAGCTCACTAGTCCCAGCAGGGTGGGGGCCCGGTTCGCCGGGCTCCCACCTATCCACGGGCCTCACGGCCACTCGACCCGAAGGCAGACACGGCCTTGCTTGCATATCTCGTGCGTCGAATCTTCATCGGCATCATCCTGCTGCTCGTGCTCAGCCTGATGACCTTTGTCCTCTTCTTCGCCTCCCCGGTTGACGTCACCCGCTTCGCGTGCGGCAAGAACTGCACGGAAGAGAAGCGCGCGACCACCGAGAAGGCTCTCGGCTACGACAAGCCGGTCATCGTCCAGTGGGGCGCGTTCATGAAGGGCGTCGTGGTCGGCCGTGACTTCCCAGCCGACAAGGCCCTTCAAGAGGCTTCACCTGAGATCGTCACCCACTGTGGTGCCCCTTGTTTCGGCTACTCCCAGGTCAACGCCAAGACGGTCAACGAGCTGATCAAGGAGTCGGCTCCGGTCTCGATCTCCCTGGCGTTCATGGCCTGCTTCATCTGGGTGCTGTTCGGGATCCTGTTCGGCCTACTGGCCGCGGTCACGAAGGGCTCCCTCATCGATAGAGGCATCGTCGGGCTGACGCTGGTCGTCTACGCGTTCCCGACGTTCTTCATCGGCACCTTCCTGCTCAAGTACGTCGCCATCAAGTGGGGCTGGGTGCCGTTCCCCCAATATGTCTCGATCGCCGAGGGCGGGGTCGGCAACTGGCTGCTCAACCTGCTGCTGCCGGCGACCACCCTGGCCTTGTTCTACCTCGCGGGCTACGTCCGCTTCACCCGCGCCTTCGTGCTCGAGTCGCTCTCCGAGGACTACATCCGCACGGCCACCGCGAAGGGGCTGGCGCCGCGTGTCATCCTCTTCAAGCACGCGTTGCGCGCGGCGCTCACCCCGCTGGTCACCCTGATCGGGCTCGACTTCGCCAGCCTCCTCGGTGGTGCCATCATCACCGAGACGGTGTTCAGCTTCTACGGTCTGGGCGCGCTCGCCGTCCGTGCCAACGTGTCCTACGACCTGCCGGTCCTGATCGGCCTGTTGCTGCTGCTCGGAGCCTTCGTGATCATTGCCAACATCGTCGTCGACGTGTTGTACGCCTACATCGACCCACGCGTCCGGCTGGACTGAGGGGCCAGGAAGAGCTGATGACCACACCATTTCTCTCTGTCCAGGACCTCAAGGTCCACTTTCCGACCTCCGACGGCATCGTCAAGGCGACCGACGGGCTGTCGTTCACGCTCGAGAAGGGCAAGACCCTCGGCATCGTGGGGGAGTCCGGCTCCGGCAAGTCGGTGTCCAGCTCGGCGATCCTCGGCCTGCACCGGCACACCAACGCCATCGTGAGCGGCGAGATCCTGCTCGACGGGGTCGACCTGCTGACCATCAGTGACGAGGAGATGCGCCTCAAGCGCGGTGCCGAGGTCGCGATGATCTTCCAGGACCCGCTGTCCGCGATGCACCCCTACTACACCGTCGGCAGCCAGATCGGCGAGGCCTACCGGGTGCACAACCGCGTGAGCCGCAAGGCCGCGCGGGCGCGCACCATCGAGATGCTCGACCGGGTCGGCATCCCTCAGCCCGACAAGCGCGTCGACGACTATCCCCACCAGTTCTCCGGCGGCATGCGCCAGCGCGCGATGATCGCCATGGCGCTGATCAACAATCCGCCGATGCTGATCGCCGATGAACCCACGACGGCGCTCGACGTGACCGTCCAGGCCCAGATCCTCGACCTGCTCCAGGACCTGCAGCGCGAGTTCGACGCCGCCGTCATCATCATCACCCACGACCTCGGGGTGGTGGCCGAGATGGCCGACCAGGTGCTGGTGATGTACGCCGGCCGGTGCGTGGAGTACGGCGCCTGCAAGCAGATCCTGACCCACCCGGAGATGCCCTACACCTGGGGGCTGCTCTCCAGCGTGCCCGACGTCGCGGGCGACACCAACGCGCGGCTCATCCCGATCCCCGGCAACCCGCCGAGCCTGCTGAACACGCCACCCGGATGCGCCTTCAGCCCGCGCTGCCTCCACAAGGGCAAGGTGCCCGGTGACCTGTGCACCACCGTCATGCCTGATCTGCTGCCCGGGACGCGAGGCGGTGGCCATCTCAGACGCTGCCACCTGAGCAACCCGGAGGCTGTCTACGAACAAGAGGTCCTGCCGGAGATCGCGCCGGACCTGGTGGAGGAACGATGACCGAATCGTCAGGGGCCAGCGTCGGGATGCCGAACGAGGATCCGCATGCCTCACGCGAAGACTCCAGCGAGCAGGACGTGGTCGACTGGGTGAAGGCAGACCCGAAGGCCCTGGTCGGTCACGCTCCGACCGTCCTGAACCCCGACGCCCGGCCGATCCTGGAGGTCCGCGACCTGCGGATGTACTTCCCGGTCAAGTCGTCCGGCATCATCCGGCGCACGGTCGGCCACGTCCAGGCCGTCGACGGCGTGTCCTTCCAGGTCCCCGAAGGCGGGTCCCTTGGCCTCGTCGGCGAGTCGGGCTGCGGCAAGTCGACCACCGGTCGGCTGGTCACCCGCCTCTACGAGCCGACGGGGGGCTCGATCGAGTTCGACGGTCGCGACATCACCACGATCTCGGCCAGCGAGCTCAAGCCGCTGCGCCGCGAGATCCAGATGATCTTCCAGGACCCCTACACCTCGTTGAACCCACGCCACTCGGTGGGCGCGATCATCGGGGCTCCGCTGGCGATCCACAACATCGTCCCCAAGAAGGACATCCTGCCGAAGGTGCAGGAGCTCCTCGAGGTCGTCGGCCTGAACCCCGAGCACTACAACCGCTATCCGCACGAGTTCTCCGGCGGCCAGCGTCAGCGCATCGGCATCGCCCGGGCGCTGACCCTGCAGCCGAAGGTGCTGGTGGCCGACGAGCCCGTCTCGGCGCTCGACGTGTCGATCCAGGCGCAGGTCATCAACCTGATGCAGGACCTCCAGCGCGAGTTCAACATCGCGTTCCTGTTCATCGCCCACGACCTGGCGATCGTGCGTCACTTCTGTCCCGAGATCGCGGTGATGTACCTCGGCAAGATCGTGGAGATCGCCGACCGGGAGTCTCTCTACGACCGGCCCAACCACCCCTATACCCAGGCCCTGCTCTCGGCGGTCCCCGATGTGCGGCAGGCCCAGGTCGGTGGACGTCGTGAGCGCATTCGGCTCACCGGCGACGTGCCGAGCCCGATCAACCCGCCCTCGGGGTGCCGGTTCCGCACCCGCTGCCCGATCGCCCAGGAGATCTGCACCCGGGTCGAGCCCCCGCTCATGCAGATCGGCCCGCGTCACAAGGTGGCCTGCCACTTCCCCGGCCCGCTCGGCAACCACCCGGACAAGCCGATCACGCCGCGCCTGCTCGGGGTGGACGACTCCGGCAACCCCGACCCCGGGGTGCTGCCGGCGACCGATCTGGGCAACAACCCGGGCTACTCCGACACCTGGTTCGACCTCGAGGCCAAGACCATGAAGAAGGCCTGACCTGACCTCGGACGGACTGTTCGACCTGGCCGGCTCGACCGGCGGCTCGGGCTCCTTGTCGTCCGCGCGCCATGCCGCGGCCCCGCTGGCCGTGCGCATGCGTCCGCGGACGCTCGACGAGCTCGTGGGTCAGTCACAGCTGCGGGCCACCGGCTCGCCGCTGCGCCAGCTCATCGAGGGCGACCAGTCGATGTCGCTCCTGCTCTGGGGTCCCCCCGGCACCGGCAAGACCACGATCGCCTCGATCCTCAGCCAGCAGACCGACCGCCGGTTCGTGGAGGTCTCGGCGGTCTCGGCGGGCGTGAAGGAGGTCCGTGCGGCCATCGAGGCAGCGCGGCACGAGCTGGTGCAGACCAGCCGCGAGACGGTGCTGTTCATCGACGAGGTGCACCGCTTCACCAAGGCGCAGCAGGATGCCCTCCTGCCCGGCGTCGAGAACCGGTGGGTGACCCTGGTCGCAGCGACGACCGAGAACCCCTTCTTCTCGGTGATCTCGCCCCTGCTCTCCCGGAGCCTGCTGCTGCGCCTGGAGTCCCTGACCGACGACGACGTGCGGTCCGTCATCGACCAGGCCCTGGTCGACGAGCGCGGCCTCGCCGGTGCGTTCACCATCGAGGAGGACGCCGCGGGTCACCTGGTGCGGTTGGCCGGGGGAGACGCCCGGCGATCGCTCACCTACCTCGAGGCTGCGGCGGGCGCCGCCCAGTCCAAGGCCACGACGGTCATCGACCTGGCCACGGCCGAGACGGCCGTCGACCAGGCGGCCGTGCGCTACGACCGGCAGGGCGACCAGCACTACGACGTGACGTCGGCGTTCATCAAGTCGGTGCGGGGCTCCGACGCCGATGCGGCCCTGCACTACCTCGCCCGGATGATCGAGGCCGGTGAGGACCCCCGCTTCATCGCCCGTCGTCTGGTGATCCTGGCCAGTGAGGACATCGGGCTGGCCGACCCGACGGCCCTGACCACCGCCGTCGCGGCGGCACAGGCCGTGCAGCTGATCGGGATGCCGGAGGGCCGGCTCAACCTGGCCCAGGCGACCATCGCGCTGGCGGTCGCCCCCAAGTCCAACGCCGTGACCAGGGCGATCGACGCGGCTCAGACCGACGTCCGGGCCGGCAAGATCGGCGCCGTGCCGCCGCATCTGCGTGACGCCCACTACTCGGGGGCCAAGAACCTCGGCCACGGGTCGGCGTACACCTACAGCCACGACGAGCCGTTCGGCATCGCCGAGCAGCAGTACGCCCCCGACGAGGTGCTGGACGCGACCTACTACCAGCCCACGGCGCTCGGCGCCGAGGCCGCGATCAAGGAGCGCTGGGAACGCGTGCGACGGCTCATTCGCGGCTCAGGCGGCCCGCGATAGGGTCGGGCACTGTGAGCGAGCCGTCAGTCGTGGGGATCATCCTGGTCAGCGCCCTCGTGGTGCTGCTGGGCGCTGCCCTGTGCGCCGTCCTCCTCGCCCTGCGCCGCACTCGCCGCGAGCTGGCCGCCACCCGCCACGAGACCGACGAGCTGCACTACCGCCTCGACCGGCTCGCCGAGCAGGTCGCGACCCCGGCGACCACGGAGCGGGAGACCCCGCAGGAGTTCGTGATCACCGAGCTGGGCCAGCCGGGTCACGCCCAGGTCGAGGAGCGCATCGACGGCAGGCTGTTCGCCGACATCGTGCTGCGCGAGACCGTGGTGCGCGCGGCGGCCCTCACGCACGGCGTACGCCGGGCGCTCGCCCCCGAGTCCCGCAACCGGATCCGCTTCGAGATGAAGCGTGAGGTCAAGCGCTCGCGCAAGCAACGTCGCGCCGACACCAAGGCGGCGATCCGGGAGTGGGAGGCCCGTCAGCGCGCTGAGCTCGACACGGGAGACGCCGCGTGAGGCGGGGACTGTGGTTCGTGGCGGGAGCAGGGGCCGGTGTCTACGCCATGGTCCGCGGCCGCCGGGTCGCCGAGGCTGCGAGTGTCGACGGCCTGCGCGACCGGTTGAGCTCCCTGGCGCTCGGCGCCCGACTGCTGCGTGACGAGGTGGCCCAGGGCAGCGCCGAGAAGGAAACCGAGTTGCGAGCCCGGTTCGGGCTCGTGCCCAATGAGACTCCAGAGCTCGAGCAGGGCAAGCACCGACTCGAGCACACCGACCAGGACAGAGGACAGCACTGATGGACACCGCCGAGATCCGCCGCCGCTTCGTCGCGCACTTCGAAGCCGCCGGCCACACGGCAGTCCCGTCGGCCTCGCTCCTGCTCGACGACCCGAACCTGTTGTTCGTCAACGCGGGCATGGTGCCGTTCAAGCCCTACTTCCTCGGCCAGGAGACACCTCCCTACGACCGGGCCACGAGCGTGCAGAAATGCGTGCGCACCCCCGACATCGAGGACGTCGGCAAGACCACGCGGCACGGCACGTTCTTCGAGATGTGCGGCAACTTCTCCTTCGGCGACTACTTCAAGCAGGGCGCCATCGAGCTGGCCTGGGACCTGGTCACCAAGCCGCAGTCCGACGGCGGCTGGGGCTTCGACGAGGGTCGGCTCTATCCCTCGATCCTTGAGGGCGACGACGAGGCCCTCAGGCTCTGGAAGCAGGTCACCGGGCTGCCGGACGACCGGATCATCCGGCTCGGGCCCAAGGAGAACTACTGGTCGATGGGCGTGCCCGGTCCGGGCGGCCCGTGCTCGGAGCTGCTCTACGACCGCGGCCCCGCCTACGGCGCCGACGGTGACTTCAGTGCGGAGGATCGCTACCTGGAGTTCTGGAACCTGGTCTTCATGCAGGACGAGCTCAGTGCGGTGCGGAGCAAGGAGGACTTCGACATCGTCGGCTCCCTGCCCAAGAAGAACATCGACACCGGGATGGGTCTGGAGCGCGTCGCGTTCCTGACCCAGGGCGTCGACAACATGTACGAGATCGACGTGATGTTCCCGGTGATCGAGCGCGCCGAGCAGCTCACCGGCCGCCGCTACGGCGCCGATCACGACGACGACGTGCGCTTCCGGGTGATCGCCGACCACATCCGCAGCTCGATGATGCTGATCGGCGACGGGGTGACCCCCGGCAACGAGGGGCGCGGCTACGTACTGCGCCGCCTCCTGCGCCGCGCGGTGCGCTCGGTGCGCCTGCTCGGCTACGAGGACCGGTCGCTGCCCGAGCTGCTCCCGGTCAGCCGCGACAAGATGGGTCAGACGTACGCCGAGCTGCACCGCGACTGGGAGCGCATCGCGGCCGTGGCCTACGCCGAGGAGGATGCCTTCCGGCAGACGCTGCGCGCCGGCACCCAGATCTTCGACCTGGCCACCACGCGGCTGAAGCAGGCCGGCGGCGTCCAGCTGGCCGGGTCCGAGGCGTTCGCGCTGCACGACACCTACGGCTTCCCCATCGACCTGACCCTGGAGATGGCGTCCGAACAGGGCCTCTCGGTCGACGAGGACGGCTTCCGCCGCCTGATGACCGAGCAGCGCAACCGCGCCAAGGCCGACGCCAAGGCCAAGAAGGGCAGCCACCTCGACGCCACGGCCTACCGCGAGATCGCCGACGCCCTGGGCCGCCCGGTGCAGTTCACGGGCTACACCGACGTGGTGTCCGAGGGCTCGGTGCGTGGGCTGGTCTCCGGTGGTGACTCGGTGGCCTCGGCCGCCGAGGGCGACGAGGTCGAGCTCGTCCTCGACCGCACGCCGTTCTATGCCGAGGGCGGTGGCCAGCTCGCCGACCAGGGCATCATCGAGCTCGACAACGGGGCCCGCCTCGAGGTGCGCGACGTCCAGTCGCCGGTCTCCGGGCTGGTCGTGCACAAGGTCAAGGTGCTCTCCGGTCAGGTCGACGTGGGGGCCGGCGCCCAGGCGCTCGTCGACACCGAGCGCCGCCTGTCGATCTCGCGCGCCCACACCGCCACCCACATGGTGCACAAGGCGTTCCGCGAGGCCCTCGGCGAGACCGCGACCCAGGCCGGGTCCGAGAACGCGCCGGGCCGGTTCCGCTTCGACTTCTCCGCGACCGGTGCGGTGCCGCTCTCGGTGATGAACGAGGTGGAGGCCCGCGTCAACGACCTGGTGATCGCCGACCTGGCGGTCGAGGCCGAGCTGATGACCCAGGCCGAGGCCGTGAAGTCCGGCGCCATGGCGCTGTTCGGAGAGAAGTACGGCGACCAGGTCCGCGTGGTCTCGGTGGGCGACTGGGCCCGCGAGCTCTGCGGCGGCACGCATGCCGGCCGGTCCGGCCAGCTCGGTGTGGTCAAGCTGATGGGTGAGTCGTCCATCGGCTCCGGCGTACGCCGGGTGGAGGCTCTGGTCGGCGGCGACGCCTACCGGTTCCTGGCCCGCGAGCACGTGCTGGTCAACCAGCTGTCCGAGGTCTTGAAGGTCCGCCCCGAGCAGCTCCCCGAGCGGGTCCACGACATCGTGGAGCGGCTGCGGGCGGCCGAGAAGGAGATCGAGGGCGTCCGGGTGCGTCAGCTGCTGGGAGCGGGCGCCGAGCTGGCCGAGCGGGCCACCCAGGTCGGTGCGGTCCGCGTGGTGACCCACCGGGCCGACGGTGCCACCGCGGGCGACGCGCGCCAGCTCGCCCTCGACGTGCGCGGCCGGCTGCCCGGCGGTGACCCGGGAGTGGTGGTGGTGATGGGCGTTGCCGACCAGAAGGTGTCGGTCGTCGCGGCCGTCAACGACGTGGCCCGCGAGCGCGGGATCTCCGCCAACGCGCTGGTCCGCGCCCTCGGCCCACTCATCGGCGGCAAGGGCGGTGGCAAGGACGACGTCGCCCAGGGCGGCGGCGCCGACACCACCCGGGTCGAGGAGGCCCTTGCGCTGGTGCACACCGAGGTGGCGCGCGCCGCCGGGCAGGCCTGAGCGGTTGAGGCACGGCACCCGTCTCGGCATCGACCCCGGTGACGCCCGCATCGGCGTCGCCCGCAGCGACCCTTCGGGCTACCTGGCCACCCCGGTGGAGACGGTGCCCCGCAAGGCCGGTGACCTGGACCGGCTGGCGGCGCTCGTGGCCGAGGAATCGGCCGTCGAGGTCGTGGTGGGGCTGCCCCGGTCGCTCTCCGGACGCGAGGGGCCGGCGGCGCTCAAGGCCCGGGAGTTCGCCCAGATGCTGGCGCGCCGAATTGCTCCTGTGCCGGTCAGGCTGTGTGATGAGCGTCTGACCACGGTGTCTGCGGAGTCGATGTTGCGCGAGCGGGGGCGCAAGGGGAGCAAACGGCGGGCCGTGGTGGACCAGGTAGCAGCAGTGGTGATCCTTCAGCATGCGCTGGACACCGAACGGAGCTCTGGGAGGGTTCCGGGAGAGATCGTCGAGGTTGAGAATGAGTGACTTGGGTCTGGGTGTCGAGGACGACCAGTCGTCGCCGCAGCCGCGCGAGGGCAGGAACCACCGCAAGGGTCGCGGGATCTCCGGCTGCCTGGCGGTGCTGGTCGCGTTCGCGCTGCTGGCCGGAGGCGCCTACTTCGTGGTCACCAAGGGGGTCCAGGCGATCTCGGACAAGCTCGGCGGACCCGAGGACTATCCCGGTCCGGGCAGCGGCAAGGTCGTGGTGGAGGTGCACGAGGGCGACACGGGCGCCGACATCGGCAACACGCTGAAGGCCAAGGGTGTGGTCAAGAGCGTCACCGCGTTCACCGACGCCTACGCGGCCAACCCCGACTCCACCGGGGTGCAGGTCGGCTTCTACCAGCTGAAGAAGGAGATGAAGGCCAGCGACGCCGTCGAGCTGCTGGTCGACCCCGCCAACCTGGTCAAGGACAGCGTGACGATCCCCGAGGGCCTCAGGGTCGTCGACACGATCGCGATCCTGGCCAAGAAGACCGACTTCACCAAGAAGCAGTTCACCAAGGTCCTCGACTCCCCGGACGCGCTCGGGCTGCCCGACTACGCGGAGGGCAACGCCGAGGGCTACCTCTTCCCGGCGACCTACGCCTTCCCGCCCACGGCGACCCCGACGTCGATGCTGAAGGCGATGGTGGACCGCTGGCGCCAGTCGGCCGAGGAGGTCGACCTCGAAGCCGGGGCCGAGGCGCTGGGCTACACGCCTGCCGAGATGATGACGATCGCGAGCCTGGTGCAGGCCGAGGGGCGCGGCGACGTGATGCCGAAGATCTCGCGGGTGATCTACAACCGGCTGGAGAACCCCGACAACGGCATCACCAACGGCTTGCTGCAGATCGACGCGACCGTGAACTTCGCGCTGGATCGGTCGCTCGTGGCCGTCCCGACGACCGAGGACACCCAGGTCGACTCGCCCTACAACACCTACCAGAACGCCGGGCTGCCCCCGGGTCCGATCGAGGCACCGGGAGACGAGGCGCTGCAGGCGGCCCTCAACCCGGTGGACGGCGACTGGCTGTTCTACGTCACCGTGAACCTGGCCACCGGGAAGACCAAGTTCACCGACAGCTATGACGAGTTCCTCCAGTTCAAGGACGAGCTCGACGTGTACTGCGAGACCAAGTCCGACCGCTGCTGACCATGCGCTGTGCCGTGCTGGGTGACCCGATCGCCCATTCGCTGTCCCCGGCGCTGCACCGGGCGGCGTACGCCGAGCTGGGGCTGGACTGGAGCTACGAGGCGGTCCAGGTGGCGGCAGGCACCCTGGCGAGCTTCCTCGACAGCCTCGACGAGACCTGGCGGGGGCTGTCGCTGACCATGCCGCTCAAACGCGAGCTGGTCGGGCTGGTCGACGACCTGAGTCCGGTCGCGGCACTGGCCGGGGCGGCCAACACCCTGGTCCTCGACGCCGGACGGCGCAGCGCCCACAACACCGATGTCCCGGGTGCGGCGGCTGCCCTCCGGGAGCGGTACGCCGGTCCACTCGACCGGGCCACGATCCTCGGTGGGGGCGCCACCGCCACCTCGGTCGGCCTGGCGCTGACCGATCTGGGCTGCCGCGAGCTGACCGTCGTCGCCCGCAGCGCGGACCGGGCCGACGAGACGTTACGGGTGATCGCGAGCCACCCGGACTCGCCCGAGGTGAGGTTCGCCGAGCTGGGACAGCACGCCGGTGGGGCGGACGTCCTCGTGACGACCATCCCCTCCGAGGCGCAGGACGAGGCCCTGGTGACCCGCTGGGCCGACTGCCCGGTGCTCTTCGAGGTGCTCTACCACCCCTGGCCGACCCCACTGGCCCGCTCGGCCGCCGAGTCGGGTCGCACCCTGGTGACCGGTCTCGATCTGCTGGCCCACCAGGCCGTGCTGCAGGTGGAGCTGTTCACCGGATCGACCGTCCCGGTCGACCTTCTGCGTTCGGCTGGCAGCGCCGCCCTGGCTGGATAGGGTTCGGTCCATGCATCTGGACGCCGCGCTCGCCTGCGCGCTGATCGGCCTGGCGGGTGGCTGGTTCGTTCCGCAGCTGATCCGCTGGGTCCCCGAGCCCGAGCCGGTGCCCGAGCCGGTTGCCGACGTGGAGGCCGAGCCGGCGCCGGACCCGGAGCCGGTGGCCGAGTCGGTGGACCCGCCTGCGTCCAAGGAGCTGTACGCCGACATCGCGGCGCTGCCCGGCCTCGCCTGGAAGGCCGCGCTGGCCAGCGGTGCGGCAGCCGGGGTGATCGGCCTGGTGCTGGGCTGGGGCTGGCCGCTGGCCTACCTGGTCTTCCTGGCGCCGGTGGGCGTGGCACTGTCCGTGATCGACTTCCGGACCTGGCTGCTGCCGACCAAGATCATCTGGCCGACCTATGCCGTCGTACTCCTCCTCGCGAGCGTCGCGAGCGTCGCGACCGGCGACTACGACGCCCTGGTGAGGGGGCTGATCGGCCAGGCCGTGGCGCTGGCCGTCTTCTTCCTGCTCTGGTTCCTGCCGGGCGGCGGCATGGGCTTCGGCGACGTCCGCCTGTCCAACATCCTCGGGCTCGCGCTCGGCTACCTCGGCTGGGGTGAGTGGGCCTTCGGCCTGTGGGTCGGGTTCCTGCTGGGCAGCCTGGCCTGGGTGCCGCTGCGCCTGCTCAAGCTCACCACGTCGCGGCACTTCCCGTTCGGGCCGTTCATGCTGCTCGGTGCCCTGGTGGGCGTGCTGTGGGGTGGCGAGGTGATGTCGAATCTCGTCGGCGGCCGCTCCTGACCGACTCCGAGGCGCAGCGTGAAAGACTGACGCCATGCTTCGCTGGCTCACCGCGGGTGAATCCCACGGACCCTCACTCGTCGCGATCCTCGAAGGCCTCCCGGCCCATGTCGAGGTGACCACCGCCGACATCCAGGAATCCCTGGCTCGCCGCCGTCTCGGCCACGGTCGCGGTGCCCGGATGAAGTTCGAGCAGGACCAGGTCACGATCACCGGCGGCGTCCGCCACGGCGAGACCATGGGCGGCCCGGTCGCCATCGAGGTCGGCAACACCGAGTGGCCCAAGTGGGAGAAGGTGATGTCGGCCGACCCGGTCGACCAGGCCGAGCTCGACGCCTTGGCCCGCAACGCCGCGCTCACCCGGCCACGCCCGGGCCACGCCGACCTCGTCGGCATGCAGAAGTACGACTTCGACGAGGCCAGGCCCATCCTCGAGCGCGCCTCCGCCCGCGAGACCGCCGCCCGGGTCGCGCTCGGCCGGGTGGCCAGCAACTTCCTCGAGCAGGCCACCGGTGCCCGCATCGTGTCCCACGTCGTCGAGCTCGGGGGAGTGCCGGCGCCCTACGGCTCCGTGCCCGAGATCGCCGACGTGGCCCGTCTCGACGCCGACCCGGTGCGCTGCCTCGACCCCGACGCGTCCAAGCAGATGGTGGCGGCCATCGACCAGGCGCACAAGGACGGCGACACCCTCGGCGGCGTCGTCGAGGTGGTCGTCCACGGACTACCCCCGGGTCTGGGCTCGCACGTGCACTGGGACCGGCGGCTCGACGCCCGGCTCGCGGGCGCGCTGATGGGCATCCAGGCCATCAAGGGCGTCGAGGTCGGCGACGGCTTCGGACTCGCCGCCCAACCCGGCTCCAAGGCCCACGACGAGATCGTCGCGACCGCCGACGGGATCCGCCGCACCAGCGGACGGGCCGGCGGCACCGAGGGCGGCATGTCCACCGGGGAGGTCCTGCGGGTCCGCGCGGCCATGAAGCCGATCGCCACCATCCCGAGGGCCCTGCGCACCATCGACGTGGCCACCGGCAAGGAGGCCGTCGCGCACCACCAGCGCTCCGACGTGTGCGCCGTCCCTGCTGCCGGCATCGTCGCCGAGGCGATGGTCGCCCTGGTGCTCGCCGAGGCCGTGCTGGAGAAGTTCGGCGGCGACTCAGTCGGGGAGACGCGTCGCAACGTGCGCAGCTATCTCGACACCATGAGGTTCTCGTGACGGCTCGGCCCCGCGTGGTGCTGGTCGGACCGATGGGCGCCGGCAAGACCACGGTCGGCACGCTGCTGGGCCAGGCCTGGGGGGTCGACGTGCGCGACTCCGATCAGGACGTGGAGGCCACCGAGGGCCGCGCCATCTCCGACATCTTCGTCGACGACGGGGAGGAGCACTTCCGCGAGCTCGAGCGACAGGCGGTGGCCAAGGCGCTGGCCGACCACCCGGGCGTTCTCGCGCTGGGCGGTGGCGCGGTGCTCGACCCGGCCACCCGCGAGCTGCTGGCCGGTCACACCGTGGTGTTCCTGCGCGTCGGGCTGAGCGACGCCGTCAAGCGCGTCGGACTCGGGAGCTCGCGTCCCCTCCTGTTCGGCAACGTCCGGGCCCGGATCAAGGGACTGCTCGACGAACGCACCCCGGTCTACGAGTCGGTCGCCACCCACACCGTCGACACCGACGGCCGCTCACCTCAGGACGTGGCCGACGAGATCCGCACGGTGCTGTCATGACCGACACGGTGATCTCGGTCGGGGGCGCGTCGCCCTACGACGTCGTGGTCGGCCGCGGCCTGACCGGACGGCTTCTCGAGATGCTGGGTGGGGGAGTCCAGCGCGTCGCCCTGATCCACTCCGAGCGGCTCGACGACCTGGTGGCGCCCGTGGTCGCCGCGCTCAACGACAGCTTCGACGTGCTCAGCCTCGGGGTTCCCGACGGCGAGCGGGCCAAGACCGCGGAGGTCGCCTACCAGTGCTGGGAGGCGCTGGGCGAGGCCGGCTTCACCCGTTCCGACGCGGTGGTCACCTTCGGCGGCGGGTCGACCACCGACATGGGCGGCTTCGTCGCGGCCACCTGGCTGCGCGGCGTCCGCGTGGTGCACGTGCCGACCACGTTGCTCGCCATGGTGGACGCCTCGGTGGGCGGCAAGACGGGCATCAACACCGGTGCCGGCAAGAACCTCGTGGGTGCGTTCCACGAGCCTGCGGGTGTGCTCTGCGACCTCGACCTGCTGCGCTCGCTGCCGGGTCCTGAGCTGGTCGCGGGGCTCGGTGAGGTCGTGAAGTGCGGCTTCATCGCCGACCCCGAGATCCTGCGGCTGATCGAGGCTGACCCCGAGGCCGCCGTCGACGTCGACGGCGCTGTGCTGCGGGAGCTGGTGGAGCGCTCCGTTCGGGTCAAGGTCGATGTCGTGGTCGACGACCTCAAGGAGACGGGCGGGTCAGCGGGCCACCCCGGTCGCGAGGTCCTCAACTACGGTCACACGATGGCGCACGCGATCGAGCGCGCCACTTCCTACGGCATCCGCCACGGCGAGGCGGTTGCGATCGGCTGCTGCTACGCCGCCGAGGTGGCCCGAGGCTCCGGCACCCTCTCCGACGAGGTGGCCGACCGGCACCGGGCCGCGTTCGCGGCGGTGGGGCTGCCTGTCGGGTTCGACGGGGCGAGCTTCGAGGAGCTGGAGGCGATCATGAAGGTGGACAAGAAGTCCCGCGGCTCGCAGCTGCGCTTCGTCGTCCTGCACGACCTCGCCCAGCCGCGGATCCTGGCCGGACCCACCGACAGCGTCCTGCGCGCGGCGTACGACGTGATGACGCAGGTCCCGCGGTGAGGGTGCTGGTCCTGAACGGACCCAACCTCGGTCGCCTGGGCCGGCGCCAGCCGGAGATCTACGGCCACACGACCTACGCCGAGCTGGTGGAGCTGTGCGCCGGCTGGGGGACCGCCCTGGGACTCGAGGTCGAGGTCCGTCAGACCAACCACGAGGGGGAGCTCCTCGACTGGCTGAACACCGCAGCCGACGAGGGCACCCCCGTGGTGCTCAATGCAGCCGCCTGGACGCACTACTCCTACGCCCTCTTCGACGCCTGCGGACAGCTCACGGCGCCGCTCGTGGAGGTGCACATCTCCGATCCCCAGCAGCGTCCCGAGGAGTTCCGGCACACCTCGGTGGTCACGTCGTACGCCGTGGAGGTCATCGCCGGGCACGGCGTCGACGGCTACCGGATGGCCCTGGAGGCCCTCGCCCCCCGCTGACCTGTCGCAGATGTACACGCAGATCACGCCGACCTGTCGCAGATGTACACGCAGATCGCGCCCACCTGTCGCAGATGTACACGGACCGGCGGAACCGGCCCGGTCCGTGACGCGTCCGACCCAGAACACAGAGCTTCTGGAGAGGACGGGGACATGGACAACAAGGTGACACTGAGTGTGCGGGGGATCCTCCTCACGGGGCTGGTGCTGCTGGCGATGCTGGCGGCGTACCTCATCGGGACGACAGGCGGCACGACCTCCCCGGCCCAGGCGGCCGACACCACCTCGACGAGTGCGGACCGGCGCACGATCTCGCTCGGCGGCAAGGGCGAGGCGACCGCAGTGCCCGACCAGCTGAGCTTCTCGGTGGCGGTATCGATGACCCGCGACGACCTGGAGACCGCACTCAACGACTCCAGTGCCGCGATGAAGCAGGTGTTCGACGCGCTCGAGGCGAACGGCGTCGCCGGCAAGGACATCCAGACCTCCGGGCTGAGCATGAACCCCGTCTACGACTACCCGCCGTACTCCTCGCCCGTCCTCACCGGCTACCGCGTCTCGCAGCGCGCGACGGTGAGCATCGACGACCTCACGGCAGGCGGCAAGGCGATCGGCGCGGCTGTGGCAGCCGGGGGCAACGGCGTGAGGGTGAGCAACATCAGGCTCCAGGTCAGCGACCCGGACGAGGTGCTCAAGCAGGCCAGGGCGGCAGCCGTGGCCCAGGCGAAGGCCAAGGCCGAGGAGTACGCCGCGGCGACCGGCCAGACGCTCGGCGATGTGGTCAGCCTGCGCGAGGTGTCCGCGACGACTCCCCAGTCGCCGGTGTGGAGCCAGCGCGCCACCTATGACATGGAGGCGGCCAAGGCCGTGCCGATCAGGGCCGGACGCGACGACCTGTCGGTGCGGGTCCAGGTGGTCTGGGAGCTCGGCTGAGGCTCCCGCGGGGGCGTCACCTGGACTGCCTGCCGGAGCGACCAGTTCGTACGACGTCCGCCGGTGCGTCTAGACTTGGGCGCTGCTCACTCCTGACCAGCTCACCCTTGTAGATCGAAGAGGCACTCGCGCGCATGGCATCCACGAATGACCTGAAGAACGGCATGGTTCTCAACATCGACGGCCAGCTCTGGGCCGTTGTCGAGTTCCAGCACGTCAAGCCCGGCAAGGGTCCGGCGTTCGTGCGCACCAAGCTGAAGAACGTCGAGTCCAACAAGACCGTCGACCGCACGTTCAACGCCGGCACCAAGGTCGAGACGGCCAATGTCGACAAGCGCACCATGCAATACCTCTACAACGACGGCACCTCCTACGTCTTCATGGACATCAGCACCTACGAGCAGCTCGAGATCAACCCCGACATCGTGGGCGAGGCCAGCAACTTCCTGCTCGAGAACCAGGAGGCGATCGTCGCCACCAACGACGGCCGCGTCCTGTACGTCGAGCTGCCCGCCTCCGTCGAGCTCCTGATCACCTACACCGAGCCCGGTCTGCAGGGCGATCGCTCCACCGGCGGCACCAAGCCAGCCACGTTGGAGACCGGCCACACCATCGCCGTGCCGCTGTTCATCACGACGGGCGAGAAGATCAAGGTCGACACCCGCGACTCGTCGTACCTCGGTCGCGTCACCTCCTGATGTCGGCCCGCAGCAAGGCCCGCAAGCGCGCACTCGACCTGCTCTACGCCTCGGAGCTGCGTCGCGAGAGCCCGACCGGTGCCTTGGACCGCGCCATCGCGGAGGGCGAGGGCCCGACCAACGACTACACCTCCGAGCTGGTGCGCGGTGTCGTCGAGCACCAGTGGCGCATCGACAAGCTGCTCACGACCTACGCCCAGGGCTGGTCACTCGAACGGATGCCGGCTGTTGACCGCAACGTGCTGCGCCTCGGCGTCTGGGAGCTGCTGTACGCCGACGACGTTCCCGACGCCGTCGCGGTCAGCGAGGCCATGAACCTCGTCCGCGAGCTGTCCACCGACGACTCGCCGTCCTTCGTCAACGGAGTTCTCGGCGGGATCGTGCGTGACAAGGAAACACTCACCGCCTGACCCCTTGGGGTGATTTCACGGGGTCTCCCAACTGGTTAACTGGCCAGATGAGTGACGTAGGCCAGAAGGCCGACAACCTGGGACAACGTGCGGACGACAGCGACTGGCTCGACCATGCGGTCCGGCTGGGCCTGGTGGCCTACGGGATCGTGCACCTGATGATCGCCTGGCTGGCCTTCCAGCTGGCCCTGGGCGACCAGAGCGGCTCGGCGTCCAGCAAGGGCGCGCTGCAGCAGCTGGCGCAGGAGGACTACGGGGTCATCCTGATCTGGATGATCGCCGTCGGGATGATGCTGCTGGTGATCTGGCGACTCATCGAGGCGTTCGCGGGATATCGCGAGGAGCAGGACGACAGCAAGCGACTGCGCAAGCGACTGACCTCGCTGGGCAAGGCCGTGATCTACGGCGTCCTGGCCGTCACCGCCGTCAAGGTCGCGACGGGGTCCGCCTCGGGCGGCAGCAGCTCCGACTCGATGACCGCGAAGGTGATGGACTGGCCCGGCGGGCAGCTGATCGTCGGCGCGGTGGGGCTGGCCATCATGGGCTACGGCGCCAACCTGGTCCGGCGCGCGTGGACCGAGAAGTTCCGTGAGCACCTGGACGCCGAAGGCACCAGCGGCGAGTCGGGTCGCGCCTACATCATCTTCGGCAAGGCCGGCTACACCTCCAAGGGCATCGCCTTCATGGTGGTCGGAGGCCTGTTCGTCTATGCGGCGATCACCCACGAGGCGAAGAAGTCGGGCGGCCTCGACCAGGCCCTCCACAAGGTCCTGCAGCAGCCCTTCGGACCGTTCCTGCTCGGCGCCATCGCCATCGGGATCGGCTGCTACGGGCTGTTCTGCTTCGCCCGCGCGCGGCACCTCTCACGCTGAGTCGTTCACCGTTGCACGATCTGCTGCAGCGCCCACGCGTTTCCCTCGGGGTCGGAGAAGTAGACGAACCTGCCCCAGGGCTGCTCGTCGACCGCTGAGCACTCGACACCGTTGGCCACCAGGCGCTCGCGGGCTGCGTCGGCGTCGGCCACGACGACCTGGATGCCTTTCTGGCTGCCAGCCGGCATCTCGGTGAGACTGCCGACCAGGATCGAGCAGGCCGACCCCGGGGGCGTGATCTGCACGAACCTGACGTCCTCGCTCACGGAGTGGTCGTGATCGAGGGTGAAGCCGACCTGGTCGACGTAGAAGGCGATGGCCCGATCGATGTCGACGACCGGCACGCTGAGCAGCTCGATCTTCCAGTCCACGATGTCCTCCTCTGCTGGTCCCGGCCTCCGATGACCGGGGTCGGCCTTCACGCTAACGAAGGAAGGGGACAGTCGCTGACCTCCACCAAGGCCCCTTGACCGCTAGGGAATGCTGAACCCATGACTGAGAGCACCGAAGTGGATGTCGTCGTCGTGGGCCTCGGGCCGGGAGGTGAGGCGCTCGCGAGTCGCCTGGCCCAGGCGGGCCTGGAGGTGGTCGGCGTGGACCGCCGCCTGGTCGGGGGTGAGTGTCCCTACTTCGGCTGCATCCCCTCGAAGATGATGATCCGGGCTGCCGATGTGCTGGCTGAGGCTCGCCGTGTGCCCGGGTTCGCCGGGACGGTCCAGGTCGCACCGGACTGGAGCGTCGTGGCCGACCGGATCCGTGACGAGGCCACCGACGACTGGGACGACAGGGTGGCCGTCGAGCGGCTCGAGCAGGCCGGGGTCGGCTTCGTGCGCGGTCACGGCCGGCTGGTCGGTCCAGGCCAGGTCGAGGTCGACGGCACGACGTACACCGCGCGTCGGGGAGTCGTGCTGAACACGGGCACCGAGCCCGGCGTACCCCCGATCGACGGGCTGGCCGACACGCCGTACTGGACCAACCGCGACATCGTCCAGGTGCGCGAGCTGCCGGCGTCGCTGATCGTGATCGGCGGCGGAGCGATCGGCGCGGAGCTGGCCCAGGCCATGAGCCGGTTCGGGGTCAGGGTGACGCTGCTCGAGGTTGCGGACCGCATCCTCGCACCGGAGGAGCCCGAGGCCAGCGCGCTGGTCGCAGCCACCTTCGCGAGCGAGGGCATCCAGGTGCTGACCGGCGTGACGATCTCGTCGGTGTCGTACGCCGAGGGCACGTTCAGCGTCGCGCTGGGCGAGCAGACCATCAGCGCCGACAAGCTCCTGGTGGCGGCCGGGCGACGTCCGAACCTGTCCGACGTGGGGCTGGAGACGGTGGGGCTCGACCCGAAGGCCCGAGCCATCGAGACCGACGAGCGGATGCGCGCGGGCGACCGGCTCTGGGCGATCGGGGACATCGTGGGCAAGGGGGCGTTCACCCACGTCTCGATGTACCAGTCGGCGGTCGCGGCCCGTGATCTCCTCGACGAGGACGGGCCGTGGGCCGACTACCGTGCGGTCTCGCGCGTCACGTTCACCGATCCCGAGGTGGGCTCGGTAGGACTGACCGAGAAGCAGGCACGCGACGCCGGACTGAGCGTCACCACGGGCAGCACCGAGCTGTCCGCCTCCACGCGCGGCTGGATCGCTCGGGCCGACGGGCTGGTCAAGCTCGTCGTCGACGCCGACCGAGGGATCGTGGTGGGCGCCACCGCTGTCGGTCCGTCCGGCGGGGAGATCCTGTCGATGCTCGCGACGGCGGTGCACGCGGAGGTGCCCGTCGCCACGCTCAAGACCATGCACTTCGCCTACCCGACCTTCCACCGGGCGGTCGAGTCGGCGCTGGCCGACCTGTGAGCGAACAGGTCGATGTCGTCGTCCTGGGGCTCGGGCCCGGCGGCGAGACGGCGGCTGGACTGCTGGGCAAGGCCGGGCTCGATGTCGTCGCCGTCGACCAGCACCTGGTCGGCGGGGAGTGTCCTTTCTACGGCTGCGTACCTTCGAAGATGATGATCGCTGCCGCGCACACCCTGGGCGAGGCCCGCCGGGTCAGCGGGCGTGCCGGGTCGGCCGAGGTGCGGCCCGACTGGGCACCGGTGGCCGCTCGCATCCGCGCGGACGCCACCCACGACTGGGACGACACCGAGTTCGTCGAACGCTTGGAGCGCAACGGCGCCCGCTTCGTGCGGGGGCGTGGTCGGCTGCTCGGTCCCGGCCGGGTCGAGGTCACCTCTGCGGACGGCACGGTCCGGGAGTACGACGCGCGCCGGGGCGTCGTACTCAACACGGGCACCGACCCGGCCGTGCCTCCCGTGGACGGTGTGGCCGACACCCCGTTCTGGACCAACCGCGACATCGTGCAGGTCACCGAGCTGCCCGCGTCGTTGGGCATCATCGGAGGGGGTCCGATCGGCGTCGAGTTCGCGCAGACGTTCGCCCGCTTCGGGGTGCAGGTGACCCTGGTCGAGGCCGCCGAGCGCATCCTGGAGGGTGACGAACCCGAGGCCAGCCAGGTGGTGTCGGCGGCTCTGGCCGCCGACGGCGTTCGGATCCTCACCGGAGCCGAGCTGGGCTCGGTGTCGTACGCCGACGGGCGGTTCGAGCTGGACCTCGCCACCGAGCGCGTCGGTGTCGAGCGGCTCCTGGTCGCGGCCGGCCGCAGCAACAACCTCGCCGGCATCGGCCTCCCGACGGTGGGCGTCGACGGCGACGCTGCGAGCCTCGAGACCGACGAGCGGATGCGGGTGGTGCCGCGGCTGTGGGCCGTCGGTGACATCACCGGCAAGGGAGCCTTCACCCACGTCTCCAACTACCAGGCGCGGGTGGCGGTGCGCGACATCCTCGGACAGGACGGTCCCTGGGCCGACTACCGGGCGGTCCCACGTGTCACCTACACCGCTCCCGAGGTCGGTGCGGTCGGGCTCACCGAGGCGCAGGCGCGCGAAGCCGGGATCGCGGTCGCGGTCGCGACCGCAGACCTCGGCGGGCGCGGGTGGATCGCCCAGGAGGAGGGCGTCGTCAAGCTGGTGGCCGACTCCCAGCTCGGTGTCCTGGTGGGGGCGACGACGGTCGGCCCTTCGGGCGGAGAGATGCTGTCGCTGCTGGTGTCCGCGGTGCACAGCCGCATCCCGATCAGCGAGCTGACGACCATGATGTACGCCTATCCCACGTTCCACCGAGCGGTCGAGACGGCCCTGCATCGACTCCGGTGAGCGCGGCCGCCGGGCGTCGCGGGAGAAGGTCGGTTAGGTAAAGAGAGCCGAATCTGCAATAGGCTGCTGATGATCCGCCCTCTCGGAGGAGGCAACGCATGACTCCACAACCGCCGCAGGAACCTACTTCCTCACCACTGGCATCCCTGATTCCCGGGTTCGACCCGGAACCCATCGTCGAGCAGCCACAGACCGACCAGCTCGACGACCCGCTGACCGACCCACTGCCCGAGCGGCCGAGTGCGCCCGCCGACACGGAGCGCGAGGATGAGCCGGCCGCCGCCGAGTCCGTCCCGGACATGTCGGCCACGCAGCCGATCAAGCTGCCCCCGGTCGACACCAACGGGGTGCCCCTGCCACGCCAGCAGCACCCCGCCGTACCCGTCACCGCGATCACCACTGCACCCGCCGTCGCACCCACCGTTGCCCCCACGGAGCCGAGCCCGGCTCCCGAGGTACGCCGGTTCATGAGCGCGAGCGACTTCCTCGACCGTCGCATCGACTCGACCGAGGACGGGCCGGCCTCGTGGGGCTGGCAGGGCGGCGTACGCCGCTGGACCGGCGGGCTGGTGAGTCCGCGCCGCGGCGAGGCCGAGGTGGCCTACGAGAAGGACCGCGCGACGATCCAGCAGGACTTCGACGGTCCCCGCACGATCGCGTTCATCAACCCCAAGGGTGGCGCAGCCAAGACCACCGGGGTGCTGGCCGCCGGCTACACCTTCGGCACCGTGCGCGGTGGCGGCGTGGTCGCGTGGGACAACAACGAGACCCGCGGCACCCTGGGCATGCGCGGGAGTCGTGGGAACCATCGCAACACCACGCGCGAGCTCCTCGGCGACCTGGAGCGGTTCAGCGACGTGACCCAGTCGCGCATCGGCGACCTGGGTGCGTTCGTGCGCTCCCAGGGTGACGCCCACTTCGACGTACTCGCCTCCGACGAGCGGCCCGACGTCACCGGCACCATCAAGGCCCAGGACTTCGTCGAGGTGCACAGGCTGCTCGAGCGCTTCTACCGGATCATCCTGGTCGACACCGGCAACAACCTGCGTGCCGAGAACTGGCTCGCTGCCGCGGAGGCCGCCGACCTGTTGGTGGTCACCTCGACCGTCCGTGAGGACACCGGCTACAGCGGGCTCTGGATGCTCGATGCGCTCCAGGACGCCGGCTACCCGAACCTCAAGCACAAGACGGTCACCGTGCTGTCCGACCCGTCCGACGCCGTCGACGCCAACCTGGCGCGCGACCTGGTCGACGTCTACGGCCAGCGCACCCGCGCCGTCTACCGGGTGCCCTACGACCCGGTCCTCGTCTCCGGCTCGGTCGTGCCCTACAACCGATTCTCGCGCGAGACCCGGATGTCGTGGTTGCGGGCCTGTGCGGGCATGGCTGCCGCCCTCTGAGGATTCCTGCACGGCTCACTGACGTTAGGCTGCGCTCGTGAGCAGTACGAGCGTGGGCACGATGAAGTGGCAGCGGGATCGCTGGCGCCGGTGGAGTGGCCTGCGCTGGGCCAGCGCGACCCACTCGATCCACCCGGAGCGGCTGCGCTCACGGATCCCCCTGGAGCAGGACGTGCCGATCTCGGGGGACCAGCGCGAGCGCATCCTCGCCAAGGCGGTCGACGACGAGGTGCTCGGGGGTGCCAGGGTCGTCCACCGCTCCGGCCAAGGCGTGATCCTGGGCTACCAGCGCAAGATCAACCACCTCGGGCACTTCCTGATGACCCTGGTCACCGGCGGGCTGTGGGGCTTCGTCTGGGTCGCGCTGGTCGCGACCCGCAAGGAGGAGCGGGTGCGCCTCGACGTGGACGCCTGGGGCAATGTCTGGCCGGTCGCCGGAAAGAAGTAGCCGGCATGCGGCCCGATGGGGAACCGATCGGGTCACCCACGCGACGAGCCAGCATGGAGTCGCCGCCAGCCCAGCCGTCCGAGAGGTCGGCGAGCACCCTCGACGAGCTGTACGCCGAGCACCGCGGGTCACTCGTGCGCCTGGCTGCGGTCGTGTGTGGAGACACCTCGATGGCCCAGGACATCGTCCAGGACGTCTTCGCCAGCCTCCAGGGGCGGGGTCTCGAGGCGATCGAGGACCAGCGTGCCTACCTCTACCGGGCCACCGTCAACAGGGCACGGTCCTGGTCCCGGCGGCTGAGGACGGCGCGCCGTTACCTGCTCGCGAGGTCGGCGCACACCCCCCAGGTGCCCGAACCGGGTGAAGCCGTGGCCATCCGGACCGCACTGGCCGGGTTGAGCCACGACCACCGGGCGGCCCTGTTCCTGAGGTTCTACCTCGACCTGCCCGAGGCGGAGATCGCGGAGGTGCTCGGCTGCCGGCCCGGCACCGTGAAGTCACGCGTCGCTCGCGGGCTGCAGCGCTTGAAGGAGGCTCTGGATGACCAGGACTGACCAGTCGACGATCGTGGCCTTCAGGGCGTTCGTCGACGCGCTACCGGTGGAGACGCACCAGGTGCGCGGCCCGACCCCGCCGCCCACGAGACGACCGAGCCTCACCCCCTGGCTGGCTGCGGCGGCCGTGGCGGTCATCGTGCTGGCGACCGTGGTGGCGGGACGATACTGGTCGCGGCCACCGAGCCCCGAGCCGACGCGGCCGTCCAGCGAGGTCGTCCTGCCGACCCACCTCGCGGCGTACTCCCGGCTCACCGCCAGCGTCGGCGACTCGCCTCCCGGAACTGCGCTGCTCGCCTATCAGCACGGCCACGACGTGGAGCTCTTCGACTCGGCCCAGTACCTCGTGATGGGCACCAACGGCCGGTCCTACCGTCAGGTGGGGATCGCCGTCGAACGCGGTGGCACCTCGCTGCTGTCACCTGACGGCACCACGCTGGCCATCGGAGGGCACGAGGGCCTCACCGGTGTCGTGCTGCTGGACCTCGCCACCGGGCGCACTCGCAACCTGCGCCTGCCGGCCGAAGGAACCACGCTGCCGATGCTGTGGTCGCCCGACGGCTCCCGGCTGTGGGTGCTGCGTGGCGACACCTATCGAGGCGAGCACTCCGAAGCGGCGCAGGCTCCCCTGCTGCAACGGGTCGACGTCGGGACCGGCACGGTCCAAGGCCGGCGCATGGACAGCGTCATCTACACGCCGCTGGGCTTGGACGACCGGGCGCCCTCCGCGGCGATGGCACCAGACGGTCGCCACCTCGCGATCCAGGACTCAGACGGCCAGCTGGTTCTCGACACCGCGACCCTCGACGTCGTCGCCCGATGGCACCTGACCGGCCGGCTCGTCACCAACGGGTGGGCAGCCGACGCCCGGGCGGTGCTGTCCTCGAGTGGCGGCCGGCTCGTGCGACAGCCGCTGAACGGACTCCAGCCGGCGGCCGAGGCGACCGCGACGTCACCCCAGGGAGCCGACCAGGCGTCGGTGCTGGCCTGGACGGACGACGACCACGTCCTGATGACGCGCGGAGCCGGCACCGGCGGGGAGACCACCCAGATCCTGGCCATCGACGCCTTGACCGGCGAGGCGAGGGTCCTGAGCACGCTGGACACCGAGTGGACCGGTGCCGGCATCTCGCAGGTCTCGATGGCGACCGGGCTCGCCGGAGACCTGGTGAACGCACCTGTCAGCGACGTCGACCGCGGACCGCTGTCGGTGGGCTGGCTGGTCGGGTTCGGTACGGCGGCCGCGATCGCGGGCCTGCTCGCGTGGTGGATCGTGCGGCGGGTGGCGCGGCGTCTGATGCGCCTGATCTGAGCCGTGCAGCGACGCGGGGGAGTGCTAGGGTCGCCACGATCGACATCCTTTAACGAGCCGTCCAGTGAGGCGGAGAAGGAGGTCCGGCACGCTGATGCCTGCACCGCCAGACGACCTGACCGACGGCCTGACAGATGGTCGCGTGGTCCTCGATGCCCGTGACATCACCCGGGCCCTGACTCGCATCGCGCACGAGATCCTCGAGCGCAACAAGGGTGCGGAGGACCTGCTCCTCCTCGGCATCCCGAGTCGCGGCGTACCCCTTGCCGAGCGGATCGCCGAGCGCATCGCCTCCGTGGAGGGGTACGACGTCCCCGTCGGCTCGCTCGACATCACGATGTATCGCGACGACCTGCGGATGAAACCGGCCCGCGTGCTGCTGCACACCGAGATCCCACCTGGGGGGATCGACGGGAAGGTCGTCGTGCTGATCGACGACGTGCTGTTCTCCGGCCGCACCATCCGGGCCGCGCTCGACGCGCTCAACGACCTCGGTCGACCCAAGGCGGTTCGGCTGGCGGTGCTCGTCGACCGCGGTCACCGCGAGTTGCCGATCCGGGCCGACTTCGTCGGCAAGAACCTGCCGACCTCGCTGGTCGAGCGTGTGCGGGTGACACTCGAGGGTGTCGACGAGGTCGATGCCGTGACCATCGAAGGAGCGGGCCAGTGAAGCGCCACCTGTTGAGCGCGGCCGACCTGAGCCGCGACGATGCCGAGCTCGTGCTCTCCACCACGGCCGAGATGCTGGCCCTGGCGGACCGTCCGATCAAGAAGCTGCCCGCCCTGCGCGGACGCACGGTGGTCAACCTGTTCTTCGAGGACTCCACCCGCACCAGGATCTCCTTCGAGGCGGCTGCCAAGCGCCTGTCCGCCGACGTGATCAACTTCGCCGCCAAGGGCTCCTCGGTCTCCAAGGGCGAGAGCCTGAAGGACACCGCGCTGACCCTGGAGGCCATGGGAGCCGACGCCGTCGTCGTGCGGCATTCCGCGAGCGGCGCCCCGCACCGGCTGGCGCACTCGGGCTGGGTGCGCTCCAACGTGATCAACGCCGGTGACGGCACCCATGAGCACCCCACCCAGGCCCTCCTCGACGCCTTCACGATGTCTCGGCACCTCGGCGGCCTGGACGGTCGCAAGGTGGCGATCGTCGGTGACGTCCTGCACAGCCGGGTGGCCCGCTCCAACGCGCTGCTGCTGCACACGCTGGGCGCCGAGGTGACCTTGGTGGCCCCGCCGACCCTGCTGCCGGTCGGGATCGACGGCTGGCCGGTGCAGACGTCGTACGACCTCGACGCGGTGCTGCCCAAGTCGGACGTGGTGATGATGCTGCGCGTCCAGCGTGAGCGGATGAACGCGTCGTTCTTCCCCACCGCCCGGGAGTACTCCCGTCGCTACGGCCTCGACGGACGCCGGATGGCCCAGCTGCAGGACCACACCATCGTCATGCACCCCGGGCCGATGGTGCGCGGCATGGAGATCTCGGCCGATGTCGCCGACTCCGCCCGCTCGGTGATCGTCGAACAGGTCACCAACGGTGTGGCCGTCCGGATGGCCGTGCTCTACCTACTCCTCGGCGGCAGCGAACCCGCCGTCGGCTCGACCAGTGAGGATGCTCTGTGAGCTACCTGATCAAGAACGTCTCCATCCTCGGCGCCGCGCCGACCGACCTGCTGATCGAGGACGGCGTGATCGCGGCGATCGGCTCGTCGGCATCGACGAGCTCGACCGACGATGCCGGCATCGAGGTCGTCGACGCGAGCGGCCTGATCGCCCTGCCGGGCCTGGTCGACCTGCACACGCACCTGCGCGAGCCCGGCCGGGAGGACGCCGAGACCGTCGAGTCCGGCACCCAGGCCGCAGCCCTGGGCGGCTTCACCGCCGTCCACGCGATGGCCAACACCGACCCGGTGGCCGACACCGCCGGTGTGGTGGAGCAGGTCTGGCGCCTCGGCCGGGAGGCCGGCTACTGCGACGTCTACCCCGTGGGTGCGGTCACCGTCGGGCTGGCGGGCGAACAGCTGGCCGAGCTCGGGGCGATGGCCGACTCCGCCGCCAGGGTCCGCGTGTTCTCCGACGACGGCAAGTGCGTGAGCGACCCGGCGTTGATGCGCCGGGCGCTGGAATACGTCAAGGCCTTCGACGGCGTCATCGCGCAGCACGCGCAGGAGCCACGGCTCACCCCGGACGCACAGATGAACGAGGGCGAGCTGTCCGGTCGACTGGGGCTGGCCGGCTGGCCTGCTGTGGCCGAGGAGGCGATCATCGCCCGCGACTGCCTGCTGACGGCCCACGTCGGCTCCCGGCTGCACGTGTGCCACGTCTCGACGGCAGGCTCGGTCGAGATCGTCCGGCAGGCCAAGGAGAAGGGCTGGAACGTCACGGCGGAGGCCTGCCCCCACCACCTGCTGCTGACCGACGAGCTGGCGGCGACCTACGACCCCATCTACAAGGTCAATCCGCCGCTGCGCTCGGCCGACGACGTCGAGGCCCTGCGCGCGGGACTGGCCGACGGCACGATCGACATCGTCGCCACCGACCATGCCCCGCATCCTCACGAGGACAAGGACTGCGAGTGGGCGGCTGCCGCCTTCGGCATGCTCGGGCTCGAGACGGCGCTGTCGATCGTGCAGGAGACCATGGTCGACGCCGGGCTGCTCGACTGGGCCGGCGTCGCGGAGCGGATGTCCTACGCACCGGCACGGATCGGGCGCGTGACCGACCACGGTCAGCCGCTCGAGGTCGGCGCCCCCGCCAACGTGGTGCTCTACGACCCGTCGGTACGCCGTGTCGTCGACAGCGCCAGCTCGGCCTCGTTGTCACGCAACACGCCGTACGCCGGTCGTGAGCTGCCCGGCCAGGTCGTCGCGACGTTCCTGCGGGGTCGCCCCACGGTGCTGGACGGCAAGCTCACCTGAGCGCCAGGCTCGAGATGCAACAGTGATATCATTGTTGCATCGAGAGGAATGTCATGACGGCCATCACGATTCGCAAGCTCCCCGAAGGCGCCAAGCAGCGACTGCGCATGCGAGCCGCCGCTCACGGTCGCTCGATGGAGGCTGAAGCGCGAGACATCCTGGTCACGGCGTTGGACGAGCCGCGCCGAGTCGACCTGAGCTGGATCGACCAGCTGATGTCGGCTGCGGAGGTCTATGACGGCGACGAAGGCGTCAGCCTGGACATCCCTGAGCGTGAGCCCGCACGCACAGCCGACCTGGCACCGGAGTCGCTGCAGTGATGCGGACGTGATCGCGCTCGACACCAACGTCGTCTCGGAGCTGATGAGGGGCAGCCGAGCCGACCCCCGGGTGGTGACCTGGCTGCGTGCCCTCACCGAGCAACCCGTCACCACCGTCATCGCCAGGGCCGAGATCCTCGGCGGCATCGCCTTGCTCCCCGGCGGGCGTCGACGCGACGAGCTGTCGCGCGCTGCCGACGCGGCGTTCGGTGGGCTCGGCATCTGCCTTCCCCTGACCGGGCAGGGAGCGGCAACCTACGCGGAGATCGTGGCGGCGAGGCGGGCGTCCGGGCGGCCGATCTCCGGCTTCGACGCGCTGATCGCGGCCATCACCCTCGACGCCGGAGCATCCCTCGCGACGCGCAACACCGACGACTTCGAAGGGCTGGGCCTCGTGCTGGTCGATCCCTTCACGACCTGATTCCAACCGCTCGGCGAGTCGTGGACGGGTGCCTGCGGTGCCGGTCTCGGCTGATAGGGTCGGGACCGCTCGACATCCTTTAACGATCCGTCCTGTGAGGCGGAGAAGGAGGTACGGCGTGCCACTGCATGCCCCCGCCGGATCAGCGCTCCTCGTGCTCGAGGACGGCCGCACCTTCCATGGCGAGACCTACGGAGCCCCCGGGGAGACGTTCGGCGAAGCCGTGTTCTCCACCGGCATGACCGGCTACCAGGAAACTCTCACCGATCCGTCCTACCACCGCCAGGTGGTCGTGATGACGGCTCCCCACATCGGCAACACGGGGGTCAACGACGAGGACCCGGAGTCCTCCAGGATCTGGGTGAGCGGCTACGTCGTGCGCGACCCCGCCCGGCGCCCCTCCAACTGGCGCTCGGTCCGCTCGCTCGACGACCAGCTCCGTGAGCAGGGAGTCGTCGGCATCTCCGGCATCGACACCCGGGCCCTGACCCGGCACCTGCGCGAGCGGGGTGCGATGCGGGTCGGGATCTCCTCGGTCGAGACCGACCCGCAGGCCCTCCTGGCCAGGGTGCTGGAGTCCGCGCAGATGTCCGGCGCCGAGCTGGCCGGCGAGGTCTCCACCGACGCGGCGTACGTCGTCGAGGCGGTGGGGGAGAGGCGGTTCACCGTCGCGGCCCTCGACCTCGGCATCAAGGCCAACACCCCCCGGATGATGGCCGAGCGCGGCATCGAGGTGCACGTCCTGCCGGCGACCTCGTCGCTCGCCGACGTGCAGGCGGTCGCACCCGACGGCCTGTTCTTCTCCAACGGTCCCGGTGACCCCGCGGCCAGCACCAGCCAGGTCGAGCTGCTGCAGCAGGCGCTCGCAACAGGCATCCCCTACTTCGGGATCTGCTTCGGCAACCAGCTGTTCGGGCGCGCGCTCGGCTTCGGCACGTTCAAGCTCACCTACGGCCACCGAGGCATCAACCAGCCGGTGATGGACCGCACCACCGGCAAGGTCGAGGTCACTGCCCACAACCACGGGTTCGCCGTCGACGCGCCGCTGACCGGCGCCACCACGACGCCGTACGGCGAGGTGACCGTCAGCCACGTCTGCCTCAACGACGACGTCGTCGAGGGGCTCGAGCTGCGCTCCCCTGACGGGCAGCTGAAGGGCTTCTCGGTGCAGTACCACCCCGAGGCGGCGGCGGGCCCGCACGATGCGGCGTACCTCTTCGACAGATTCTGCGACCTGATGGAAGGCACCGCCTGATGCCGAAGCGCGAGGACATCAAGAGCGTCATGGTGATCGGCTCCGGCCCGATCATCATCGGCCAGGCGTGCGAGTTCGACTACTCCGGCACCCAGGCCTGTCGGGTGCTCAAGGCGGAGGGCATCCGGGTGATCCTGGTCAACTCCAACCCGGCCACGATCATGACCGACCCCGAGTTCGCCGACGCGACGTACGTCGAGCCGATCACCCCCGAGTACGTCGAGAAGGTGATCGCCAAGGAGCGACCCGACGCCCTGCTGGCGACCCTCGGCGGGCAGACGGCGCTCAACGCCGCGATGGCGCTCGACGCCGCCGGTGTGCTGGAGAAGTACGACGTCGAGCTGATCGGCGCCAGCATCGAGGCCATCAACAGGGGCGAGAACCGCGAGTCCTTCAAGGCCATCGTCGAGGAGCTCGGCGGCGAAGTGGCCCGATCCGTGGTCTGCCACACGATCGAGGACTGCGTGGTCGCCTCGGAGGACCTCGGCTGGCCGATGGTCGTGCGCCCGTCGTTCACGATGGGCGGCACCGGCTCCGGCATGGCCTACAACGAGGCCGACCTGCAGCGCATCGCCGGCGCCGGCCTGGCCGCCTCACCGACCACCGAGGTGCTCCTGGAGGAGTCGATCATCGGGTGGAAGGAGTACGAGCTCGAGGTGATGCGCGACACCGCCGACAACGTGGTGATCATCTGCTCGATCGAGAACCTCGACCCGATGGGCGTGCACACCGGCGACTCGATCACCGTTGCGCCGGCGATGACGCTGACCGACCGCGAATACCAGCACCTGCGCGACCTCTCCATCGGGATCATCCGGTCGGTCGGCGTCGACACCGGCGGCTGCAACATCCAGTTCGCGGTCAACCCGGCCGATGGGCGCGTGGTCGTGATCGAGATGAACCCCCGGGTGTCCCGCTCGAGCGCCCTGGCCTCCAAGGCGACCGGCTTCCCGATCGCGAAGATCGCCGCCAAGGTGGCGATCGGCTACACGCTCGACGAGATCCCCAACGACATCACCCTCAAGACGCCGGCGTCGTTCGAGCCGACCCTGGACTACGTCGTCGTGAAGGTGCCGCGGTTCGCCTTCGAGAAGTTCCCCTCGGCCGACCCGACGCTGACCACCCACATGAAGTCCGTGGGGGAGGCGATGGCCATCGGCCGCAACTTCACCGAGGCGCTGCAGAAGGCGCTGCGCTCGCTGGAGAGCAAGACCGCCGTCTTCGACTGGCACCACCAGTTCGTCGAGCTCGACAAGGCGGCGCTGCTGGAGGAGATCAAGGTCCCGACCGACGGCAGGCTCAGGCGGGTGATGGACGCCCTGCGCGCTGGTGCCACGGCACAGGAGGTCTTCGAGTCCACCGGCATCGACCCCTGGTTCATCGACCAGCTCCAGCTGATCAACGAGATCGCCGCCGAGGTGACCGCGGCGCCCGAGCTCACGCCCGCGCTGCTGCGCCGGGCCAAGCGCCACGGCTTCTCCGACGAGCAGCTCGGCAAGATCCGTGGCATGAGCGCCGACGTCGTGCGCGGCGTGCGCCACGCCCTCGGGATCCGGCCCGTCTACAAGACCGTCGACACCTGTGCCGCCGAGTTCGCCGCCACCACGCCCTACCACTACAGCTCCTACGACGAGGAGACCGAGGTCGCGCCCCGCACCCGCGAAGCGGTGATCATCCTGGGCAGCGGGCCGAACCGGATCGGGCAGGGCATCGAGTTCGACTACTCGTGCGTGCACGCGTCCCTGGCGTTGAGCGAAGCCGGCTACGAGACCATCATGGTCAACTGCAACCCCGAGACGGTGTCGACCGACTACGACACCTCCGACCGGCTCTACTTCGAGCCGCTGACGCTCGAGGACGTGCTCGAGATCGTGCACGCCGAGTCGCTCGCCGGGCCCATCGCCGGCGTGATCTGCCAGCTGGGCGGGCAGACCCCGCTGGGGCTGGCCCAGGGCCTCGAGGCCAACGGCGTCACCATCGTCGGCACCTCACCCGCAGCCATCCACCTGGCGGAGGAGCGGGGCGCCTTCGGTCGGGTGCTGCACGAGGCAGGCCTGCCGGCCCCCAAGCACGGCATGGCCTCCTCGTTCGACGAGGCGCAGGAGATCGCGGCCGAGATCGGCTACCCGGTGCTCGTCCGCCCGTCGTACGTCCTGGGCGGGCGTGGCATGGAGATCGTCTACGACGACGCCTCGCTGGCCGGCTACATACAACGCGCCACCGAGATCAGTCCGGAGCACCCGGTGCTGGTCGACCGGTTCATCGACGACGCCGTCGAGATCGACGTCGACGCGATCTTCGACGGCACCGACCTGTTCCTGGGCGGCGTGATGGAGCACATCGAGGAGGCCGGCATCCACTCCGGCGACTCCTCCTGCGCGCTGCCGCCGATCACCCTCGGAGCGGCCGAGATCAAGCGGATCCGCGAGGCGACCGAGGCGATCGCGCGCGGCGTCGGCGTACTCGGTCTGCTGAACATCCAATATGCGCTCGGCTCCGACGTGCTCTACGTCCTCGAGGCCAACCCGCGGGCCTCGCGCACCGTGCCGTTCGTGTCCAAGGCGACGGCCACCCCGTTGGCGAAGGCCGCGGCCCGGGTGATGCTCGGGGAGACGATCGCGGACCTCAGGCTCGCCGGGGTGCTGCCGGCCGAGGGCGACGGCGGCACCCTTCCGGCCGACCAGCCGATCGCGGTCAAGGAGGCCGTGATGCCGTTCAACCGGTTCAAGACCCCCGACGGCAGGAACGTCGACTCCGTGCTCGGCCCGGAGATGAAGTCCACCGGCGAGGTGATGGGGCTGGACGCCGACTTCGGCACTGCCTTCGCCAAGGCGCAGGCGGCTGCCTTCGGGTCGCTGCCGACCTCCGGCCGGGTCTTCGTGTCGATGGCCAACCGCGACAAGCGGCACATGATCTTCCCGATCAAGGTGCTGGCCGACCACGGCTTCGAGATCATGGCGACCCAGGGCACCGCGGAGGTGCTGCGGCGCAACGGCGTCCGCGCGACCGTCGTCCGCAAGCACTTCGAGGGCGTCGGCCCCCACGGCGAACCGACCACGGTCCAGCTGATCCTCGACGGGCAGATCCAGCTGGTCATCAACACCCCGAACGGGTCGAGCAGCGGCGGATCGGCGCGGATCGACGGCTACGAGATCCGCACGGCGGCCATCATGGCCAGCATCCCGTGCATCACCACCGTGCAGGGCCTCGGCGCCGCCGTCCAGGGCATCGAGGCGCTGAAGCGGGGCGACATCTCGGTGTGCTCGCTGCAGGACTGGGCGGCGCGTAGGTGATCTACCCGTACCTGTTCGACCACGTCCTGACCCGGACCGATCCCGAACGCGCCCACCACCTGGGCTTCCGCGCGATCCGGGCCGCCCAGCCCCTGACCTGTCGCAGATGGACGCCGAAATCGCGTCGACCTGTCGCAGATGTACACGCGATGGGCCTGAGCTTCCCGAACGTGCTGGGTCTGGCCGCTGGTTTCGACAAGAACGCCGTCGGCATCGACGCCTTGATGGCGCTCGGGTTCGGGCACGTCGAGATCGGCACGGTGACGGGCGAGGCTCAGCCTGGCAACCCCAAGCCGCGGCTGTTCCGGCTTCCGGCCGACCGGGCCGTGGTGAACCGGATGGGCTTCAACAACGACGGGGCCGAGGCCGTGGCGAGGCGGCTGGCGGCCCGTCAGGCCCGTACATCTGCGACAGGTCGGCGTGATTCTGATGTACATCTGCGACAGGTCGGCGTGCTGGGGGTCAACATCGGCAAGACCAAGGTGGTGCCCGACGACGACCAGTCGGCCGTCCAGGCCGACTACGAGAAGTCAGCCGGGCTGCTGGCGCCGTACGCCGACTACCTCGTCGTCAACGTCAGCTCGCCCAACACACCGGGACTGCGCAACCTGCAGGCCGTGGAGAAGCTGGAGCCCCTGCTGCGGGCCGTGCGGACGCGCGCCGACGAGGTCACCTCGGCCCGGGTCCCGTTGCTGGTCAAGATCGCGCCCGACCTGAGTGACGACGACGTCCGGGCGGTCGCCGAGCTGTCGCTCGCGATCGGCCTCGACGGGATCATCGCCACCAACACCACCATCTCGCGGGAGGGCCTGACCACCAGCGCGACGGACATCGAGCGGGTGGGCGCGGGGGGTCTCTCGGGACGTCCGCTCACCACCAGGAGCCTCGAGGTGATCCGGCTGCTCCGCGACCGGGTCGGCCCCGACCTCACGCTGATCGGCGTCGGCGGCATCACCTCGATCCAGGACGCCCATGACCGGCTCGACGCCGGCGCAACCCTGCTGCAGGGCTACACCGCCTTGATCTACGAGGGCCCGCTGTGGCCCTCCCGCATCGTGCGAGGACTCCAGCCATGACCGACACCTTCGGCGCCCGACTGCGCCGCGCCATGGACGAGCGCGGCGCCCTGTGCGTCGGCATCGACCCCCACGCGGCGCTGCTGCTCGACTGGGGGCTGAACGACGACGTGGGCGGCCTGGAGACGATGGCCATGACGGTCGTTGAGGCCCTTGCTGGACAGGTGTCGGTGCTCAAGCCGCAGTCCGCCTTCTACGAACGCTTCGGCAGCCGCGGGATCGCGGTCCTCGAGAAGGTCATCGCCGCCTCCCGGGCGGCCGGAGCGCTGGTGCTGCTCGACGTGAAGCGCGGCGACATCGGCTCCACCTCCCAGGCGTACGCCGACGCCTACCTCGACCCTGCCTCCCCGCTCGCGGTCGACGCGATCACCGTCAGCCCCTACCTCGGTTTCGGGTCGGTGCAGCCGATGATCGACACCGCGATCCGCCATCGGGCCGGCGTCTTCGTGCTCGCCCTGACCTCCAACAAGGAGGGGCCGGAGGTCCAGCACGCGACCGGTCCTGACGGCCGGACCGTCGCCGGCGCCGTCCTCGACCACCTCCGCACCCTGAACGCGGACGCCACGCCGATGGGCTCGTTCGGGGCCGTCGTGGGCGCCACCATCGGCGACACCGAGGAGAGCCTCGACATCAACGGGCCCCTCCTGGCGCCGGGCTTCGGTGCCCAGGGCGGCACCCCAGGGCGGCACCCCTGCCGACGTGCGGCGGGTGTTCGCGGGCCAGTCTGCGAACGTGCTGCCGAGCTCGTCGCGAGAGATTCTCCGTGCCGGCCCGTCGGTCACCGGGCTCCGCGAGGCTGCCCGGCGCACGCAGGCGGAGATCGCCAGGATCTGACCCCTGACCTTGGGTGCCCCGCATTGCAGCGCGGTTGGACTACTGACTAGATTGGCGTCTCCATCAGCCGCGCTCGACTCGACGAGGAATTCCACCTGTGGTGTTGCCCCAGCTCACTCCCGAACAGCGCCAAGCGGCCCTGGACAAGGCCGCGGCCTCGCGCCGCGAAAGGGCTGAGGTCAAGAACCGCCTCAAGCACTCCGGCGGCTCGATCCTCGACGTGCTGCACGAGGGGCAGGTCAACGAGGTGATCGGCAAGATGCGCGTGATCGACCTGCTGCAGTCGATGCCGGGCCTCGGCAAGGTGCGGGCGCGCCAGCTCATGGAGCGGCTGAGCATCGCCGAGAGCCGGCGGGTGCGCGGTCTGGGTGCCAAGCAGGTCGCGGCGCTCGAACGCGAGTTCAGTGCCGGTGACTGAACCTGTGACCGACCAGTGACCGGGCCCTCCCGACTGGTGGTCCTGGCTGGCCCCACCGCCGTCGGCAAGGGCACCGTGGCCGCCGCCGTCCGCGAACGGCACCCGGAGGTGTGGGTCTCGGTCTCCGCGACCACCCGCAAGCCTCGGCCCGGAGAGGTCCACGGAGTGCACTACTTCTTCGTGAGCGACGAGGAGTTCGACGAGATGATCGCCAGCGGGGCGTTGCTCGAGTGGGCCGTCGTCCACCAGTCCGCCCGCTACGGCACGCCGCGCGGACCCGTCGAGGAAGCGCTGGCGCTCGGACGTCCCGCGATGTTGGAGATCGACCTCCAGGGCGCGAGGCAGGTCCGCACGACGATGCCCGAGGCGCTGTTCGTGTTCCTCAAGCCGCCCAGCTGGGACGAGCTCGTACGCCGCCTCGTCGGCCGCGGCACCGAGACCGAGGCCGAGCGCGAGCGCCGCCTGGAGACCGCGCGCGTCGAACTGGCCGCCGAGGCCGAGTTCGACGTGGCCGTGGTCAACCACGAAGTTAACGCTGCGGCCGACGAGTTGGTAGCCTTGCTTGGGCTCCCCGCGGATCAGCCGGGGGAGTCGACCACCAACGACTTGTGAGGCCTGCTTCGTGTCTGCCCCCAACCCCGCCGGCGAGGGCGTAACCAACCCCTCGATCGACGACCTGCTCACCAAGACGGACAGCAAGTACAAGCTGGTCCTCTACAGCGCCAAGCGCGCTCGGCAGATCAACGCCTACTACTCCCAGCTCGGCGAGGGCCTCCTGGAGTACGTCGGTCCGCTCGTCGACACCCACGTCCAGGAGAAGCCGCTCTCGATCGCGCTCCGCGAGATCAACGAGGACCTCCTGACCTGCGAGGACATCAGCCCGGCGGAGGTCGCCGCGATCGAGGCCGCGGAGGGTCGTGCCCCGAGCGCGGGCTCGGCGACCTTCTCCGAGTGATCTGCTGAGTCCCTTGCGCGTCGTCCTCGGCGTCAGTGGCGGGATCGCGGCCTACAAGGCGGCGACCCTGCTGCGGCATTTCACCGAGGCAGGACACGACGTCACCGTCGTGCCGACAGCAGCGGCGCTGGAGTTCGTCGGCGCCCCCACGTGGGCGGCGCTGTCCGGCAAGCCGGTCTCCAGTGACGTGTGGGCCGATGTCCACCTGGTGCCCCACGTCCGGATCGGCCAGAGCGCCGACCTGGTCGTGGTGGCTCCGGCCACCGCCGACCTGCTCGCGAAGGCGGCTCACGGCCTGGCCGACGACCTGCTGACCAACACCCTGCTGACGGCTCGCTGCCCGGTGGTGTTCGCCCCGGCGATGCACACCGAGATGTGGGAGCACGCCGCCACCCGGGCCAACGTGGCCACTCTGCGCGGCCGTGGGGCGGTGGTCATCGAGCCCGCCGAGGGCCGGTTGACCGGTGCCGACACCGGCAAGGGCCGCTTCCCGGAGCCGGAGGAGATCTTCGAGGTCGCGCTCGAGATCGCGACGCGCGAGGGTCGGGCGCCCGACCTCACGGGGCGTCGGGTCGTCGTCTCGGCGGGCGGCACTCGCGAATACCTCGATCCGGTCCGCTTCCTCGGCAACCGTTCCTCCGGCCGTCAGGGCTACGCCCTGGCCAGGGTGGCAGCGGCTCGCGGGGCCGAGGTCACCCTGATCGCCGCCAACGTGACCCTGACCGACCCGGCCGGTGTGAAGGTCGTCCGGGTGGAGACCACCTCCGAGCTGCGCGACGCGGTGCTCGCGGCGGCGACGGACGCCGATGTCGTGGTGATGGCGGCTGCTCCAGCCGACTTCCGCCCGACGGACGTGAGCGACGCCAAGATCAAGAAGAACGACGACGGCTCGGCCGCTCCGATCGAGCTGGTCCAGAACCCCGACATCCTGCACGAGATCTCGCACACCCGGGCTCGTCCCGGCCAGGTGATCGTCGGGTTCGCTGCCGAGACCGGCGATGCCGCTGGGTCGGTGCTCGACCACGCGCGCAGCAAGTTCGCCCGCAAGGGGTGCGACCTCCTCGTGGTCAACGACGTGAGTGCCGGAGGCGTGTTCGGCAGCCCCGACAACGAGGCGGTGGTGCTGTCTGCGACCCACGAGCCGGTCGAGGTGCCTCACGGCTCCAAGGCCGCCCTTGCCCAGGTGATCTGGGACCAGGTCGCCGGCCTCCTCGACTGACGGGCGGCAGCGCCCGAGCCCGGTCGGTTCGGATGGGACGAATCTTCCGGCCACCCCCTCGACCGTTATCGTGGGGGCCGACATCCCCCTGGACCGTGGAAAGAGTGAGCGAGAAGTGACAGGACGACTCTTCACGTCGGAGTCCGTGACCGAGGGTCACCCCGACAAGATCGCCGACCAGATCAGCGACGCCGTGCTCGACGCGATGCTCGAGCAGGACCCCCACAGCCGCGTTGCGGTGGAGACCCTGCTCACCACCGGGCTGGTGGTGGTGGCCGGTGAGGTGACCACCACGGGTTATGTCGACATCAAGAAGAAGGTGCGCGACAAGATCCTGAGCATCGGCTACGACTCCTCCCTGAAGGGCTTCGACGGCGCGTCCTGCGGCGTGATGGTCGCGATCGGCGGACAGTCCGGCGACATCGCCCAGGGCGTCGACACCGGTCACGAGAGCCGCACCGGCTCGGTCGACGCGATGGACAAGCAGGGTGCCGGCGACCAGGGCCTGATGTTCGGCTACGCCTGTGACGACACCGACGTGCTCATGCCGCTGCCGATCGTGATGGCCCAGCGCCTGGCGGAGCGCCTCTCCGCGGTCCGCAAGGACGGCACCCTCGACTACCTGCGTCCCGACGGCAAGACCCAGGTCACCATCGAGTACGACGCCGACAACCGTCCGGTTCGCGTCGACACGGTGGTGCTCTCCACGCAGCACTCCGAGGAGACCGGGCTCGACACCCTCGAGAGCGACATCAAGAAGCACGTCATCGACCCGGTGCTCGAGACCTTCGCCATCGTCTCCGAGGGCTACCGTCTGCTGGTCAACCCGACCGGGCGCTTCGTCGTCGGTGGGCCGATGGGGGACGCCGGCCTGACCGGTCGCAAGATCATCGTCGACACCTACGGCGGCATGGCTCGTCACGGTGGCGGTGCCTTCTCGGGCAAGGACCCGTCGAAGGTCGACCGCTCGGCGGCCTACGCGATGCGCTGGGTGGCCAAGAACGTGGTGGCTGCCGGGTTGGCCCGTCGCTGTGAGGCCCAGGTCGCCTACGCGATCGGCAAGGCCCAGCCCGTGGGCGTCTTCATCGAGACCTTCGGCACCGGCACCGCGAGTGACGAGGAGATCCAGCGCGCCGTCCTCGAGGTCTTCGACCTGCGTCCGGCAGCGATCATCCGCGACCTCGACCTGCTCCGCCCGATCTACGCCGCCACGGCGGCCTACGGCCACTTCGGCCGCGAGCTTCCCGACTTCACCTGGGAGCGCACCGATCGTGCCGACGCGCTGAAGGCGGCCGTCGCCGGGTGACCCAAGTGCCGCGCTATGGCCCGAACTGATCATTCCTGTGCGCTTGCCGTGGTGCCTAGGCTGCCGCACAGGGCGTTGGTGACTGTCGGTCGTGGGGGCCGCTCCTCCAGCGCGGTTTCTCAGGGGAACATGCATGGGGCAGCGAGCACGGCGGGTCATCGGTTCCATCACGGCCGGGGCGTTGCTCGGTGCCGGCCTGGTCGGCGGCTCCAGCTCCGCCGACACCGCACGGCCCGCTGACCCGCGCAGTGTCGCGGCTGCCGCCCTGGCGGCCGACGCCTCGGCTGGTCTGAGGATCGAGCGTGACGCGCACGGTGTCTCGACGTACGCCGGCGTCGCCGGGAGGGCTCGGGTCGACAACCCAGCGGTAACCCCGTCGACCAGCGTGTCAGCCGCGGCCGATGCCCATCTGCGCCGCTACGGAGCCGCGTTCGGTACGACGGGCAGCACGCTCACTGCCGTGCGCACGACGCACACGGTCTCCGGACAGGACGTCGTGCGCTACCGCCAGTCGGTGGCGGGGCTGCCCGTGATCGGTGGTGACCTGGTGGTGACGCTGCGCCCTGATCGCGAGCTCGGCTCGCTGCTGGCAAGCCTCAGCGCCCGCCCGCTGGTGGCAGCTGCCACGGTCGGGGCCGACTCGGCCGCCGACGCCGCTCGGCGAGCCGTCGCCAAGTCCGAGGGGCTGGCGGCGGCCACCCTCCACGTCACCGACCAGGGACGCAGGGTGTTCGACCCCGAGGTCCTGGGGGTGCCGTCCTCGGTGGGTGCGCGGACGGTGTGGCAGTTCGAGGTCGGCCGGGGCGAGGGCCTGCGCCGACTGGTCCTGGTCGACGACCAGACCGGGGGGATCCGCCTCAACCTCGACGACCTGCAGTCAGCCGACCGGGTCGTCTGCAACCGCAACAACGTCCGGGGGGCCCGGACGGCGTGCACCAGCGGGTTCGCCCGCACAGAGACCTCCCCTGCGAGCGGCGTGACCGAGGTCGACACCGCCTTCACGCTGGCGGGCGTGGTGTCCGACTACTACGACCAGATCGGCGATCTCGACCTCACCGGCCTGTTGGGGGTCAGCGTGGGCGGCGTCGACAAGCTCGCGTCCACCGTGAAGTTCTGCCACACCGACGTCACCACGAGCTGTCCCCTCGACAACGCCTTCTGGGACGGCACCCAGATGTTCTACGGCGACGGCTACGCCGGTGCGGACGACGTGGTGGGCCACGAGATGACCCACGGTGTGATCGACCACTTCTCCGAGCTGTTCTATGCGGGCCAGTCGGGCGCGGTCAACGAGTCGATCGCCGACATCATGGGCGAGATCGTCGACCACCGGAACCCGTCCGCCGGTGATGCGGCCGGCGACTGGCGCCTGGGCGAGGACCTGCCGATCGGGGCGATCCGCGACCTGGCCGACCCGCCAGCCTTCGACCAGCCCGACACGATGACCAGCAACCTCTACACCGCCGACTCCTTCTACGGCGACATCGGGGGAGTGCACACCAACAGCGGCGTGGGCAACAAGACGGCCTACCTCATCTCCCAGGGCGGCACGTTCAACGGGCAGACGGTCGCCGGGATCGACACCGACGCCGGGCTGACGAAGACCGCGACCCTCTACCTCGACGTCCTGCAGCGACTCGGCACGGGCAGCGACTACGCCGACCTGGCCCGGGTGCTCGACCAGAGCTGCCAGGACCTCGTCACCGCGGGCCGGGCCGGCTTCACCGCCGACGACTGCACCGACGTGCATGCCGCGACCCTGGCGACCGAGCTGCGGACCACTCCGACCAACGCTCCGCAGCCGGCCGACGCCAGGGCGACCTGCCCGAGCGGCACCAGCAAGCGGGTGCTGTTCAACAGTGAGAGCGGCACCCCGGCCGCCAAGTTCGTGGAGGGGGACACCTGGACCCGGGCGCCGGACGGGGTCGCGGGACCGAACGCCACCTCCGGGCGTACCTCCTGGTTCTCCTACGAGCCCACCTTCACGCACGTGAGCCCGATGGTGCTCAAGACCGGGCTCAGGCTCCCGGCCGGACAGCGGAGCTACCTGCGGTTCCAGCAGTGGCGGGCGCTCGACTACGACCCGCTCCCGGTCTACTACGACGGCGGCACCGTCGAGCTCGACGACGTGGCGACGGCGGCCGGGCCCGCTGCGACAGCGCGCCTCGCCTGGGTGAACGGCCCCACGCAGCCGATCGAGGCGCACGCGGACCGGCTCGGCTTCGGCGGCGACAGCTTCGGGTGGATCGCCAGCCGGCTGAACCTCACGTCGTACGCCGGCAAGACCGTGAAGCCGCGCTTCACCATGCGCACCGACAACTCGGTGTCCTACTACGGCTGGTTCCTCGACGACATCCGCATCTACACCTGTGACCTGCCGAAGGTCTCGAACACGAAACGGCCCACCATCTCGGGCACCGCCGCCGTGGGCAGGAAGCTGACCGCGAAGCCGGGCACCTGGCAGCCGGACGGCGTGAGCTTCTCCTACCGCTGGCTGCGCAACGGGAAGAAGATCAAGGCAGCCACCGCGAAGGCCTACCAGCTGAAGGCAGCCGACAGGGGCAAGCGGATCTCGGTGAAGGTGACCGCGGCCAAGGCCGGCTACCGGTCGGCTTCGGCCACCTCGGCGAAGACACCCCGGGTGCGGTAGCCGGCCACCGGGCGCAGGTCGTCGGTGGCGGCTGACAGGATTGCCGCCATGACCGATCCCGGAGCCTCCCAGCCCGAGCAGCAGGACCTGCTGCCCGGGCTCGCTCCGCGGCCGGCGTCTCGTCGCCCCGCTCCGGTGCCGGTCACGACAGCCGCCGTCGACCCGGTGGCTCGGGTGCTGGTCGACGTCGCGCTGGCCCACCTCGACCGTCCCTTCGACTACGCCGTCCCGGAGTCGATGTCGGAGGTCGCGGTCCCGGGGGTGCGGGTCAAGGTGCGCTTCGCCGGGCAGGAGGTCCAGGGGTACGTCGTCGCGCGGGCCGCGGTCTCCGAGCACACCGGCCGCCTCACCCCGATCCGGCGAGTCGTCAGCGGTGAGCCGGTGCTCAGCCCGGAGATCACCGCCCTGACCCACGTGGTGGCCCAGCGCTATGCCGGCACCCGCTCCGACGTCCTCCGGCTCGCGGTGCCGCCCCGTCATGCGACGGTCGAGCGCGCGGCTGCGTGGGAGCGCGCCGAGCCCCCGCAGCTCGACCGTGCCACCCTGACCGGGGCCTGGGAGCACCATCCACCCGGCCCGGCCTTCGTCGAGGGCCTCCTGCGAGGTGACCCGGTGCGGGCGGTGTGGTCGGCGGCGCCGGCCACCGACTGGCCGGCCCTGCTGGCGGCTGCCGCGGCGGCCTCCTACGCTGCCGGACGCGGCTCGCTGGTCCTGGTCCCGGACGGCAAGGATCTCGACCGGGTCGAGGCCGCCGTGGTCGATCTCGTGGGAGCCGGCCACCATGTCGCTCTCCGGGCCGACAGCGGACCGAGCAGGCGCTACCGCGACTTCCTCGCGGTGTCACGCGGCGCGCGGCGCATCGTGCTCGGCACCAGGTCCGCCGCTTTCGCCCCGGTCCACGACCTGGGCCTGCTGGCGCTGTGGGACGACGGTGACGACCTGCACTCGGAGCCCCGAGCGCCCTATCCCCATGCCCGCGAGGTGCTGCTGCTGCGGGCCGAGGCCCAGTCCGCGAGCGTGCTGCTGGGTGGCTTCGCCCGCACCGTCGAGGCCGAATACCTCGTCCGCACCGGGTGGGCGCGCGAGCTGCTGCCACCGCGCGACCTGGTCCGACAGCGGGTGACGGTCTCGATCACCGGGGCCTCCGACCGCGACCTTGCCCGCGACCCCACCGCGCGCAGCGCACGCCTGCCCCGCCAGGCGAGCGAGCTGATCCGCTCGGCGCTGGCGACCGGCCCAGTGCTGGTGCAGACCCCGCGCAGCGGATACGCCGCCTCGCTGGCCTGCGAGCGGTGCCGCACTCCGGCCCGCTGTGCCACCTGTTCGGGCCCGTTGCGGCTCACCGGCCCGTCGACGCCGCCTGCCTGTCGCTGGTGCGGCACCGAGTGGCTCGGGTGGGTGTGCGCCGAGTGCGGACACCGGGGGCTCCGCGCGCCGGTCGTCGGAGACGCCCGCACCGCCGAGGAGCTGGGTCGCAGCTTCCCCGGCGTCCGGGTGCTCACCTCCAGCGGTGCCTCGGTGCTGGCGACGGTCACGGATCGCTCCGGCATCGTGGTGGCGACGCCGGGGGCGGAGCCATCGGCGCCCGACGGCTACGCGGCCGTCGTCCTGCTCGACACCTGGCTGGCCCTGGGACGCACCGATCTCCGGGCCCAGGAGGAGGCCGTCCGACGCTGGTTGAACGCGGCTGCCCTCGTGCGGCCCGGTGGCGACGTGGTCGCGGTGGGCGACCCGGCGAGCCCAGCGCTCCAGGCGCTGGTGCGCTGGGATCCTGCTGGTTTCGCCCGTCGGGAGATGGCGGAGCGTCAGTCGGCTCACCTGCCGCCGGCAAGCCGCCTCGCCACCGTCACGGGAGAGCCTGACGCGCTGGAGCAGGCGCTCGCGGCCTTCGAGGCCCCCGCTGGTGCCGAGGTGCTCGGGCCCGTGCCGAGCGGTGACGAGGGCGAGGTCCGTGCGGTGATCCGGGTCCCGAGGGCGCTCGGACCCGACCTCTCGGCGGCGCTGGGCGACCTCCAGCGCACGCGTTCCAGCCGCAAGCTGCCGGCGGTCCGGGTGCAGGTCGATCCACCGTCGCTGGGCTGATCGGCGAGGCTGACTAGACTTGGGCGTCCCTGCCCCTCCGGTGAACTTCGAGGCTGATGCGTGGCTGTCCAGCCGATCCGACTCTTCGGTGACCCGATCCTGCGCAAACCCGCGATCGAGGTCGTCGATTTCGACCGCGACGTGCGCAGACTGGTCGAGGACCTGACCGACACCATGCTCAACGCTCCCGGGGCCGGCCTGGCCGCGCCCCAGATCGGTGTCGGACTGCGGGTGTTCACCTGGAGCGTCGACGGCGAGGTCGGTCACCTGGTGAACCCCCGGCTCGAGCTGTCCGACGAGACCCAGGACGGCGCCGAGGGCTGCCTGTCGATCCCCGACCTCACCTTCGACTGCCGGCGAGCGCTCTCCGTGGTGGCCTCCGGCTTCGACATGTACGGCGAGCCCGTGACGATCGCGGGCTCCGACTACCTGGCCCGGGCGATCCAGCACGAGACCGACCACCTCGACGGCGTCCTGTTCGTCGACCGTCTCGACGGCGAGGTACGCCGGGCTGCCATGAAGGCGATCCGGGAGTCCGACTGGTTCGGGCTCGAGCAGCCCGTGGTGAAGCTGTCCCCGCACGCCACCAACGGTTTCGGACTCTGATGCGGGTGGTCTTCGCCGGCACTCCGGCCGCGGCGCTGCCGAGCCTGGATGCCATTGCCGAGTCCGGTCACGACCTGGTCGGGGTCGTGACCCGACCCGATGCGCCGTCGGGCCGGGGTCGCCGGCTGGTCCCGAGCCCGGTGGCGCTGCGCGCCGAGGAGCTGGGGGTCCCGGTGCTCAAGCCGACGCACCCTCGCGATCCTGGCTTCCAGGACGAGCTCAGGGCACTGGACCCCGACTGCTGTCCCGTGGTGGCCTACGGCGCACTGCTGCCTCAGTCAGCCCTCGACATTCCCGCCTACGGCTGGGTCAACCTGCACTTCTCCTGCCTTCCTGCCTTCCGTGGGGCCGCGCCGGTGCAGCACGCCATCTGGGCCGGCGAGGAGATCACCGGGGCCACCACGTTCCGGATCGTCCAGGAGCTCGATGCCGGGCCGACGTACGGCGTGATGACCGAGCGCATCCGCGACACCGACACGGCAGGCGACCTGCTGCACCGACTCGCCGAGGGAGGAGCCCAGCTCCTGGTCGCGACCCTCGACGGGATCGCCCAGGGGGGCCTGGACGCCCGCGAGCAGCAGCCTGAGGGCATGAGCCTCGCCCCCAAGATCCTGGTCGACGACGCGCGGATCAGCTGGACCCAGCCAGCCGCCGCGATCGACCGCCAGGTCCGGGCGTGCACCCCCGAGCCCGGCAGCTGGACGACCCTGGCGGGCGAGCGGATCAAGCTCGGCCCGGTCCGTCCCACCGAGCACACCTTGGCGCCCGGCGAGCTCCGGGCCGGCAAGTCCGCGGTGCTGGTCGGCACCGCCACCGCCGCCGTACAGCTGAGCACCGTGACGGCGCCCGGGCGCAAGCCGATGGCCGCAGCCGACTGGGCCCGCGGTGCGAACCTGCCCGCCGACGCCCGCTTCGGCGACTGAGATGACGCCGTCATGACCAGGCCCGCGACCCCCGCCGACATCGAGGCCATCTGCCTGAGCCTCCCCGAGGTCGAGCTCGGCATCAGCTGGGGCGACCGACCCACCTACAAGGTCCCTGCCGGGCCGAAGGGCAAGGGGTTCCTGCTCTATCGGATGCCGCACAAGACCGCCGTGGACCCCCAGACCGGTGAGCAGTACGACGACCTGCTGGTGATCCACACCCCGACGCTGGAGGCCAAGCAGGAGCTCGTCGACGATCCGGCCTCACCGTTCTTCACCATCGACCACTTCAACGGCTTCAAGGCCGTGCTCGTGCGCCAGTCGCGGCTGGGCGAGCTCGGGGTCGACGAGCTCACCGAGATCATCACCGACGCCTGGGCGTCGCGGGCGCCGAAGTCACTGGTCAAGCGGTTCTTCGCCGATGGCTGACCCCCGCGCGCGTGGCCCGCGGCCGGGCGGTCGGCCACCGTCGCGCCGGGGGAGCGACCCGTCCAGATCCGCGGCCTACGACGTCCTGAAGGCGGTCCGCCTCGACGACGCCTACACCAACCTGGTGCTGCCGCGGGTGCTGCGCGAGCACGGGCTGTCCGGTCGCGACGCGGCGTTCACGACCGAGCTCGTCTCGGGCACGATCCGCCGGCAGGGCACCTACGACGCCATCATCACCGCCTGCCTCGACAAGCCCAAGCTGGAGGCGAAGGTGCTCGACGCGCTGCGTCTGGGCGCCCACCAGCTGCTGTCGATGCGGGTGCCGTCACACGCCGCGATCAGCACCACCGTCGACCTGGTCCGGGAGAAGGTCGGTCAGGGTCCGGCCGGTTTCACCAACGCCGTGCTGCGCAAGGTGGCCGCCCACGACCTCGACGGCTGGATCCGTCGGGTCGCCCCGGACCCTGCCGCCGACCCGATCGGGTTCGCGTCGGTGGCCCACTCCCACCCGCGCTGGGTGGTCGGCGGCCTGCGAGACGCCCTCGGCAGCGACGAGCACCTCGATGCCCTTCTCCGGGCGGACAACACCCCGGCAAAGGTGATGCTGGCGGCTCGCCCGGGCAGCTCGACGGTCGCGGAGCTGGAGCTGGCCGGGGGGACGCTCGGACGGTTCTCGCCGTACGCCGTGGCGCTCGACGGCGGTGACCCTGGCGACGTCCCGGCTGTGGCCGAGGGGCGGGCCGGCGTCCAGGACGAGGGGTCGCAGCTCGTCGCGATCGCCCTGGCCAGAGCCTCCCTGAGCGGCCGCGACGAACGCTGGCTCGACCTGTGCGCCGGGCCGGGAGGAAAGTCCGCGTTGCTGGCCGCCCTCGCCCGCGAACGAGGAGCCAAGCTGCTGGCCTCCGAGCTGCAGCACCACCGGGCCGGGCTGGTGGTGCGAGGCACCCGCACGGTGCAGGGTGGGCTGCTGGGCGTCATCACGGCGGATGGCACGCGACCGCCCTGGCGGCCGGGCTCGTTCGACCGCACGCTGCTCGACGCGCCCTGCTCTGGTCTGGGCGCGCTCCGCAGACGCCCGGAGTCGCGCTGGCGGCGTACTCCCGCCGATGTGAGGCAGCTGGTGCCGCTGCAACGCGCACTGCTGGTCACGGCGCTGGAGAGTGTCCGGGTCGGGGGCGTCGTGGCCTACGCGACCTGTTCGCCGCTCCTGCCCGAGACGGCTGAGATCGTGGCGGGGGTCCTGGGCGAGGGGGTCGAGCTGGTCGATGCCCACCAGGCTCTGCCCGACGTGCCCGAGGCGGCTGGACCTTTGCCCGGCACGCTCCAGCTGTGGCCCCACGTGCACGGCACCGACGCGATGTTCGTGGCCCTGCTCCGCCGCACCCGCTGACGGGGGGCCGGTGGTGGGGCAACCCGTTCTCGACTCAGCCGACGGCGACGAGGACCACGGCGCCCGCGCAGAGCGCGAGTCCGGCTCCTTGGATGCGGTGGACGTGCTCCTTGAGCACGAGTGCGGCCAGCAGGATCGTGACAGCCGGGTAGAGCGAGGTGATCACTGCCGCGATGGCCAGCAGCCCGCCCTGGGTGGCGAGCAGGAAGGCGAAGACCGCCACCGTCGCCAGCACCCCCGCGGGCAGCCCCCAGAGCTCGGAACGGGCCCGCGGCACCCAGTTCTCGTGCAGCAGCGTCGCCGTCACGGCGATCGCCACCAGCCCCACGATCTGGGCGGCCACCAGCGGCCAGTAGCCGGCTCCGTCGGGGACCTGGCCCATCGCGGCGAAGAGCACACCGAACCCGAGCCCGGCCAGGATGCCCTCGCCCAGCCCCTCGGCCAGTCGTTCCGTGCCGTTGTCGGTGGGCTCCTGGGAGACCAGCCAGATACCGGGCAGCGCGACGGCGATGCCCAGCCAGACGAGCAGAGCAGGACGCTCGCCGCCGAGGAGACCCGCTGCGACGGGCACGATCGTGGCGCCCACCGCCGAGACCGGGCCGACCACGCCCATCCGTCCGGTGGACATGCCCTGGTAGAGGAAGGCGCCCCCGATGCCGGTCCCCAGTCCGGCCAGGCAGCCCCAGGCGAGGTCGCCGACGGACGGCGAGCCGGCGATCGCGACCGCGAGGGCCACTGCTCCGATCAACGCGCCCAGGTCGGCCAGGAACGCGACCGGCCAGGCCGTCGTACGCCGGGAGGCGAGGCCGCCGATGAAGTCGGACAGGCCGTAGGCGACCGCCGCCGCCAGGGAGAGCAGGACGCCCATCAGGTCGCGACGACCCCGACGGTCCAGGTGATCGTCGCGAGGACGGCGGCAGCCAGCTCGATCAGGATGCTGATGCCGACGGCCTTCAGCGCATGCGTGGTCGAGGGCCAGGCGGCCGCCCGGCCGAGGCGGCGAAGCTCCGCCAGGTAGATGCCACCGACGAAACCCACGAAGAGTCCGACATAGGGGATCACGAAGAACCCGACCAGCGCCGCGACGGCCGCCAGGACCATCGTGGAGGTGGGCACGCCGGCGTCCTTCATCCGGGCGCGGGGCACGGTGTACTTCACGACGCTGCCGATGGCGAGGAACGTGGTCGCGACGGCGAACACGACCCAGCCGGTGGACGTCTGGGTCTCGAGTGCCCAGGCCAGGATGGCGCCGAGGATGAGCAGGGTGCCGGGCAGCACCGGGACGATGATGCCGGCGATGCCGATCACGATGGCGATGCCGACGGCGAGATCGGTCCAGGTCACGAGCGACAGCCTGTCACAAGACGCCAGTTGCCCCGGACCACCAGGTCCGGGGCAACGTCGAAGTCGGGGCGGTCGACCGGCGGCCGATCCGGTGTCACGCCAGCTTGTGCGTCTCGTCGATGACCGTCACGGCCACTTCGCGGAGCTTGTCGCCGTGCTCGCGGGCGTGGTGCGCGCAGAAGAGGAGTTCGCCACCGGTCTGGAGCTCGACGCGCAGGTAGGCCTGGGCTCCACAACGGTCACAACGGTCAGCCGCGGTCAGCGCGGCGCTGGGGGCAACTGCAGTAGTCACATCGGCCTCATTTCTGTCCATGTGTCTGTCACAACGTAACTGGTCACCCAAGGATTCCCTCGACTGGCCGGACGCCGGAGTGTGACAAGACACATCTGCTGGTGATTGAAGTCAATCACGAGATCCGAACCGGTGTGGCGTTCGGCGCGATCTGCGCTGATCGTTTCCACTTCGTGACGTTTCCAACGGTAGTCGGCTGGTCCGCATTCCCCCGGCAGGCGAGTCGTCTCGGAGTCGTCGCGTGTCGCGGGTAGATTCGTTCTCACCCGAGATGAGCGCCAGAGGGGACGGCGGATACCCCGGGCTGGACAGGAAGTTCGTTGACTCAGGCACCGACTCACCGCAAGCGCAAGGACAGCACCATCGACAACACCTACAACGCCCAGCACCTCCTGGTCCTGGAGGGCCTCGAGGCGGTCCGCAAGCGGCCGGGCATGTACATCGGCTCGACCGACACCCGCGGACTGATGCACTGCGTCTGGGAGATCATCGACAACGGCGTGGACGAGGCGCTGGCCGGTGCCGCCAAGCGCATCGAGGTCACCCTGCACGCCGACGACTCGGTCGAGGTCTACGACGACGGTCGCGGCATCCCGGTCGACAAGGAGCCCAAGACGGGTCTCCCGGGCGTCGAGGTGATCTTCACCAAGCTGCACGCGGGCGGGAAGTTCGGCGGCGGCTCCTACGTCGCCACCGGAGGTCTCCACGGGGTCGGCGCGTCGGTGGTCAACGCGTTGTCCTCCCGGCTCGACGTCGACGTGGACCGCACGCCCAGCCAGCAGGGCATGTCCTTCCAGCGTGGGTTCCCCGGTGTGTTCGCCGCCGACGGGCCCGGTGCCACGTTCGAGCCGAGGTCGGGGTTGAGCCGCAAGGGCAAGCGGGTGGCGAAGGGGAAGACCGGCACCCGCATCCGGTTCTGGCCCGACCGGCAGATCTTCACCCGCGACGCGACGTACGTCTTCGACGAGCTCGTCACCCGGGCCCGCCAGACCTCGTTCATCGTGCCTGGCCTGGAGCTCGCCATCCGTGACGAGCGCGGTCCCGAGCCGGTCGTGGAGACCTTCCGCCACGACGGGGGGATCGCGGAGTTCGCGCAGTTCCTGGCCGCCGACGAACCCGTGACCGATGTGCTGCGACTGCAGGGCATGGACTCCTTCACCGAGACGGTGCCTCTGCTCGACGAGCAGGGCCACATGACCCCGCGCGAGGTGGAGCGCGAGCTGCACGTCGACGTGGCGCTGCGGTGGGGCACCGGCTACGACACCGAGCTGCGCTCGTTCGTCAACGTGATCGCCACGCCGAAGGGCGGCACCCACGTGAGCGGGTTCGAGCAGGCGATGACCAAGACCTTCAACGAGGTGATGCGTCAGACCAAGGCTCTGAAGGTCAACGACACAGACGTGATCAAGGACGACGTCCTCGAAGGACTCACCGGTGTGGTGACCGTCCGGTTGGCGGAGCCGCAGTTCGAGGGCCAGACCAAGGAGATCCTCGGCACCCCGGCCGCGCGCAACGTGGTCCGCAAGGTCGTGGCCGCCGAGCTGAAGTCCTTCCTGACCTCGTCCAAGCGGGTGGAGAAGGCCCAGGCCAGGCTGGTCATGGAGAAGGTCGTCGGTGCCTCCAAGACGCGGATCGCTGCTCGGCAGCACAAGGAGACCCAGCGCCGCAAGAACGCGCTGGAGTCCTCGGCGCTGCCGGCCAAGCTGGCCGACTGCCGCTCCGCCGACAACGACCGCACCGAGCTCTTCATCGTGGAGGGCGACTCGGCGCTCGGCACGGCCAAGCTGGCCCGCAACTCGGAGTTCCAGGCCCTGCTGCCGATCCGGGGCAAGATCCTCAACGTGCAGAAGGCCTCGGTCGGCGACATGCTGAAGAACACCGAGTGCGCCTCGATCATCCAGGTGGTCGGTGCCGGGTCCGGCCGCACCTTCGACCTGGAGGCCACCCGCTACGGCCGCATCATCTTCATGGCCGACGCAGACTCCGACGGTGCCCACATCCGCTGCCTGCTCGCGACGCTGTTCTTCAAGTACATGCCCGAGCTGATCGCCGAGGGCCGGGTCTACACGGCCGTGCCGCCGCTGCACCGCATCGAGCTGACCAACCCGAAGAAGGGCATGGAGAAGTACGTCTACACCTACTCCGACGGGGAGCTGCACCGCCGGCTCGCCGAGCTCAAGAAGAAGGGCCTGCGCTGGAAGGAGCCACCCCAGCGCTACAAGGGCCTCGGGGAGATGGACGCCAAGCAGCTGGCCGAGACCACCATGGACCCTCGCCACCGCACGCTGCGCCGCATCGGCGTCGACGATGCCGCTGCTGCGGCCGACGTGTTCGAGCTGCTGATGGGCTCCGAGGTCGCTCCGCGCAAGGAGTTCATCGTCCAGGGCGCCTACGACGTGGACGTCGAGTCACTCGACGCCTGACCCCGCAAGGTCATCGAGGTCGGGCGCCGCTGTGACGTCCGCTGTTAAAACTTCTGCTCCAGCAGGCCGCTGTCGACGTCGTAGAGGAACCCGCCGATCTTGGTGCCCGCCGGGATCAGCGGATGGGTCCGGACCTTGCGGATGTCCTCCTCAAGGGAGACGACCTGGTCCTCGATGACGTGGAACGGGTGCCACGAGGCGTCCTGGCCGGCCGACTCGCCGACCCTGGCCTGGAGCTCCTTCTCGGTGTTGCTGGCCATCGCACACCGGGTGTGCGGGACCACCATGATCCGCTCCACCCCCAGCAGGTGGACGCCCAGCACCAGCGCCTCGAGCGCCGCGGCGGTGATCCGGCCTCCCGGGTTGCGGAAGATCTTGGCGTCACCCGGCTGGAGCCCGACCATCCGCAACGGGTCGATGCGGGAGTCCATGCAGGTCACGATGGCGACCCCGGCATGAGCCACACCGTCGAACCCCCCGAGCGCGAAGGTCGTGGAGAAGAGCCGGTTGGCGGCGATCAGGTCGTCGAAGTCACCCACGGTCCCACGGTAGCGGAGGCGCGCGGCGCCGTTGCACCGATCCCGGGCGCTGGATGCCTAGGCTGACACGATGCGGGTGAGCAGGCGCGGCGTGCTGGTCGGGGGAGCCGTCGCCGTCGGGGGAGTCGTGGCGGCCGCCGGTCTGGTGGAGTACGACGTCCTGCCCGGCCGCTCGACGGCGTACGACGTCCTCGGGCTCAACGGTGAGGCCGGCGTCGTACCGGACACCCCCGGCGGGCCGATCCGGCGAGGCACCCTGCGGGGGGCCGACTGGGTCATCATCGAGCCGCCGGAGCCGGAGCCGGGCCTGCCGGTCGCGCTGGCCCTGCACGGCGCCCGGAGCGACGCCGAGACCTGGGTGTCGCGGCTGCACCTCGACCGGTTCCTGGCCGCCTCGGGCCAACGGTTCGCCCTCGCGGCCATCGACGGCGGCCCGTCGTCCTACTGGCATCCGAGGGCCGACGGCAGCGACACCGGGGCGCTCGTGCTCTCCGGCCTGCTGCCGCTGCTCGCGTCCAGGGGCTACGACGTGTCCCGTCCGGGGTTCCTGGGCTGGTCGATGGGCGGCTACGGCGCCATGCTGCTCGCCACCGAACGCGTGGACGCCGGCCTGCCGGTCGGTCCGGTGCTGGCTGTCAGCCCGGCGGTCTGGGACGACCTGGAGGACGCGCCTGCGGGCGCCTTCGACGACGCGGCCGACTTCGAGGACTACGGCATGTTCGACCGTCGGGACCTGCTCGACGGCCTCGACGTGCGGGTCGACTGCGGTCGCGGCGACCCCCTCTTCCACCAGGTCACCGACTTCACCGACGGCCAGCCGATGGAGCTGCACATCGAGCCGGGGGCGCACGAGCCGGCCTACTGGACCCGCGTGCTGCCCGACCAGCTCACCTGGCTGGGCGACCGGTTGTCAGCCACCGGCGCGCCATAGCTCGCGCGTGTCGAGCCCTCGCGTGGGAGCGTCCCGGAAGAGCACCAGGGCCAGGATGCCGGCGGCGACCGCACAGCAGGCTGCGCCCAGGAACACCGTCTGCTCCTGGGCGATCCCGGCCACCTTCAGCATCGTGGTGAACTCGGTGCATCGGCTCGTGCCCTCGCAGACATCGCGCACGTTCGGAAGACCGGCCTGCTCGGAGTAGTAGCGGCTCAGCCCGATCGTGGTCAGTGCGGAGATGCCCACCAGCATGCCGACCATCCGGGCGACGACCACGAAGGCGGTGGTGAGGCCGTGGACCGAGCTCGCCGTGGTGGACAGCGCCGCGGCGTTGACCGGCGCCAGCGCGAGCCCGAAGCCGAACCCGCCCAGGACGAGGGCCACCGACGCCGAGGGTGCTTCCAGGCTGGTCAGTCCCCAACGGCTCATCAGCACGAAGCCGATCGCGGCGAACAGCATCCCGGCGGCAGTGATGGCTCCGGCGGGCAGGCTCCGCGTGAGGTAGCCCCCCACCACCGCGCCCACCGGCAGGGCGACCAGGAAGCGCAGCAGCACCAGGGCTGCCGACAGCTGGGAGTCGGGATAGATCGTGGTGCGCGCGAAGATCGGGATGTCGATGAGGGCCGCGATCAGGGCCGCGCCGATGAAGAAGCTCACCAGCAGCGACCCCCAGGCGGGCTGCTGGGCCAGGGCACCGCGCGGCACCAACGGGGCTGCGCTGCGGCGGAGGTGGAGGGCGAAGGCGACAGCGGCGATGGCCGAGCCGGCGAGGTAGCCGAGTCCCCGGTCGGAGAACACCTCGATCCGGGGGTCGGCCGTGGCGAAGGCGAGGATGACACCGCTCAGACTCACCGCGAGCAGACCGGCGCCCAGCAGATCCGCTTCCTGCAGGCTGCCCCACCAGCGGCGCAGGTCCACCAGGGGGCGTGCGGCCAGCAGGCAACGGGCCAGCAGTAGCAGCCAGGTCACGACGGCCACCAGTCCGACGGGGGTGATCCAGCGCCCGTCTCCGGCGTACGGCACGAACATGGAGCCCAGGGTGAGGTCCTGCTTGAGGTCGTCAGGCTGGAGCATGGTGAGCGCGGTGGCGGCGCCGGCGACGAGGAGAAGCAGCAGGCCCACCAGGTCCGGCCGCCGGCGCAGTGGTGTCGCACCCGCGAGCCCCCTGATCGACGCCGCCAGCACCAGCCCGACGGCCAGGTTGATCGCGAAGATCACCCTCCAGTCGGCCACGGCCAGGATCACCGCACCGAAGAGCGGCCCGATCACGCTGCCGATCTCCTGGACGGCCGACACGATCCCGAGGGGTACGCCGCGCCGCTCGGCCGGGTAGAGGTCGGCCACCAGCGCCAAGGTGGCAGGGACCAGCCCGCCACCGCCGACCCCCTGGAGGAACCGGCCGGCCACCATGCTCGGCAGGTCGTAGGCCAGCGCGGTGACGGCCGAGCCGACGGCGAACAGCACCAGGGCCATCACCAGCACCGGGACGCGTCCACGCAGGTCGGCGATGCGGCCGATCAGCGGCAGCATCGCGACGTACCCGAGCAGGAAGCCCGACACGATGGGCGCCGCACGCTGCAGCTGGTCGAGCGGGATCCCGGCCGAGGTCATCATCTCGGGCAGGGCCAGCACCACGACGTAGGTGTCGGCCGCGGCGAACGCGACCGCGACGGCGGCGAGGCCGAGCAGGACCTGAGCCTGGCGGTCCATCGGTGCCGGGGTCCCTCCGGCGCCGACGCTCACGGCGCGGAGATCTCCTTGGTCGTGCCGTAGTTCTCGAAGGTGACGGTGTAGGTCATCTTGGGGGTGTCCTCGTAGAAGACGCCGGTGAGCTCGGCCTCACGGAGCTCGCCGTTGTCCGCGATCTGGTAGACCGCCCAGAAGGTGCCGGCGGCGCTCGGGATGACCGCCGACATGGCGTCGCCCGGGACCACGCCGGTGTACTCGGTGAGGATCTCGTCGTTGTCGGCGCCGCCGCGGACGCTCTTGCCGGCCTTGAGGTCGGTGGTGGCCGCGAGCATGGCCGAGAAGCCCTTGTCGGGATTGACCAGGTCGGCCGGCTCCGGCGCGCCGTAGTCTCCCGGCTCGACGTCGGACCACCCGATGGTGAGAGGGATCTGCGCCCAGGTCTTGCCGTCGACCGCGATGACCGGCACCTGGAACTGGTTGCCGCCGGTGACCACCGTGAGGGTGCCGTCGAACGCCGGGGCGTCGGTGGCCACGCCCTCGGCGCCGGAGATCCCGCTGACCCCGTCGGGCAGGTCGTCGGTGGTCAAGGAGAGGTCGAGTCCGCTGGTGTCGTCGAGCGTCGTCTTGGCGAGGGCGATGACCTCCTGCGGCGACCTGCCCTTGCTCACCGGATCGTCCGAGCCGCTGCAGCCGGTCAACGCCAGTCCGGCGACGGCGATCAGGGCGATGAGCGGGCGCGTCGAGAGCATGGGCTCAGCCTTCCACAGCGGCGTCTGGACCGATGCGATCGGCCACGGGGCCGGCACACGCGGCGATGGGCTGCGACCCGGGCGTTCCCGACCCGTCGCGTCGACCGGTGGCCTCGGGCAGGTCCACCGGTGCACCACTGGCTGCCGCGGCCCGGGCCGGAGCGAGGCCCGCCCAGGCGAACACCAGGGTGTCCTCACCCTTGAGGAAGCGGTGGCAGCGCACCCCGCCGGTGCCCCGGCCCTTGGCGGGGTATTCGGAGAAGGGCGCGACCTTGACGGCGCCGGGCTCGGTGCCGGGCAGGGCCGTCGAGGAACCCGACGCCGTGACCACCACCGCGGTCGCCGGGTCGAGGGCACCGAACCAGGTCACCTGCTCACCCGGGGTCAGCCGGATGCCGGCCATGCCGCCACCCGCCCGGCCCTGAGGGCGTACGCCGGCTGCTCCGAACTGCAGGAGCTGGGCGTCGGAGGTGATGAAGCACAGCGTCTCCTCGCCGGTGGCGAGCGCGACGGCGCCCACGACCTCGTCGCCGTCCTTGAGGCCGATCACCTCCCACTCCTCGCGCGACAGCACCTCGGGATTGACGCGTTTGACCACTCCCTGGCGGGTGCCGAGCGCGAGGCCCGGGCCCTGCGTGGCCAGCGAGGTGAGTGCCAGCGCCCGCTCGCCACCGGCCAGGGACAGCACCTCGCTCAGCGGCAGCCCACCCTGCAGGTTGGGGTCGTTGGCCGACGCGGGAATGGTCGGCAGGTCGAGGGCACCGAGCTTGAGCAGGCGCCCCTGGCTGGTCAGGACGCCGATCTCGCCGCGGGCGGTGGTGCGGACGACCGAGACGACCACGTCATGGTTGGTGCGCGAACCGCCGACACCCGGCAGCTCGGAGGTCGAGGACCGGGCCAGCAGCCCGCTGGAGGAGAGGAACGCGAAGCAGGGGTCGTCCGGCACCTCCAGCGGCACCGACGCGGCGGTGACCGTGGTGCCGGCGGACTCCAGGAGCACCGTGCGGCGAGGGGTGCCGTAGGTCTTGGCGATCTCCGACAGCTCCTCGGAGATCACCTTCGCGAGCAGCTTGGGGTCGTTGAGGATGGCGTCGAGGCCGTCGATGGTGGCCTGCAGCTCGGACTTCTCCTGCTCCAGCTCGATCCGGGAGAAGCGGGTGAGCCGGCGCAGGGGCATCTCCAGGATGTAGTTGGTCTGGACCTCGGTCAGGTCGAAGACCTGGATCAGCCGCTCGCGCGCCATCGCGGTGTCGTCGCTGCCGCGGATCAGCTGGATCACCTCGTCGATGTCGAGAATGGCGACCAGCAGGCCGTCGACCAGGTGCAGGCGCTCGGCGGCCTTGGCACGACGGTAGGTGGTGCGGCGGCGTACGACGTCGAAGCGGTGGGCGAGGAACACCTCGAGCAGCTGCTTGAGGCCGAGAGTGCGTGGCTGGCCGTCGACGAGCGCGACGTTGTTGATGCCGAAGGAGTCCTCCAGCGGCGTCTGCCGGTAGAGCTGCTCCAGGAGTGCCTCCGGGTGGAACCCGTTCTTGACCTCGATCACCAGCCGAAGGCCGTGGCTGCGGTCGGTGAGGTCCTTGATGTCGGCGATGCCGAGGAGCTTCTTCGACTGCACCAGCGTCTTGATCCGCTCGACGATCTTCTCGGTGCCGACGCCGTAGGGGAGCTCGGTGACCACGATGCCCTTGCGCCGGGCCGTGACCGACTCGATGCGCGCGGTGGCCCGCATCCGGAACACCCCGCGGCCCGTCTCGTAGGCGTCTCGAACGCCGTCGAGACCGACGATCTTCCCGCCTGTCGGGAGGTCGGGGCCGGGGATGAACCGCATCAGGTCGTCGAGCGACGCCTTCGGGTGGGAGATCAGGTGGCGCAGTGCCTGCACCACCTCGACGAGGTTGTGCGGCGCCATGTTGGTCGCCATGCCGACCGCGATGCCCGTCGAGCCGTTGACGACCAGGTTGGGGATCGCCGCCGGCAGGACGGACGGCTCGAGCTCGCGGCTGTCGTAGTTGGGCTTGAAGTCGACCGTGTCCTCGTCGATCGAGGCGGTCATCGCCGTGGCAGCGGGCGCCATGCGGCACTCGGTGTAGCGCATCGCCGCGGGCGGGTCGTCGGGTGAGCCGAAGTTGCCGTGGCCGTCGATGAAGGGCACCCGCAGCGACCACGGCTGGGCCATCCGCACCAGCGCGTCGTAGATCGCACCGTCGCCGTGGGGGTGCAGCCGGCCCATCACCTCACCGACGACGCGCGCGCTCTTCACGTGGCCGCGGTCGGGGCGCAGCCCCATGTCGTTCATCGTGTAGAGGATCCGTCGCTGCACCGGCTTCAGCCCGTCGCGGGCGTCGGGAAGGGCACGCGAGTAGATCACCGAGTAGGCGTACTCGAGGAACGATGCGCGCATCTCGTCGCCGACGTCGATGTCGAGGATGTGCTCCTCGAAGTCCTCCGGGGGCGGTTCGGTCGTCTTGCGTCCTGCCATGGCCACATTGTCCCTGCACACACCGGCGCTGTTGCGCGGGGCACGCCGACCGGTCCTCGGCAACCTCGGGAGATGCCGGACGCGGTAGATTTTCCGCCATGACCCCCGATGAGCCGAGCACTGCCGCGCCCGGCGAGCCGGTGGCCACCGTGACCCCACCGCCCCATCCGGCGCCCCGGCACTGGGAGGCCGACGTGGTGCTCCGTGACGGCCGTACGGCGCACATCCGGCCGATCCGCGAGGACGACGCCGAGCTGCTGGTCGAGTTCTATGCCCGCGTCTCCGCCGAGTCGAAGTACTACCGGTTCTTCACGCCCATGCCCCACCTCTCCGAGCGCGACGTCGAGCGCTTCACCCACGTCGACCACGTCGACCGGGTCGCCTTCGTGCTGACGGTGGCGAACAAGCTGATCGCCGTCGGGCGCTACGACGTCGTCGAGGCCGGTGAGGCCGAGGTGGCGTTCCTGGTCGAGGACCAGCACCAGGGCCGCGGCATCGCCCAGCTCCTGCTCGAGCACCTGGCCCAGGCGGGCCGGGAGCGAGGCGTCGACCGGTTCGTCGCCGAGGTGCTCCCGGACAACCAGCGGATGATCCAGATCTTCCGTGACGCCGGCTACCGGGTCGCCGGGGGCTACTCCGACGGCGTGATGATGCTGGAGTTCCCGATCGACCCCACCGACACCGCCATGGGCGTGATGTCGGACCGCGAGCACCGCGCCGAGTCGGCGTCCATCGAGGCCTTCTTCAACGCCAAGTCAGTGGCCGTGATCGGGGCCTCGCGCCGCCAGGACACCATCGGCGCCGCCCTGGTGCGCAACCTGGTGCTCGGCGACTTCACCGGGCGCGTCTACGTGGTCAACCAGTCGGCGACAGCGGTGTCGGGCATGCCGGCGTACGCCAACGTCGGTGACATCCCCGACCAGGTCGACGTCGCGATCGTCGCGGTGCCGGCCGACGCGGTGCAGGACGTCGTCCTGGACTGCGCCGCGAAGGGGGTCCACGGCCTGGTCGTGATCTCCTCGGGGTTCGCCGAGACCGGCGAGGAGGGCCGCCAGCGCCAGCGTCGCCTGGTCGGCCTCGCGCGGTCCTACGGCCTGCGGTTGATCGGCCCCAACTGCCTGGGCGTCATCAACACCGATCCCGAGATCCAGCTGAACGCCTCGTTGTCTCCCTCGATGCCGCCGCGGGGCCGCGCCGGCTTCTTCTGCCAGTCAGGCGCGCTCGGCACCGCCATCCTGGAGAAGGTCGGCAACCGCGGACTGGGACTGTCCACCTTCGTGAGCGCCGGCAACCGCGCCGACGTGTCCGGCAACGACCTGCTGCAGTACTGGGAGGAGGACGACTCCACCGAGGTGGTCCTGCTCTACCTGGAATCCATCGGAAACCCGCGCAAGTTCTCCCGGATCGCCCGTCGGGTGTCGAAGCGCAAGCCGATCATCGCGGTGCGCTCGGGTCGCACGACGCAGGGTGTCCCGATGGGTCACGCGGTGCGCAACATCGCCGCGCCCCCGCAGGCGGTCGACGCGATGTTCCGCCAGGCCGGCGTGATCCAGGTCGACACCCTCGACGAGATGTTCGACGTCGCTCAGCTGGTGGCCCACCAGCCGCTGCCGACAGGCAACCGGGTGGCCGTGGTCGGCAACTCCGACGCCCTCGGGCTGCTCGCCTCCGACGCGGCCGCTGCTGTGGGCCTGGAGGTCGTCAAGTCGGTGGCCCTCGGGGCAGAGGCCACGGCCGAGGACTTCGAGGACGCGCTCGACGAGGCCATCGACGACCCGGGTGTGCACTCGGTGGTGGCGGTCTACATCCCGCCTCTCAACGTGTCCGGGGAGGAGGTCGCCAACGTGCTGGCCGCCGTGGGGGAGCAGTCGGACAAGCCGCTGGTCTCCACCTTCCTCGGGGCCGAGGGCGTTCCCGAGCTGCTGCGCGTCCCCGATGTCGCGGGTGCCTCCGCAGGGCGTGGGTCGGTGCCGTCGTACCCCGCCGTCGAGGCGGCGGTCCGGGCCCTGGCGCGAGTGGTGGAGTACGCCACCTGGCTGCGCGCCCCCGACAGCGAGACCGCCGACAAGCTCGAGGTCGACGCGCTCGCGGGCAAGCGCCTGGTCAACGAGATCCTGATGCGCTCTCCCGAGGGTCGGGTCCTGGAGAGCGCGGAGCTGAAGTCGTTGCTCGCGGCCTACGGGGTGGACCTGTGGGAGACCCGCGCGGTGCGCAACCAGCGGGAGGCGATCGCCGCCGGCCGCGCCCTGGGCTGGGACGTCGTCCTCAAGGCCACCGCCGAGCACCTGCGCCACCGGCCCGACCTGGCCCATGTGTGGCGCAACGTCGACTCCGCGGCCGAGATGCGCGACGCCTGGTCGTCGCTCGGCGAGCTGATCAGCGATCCGGACAGCGCGGGCTTCATCGTCCAGCGCAACGCTCCGCCCGGCGTACCGATCCGGATCGGGAGCCTGGAGGACCCGCTCTTCGGGCCGGTGGTGTCCTTCGGGCTCTCCGGGCCACTCACCGAGCTGCTCCAGGACAAGTCCTACCGGATCCCGCCCCTGGAGGAACGGGACGCCGGGGCGATGGTGCGCGAGATCAAGTCGGCCCCGGTGCTCTTCGGCTACCGAGGCAGCGACCCGGTGGACGCCGGAGCCATCGAACGGCTGATCCGGCTCGTCGCCCAGCTCAAGAACGACCTGCCCCAGGTCCGTCAGCTCGACCTCTCCCTGGTGCTCGCGGGCGTCGACGGGGTGTCGGTGCTGAGCGCGACGGGGCGGGTGGCTCCGGTGGCCGACCCGCGCTCGGACTGGTTCGTGCGACGGCTGACCACGATCCCCTCGGACACCTATCCCGACTGAGCCTCGGCTGCGTGGCAGACTGCCTCCATGCACAGCTTTGCCACGGCTGACGGCGCCAAGGGTCTGCGGACAGCCATCGAGAACACCGGTTACTACCCCGAGATCGTCACCGACGGGGTCGCGACCGCCGTCGCCGGCGAACGGGTGGTGTCGTTCTACGTCCACCACGAGCCGACCATCGAGGGTGACGAGGTGCGCCGCCACATCACCGTGGTCGTGCTGACCCCCAGCCGGCTGATCCTGGCGCACACCGACGAGCACGCCGGTGACGACCTCCTGCCCGAGCCCTACACGTCGACCTCGACCGAGGCGATCTCGCTGACCTCGGTGCGCTCGGTCGTCGTCACCCGGATGGTGGCCAACCCGACGTCCGGTCCGCAGCCGGCCGCGGAGGCCGTGCTGACCATCGGGTGGGGAGGAGTGGGCCGCATCGACCTGGAGCCGGCGGGCTGCAGCGACCCGCAGTGCGACGCCGACCACGGCTACACCGGCGTCCTCGCCTCCGACGACTTCTCCCTGCGGGTCTCGGCCGCGGCGGACGGCCGTGACGCCGTCGGTGGACTGCTGGAGTTCGCCTCGTCCCTGTCCACCGCCACCCAGGGCCACTCGTCTCCGTCGTGACCGGGTTCGTCGAGCCCGCCTACCACGAGCACTCCCTGGGCGACCTCGTCCCGGCTGTCGCGTCCGCGCTCGGCGTCGAGAGCCTGATCCGCGAGCTCGGCGAGTCCACGCTGCGGCTGCCGGACGCCCCGGCGTACGTCGTGTTCCTCGTCGACGGGCTCGGGTCCGAGCTGCTGAGCCGCTACCGGCACGCCGCGCCGTTCCTGTCCTCGTTGGTGTCGACCCCGGCGACCTGCGGCGTGCCGTCCACGACCGCGACCTCGCTCACCTCGCTCGGCACCGGGCTGACGCCGGGACAGCACGGACTGGTGGGCTTCACCGCCCGGATCCCCGGCACCGACACGCTGCTCAACCATCTCCTCTGGGATCGCGACGTCGACCCGCTCGAGTGGCAACCCCACCAGACGGCGTTCGCCAGGCTGGCGGCCGAGGGCGTCACCGTCACCACCGTCAACAAACGTGAGTTCCGGGGGTCGGGACTCACGGTCGCCTCGACCCGAGGGGCTGAGTTCGTGGGCGCCGACAAGGTCGGCGAGCGGATCGCCGCCGTGCTCGCGGCGACCCGGGGCGGGCCCTCGCTGACCTATCTCTACGACGGTGACCTCGACTGGACCGGTCACAAGCACGGGGTCGCCTCCACGGCCTGGCTGCAACAGCTGGCCATGGTCGATGCCGAGGCCGAACAGCTGCGCGACGCGCTGCCGTCGGCGGTCCGACTGGTGGTGGTGGCCGACCACGGGATGGTCGACAGCCCGGTCTCCGCGCGCGTCGACGTCGACGAACGGCTGGAGCTGCGGGACGGAGTCGCCCTGGTGGGCGGTGAGGCACGCTTCCGTCACCTCTACTGCCGGCGCGGAGCAGTCGACGAGGTCGCCGTGACCTGGCGCGAGACCCTGGGCGAGCGCGCCACCGTGCTCACCCGCGAGCAGGCGAGCGCCCGGGGCTGGTTCGGTCCGGTCGACGCCGGCGTGAGCCAGCGCATCGGCGACGTCGTGGTGGCCTGCCACGGCGACACGGCCGTCATGTCGACGACCGACTTCCCCTACGAGAACACCCTGGTCGGCCTGCACGGCTCGCTCACGCGCGACGAGATGCTGATTCCGATCCTGACCGCCTGAGTGCGCGTCAGCCGAACGGCAGGGGCTCGGCGGCCAGCGAGACGGCGCGGGCCCGGGCGGCGGTGAGCCGGCGCCGGTGGTGCTGGCGGCACAGCACCTCGTAGGCGACATCCACCTCGTCGTCGGCCTCGTGGACGTCGACATCTCCCACGACCACGACCTCGCCCTCGGTGACCATGACCCCGTCCTCGGTGCGGGCGTTGTGGGTCGCACGCTTGCCGCACCAGCACAGGGCCTCGACCTGGAGGACGTTCATCCGGTCGGCCAGCTCGACCAACCGGGCGCTGCCCGGGAAGAGCCGGGTCCGGAAGTCGGTCAGGATCCCGAAGGCGAAGACGTCGATCTGGAGCTCGTCGACGATCTTGGCGAGCTGGTCGATCTGGTCGGCGGCGTAGAACTGGGCCTCGTCGCAGATGATGTAGTCGATCCGGCCGCCGGCGGTGAGCGAGCGGACGACGTACTCCCAGAAGTCGAAGGCCTCCGGCACCTCGATGGCCTCGTGGTTGAGACCCAGGCGGCTGCTCAGCGTCGCCTCACCGGCGCGGTCGTGGGCGGTGAAGATGCGGCCCTCACGTCCCCGAGCGGCGTGGTTGTGGTTCGTCTGGAGGGCCAGCGTGCTCTTGCCCGAATCCATGGTGCCGGTGAAGAAGTGAAGTTCAGCCACGTGGCGCAATGATGCCACGGCTAGGTTTGTCGCCGTGGAGATGATCGCGGGGCCGCAGGTCGGCCCGCTGGACGACCAGCAGGTGCTCGCGGCGTACCCCTGGCCCGACAGCGGCCGTTGGGTGCGGGCGATGATGGTGACGACGTTGGACGGTGCCGCCGCGGGGCCCGACGGCCTCAGCGGCTCGATCTCCTCGGAGATCGACAAGGCCGTCTTCGACGCCGTACGCCGCCTCGCCGACGTCGTGCTCGTCGGGGCCGGCACGATCCGTGCCGAGCGCTACGGTCCCATGGTGGCCAAGCCCGAGGACGCCGCGGCGCGAGCCGACCAGGGAAGCGCCCCGGCACCCGTGCTGGCCGTGGTCAGTCCCTCGCTCGACCTGCCGTGGGACGAGCCGATGTGGGCTGCCTCGACGATCCGCCCGATCGTGCTCACCCTCAGCGGCTCGGCCAGCGAGGAGCGGCTGGCCCGGGCCGGCGAGCATGCCGAGGTGGTGGTGCTGCCGGGGGAGTCCGTCGACCCCTCCGCGCTGCTGGACCTGCTCGAGGCACGCGGCCTCCGGCGGATCGTGTGCGAGGGCGGACCGTCGCTGCTCGCCGCGATCGCTGCGGCTGACCTGCTCGACGAGGCCGACATCACCATCTCCCCGATGCTGGTGGGCAACGCACCGCAGACGCCGTCGTTCGGCGTGCCCCGACGCTTCGACCTCGCCCACGTGATCAGCGGCGACGGCTTCCTGATGAACCGATACCTGAACAGGACGACCCCATGATCTCGCTCTCCGCCCTCGCCGAGCTGGCTGCTGCCCATCCCGACGACCTGGACCTGCCCGTGGCACCGCTGCTGATCGGCGACCGGCAGTTCGACACCGACGACCGACCCGTGGTGATGGGCACCGTCAACCTGTCGCGAGACTCGACCTACCGCGAGAGCGTGGCCATCTCGACGACCTCGGCGATCCGCAAGGGCCGGGTGCAGGCCGCTCAGGGCGCAGACCTGGTCGACATCGGCGCCGAGTCGTCGACCGCGCGGGCGGACCGCGTCGACTCGACCGCCCAGATCAAGGCGCTCGTGCCCGTGGTCGAGGCCCTCGCCGCCGACGACATCCTGGTCTCGGCCGAGAGCTATGAGCCCAGCGTGGTCCGGGCCACGCTCGAGGCGGGGGCCAGGGTCATCAACCTCACCGGCGCGGCCGATGACGGCGCCATGTTCGACCTGGCGGCGGAGTTCGGAGCCACCGTGGTGGTCTGCTACGTCAAGGGCGCGAACGTCCGCGAGATCACCACGGCCACGGTCGACGACGACCCGTTCCCGGAGATGCTCGAGCAGTTCGAGAGCCGGCTCGCGCTGGCCCGTTCCCGTGGGGCTGAGCGGCTGGTGATCGACCCGGGCATGGGCTTCTACTACGGCAACCTGACCGACCCCCTGACCCGCGCCCGGCACCAGGGGATGGTGATCCTGAACACCTTCCGGCTCCGCCGCCTCGGTGTCCCCATCTGTCATGCGATGCCGCACGCCTTCGACCTCTTCGAGGACGAGTTCCGCACCGCCGAGAGCTTCTTCACGGTGCTGGCCAGCCTGGGTGGCACGGGGGTGTTCCGCACCCACGAGGTGCCGCGGGTGGCGGCCGTGCTGAACGCGATGCGCGAGCTCCAGGTCGGCTGATGTCCTCACCGCTGATCTCGGCCCAGGAACTGGCGGACCGGCTCGCCGAGGTCACCCTGCTCGACGTCCGCTACCGGACGGGCGGCCCGCCCGGGCAGGCGGAATATGCCGCGGGCCATCTGCCGGGGGCGGTGTACGTCGACCTCGATGCCGACCTGGCCGCGCCGCCCGGCCGCGGGGGACGCCACCCGCTGCCCGGCACGGACGACTTCCAGGCAGCCATGCGACTCTCCGGCGTGTCCGACGACAGGCCCGTCGTGGTGTACGACGACTGGGCCGGCCACGCGGCAGCGCGGGCGTGGTGGTTGTTGCGCTTCCACGGGCACAGCTGCGTGCGGGTGCTGGACGGTGCGCTGGCGGGGTGGCGCACGTCCGGGCTGCCGGTGACCACCGAGCCCCCCGTCGTCCGCATCGGGGACTTCACCGCGAGGCCAGGAGGCCTGCCCGTGGTCGAGGCCGAGGGCGTGCCCCTGGTCGGCGTCCTGGTGGATGCCCGCGCCCCGGAGCGCTACCGGGGCGAGACCGAGCCGGTGGACTCGGTGGCCGGCCACATCCCCGGGGCCGTCAACGTGCCCACCGCACTGAACCTGACCGGGGACGGCTTCTTCCGTCCCGCCGAGGAGCTGCGCGAGGTCTACGCGGCGGCCGGCGCCACGCCCGACGCACAGGTCGCGGCCTACTGCGGCTCGGGGGTGACGGCCGCCCACGACGTGCTGGCACTCGAGATCGCGGGCATCCGGGCCGCCCTGTATCCCGGCAGCTGGAGCGGCTGGATCACCGATCCGGACCGACCGGTCGAGCTCAGTCCTGCTTCCCGCCGCCGAACATGATCTCGTCCCAGCTCGGGACCGACGCACGCTTCTTCTTCGCCGGACGTGGGGCCGGCTCGTCGACCGGCTCGACCTCCCGCTCCGCCTCGTCCTGAGGGCCGAGCAGGTCGTCGACGAGTGACGCCTCGACCACCGGCTGCTCGGCGGTCGCGTCGTCGGGTCGCACCTCGGCGGTGGCCGGCTCGTCGGCGAGTGGTTCAGGCGTCGCCTCCAGCCCGTAGTCGGGCGAGGGCTCCTCACTGACCAACGACAGGGCGTCACTGCCGAGCTCGTCGGGCTCACCGAGGGGCAGCTCGTCCTCCGGGACCGAGTGCAGCCTCCGCTGCCGGGCCTTCTGGAGGTCGTCGCGCGCCTTCGGCGTCGCCTTGGCCACCGCCTCGCCGACCAGCCACTTGGCGTCCTCGTTGTCGAGGGTCACGTAGTTGCCCGGGGGATCGAAGGTGAAGGTCGCCGTCCCCTTGCGCTTCGGGGCCTCGAACACGCCGACCAGTGCCCACCGGCCGTCCTCACGGCGCCACGCGTCCCACTCGACGCTGGCCGGGTCGACGTTCTCCGTGCGCAGCATGGCCGCGACCGCGTCACCGAGGGCGCGCACCGCGTCGGCACCGCCCGCGGCTCGGCGCACGGACGAGCGCTGTGCGCGGGCCGCCACGTGGGCACGCTCGGCCAGCACGGGGTTGGCGTAGGGGAGGATCTTGTCGACCGTCGTCTGAGCAGCCTGGGCCACGGACTCGGGGCTCTCCCCGGCCCGGATGCGTGCCTGGATGTCGCGTGGGCGGAGTGCGCTGTCCATCTGAATCTCCAACTGGCCGAGTCGTGCATGCTCGCCGCGCAGAGCGGCCCGAAGTTTCGCGTCGATCACGAGGGAGAACTCCTCGCCCGCGTCGCTGACCAGCAGGAGCCGCCTGTTGTCCTCGCTCAGTCCTGCGAGCGTCAGGTGCAACATCGGCGTCCGTCCCTGGTCCTCAAGCTTCCGGTGCGCCCGAGACTACGCCAGCCTCGCGACCGGGCGGCGGAGCATTCTCGGCGCGCCAACCGATAACCTCCGGGCATGCCCTCGATGCTCGTGGTCCTCGATCTGGTGGGCATCTTCGTCTTCGCGATCTCGGGTGCCCTGGTCGGCGTCCGCAAGGAGTACGACGTCTTCGGGGTGCTGGTCCTGGCCACCACGACCGGGCTCGGGGGCGGGTTCGTCCGCGACGTGCTGATCGGTGCCACTCCACCGGCCGCACTGGCCGACTGGCGCTACCTCCTCGTGCCGATCGCGGCCGGGCTGATGACCTTCGCGTTCCACTCCAGCCTCGGGCGCCAGGAACGGCTGATCAACGTCTTCGACGCCTGCGGGCTGTCGCTGTTCTGCGTCACCGGGGCCCTGAAGGCGGTCGACTACGGGCTCGGCCCGGTGCCGGCCGCGCTGCTGGGCATGGTGACCGCCATCGGCGGTGGGGTGATCCGAGACGTCCTGGCCAGCCGGTCGCCGGTGGTCTTCCGCAGTGAGCTCTACGCCACGCCCGCGCTGATCGGGTCGACGATCGCCGTGCTCGGTGAGCGGCTCGACGTCGCGCTGGGGGTCGTGGTGACGGTGGCGGCCCTGAGCTGCCTGGTGCTGCGGCTGCTGGCGATGTGGCGCGACTGGCACGCTCCGCTGCCCACGGGCTCGTCGAGCGTCTGAGCGCGCTCAGTCGCCGAGCACGCGACGCAGGTAGGCGTTGGTGAAGATGCGGTCGGGGTCCAGGCGGTCCCGCAGGGCGAGGAAGTCGGCGAAGCGGGAGTACGACGGGGCCAGGTCGTCGGCCGTCCGCGTGTGCACCTTGCCCCAGTGGGGGCGCCCACCGTGGTCGACCATCACCTGCTCCACCTCACGGAAGTACGCCGTGTGGTCGGCGTCGCGGTGCACGTGGAACGCCAGGTAGACCGAGTCTCGACCCTGGGCGGTCGACAGCGGGACGTCCTCGGCGCGAGCGCAGCGGATCTCCACGGGGAAGCTGATCCGCCAGTCCGACTGCTCGATCACCCGACGTGCCTCCCGCAAGGCGGCCAGGCCGGCCTCGCGAGGCACGGCGTACTCCATCTCGCGGAAGACGACCGAGCGCTCGGCCACGAAGACGCGGTGCGCCACGTCGCTGTAGGTGCGAGCGGTCAGGGTCCTCGCGGCGAGCTCGTTGGCCCGGGGGATCGCGGCGGGGAACCGGTTGAGCCCCCGGGTCAGCACGCCGAAGAAGGTGTTGGACAGGAACTCGTCATCGAGCCAGCTGCGCCAGCGCGGCAGGGGCTCGGCCTCCCCCAGCAGGACGTCGAGCCGGTCGTTGGTCTTGACCAGCATCCGGTCGGTGTGGGGGAACCAGTAGAGGTCGACGTGGTGGTGGGCCTCGACGAGGTCGTCGTACGCCGCGAGCGTGTCGCCCCAGGTGCCGGGGCGCTCGTCCGCCTCGAGGACGAACAGCGGCTCGACGCGGAAGGTGAGCGTGGTCAGGATGCCGAGGGCTCCGAGGCCGACCCGGGCGAGGTCGAACACGTCAGGGTTCTCGTGCGGCGAGGCATCGAGCACCTCCCCGGTGCCGGTCACCAGCTGCAGGCCCGCGAGCTGGGCCGCCAGCCCTGACATCAGCCCACCGGTCCCGTGGGTTCCGGTCGACACCGCGCCGGCGAGGGTCTGCTCGGCGATGTCTCCCATGTTGTGCAGGCTGAGCCCCAGGCGCTCGAGCTCGGCGTTCAGCTGCTTGAGCGGTGTGCCGGCCAGGGCGGTGACCGTCATCGCCGTGCGGTCGACGGACAGGATGCCGCTGAGGTGGGTGGGCTGCAGCATCGTGTGCTCCGGGGCCGCGATGGCGGTGAAGCTGTGCCCGGTGCCGACCATCTTCACCGGCTCACGACGCTCGCGGGCCCGGGTCACGACGTCCACGATCTCGGCGGTGCTCGAGGGTGCCAGGGTCGCCGCGGGAGCTGCCGACTCCAGCCCCGACCAGTTCTGCCAGGCGTTCACACCGGGGAGCCTATGCGACGCGAGGTCAGGAGTCGGCGGGACGCTCGCCGGGGAGGACGAGCGCCGCGAGCCCTCCCAGGACACCGCCGCCCACGGTGACGAGATAGGCCGTGGAGGGCCCCAGGCCGTCGATGACGACGCCGGCGAGTGCGGCACCCAGGGCCACCCCTGCGGCGATGCCTGTCTGCAGCACCGACATGCCCTCGGTCAGCCGCGCCCGAGGCAGCACGTGCTCGGCCAGCGACATCGTCGCGATCAGCGTCGGCGAGATGGCGAAGCCGGCCAGGAAGAGCATCGGCGCCAGCACCCACAACGAGTCGATCACGACCATCGGAGCCATCAGGACCGTCAGCGAGACGAGTCCGAGCCGCAGGCGACGGGTCGTCGACGACGTCCAGACGATGGAGCCCGCGACGAGGCCGGACAGCAGGCTGCCGAAGGACCAGATCGCCAGCAGCACACCGGCCCAGGCCTTGTGTCCGAGGTCCTCGCTCACCGCGACGGTCACCACCTCGGCGGAGCCGAACAGCACGCCGAGGGCGAAGATCACGCCCGCCAGCGGCGCGAGCGTGCGCCAGGGCAGAGCCGGCCGAGCCCCATCGCGGATGGTGAGGCGACCTGCCGGCGGCTCGGTGCGCCGTTGGCTGGCCAGCGCGAGGGTCCCGGCCACGCCGGCGATCGTGGCGGCGGCCAGGCCCGCGACGGGGTGCCAGGACGTGGCCAGCAGGGTGACGACGGTGGGGCCGAGCACGAAGCAGGTCTCGTCGACCACGGCCTCGAGCGCGAACGCGGTGTGCACCTCCTGCTCGTCGTCGAGGAGGTGGGACCACCGGGCCCGGACGCACGAGCCCACCGGGGGAGTCGCCGCCCCGGACAGTGCGGCGAAGACGTGGGGGAGGGGGATCGTCCAGTCGGCCTCCACCGACCAGGCCATCAGGGCGATGGAGACGGCCGACACGGTGATCGCCAGCGGCAGCAGCCGGTGCTGACCGAAGTGGTCGATCAGGCGGCCCTGCGCGATGGCGACGACGGCGTTCGCGAGGACGTAGGCGGCCGAGACGGAGCCCGCGAGCGAGTAGGAGCCGCTCTGTGCCGAGACCTGCAGCACGATGCCCAGCCCGATCATGGACATGGGCAGCCGGCCGAGGAATCCGCTGAAGCTGAAGGCCACGGCACCGGGGTGCGCGAGCACACGGCGGTAGGGATCCAGCATGGTCCGGATCCTCCCAGCGCGGAGCCGCCCGCGCCCAATCACCGCCACCTTCCTAGGATGGCCGCATGCCTGATGCCGCCCCGTACGACGCCCTGGTGCTGCTGTCCTTCGGAGGCCCGGAGAAGCCGGAGGACGTGGTCCCCTTCCTGGAGAACGTCACCCGTGGTCGCGGCATCCCACGCGAGCGGCTCGAGCAGGTGGGCGAGCACTACTTCCTGTTCGGTGGGCGCTCACCGATCAACGACCTCAACCGGGACTTCCTGGCCGCTCTGCGCGAGGACCTGGCCGGCGCCGGGATCGACCTGCCGGTCTACTGGGGCAACCGCAACTGGGATCCCTATCTCGCCGACACGGTCCAACAGATGGCCGATGACGGGATCACCCGGGCGGCGGTGTTCACGACCAGCGCCTACTCGTCGTACTCGTCGTGCCGGCAGTACCGCGAGAACCTCTACGACTCGCGTTCGGCGGTCGACGCTGCCCCGCGGCTCGACAAGCTGCGCAACTACTTCAACCATCCGGGGTTCGTCGAGCCGTCGGTCGACGCGACCCTGGCCGCCCTGGCCGAGCTGCCCGCCGCCGTGCGCGACAGCGCCCACCTGAGCTTCGTGACGCACTCGATCCCGACGGCGATGAACGACGGCAGCGGCGGCGAGGGCGGCGGAGCCTACGTGGAGCAGCACACGAGTGTGATGGCCCAGATCGTCGAACGGGTGCATCACGAGACGGGCCGTCGTCACGAGCACGAGCTCGTCTACTGCTCACGCTCCGGAGCTCCCCACATCCCGTGGCTGGAGCCCGACATCAACGACCACCTGCGGGCGCTGACCGCGCCGGCGGTGGTGGTGATCCCGATCGGGTTCGTGTCCGACCACATGGAGGTCGTCTACGACCTGGACACCGAGGCCGCCGCCACAGCGGCCGAGCTGGGCCTCCCGTTCGCCCGGGCGGCCACCGCCGGGCTCGATCCCCGCTTCGTCGCGGTGGTGCGCGACCTGCTCCTGGAGCGGGCAGCGGTCGAGCGCGGTGAGGAGGTGGTCCGGGCCACTGCCGGTGAGTTGCCCGCCCGTCCGGACCTGTGCTTCGTCGGCTGCTGTCCCAACCTGCGTGGCGACCGCCCCGCGCTGTGTGGTGCGACCTCGTGAACGCTGGGGAGCTGCGCGACCTGGCGCTCGAGGCCGCCCGAGCCGCCGCCGAGCTGGCGCGAGGGCGCCGGGCGGCGGGCGTCGAGGTGGCCGACACCAAGACCTCGGCCACCGACGTGGTCACCGAGGCCGACCGCGCCAGCGAGCTGCTGATCCGTGAGGTGATCCTGAGCCGCCGCCCCGACGACGGGTTCCTCGGCGAGGAGGGTGACGACGTGATCGGCACCTCCGGGGTGCGCTGGATCGCGGACCCGATCGACGGCACGGTCAACTTCCTCTACGGCATGCCCCACTACGCGGTCTCCATCGCCGCCGAGGTGGACGGCGAGGTCGTCGCCGGGGTGGTCCTCAACGCCCACACCGGCACGGAGTACGTCGCCGTGCTGGGGGAGGGCGCCACCCGGGACGGCGTGCCGTTGCGGGTGCGCGACGAGGCTCCGTTGAACCACCGCCTCCTGGGCACCGGCTTCTCCTACATCATCGAGGCGCGGGTGCTCCAGGCCGAGGCGCTGGTGCGGCTGCTGCCGAAGATCCGCGACGTACGCCGGTTCGGCTCCAGCGCACTCGACGTGTGCATGGTGGCCGAGGGGCGTGCGGACGGCTACTACGAGGAGGGGGTCCATCCGTGGGACTACTCCGCGTCGGTGCTGATCGCCGCTGAGGCTGGAGCCCGCCATCGACTCACCGAGGGCCGCTGGGGTGGCCAGGCGCTCGTGTGCGCGCCCGCCCACGGCTTCGACGAACTCGTCTCCGTCCTCGACGACGTGGGCATGTTCGGGGAATAGCGCAGCCCTGTTCGGGGTTTCGGCGACACGGCATGTGGACAGCGCGTGCGGAAAAGCCGCGTATGGTGCACAATCGCGGCGCCGTCACGACGCGATTCGGCACCCCGGGCAGATGTGCATGAACGAACGTGACGGACGGGATCGTCCCGCTGAAGGAGAAAAATGGCAACGGACTACGACGCACCACGCAAGAACGACGACGACCAGGGCGAAGAGAGCATCGAGGAGCTCAAGGCTCGCCGTCATGACAAGAACTCGGGCAAGGTCGACGAGGACGAGGCTGAGGCAGCCGAGTCCTTCGAGCTGCCCGGGGCAGACCTGTCCCACGAGGAGCTGGCCGTCACGGTCATGCCTCGCCAGGACGACGAGTTCACCTGCATGAGCTGTTTCCTGGTGCACCACCGCAGTCAGCTGGCTGACGCCGACAAGCTGATCTGCAAGGACTGCGCCTGAATCGACCTCGACAGACCGAAGGCCGCCCCCATCGGGGGCGGCCTTCGTGTCGTCTGAGGGGTGTCGCCGGCTCAGGCGTTCTTCTGGAGGTCCGGCGGGAGCTTGCCGGTGGACTTGGCGTAGTAGGTCGCGGCCTTCCGGGTGGCGAGCATCCGGGCCAGCGCCACGAGGGTGCCGCTGAAGGCCGCCCAGGCGACCGCCTCCCACAGGTCGACGTCGGGGTCGGCGGGGTTGGCGGGGGGCTGTTTGCCGGTGGTGACCTTCCACGTCGACGTCACGGCCTTCTTGGCGACGGCTGCCGCCAGCAGTGCCGAGGCGAGCGAGAAGATCGACCAGACCTTCGATGAATCCTTTGCCATGAGTCCTCCTAGGGCTACGTCGGCAACCCTACCCAGCCACCCGTCCCTGCAGCGCCGCCGCCAGTGCGTCGGGACGTCGCGTCGAGACCAACCAGTAGGGCGTCGGGTCGCGGGGGTCGAGGATCTCCACCCGGACCGATCGCTTGAGGTAGGGACGCAGCAGCAGGAACGCCCGGGCGTCGGCGTCGACACCCGCCGTACGCCGGGTGCCCTCGGCGTCCAGGGCCGTGATGTCACCCACGTGCTCCAGCCCGATGTGGGCCCCGCCGGCCCGGAACTCACCGTCCTCGACGGCGACCCGCACCCCGCCGTACGTCACGAAGCCGGCGGCGAGCAGCAGCATCGCCACCAGGGCCACTGCTCCCGCGAAGACCGGGGGAGTGGCGACGACGACGGCGAGCCACAACGTCGCGATCAGCATGGTGCCCTGCACCCACCACCGCAGGGGGACGGAGAGTCGTTCCGAATAGTGCACCTGCCAAGCCTGTCACCCGTGGGGGCGGAGCGGACCGGTAGGGTCGCGCAACGTGTCACCTGAGAGCCGCCCCGACCTACGGATCCCGATCGTTCGACTCGACCCCGGCCTGCCGTTGCCGAGCTATGCGCACCCCGGTGACGCCGGCGCGGACCTGCGCTCGAGCGTCGACGTCACCCTGCAGCCGTTCGAGCGACGGCTCGTGCCGACGGGGGTGGCGCTGGCGCTGCCGGTCGGGTACGTCGCGCTGGTGCACCCCCGTTCGGGCCTGGCCGCTCGGCACGGTCTGTCCATCGTGAACGCGCCGGGCACCATCGACGCGGGCTACCGTGGAGAGATCCAGGTCTGCCTGGTCAACCTCGACGCGACGACCCCGATCGAGCTGCTCCGCGGTGACCGGATCGCGCAGCTGGTCATCCAGCGTCACGAGACGGCGGTGTTCGACGAGGTCGACGACCTTTCCGCCACCGAGCGCGGCACCGGGGGCTACGGTTCTACTGGAGGATTCGGCGACCGACCGGGGTCGCTGTCCGATGGCAAGGAGAGTTGACGCGATGTTCCGTCGAAAGCAGGCCGCCGAGGTCGAGGGCTCACTCGAGTCGTCGACCGAGGACACGACGGGGCTCGACCTCACGGCCGGTCCGTGGGACGTCAGCGAGATCGACCTGGACGACGGCGTCGAGCGGGTCGACCTCGGTGGGCTGCTGGTGGCCCCGAGTCCCGGGCGCGAGGTGCGCCTGCAGGTCGACGAGGCGAGCCAGACCGTCCAGGCCGTCCTGATCGCCAACAACGAGGGTGCCGTCGAGCTGCGCCCCTTCGCCGCGCCGCGCAACGGCGACCTCTGGAGCACCATCCGGCCCCAGATCGCCGAGGACATGGAGCAACGCGGCGGCCAGTGCGCTGAGCGCGAGGGCCCGCACGGCACCGAGCTGGTCGGCTGGGTCCCGGTGCAGGTCACCGAGACCGAGGTCGCCCAGCAGCCGTCCCGGGTGGTCGGCATCAACGGCGAGCGCTGGCTGCTGCGGGCGACCTACCTCGGAGCCCCCGCCGTGAACCCCGATGACTCGGCGGAGTGGGAGGCCGTTCTCGGCACCGTGGTGGTCCGCCGCGGGAGCGGTGCGATGCCGGTCGGGGACCCGATCCCCCTGATCCTGCCGCCCCAGGCCCGACGGCAGGCGTGACGACATGGCCGAGGACAACCGCAGCAAGCTGCGCAAGAGCATCAGCAAGTGGGCCAACACCAGCCACCAGGATGCTCGCGACATGCGCGAGACCTACCGGGACGACAGCTGCGTCTCGATCGCCGAGGCTCCCGACCGGGAGCGCGTGCGGCTGCGGGGCACCCTGCGCACCGTCACGCTGAGCCCTCGCGGAGGGGCACCGGCGCTGGAGGCCGAGCTGTTCGACGGCACCGGGGTGATCACGGTGATCTGGCTGGGTCGCCGGCGCATCGGCGGCATCTCGCCGGGCTCCTCGGTCCAGATCGAGGGCCGCATCGGTGTCCACGACAAGTCGCGCGTCATGTACAACCCGCGCTACGAACTGAGGTCCTGATCTTGACCGACTCCCCGTCGGCCGACAGACACGCCACCGTCGAGACGGTGGAGCACGTGGTCCGGGCACAGATGGCCAGGGCTCTGGGCGGTCGTCGCGGCATGGCCGAGGCTGCGGTCCCCACCCTGCTGTTCACGATCACGTTCCTGCTCACCAAGCAGCTCCCGATCGCGCTGGGGCTGAGCCTCGCGGCGGCGGTCACGCTGCTCGTCGTACGCCTCGTGCAGCGCTCCTCGCCCCAGTTCGTGCTCAACGCACTCTTCGGCATCGCGATCGGCTGGTTCTTCGTGCAGCTGTCCCAGCGTTCCGGTGGCGACGCCAACGACCAGGCGCTGGCCTACTTCCTGCCCGGCCTGATCTACAACACGGCGTACTCCGCCCTGCTCTCGCTGTCCTGCCTGGTCCGCTGGCCCCTGGTCGGCTTCATGGTCGGCAGCGTCGCCGGAGACGCCCTCGACTGGCACCGAGACGCCGGCATCGTGAAGCTCTGCACCCGGCTCACCTGGGTGCTCGCCGCACCGTGCCTGCTGAGGGTGGTCGTCCAGTGGCCCATCTGGCTGGGAGCCAAGCACGGTGGGGTCGACGAGGACACCGCCATCGCGGCGCTCGGCGTCCTGAAGGTCGTCATGGGCTGGCCGCTCCAGCTCGCCGCGATCGCCGCGATGGTGTGGCTGCTGTCGCTGAACCGCACGCCGGTCCAGTCCGACGACGCCCAGGAACCGGTGGACCCGGCCTGATCAGCCGCCGTGGGTGCCCGGCGCGAGCATCCGCTCGAGCTGGTCCTCGAGGTCAGCCGGGACCACGAACAGCAGCTCGTCGCCTGCCTCGACCGGTTGCTCGGCGTCGGGCGTGTAGACCTGGCCGTCACGCAGGATCGTCACCAGCGCGCAGTTGTCAGGGAACGGGATCAGGCCGCTGGGCTTGCCCACGAACGGGGAGTCCTCCGGGAGGGTCAGCTCGACGAGGTTGGCGTTGCCCTGGCGGAAGGTGAACAGGCGCACCAGGTCGCCGACGGTGACGGCCTCCTCCACCAGCGCCGACATGATGCGCGGGGTCGACACGTTGACGTCGACGCCCCAGGCCTCGGTGAACAGCCACTCGTTGTTGGGGTGGTTGACCCGGCCGACCGTGCGGGGGACCCCGAACTCGGTCTTGGCCAGCAAGGAGGTGACCAGGTTGGCCTTGTCGTCACCGGTCGCGGCGATCACCACGTCGCAGTGCTGCAACCGGGCCTCCTCGAGGGAGGAGAGCTCGCACGAGTCCGCCAGCAGCCACTCGGCGTTGGGGACCCGTTCGGGCTTGATGGAGTCGGGGTCCTTGTCGATCAGCAGGACCTCGTGGCCGTTGCCGATGAGCTCCCGGGCGACCGAGCGACCGACGGCTCCGGCCCCGGCGATGGCGACGCGCATCAGTCGTCCTCCGGTCCCTGTTCGATGACGGTGTAGGCGCGTCCGGCATGTTCCTCACGCATCACCAGGTGGATCATGTCGCCCTCCTGGAGCACGGAGTCGCGGCTCGGCAGCATGCCTTCGCCGAGCCGGTCGATCCACGCGATGCGGCTGCGGGTCTGGTCCTGGAACGTGACGGTTCGCTGGCCGACCCAGATGTCGGGCACCGTGATGTGGTCGAGCCGGACGGTGCCGGACGGGTCGCGGTAGTCGGGTTCGGCGCCCGCGGGGAGCAGCCGGCGCAGCACCTGGTCGGCCGTCCACTTCACCGTCGCCACGGTGGTGATGCCGAGTCGCTGGTAGACCTCTGCTCGGCCCGGGTCGTAGATCCGGGCGACAACCTGCTGGATGCCGAACGACTCCCTGGCCACCCGCGCGGCGATGATGTTGGAGTTGTCACCGCTCGAGACCGCAGCGAAGGAGTCGGCGCGGGCGATGCCGGCCTTCGACAGGACCGCCTGGTCGAACCCGTAGCCGGTCACCTTGTCGCCGTTGAACGACGGCCCGAGACGCCGGAAGGCGTCGGGGTTGCTGTCGATGATCGACACGGTGTGGTTGCGGTCCTCGAGGCTTCTCGCGAGCGTCGACCCGACGCGCCCACAACCCATGATCACGACATGCACGGTGCAGACGCTACCGCAGCCGACAGCCGCCCGAGTGCTGGTGTCACCGGGGGATGAGCCGCCTGGCGGGAAGTTGGTCTAGCCTTGCCACTCGTGGGCGTCGGCGATGTTTCCAAGCGGATCCTGCTGGGCCGCAAGCTTCGGAGCTCCCAGCTGGGCGAGACGCTGCTGCCGAAGCGGATTGCACTTCCCGTCTTCGCCAGCGACGCGCTCTCGTCGGTCGCCTACGCGCCTGACGAGGTCTTCATCATGCTGTCCCTCGCGGGCGCCTCCGCCTACGTCTGGTCCTGGAAGATCGGGATTGCGGTCGCCCTGGTGATGGCGGCCGTGGTGATGTCCTACCGCCAGACCGTGCATGCCTATCCCAGCGGCGGTGGCGACTACGAGGTGGCCACGGTCAACCTGGGCCGGCGCGCCGGCGTGACGGTGGCCAGCGCCCTCCTGGTCGACTACGTGCTGACGGTGGCGGTGTCGATCTCCTCGGGGGCGCAGTACGCCGCCTCGGCCGTCCCGGCCCTGCAGGATCACGAGGCCACGCTGGCGACCTTGCTGGTGGTGCTGTTGACCACGCTCAACCTCCGCGGCATCCGGGAGTCGGGCAGTCTGTTCGCCATCCCGACGTACGCCTTCATGGCGGCCATCCTCGGGATGTGTGCCTTCGGCCTCATCCGGCTCATGGTGAACGACCTGCCTGACGTGTCCAGCGCGTCGATGCAGATCGAGCCAGCGCCGGGTCACGGCGACGCGATGACAACGTTCGCGCTGCTCTTCCTGCTCGCGCGCGCCTTCTCCTCGGGCTGTGCGGCGCTCACCGGCGTCGAGGCCATCTCCAACGGCGTGCCGGCGTTCCGCAAGCCCAAGAGCAAGAACGCCGCGACGACGCTGCTGCTCCTCGGCCTGATCGCGATCACGATGATGCTGAGCATCATCGTGCTGGCCAAGCAGATGGGCCTCAAGCTGGTCGACCCGCTGGACTTCGAGCGGCTGACGTTCGCCGACGGGTCGCCGGTGCCGGCCGACTACCACCAGCCGGCGGCGATCGCCCAGATCGCCGAGGCGGTGTTCAACAACTTCACGCCCGGGTTCTACTTCGTGGTCACCGTCACCGGCCTGATCCTGGTGCTGGCCGCCAACACGGCGTTCAACGGCTTCCCGGTGCTCGGCTCGATCCTGGCCCAGGACGGCTTCGCACCGCGAGCGCTGGGGGCTCGCGGAGACCGGCTGGCCTACAGCAACGGGATCGTCTTCCTCGCGGTGATGGCGATCGTCCTGATCCAGGCGTTCGACGCCCAGCCGACCAAGCTCATCCAGCTCTACATCGTGGGCGTGTTCGTCTCCTTCAACCTCAGCCAGCTGGGGATGATCCTGCACTGGACGCGCCACCTCAAGGACGAGACCGATCACGCCCATCGGCGGCGGATGGTGCGCTCGAGGATGATCAACGCCGTCGGGCTGTCCTTCACGGCCGTGGTGCTGGTGATCGTGCTGATCACCAAGTTCCTCGCCGGTGCCTGGATCACCATCCTGGCGATGATCGTGTTCTACGGGATCATGATGGCCATCCGGCAGCACTACGACCGGGTGCAGGAGGAGCTGGCCGTCGACGACGAGGACAAGGTCCTGCCCACCCGGGTGCATGCGATCGTGCTGGTCTCCAAGCTGCACAAGCCCACGCTTCGTGCGCTCGCCTATGCCAAGGCCAGCAGGCCCAACGTGCTGGAGGCGATCTACGTCAGCACCGACCCGGCCTCGACCGATGCGCTGTTGCAGGAGTGGGACGACCGCGGCATCGACATCCCGCTCAAGGTGCTGCACTCGCCCTACCGCGAGCTGGTCAAGCCGATCGTCGACTATGCCGTGACCATCCGGCAGGCCAACCCGCGTGGTGTCGTCGCGGTCTACATCCCGGAGTACGTCGTGGGCCGCTGGTGGGAGCAGCTGCTGCACAACCAGACGGCCCTGCGCCTCAAGGGTCGGCTGCTGTTCACGCCGGGGGTGATGGTGACGTCGGTGCCCTACCAGCTGCGCTCGTCCCAGATCGCCCGCGAGCGCACCGACTGGGAGCAGACCCGCCTCCGTCCCGGCGACGTGCGCCGAGGCCAGACCATCGACCGTCCGAACGACCAGAATCGTAGGGTTCCCCGCTGATGTCTCGCCGCCAGACCAGGACGCAGGGGGCCCGGCCGAGACAGGCCAAGGGTGCCTCCGTCGTCGGCCAGCGCTTCACCGCCACCGTCGGGCCCGTCGCTCACGGTGGTCACTGCATCGTGCGTCTCCCGGAGCCCGAGTCCCGGGTGGTCTTCACCCGCCACGCGCTTCCGGGCGAGGAGGTGGTCGTCCAGATCACCGAGGGCACCGAGGGCGATCGATTCTGGCGCGGTGACGCGGTCCAGATCCTGTCCGCGTCACCGGACCGGGTGAGCGCGCCGTGCCAGTACGCCGGGCCCGACCTGTGCGGCGGCTGCGACTTCCAGCACGTCGCTCTGGACGCGCAGCGGGAGCTGAAGGCCGGCGTCGTGCGCGAACAGCTCGTCCGGCTCGCCGGGCTGGCGGCCGACCACCCCTTGGTCGCCGACCTGGTCGTGCAAGCCGTCCCCGGCGACGACGACGGGCTGCGCTGGCGCACGCGCATGCAGTACGTCGACCTGCCAGGAGGCACCCACGGGCTCAGGGTGCACCGCTCGCGCGACGTCGTGGAGATCGACGACTGCCTGATCGCCCATCCGGAGGCTCGTGAGCCCTCACCCGACCTGGTGTCCGAGAGCGTGAACGGCCGCGACTTCACCGTGGCTGCCGACGGGTTCTGGCAGGTCCACCCTGGCGCCCCGGCCACGCTGGTCGACGCCGTGCTGAGCATGCTGGATCCCCGTCCGGGCGAGAAGGCTCTGGACCTGTACAGCGGGGTCGGGCTGTTCGCAGCCTTCCTGGCCGAGCGGGTGGGGGAGACCGGACGGGTGGTGGCGATCGAGGGTGACCGCCGGGCCTCCGAGCACGCCAAGGCCAATTTGCGGGAGTTCCGCCGGGCCGCCATCCAGGCCGGGTCGGTCGACCGGGTGCTGACCGACCAGTTCGACGAGCCCTTCGACCTCGTCGTCCTCGATCCGCCGCGCGAGGGTGCTCGACGCAAGGTCGTGGAGCAGATCGTCGACCGGGCACCCCGGGCCGTCGCCTACGTGGCCTGTGACCCTGCCGCGCTCGCGCGCGACATCGCGATTTTCGCCGAGCACGGCTATGCGTTGACGGCGCTGCGAGGCTTCGACCTGTTTCCGATGACGCACCACGTCGAGTGTGTGGCGCTGTTGGAACGTGGCCGCTGACCTGAACCAAACGTAGGTCTGCGAGCACTGCACCGCTCAGCGAGAGCGCGCTGACGGCGCGTTATGTCGAATGACACGCGTGGTCGGATGACCACGTGGACTAGCCGCCGTCCCCACTCGGTAGTTGCCGACAACCTGAAGCGTGCGCGCGGGAGCACACGTCGCCCTAGCGGGAACCGCCCCCATCGGCTCCGATGGGGACATTGTCGGGGAAGGCGATGTTGGCCCTCAGACACGCCGTTGTTTGGATGTGTCTGTCGGGGCTTTGCGAGCGGTGGGCGGACCTGGATGACGTCGCTCGAACCCGCATCATGCTGACCGATATCACGCGCTGGCGCGAGGCGATTGTCCTTCATCGCGGTCGTGGGAGAGCTTGGACGAGGCGCTGCAGTTCGTCCTCGGTGTTGTAGTAGTGGACGGAGGCGCGAACGAGATCTGGGAGCCCGCGGTCGGGAAGGTCGAGTCGGGCGTACTCGACGAGGGAGACGCTGACGTTCACACCGTGTTGAGCGAGTCGCTGTTGGACCTCTGGAGAAGGGACGCCGTCGATAGTAAAGGTCACGATGCCGCAGGGTCGCGGGCCTTGGTCGTGGACCCGCACACCGTTCAGCTCGCTCAACAATTCCCTGAGGTGGTCGGCCAGGGTGGTCACGCGCCTGCTGATGGCGTCGAGTCCCCAGGACAGGGCGTAGTCGACTGCCACTCCGAGACCGATCTTGGTTGCGTAGTTGGTCTCCCAGTTCTCGAAGCGTCGAGCGTCGGGTCGGATCAGGTAGCGGTCGGGTGCGCTCCAGGTTGCTGCGTGCAGGTCGAGGAACGGCGGCTCCACGTGTTCGATCATGTTGCTTCGTGCGTACAGGAAGCCGGTGCCTCGTGGTCCTCGTAGGTACTTGCGGCCGGTGGCAGAGAGGAAGTCGCAGCCGATCTGGTCGACGTCCACCGGGAGCTGTCCTACCGACTGGCAGGCGTCGAGGAGGTAGGGGACTCCTGCGTCCCGGGTAGCGGTGCCGATGTCTTCGGCGGGGTTGACGAGACCGCCCTGGGTCGGCACGTGCGTCACGGCGACGAGCTTGACCGGCCCGCTGTCGTCGGCGAGCCTGCGGCGCAGGTCCCCCACGCAGAGTTGCCCGGACTCGTCGTTGTCCACGACCTCGACGAGGGCGCCGGTGCGGGCGGCAACCTGCAGGAAGGCGATGACGTTGCTGGAGTACTCGGCCCTCGCGGTCAGGATCCGGTCGCCGGGCGCGAAGGAGAGCCCGTAGAAGGCCATGTCCCAGGCGCGGGTGGCGTTCTCCACGATCGCGATCTCGGAGGTTCGGCAGCCGATGAGCCGGGCGATCGCGTCGTAGGTGTGTTCGACCTGCTCGTGAGCTTCGGCTGCGGCCTCGTATCCGCCGATCTCGGCCTCGCGGTGCAGGTGGGCCACCACGGCGTCGGTGACCTGGGTAGGTGGCAGGGCGGCGCCGGCATTGTTGAGGTGAGCGACGTTCGCGGTCCCCGGGGTATCGCGGCGGGCTCGTTCGATGTCGAAAGTCGTCATGTCCATGACAGGTCCTTGAGTTGTGTGAAGAGCTGGTCGAAGTCCCACGCGGAGGTCGTGTTGGTCATCGCGACCACGGCGAGTCGTTGGTCGGGGTAGATGCGCATCGCATTCCAGAAGCCGACTCCGGTGCCGTAGTGCTCGACGAACGCGGGCGTGCGTGCGGCATCCGTCGGCTTGCGGAACCACCCGACGCCGTGGTCGAACCTCTTTCCGGTCGCGGCGATGGTGCGCATCGCCTCCAGGTCACTCAGCGCGAGCACCGGGTGGGGATCCGTGATGTTGGCGGCGTGCGCTGCAGCGAGTCGTACTGCGTCGGTGACGTTGCCGATGAGCCCGCCGTAGGCTGCGCCACTGACCAGGAACGGGTGGAGTGCGGTGTGTCCCTGGACGCGGGGACCCACGATCCCGCTGGGCAACAACGTGCGAAGGAGCGGGACCGCAACGCGTGGGGCGCGCACGTACCCGACCGCGCGCGGAGCATCCTGGTGAAAGTCGTACCCGGTCTTCTCCATGCCGAGCGGGTCCAGCACGCGGTCACGGACGCAGGCCTCGATGGTGGCGCCGGTGGCGGCGGCGATCACCTCCCCGGCCAGGAGGTACCCGATGTTGGAGTAGGAGGCCCGAGCGCCCACGGCGTGCTTGGGGGTGCCGTGCTTGGTGATGATCCCGGCCAGGAGAGCCGGGTCGGGCTGCTCGTCGGCGGGCCGGACCCACCGGACCGGGAGCGGGTTACCGAGCCCCGCCGTATGGCTCAGCAGCTCGCGGGTCGTGGGGTGACAGTGCGTGCCGTTTGCCCGGTAGTCGGGCAAGTAGGTGCCGATGGGGCGGTCGATATCGAAGACTCCTTCGGCATGCAGCCGCATGGCCGTGGTGGCGGTGGCGATCTTCGTCATGGAGAACCACGGGTACTCGTCGTCGACGGTCGAGGCCCGACGATCCGCCAGGTCCGCGTAGCCGACTGCGCCGGCGTACAGCAACCGGTCCGGGCTGGCGACGGCGACTGACATCCCGGGGATTTTGCCGGCGACAGCGGCGACCTCCATGATCTGGCGGGCCCGGTCGTGGCTCGACCTTGCGCCAGTTGGGTGGTGTGCGGTGCTGGAGTTGGTGTTCATGCCGGGTCCTTGTCGTCGATGTGACGGGCAGATGAGTGGGCTGCAGAGTTCGCGCTGGAGGGGAGCGGCTTGTCCGGACTGTTGCCGCGTCGCGTGACCATCGCGGCCACGGCGGTCAGGACCAGGATGGAGATCAGGCCGGCGAGCTTCCGGCCGTCGCCGTCGACGAGCGCGGCAACCATGCCCTCATCGTTGTTGCTGCGGTTGAACAGGGTGTGCAGCACCGCGACGGCGAGGATGCTTCCGCCGGTCCCTCGGAGGAACACTCCGATCATGAGCCGGTCGATCGCGCAGACGATGAGCAAGGTGACCAGCGCGCCGGCGAGAGATTCGATCGAGAAGTTGCCGATGAAGTGCAGTGGCATGTGGAAGAGGGCGAACGGCACGGCAGTCAGCAGGGCTGCCTTGGCCAGGCCGTGGCTGTGCTCCAGTCGTGTCTGCACTACGCCGGCCCAGGCCATCTCCTCCCACATGTTGATCAGGAACAGGTTGACCAGCAGACCGACCGACTGGCCGGCCAGGAAGGGCCCGATCTCGACGGGGGTGAAGGTGTCCCCGAGCAGCAGAGCCAACGTCAGGGTCAACCCGGGCAGCCCGGCCAGGACCATGACCCACCACCGCGCCCCGATCTGCCACCGCCGCATCCTGCGGCCCAGTGAGCGGACGCCTTCGGCCCCGTCTGTGGCCCAGGTGACCCACATGGCCGCGGGCAGCAGGCCGAGGATTACGCCGAGGACAGAGGCGATCCGCTCGGCGTCCACGCCCGCCGTCCGCGGCATCCAGCCATCGGGGATGACGCCATGGCTGGCCATGATCGGCAGCGACATCACCGGGTAGGCGATGGCGAAACCGATGACCAGGAACGCAGTCACGGGATGACGACCGGTCCATCGGCGCAGGCGTCCGTCGGTGACACGGTGCGCGTTGGGGTCGGTGTCGACCCGGCTGTCGGGGGTCGGTCGTGGCGGTGGTTCGTGGATGGTGTTCATCGTGATCCTTTGCGGGCAGCGACTGCCCTTGGGTGGTCGGGGTTTGCGTGGGTGGTGTCTCAGTCGGTGAGGTCGGACTCGAAGGCGCTCTCGGAGATCGAACGACGAAGCGCCGAAAGGCCGCGGCTGGTGTTCGACTTGACGGTCCCTGGCGAGCAGCCAAGGGCTTGGGAGACCTCGTTGACGGAGAGCCCTTCGTAGTAGCGCAGGGCGACGGCGGAGCGCTGGGCTGGGGGGAGTGCCGCGACCAGCGGCCAGAGCGCGGTGTCGGTGCCGGGGTGGCTGTCCCAGGACGGCTTCAGGTCCGGCACGTCGGCGACCGAACGCTCCTGGCTGCGCCAGTTCTGTCGATACCAGCTGGCGTGCTGATTGCGCATGGCGCGACGGATGTAGGCGTCGGCGGTGCTGGGCTCCCGGATCGCCGACCAGTGCGGGAGGACTCGCGCGAGCGCGCACTGGAGCAGGTCCTCCGCGGAGTTCGCATCCGCAGCGATCGCGCGGGCGGCCCGCAGAAGTGCAGGTCGTTGACGGGCGACGTAGTCGGCGAACTCGGGTCGCACGTGCAGTGAGGTTGAGGCTGCTGTGGTGCCGAGGGTGGTACTCACACTGACTCCCGGGCTTCGAGGCTGACGACGCGTTTGCGCCGCATCTGAACCCTCGCCGCCCAAGGCACGCCGCACCACGGACACTGCAAGGTGTCCGGGAGGTGTACGAGTGACAAAGCGAAGCCGCTTCGGCGATGCAGCTCGAAGCCGACAGGAGGAACAGGCCCGCTCCCCAGTCATGAGGCCGAGTCAGTCAGTCAGCCAGTCATGGCCGGCAGAGCTGTCCAGACCGACCAGGTGAGGTCCCACACCAAGTAGCACGGTCGAGCAGGGCGGTCTCCTCGGCGTCGAGGAGCGGTGTGCGGTTCAGCTTGGGGCGGCGCGGTCCGCCAAGGCCAGGTCCGTGGCTTCGTCGGGTGATAGGCGGCGCCCGACGTCCAGGGCGTCGTCGTACCGGTCCTCTCCGAGATGCTGTTGAGCCTCGCGAGCGGCCCGCTCGGTGGCTGTCGGGTCGGGGCGGTAGTAGCCGTACCCCCGTGAACCGATCGATTCGCGGATCGTCTGGGCCGCACCCAGCAGGACGGGCACTCGCGGATGGGTCCCAAGGGAGGCCTCGAGCACGGCTGTGGCGTCGAGCAGGTAGGCAAGATTGGCGAGATCGCCCGTCTGCCGCGACAGGCGCAAGCCCTCCTCGAGATGCGCGCGGGCGCGGTCGTGGTCGCCTCGACCCATCTCGACCTGGGAGAGGTTGTACAGCGCGATGTACGAGGTCAGTCGATCACCACGACTGCGTGCCGAGTCCAGCCCCTGCTGAATGTGTGCCACCGCGCCGTCGGCATCGCCTTCGAGCAGCCGGACCGTGCCCAGCCAGATGAGCGAGAGGGCCCGGGTCCACTCCCCGTCCGCGCCGCCCCGTTGCGCGATCGGCCGGGCCCGCTCGAAGCGTTCGGCCGCGGTGGCGAGGTCGCCACGGGCGAGCGCCACAAGCCCCTCACCCGCCACCGCGTTCGCCGCAGTCACTGGGTCGTCGTCCGCGTGCGCGAGCGCCGAGGACCACCAGCCAAGTGCAGCGGAGACGTCATCGAGCGCGAACGCCATCGTGGCTGCCGCCAGCTCCGCGCGCGGCAGAACGCCAGCGGGAAGCTCCTGATCCAGCACACTCTCTGCCAGGCGACGTCCGAGTGCCAGGTGACCGCGCAGCCACCAGTACATCCACAGTGCCCAGGTGAGCCGCGCCGCCGTCGTGGCATCATCTGCAGCCAAGCTTCGCTCGATGGCGGCGGTCAGGTTCGCATGCTCGACGTCAACGCGCGCCAAGGCATCGACCTGGCCACCGTCCCGGTAACGAGGGGCCAACGTCTCGGCTACGGTCCGGAAGTGTTCAGCGTGGGCCGCGGCAGCGCTGTGCCATTCGTCGGCCTCCTTCAACCGGTCGCGGGCGTATTGCGCCACGGGTTCGAGAAGTCGCTGGCGGGTGCCCCCGATGACAGTGGCCTCGCTGACCACCAGGGACTGCTCCGAGAGTGCCTCCATCACGCCGAGCACGTTGCTCGCTGCTGCCCCGCGAGCCAGGTCGACTACGCGCTCGACGTCCTCGAGCCGGAACCCACCGACGAACACCGACAGCAGGCGAAGCAGCCACTGCTCCTCTGCCGTCAGCAGTCCATAGCTCCAGTCGAGGGTGGCGCGCATGGTGCGCTGGCGCTCCGGTAGGTCGCGAGCCCCCGCGAGCAGCGCGACGTCGAGTCGGTCGAGCAGTTCTTCGGGGTCAAGCAGCCGGGCGCGGGCAGCGGCCAACTCCAGCGCGAGTGGAATGCCCGCCAGGCGGACGCATAGGGCCGCGACCGCGCTTCGGTCTAGAGGGGCAGTTCCCCACCCGGGGCTCACGGCGTGGGCGCGCGTGAGCAGCAGGTCTACTGCGGGGCCGTCGAGATCGTCATCAGAGCGGGGAACCTCGAGGGGTTCGACCTTTACTTCCATCTCGCCCCTGATCCGCAGCGGGGCCCGGGAGGTGGCCAGCACAGTCAACCCGGGAGCCGCCTCGATCAAGGCGGCGATCCGCGGCGCCACCTCCAGCAAGTGCTCGACGTTGTCGAGCACGAGAAGGGTGCGCTGGTGGCGAAGTCGCTCGACGACTGCCGAGGTTGCGTCGGTGCCCGCAGTGGCTGGTGCATCCACGGCGTCGGCGATCGCAGGCAACACCTCGTCGGCTGCCCGGAGCGGCGCCAGTTCGACGTAGGCGACACCGTCGGCGAAGCGGTCCCGCACCGCAGCTGCAACGGCAAGCGCCAGTCGCGTCTTGCCGACGCCGCCCATCCCCGTCAACGTGACCAACCGTTGCTCCCCGACCAGTTCCCTCACCCGGGCTATGTCTTGGTCGCGCCCTAGCAAAGCGGTGGCCGGCGCGGGCAAAGACCGCGGAGTGGCGGCGGAGTCACCCGGCGCGTGACGGGTCCGGGCCGGCACGGACGCGATCAGCGCAGCCCTGGCATCGGCGTCGGCACCCAGCGCGTCGCACAGGGCCCGCACAGTGTGAGGGTAGGGGCGGGTGCGGGTCCCACGCTCGAGTGCGCTGATCGCGTGGCTGCTCAACCCCGCACGCTCGGCAAGCTCCTCCTGAGAGAAACCTGCACCTTCTCGCAGGGCTCGAAGACAACCAGCCAGCGAGGCGTCGTCGGTCACTGCGATGTCCCTTCCGCGTCCGAGAGCCGCCTGTCCGCCGGTTGTCTCAGACTAGGGCCTCGGGCGTGTCGACGGTGCTCGAGAACTGGTCGGTTTCGGCGCTCGAAGCCTGTAGCTCGCGCCTTTGAGGGTGAGTACGTCGGCGTGTTCGTAGCGCACCACGGGCAGCAACGCGAAGACGACGAGCAGCACGGATGCGCTTCGCTCCGGGTCCCCGCCTAGCACCTACGGCATCCAGCCATCGGGGATCACGCCGTGGTCGGCGAGGGTGGCCACGTTCATAACGGGGTAGGCGAGGATGATGGCCAGCACGAGAAATGCCCCCACTCGATGTCTTCCGGACCACGCCCCCAGGACACTGGTCGAACCACTCTCCGCATCCTTGAGGACGGTCTTGGCTCCCGAGTGGTGACTCCGTCTAGGGGTGGTCATGGCCGGTTCCTTCCCTTCAGCAGGGCGGCGTCGAGGTGTTCGATGACTCGCCGTTCGTACTCGCGAGCGACCTGGGCGATGGCGCTGGTGTGGGCCACATCGGGCAGGATCCACAGCTGGACCGGCTGACCTGCGGCCTCGGCGTAGACCTGATTGACGCGGATCTCCCCGGGGATGGAGCCGGCGGCGATCAGCAACAGCGGGGTTGGCGCCACCTGGGCGACGAGGTCACGTAACGGCTCGCCCGGCGAGCTACCGGAGAACACCTGTCCTGCGGCGAACATGGGCCACGCGATGCTCGCGTTGACCAGGCCCGGTAGCCGGTCGGCAAAGGACCTGCCGGTCGCGCCGTCGGCGACGACAACGCGGAGATTCCGGTTCACCGCCGCAACCTCGATGAGTACGTCGGCGCCCGTGGACAGTCCGAGACCCCCGAGCCGGTCAGGGTCGATGTCGGGTCGGTTCCGCAGGAATGCGAGGGCGCCCTCGACGTCGTACTGCCAGTCCCATCCCCACCCGTTCGGGCTGCCCTCGCTCTCACCGGTGCCGCGGGCGTCGTAGAGCAGGACCCCGTAGCCGTGGGAGGCCAGCAGTTCGGCATGTCTGACGGAGCCGCTTCTGTCGCCGGCGGCGCTGTTAACGATGACGACGGCAGCACGGTTCTCCGAGGGGTGGTACCAACCGACGAGGCTCAGTCCGTCCGAGGAGTCGAACGTGACGCTCCGAAAGGTCTGAACTGGCGGGTTGCCCACGGCTTGGCGGTAGTTGTGGGTCTGTACGAGACCGACTCCGACCGGGATGACGAAGAACTGTGCCACCCCGGCGACGACCATGACCGCGATTGCGCGGTTCGCCCAGCTGCGGCGCCGTGTGGCGGCCCCTTCACCTCGATGCGTCGCTGGGATCGCGAGACCGAGACAGATCAGCAAGAGCCCGGCTGTGGCCGCCAGGACTCCGGTGAGGTCGCTGGCTGCGACACCGGCGGTGGCAACGTGGGCGACGTGCATGGCGCCGTTGGTCATGGTGACGGCCCCGATGACGACGGCGAAGCCGCTGCGAACTCCGGGACGCAACCGAGTGAAAGTCGAAGCTGCTGCAACACCGACGGCGGTGACTATCGCCAAAGCGATCAGGTGTTGACCAGCGGGCACGCCCGGCTGACGGTTGAGCACCGCATCATCGACGGCATGCACCAGGCCGGTGACTACAGCACCGAGGAACAACCGCTTCTCGAGCACGGGAACGGTCCAGGTTGACTGCTCAATCATGACTGCCACTCCCGAGCCGCGGCCTTCTCGGCCTTCCGGCTGGTCGGCCGCCCATCCACGTGCCTGCGCTGACGGACGGCCAGAAGCACGGTGAGCAGAACAACGGCGGCGATGGACTGCCACTGGCCGTCGACGCCGTCGATATTCCCCGCCGCGTTCCAGGCCGCGTGCTGGACGCCGATCGCGAGAATGCTCCCGCCGGTAGCGAGCAGGTGCAGTCCAAGGAGATAGCGGTAGAACGGCGTCACCAGGCAAAGCACCGCGAACCCGAGCGCAACGTCACGCCAGGTCCAACCACTCGTGAACAGCAACGGCAGGTGGATCGCTGCGAAAGGCGGCGCGGTGAGCAGCGACCCGCCGAGAAGGCCGTGGCGCGCCATCAGCCGGGTCTGCGCGAAGCCACCCCAGGCCAGTTCCTCCCACGTGTTGACGATGAGTGCCCCGAAGACGAAGGTGGCGAACAAGTAGGTCGCGACCTCGGCAAGAACGCCGTTCGCGGGCAGGTCGAGGGTCCCGCTGACGGCGGCGAACCCCAGGGTGAAGACGGGTACACCCAGCACGATGACCGCCCACCGGAGGACCCCGAAGCGCCAGTTCGCGACGCGTGACATGAGCCGCTTGGCCGTGCCCGGACCACCCACGATGCGGGTGACCAGAAGGGCCGGTGCCAGGAGGGCGATGAAGACGAGCCCGAGCAGGAAGGGGTCGGACGGCACACCGACCAGGAGGGGCATGGTCAACATCGGCCAGCCGATGCCGAACACGAGCGCGAGGAACGTGGTCATCGGCCGGCGGCGGGCAATGGTCTCCCGCTCGACAACAGCGGTGGTTGGTGCTGAGGAGGTAGACACATCGACTCCGACGGATGGTGTATCGGCGCGATCTGCGCCGTTGCCCAACCCTCGGTCCAGAGAGGTCGGCAGACCACACACAGCACCTGCACACCTCGAACTGTGAGGGGAGTGTGCAGGTCACCCGGGATGTCCACTGAGTCGTCAGAGCAGTCGTTCCCGAGGGCGGTGCGCGCGGTGTGCTCCGCCTGGCTACGCCGCGACTCCTCCGGGACGTAGTACGCGTACACGTTGGTCCCCACCGAACGGAGCAACAGTGCGGCGCGTAGCAGGACGGCGACCCGCTCCGGGTGCCCGTCAGCGGATTCGACGACGCCCAGGGAGTCGAGGAAGTAGGCCGGGGCGGAGGGCCCTTGAGCCTCCTCTGACTCAGCGATGCCCGGCCCGCTCAGGCCATGTTGGAGCCACACGCGAGCCTTCGGGATCAGCGTGGGCAGCCGCGATGAGAGCGACGGGCCGGGTGAGTCTTTCCCGCCGGGTTCGCGCCTCTTCGCGTCTGATTTCGACAGCGGCGATTTCTCGCGGCCGCTATTCGGGAGCGATCATGATGTGGGTTGTCGTGGCGACCCCGAAGCACGAGGCGTTGCCCTGTCGGCCGTCCGAGAAGCGGACGGAGATCGCCTCGTGGTAGGGAGTGAACGTTCGCCGCTCCACGCTTCCGTCGACCTTCTCGACTTGCCGCACGGTGGGACCCGCGCGCTCGAGCTCGACCTCGATGGTGGCGGTCGCGGTCTGCACCCCGGTGAAGACGTCTACGACCTCGGTGACCAGAGTGCCGTCGCCGCCACGCAGCGGGATCTCGCCCCGTGCCTTCTCCGCTCCGGCCGCGCCATGGTCGAGCACGACCTCGACGTACCCGTCGGGAAGGAGCCCGGTCACCCGAACCTCGGCGTCAGGCAGGCCCTCGACGGCGCAGATGGCGGAGTCGAAGTCCTCATCCCGATAGATCGTTGCAGAGGGGTCGGTGGTGAGTACATCGAACGCGGTGATCTCGCTGGCGCAGCTGCCGCCGGACAGGTCGAGCTCCTGGGCGCCGTACGACGCCGTGGTGGTGTGTACCTCGACCTGGGTCTGAGTGATTGTGCCCTTGGTCCAGCTGTTGCCGCTGCGCTCCATGACCGGCATCGTCTCGGCGGGGCCGGGGGTCAGGTCGGCGTGGATCGAGAACGGAACATTCTCGAAGTCCAGCGATGTGTAGAAGGTCTCGCCGTAGACGAAGGTGGAAGTGAATCCCTCAGCAATCGACTGGCCGTTGGCGTCCTCGACGAATCCTCCGATCCCGCCTTCGGTGCCGTTAGTGGTCCCGGACCCGAACAGGAACAGGGTCTCGCCGCCGCTGAGGGCGTAGACACAATCGACGCCCCAGTACTCCGCGTCGATGCGAGTCGGTGCCTGGGCCTGGGCGGGCCAGGCGATGCCCGCCGTCGCGGCGCCGGCGATCGCCGCGACGATGGAGAGCCGCCGAGAACGGCTTGATCGTGTGAGAAACATTCGTACTCCCGGTTTCGGACTTGAGATGTGGATGGGTGAACACTTCAAGGACGCAGGAGGTATCGGAAGGGTTGCACTTCCCATTCGCGTAGCGGGAAAAAGGGTGAGCTGCCGATGAGCACACGCATGATTCACAGGTCGCCCGACAACGCCCAGATCGGAGCCAAGGCGCCGTCAGCTTGTGAGTGGGAGAACTCGGCCGCACCATCTAGGGGCGCCACGCATATCGCAGGCTCCTGCCCGGAGGGCATGAAACGTCCGGCTCGTGCGCCAGAGTGGCCGAGGCGGATGGGCCCCTCGAGGTCGTCCCGTTTCGAACAGACCGGCGGCATGATCCCGGGTGCTACCTGATGCCTCGGATGGGTGCCACTGCGGCCGCGCCAGCAAGTGCGCAGGCTCCGGCAACGGCGTACAGGACGGCGTAGCTGCCGTGCCCTGCCGCAAGCAGGACCGGCGAGAGCGCGGGGGCGACAGCGAACGGTAGAGCTCCGGCGATGTTGAGGACGCCGAGGTCCTTGGCCGTTGCAAGGGGGTCGGAGAGGACGTCAGCGACAAGCGCGAGGTCGACGGCCATGTACATGCCGAACCCCAGCCCTCCGATGGCCATCCCGACCAGATACCCGCTCACGGTGCCTGCGCCGGCGATGACGAACAAGGCGACCGCGTAGGTGGCGGCGGCACTCATCACGAAGACCTTCCGGCGGCCCAGGCGGTCGGAGAGCCGTCCAGCTACCGGTGCCACCGCTACCAGGGCAAGGGACTGGGTGACGGTGCCGAGGTAGACCTGCCTCGGCACAGCGTCCTCGCTGCTGCCGAGCTCGGCGATGAGGTAGTAGGCCTGGTAGGTGACCAGGAACGCGTATGCAGTGACGAGGAGGAACCGGGACAGGAACGCCCACGCGAAGTCCGGATTTCGGCGCGGGCTCACGTAGAACGTCCCGGCCAGTTGACGAAGCGACCACGGCGGCTTGTCCGCGGGGGCGAGGCGTCTGTCGGGCAGGCGCCAGGCGAAGAGGAGCACCGCGATGCCTCCGACGGCACACGGGACGGTGAACATCAGCACGGTCGAGTAGTCGAACGACTGCACCAGGTAGGTCCCGGCCACCGACGCCGCGGGGACGCTGAGTCCGAGGAGGCCGGAGACCAGCCCGCGTTGTTGACGGGGCACCTGGTCGGGCAGCACGGCTGCCTGGGCGGCCAGGGTGGCGTTGAAGAAGACCTGGCACACGCACCAGCCGACGAGCACGGTGGCAATGTTCGGGGCCGTGGCGACGACCAGCGTGCCGGCCGCGCCGCCGGCCACACCGGTCACCATCCAGGGCCGCCGCATGCCCGCCCTGGACGTGGTGCGGTCGCTGAGTCGGCCGAACAGCGGGTTGGCGACGATGCTCAGGAGCGAGCCGACACCGGTGACCAGTGCGAGGTTGCGGGGGGCGGCGTCGATGCCGACGAGGCTGTTCACCTTGAGAGCCAGGGACACCAGGAGCGGGGCAAGGAACAGCAAGGACCCGCCGGTGTAGGAGACCGCGTACAGGACGATGAAGCCCCACCCCACGGGTTCCGGCGCCCCGCGCTCGCCGCCGGTGGCTGAGCCGGCATCGTGGTGCATCGAATCGGTCAACGTGGACTCCCCATGGGCCGCCGGAGCACTGGGTGTTGTCGCCGACCTACCCTGCCTGGTTCGGCCATGCGGAGGCAGGACGACCCGACGTGGCTCCAGCATGACCCCGTCACCACTGCCTGCAACAGGGGCGTTGGGTGCCAGTCCTGGCCGGAACACGCCAGGCGGACCGGGTCCGTGCTGCCCTACCATCTCGGAGCAGGATCGCCGCTGGGAGGGAGTGCCGATGGCCGAAGGCTTGGTGCACACCAAGATGGTGCTCCCGCGCACCCGGGCGGAGCTGGTGAACCGGCCGCGGCTGACCCAGGAGCTGAGGCGGGCAGGAGACGCTGCGTTGGTTCTGGTGTCGGCGCCGGCGGGCTTCGGGAAGACGACCTTGGTCGCTGCCGCGCTCGATGACGACACCCCAGTGGCGTGGGTGTCGCTGGATGCTCGAGACGGTGACGCAACCAGGTTCTGGACCTACACGCTGCATGCCCTGGAAGCGGCCAGTCCCGGATGTGCGAGCGTCGCCCTGACGCTGCTCGAGACCGCGAACGCAGGGTTCGACGAGGTGGTCGCGGGCCTGGTGAACGAGCTGAGTGTGCGGTCGGACCCGCTGACCTTGGTGTGGGACGACTACCACCTCGCCGACAGCGCTGAGGTCAGCGAGAGCGTCGCACTGCTGCTGGAGCACCGCCCTGCGCAGCTCCACCTGGTGATCAGCACTCGTGCGGACCCGGCGCTGCCCTTGTCGCGGCTACGCGCGCGCGGTCACCTGGTCGAGTTCCGCGCCGCTGACCTGCGGTTCACCGCTGAGGAGACCAGCCTGTACCTCAACCGCGTCCACCGTCTCGGTCTGGCCGCCGGCGACGTGGAGGCGTTGGAGTCGCGTACCGAGGGGTGGGCGGCAGCGCTGCAGCTCGCTGCCGTGTCGTTGCGTGGCCGGGAGGACGCGACGGCGTTCGTCGCCTCGTTCGCAGGAGACGACCGGTACGTCGTGGACTACCTGGTCGACGAGGTGCTCGACCAGCAGCCGGCGCACCTTCGACGGTTCCTGCTGGACACCTCGGTGCTGGACCGCATGTGCGGCCCGCTCTGCGACGCGGTCACAGGACCGGCCGACGGCATGCCTGGCAGTGCAGTGCTGGAGACGTTCGAACGGCGCAACCTGCTTCTGGTCCCGTTGGACGACCACCGCCGCTGGTACCGCTACCACCATCTGTTCGGGGACGTGCTGCAGGCGAGGCTGCTCGCCGAGCGCCCCGAGGACGTCGCCAGCCTGCACGGACGAGCGAGTGGCTGGTACGACGCGGCCGGCGAGGTGGAGGCGGCCGTCCGGCACGCCTTCGCGGCCGACGACCTGGACCGGGCAGCGGACCTCATCGAGCTGGCTACCCCCGAACTGCGCCGCCAGCGGGCCGAAGCTCTCCTGCGGACCTGGGTGCCACTCGTCCCGGCCGAGGTGTTGGCGCGACGCCCGGTCCTGGCCAGCAACCTCGTCGGCGCCCTGATGGCCAGCAACGCCTTCGACGGCGTCAGCGAGAGGCTGGACGCCCTCGAGCGCAGCCTGTCGTCCCCACCTGAGGCGCTGACCATCCGCAACGAGGCCGAGTGGGCACGGCTGCCGGCGCAGATAGCCACGCACCGGGCAGCGTTGGCGCTCGTCGCCGGGGCCGTGCCCACCACCATCGCCCACGCCGACGAGGCTCTGGCCCGTGCCGCGGCGGACGACCAGCTGACTGTCGCCTCGGCGTCGGCACTGAGGGGCCTGGCGTCCTGGGCAACCGGGGACCTGGTCACGGCCCTGCACGCCTACCAGGCAGCCACCCACGGACTGGCAGCGACGGGGCACGTCTCGGACGCTCTGGGCTGCACGGTCACCGTGGTCGACCTTGAGTTGCAACGCGGAAACGTGGACGGAGCACAGGAGGCAGCCGAGCGTGCCCTCGAACTCGCTGAGGCTGCCGCCGGGGACCCGGGGAGTCGCGGCTCAGAGGTGGTGCGCGGGACGGCCGACATGTGGACTGCGCTGGCACGTGTGGCCTGGGAGCGAGGCAACGACGAGGAGGCAGCACAGCACCTGCGGCGCGCCGGTGACCTGGGCGAGGCTGCCGGGTTGCCACAGCAGCCGTACCGGTGGCGGGTCGCATTGGCGCACCTGCGGGAGGGCGAGGGTGACGCTGCCGCTGCGGCCTCCTTGCTCGAGGAGGCCGGGCGCCTGTTCAACAGCGACTTCTCACCCAACGTCCGTCCCGTGCCGGCCGTCCTGGCGCGACTGCACGTCCGGGTCGGTGATCTTGCGGCTGCCCGCAGCTGGGCGGCGACCGCCGGTGTGGGTGCCGACGACGACGTGGACTATCTGCGCGAGTACGAGCACCTGACGCTGGCACGACTGCAGCTGGCCGAGCACCAGACCACCGGTCATCCAGGCCGCCTCGACCAGGCAACCTCGTTGTTGGGGCGCCTTCACGTCGCCGCGACCCAGGCAGAGCGGACGGCCGCGCGGGTGGAGGCGTTGCTCCTCCTGGCCCTAGCCGCGGATGCCGCCGGCCATGCCGACGAGGCTCGTTCTCGCGTGCAGGCGGCCGCCGAGCTGACGCGACCGGCCGGCTGGGTGCGCCCCTTCCTGGATGCGGGTCCACGCGCGATGGAGCTGCTCGGCCAGCTGCCCGGTGAGACCCGGTTCTCGGCCGCGGTTGCTGCAGCGGCGGGGGGCCCGTCGCACCAGGCCACCGTGTCGACCGCGTCGCTGATGTCGGCTGGAGCACAGCTCCCGCTGGTAGAGCCGTTGAGCAGTCGCGAGCTCGACGTCCTCCGACTCCTCGGCTCGGACCTCGACGGTCCTGCCATCGCCCGTCACCTGGGGGTGTCCCTACCGACCGTGCGGACCCACACCCAGCACATCTACGCCAAGCTCGGCGTGAACAATCGGCGGGCCGCGGTGCGCCGCGCCCACCAGCTCCACCTCTGACCTCACGAGCCGGCTGGTCCGTCGCCCCTCGACGGTGAGGCCGACAGGTTCATCACCGCACTCATCACCTGTGATGACGCGCGCTCATCACCTTCGTTCCTAGCGTGCGAGCCATGAGCAGCACACCGCACGAGCAGCACGGCGACTGGTACGAGATCCGTGTCCAGTGCCGGCTCGACGGTCGCTGGTCGTCCTGGCTCGACGACCTCGACCTCTCCCACGCCGACGACGGCACCACCGTCCTGCGTGGCCTCGTCGCCGACCAGGCCGCGCTGCACGGACTGCTGCACAAGCTCCGGGACCTCGGAGTCCCGCTCCTGTCCGTCACCCAGACCGACCCCGGCAATCCCGGCGACTCTGCCCCATCGACGTGAGACCACACCCACTTCCCGCACGGCTCATCCCGAGCCCGCCCATCAGGAGACTCACATGACCGCCACCCAGCACACGCGCACCGTCGACCCTCAGCCGGCTGCGGACCCGATGCGACGCGCAGCCACCATCGTCGGCTGGCTGTTCGTCGTGACCTACGTGACCTCGATCACGGCCAAGATCGGGTTCTACCCCCCGCTCTTCGACGGCAACTACGTCACCGGCCCCGGACAGGACTCGCGCGTCCTGTGGGGCGCCTTCATGGAGGCCGTCCTCATCGTGGCCAACATCGGCACCGCGACCGCGATGTACACGGTGCTCAAGCAGCGCTACCCCAACCTCGCGATCAGCTTCGTCACCGCCCGGGTGATGGAGTCGGTGTTCATCGGCGTCGGCATCCTGGCCGTCCTCACCGTCGTCACGCTCCGTCGGGACTACGCAGCCGCCGGCGACCAGTCCGCGGCCGGACTCGCCACCGTCGGCGACGCGTTCCTCGCGATGCAGGAGTGGACGTTCAACCTCGGACCCGCACTCGTCGTCGGAGTCGGCAACGGCTGCATCCTCGGCTGGATGATGTTCCGCACTGGCCTGGTGCCTCGCCGGCTGGCGCTGTTCGGTCTCATCGGCGGCCCGCTCCTCATCATCTCGGGCTCCGCGGCCATCCTTCACCTGATCGAGCCTGGCGGCGCGGTGCAGATGCTCTCGGCCGCTCCGGAGTTCATCTGGGAGCTCGGCCTGGGCATCTACCTCATCGTGAAGGGCTTCAAGGCCCCACGATGAGTGCCGAGGGCCACGCACACACCTTCGCCGCCGGTCGCGCGCAGGGTGGGGGATCAGATCGGCGGCATGGGGTCGTACTGCAGGTAGCGACGGACCTCGCGGGCGCGCTCGACGCCGGTGAGCCGCGCCACGAGGTGCAGGGCCATGTCGATGCCGGCGCTGACGCCGGCGCTGGTGATGACGTCGCCGTCGTCGACGAAGCGTGCTGCGACGTCGGTGATGATCGTGGGGTCGAGCTCGGACAGCAGGTTGAGCGACGCCCAGTGGGTGGTGGCCCGACGTCCCGTCAGCAGGCCGGCGGCTGCGTAGACGAGGCTCCCGGTGCAGACCGAGGTCATCAGGGGCACCGAGTCCCGGAGGCTGCGGACCCATCCGAGGTGATCGGGGTCCAGGAGCATCGGCCTGGTGCCGGGCCCGCCAGGGTGGACGAGTACGTCGAGCGGCGGAGCGTCGTCGAAGGAGTGGTGCGCCCCCAGCACGAGGGACTTCGCACCGACGACGGGCGCCCCATCGGCCGACAGGCAGAAGGCGTCCCAGCCGTCCTCGGGACAGGTCTGGGTCCAGTGGGAGAGGACCTCCCACGGACCGACGGCGTCCAACTCCTCCACCCCGTCGAAGACGAGGACGCCGATCTGCCGACGCGGCGCCACCGGCGTGGCTCGGTCGTGGGCGGGGTCGTGGGCGGGGTCGGTGGGGGACTGGGGGTGCATGAGGCCTCCTCGTGGGTGTTGGTCGGGTGGGGCGTGATGACGCCCGATGTGACCGATCCTGCGGGCTGGGCCGGTGGGGTCGCCCCGGTCAAAACGCCGGGTTGCACGGAATAGTCGGGCTCTCGAGGGTGTACGTTCGGCACGTGCTGGTCGGCCGGGGCCCCGAGCAGGCGCTCCTGGCGGCGCTCGTCGACGATGCCCGCCACGGGACGGCCGGCAGCGTCGTCGTACGAGGCGAGCCGGGCGTCGGCAAGTCTGCGTTGCTCGACGCGCTGGTCGCCGACGCCGACGGAGCCACGGTGGTGCGCACCCAGGGCCTCGAGGTCGAGGCACCGCTCGCCTTCGCCGCCCTGCACCGACTGCTGCGTCCGCTCACCCGTCTGCGCGAGCAGCTTCCGCCTCCTCAGGCACGTGCCCTCGCGGTCGCGTTCGGGGCGGATGACGGTCCCGCTGTCGAGCCCTTCCTCGTGGGGGTGGCGACGCTCTCGCTGTTGACGGCGGCGGCCGAGGAGAGCCTCGTGCTGTGCGTCGTCGACGACGCACACTGGTTGGACCCCGCCAGCGCGGGAGCGCTCCTGTTCTGTGCCCGGCGGCTCGGCGCGGACCGGGTGGTGATGGTGTTCGCGGCGCGTGACGGCGCTGCGGCGGCGTTCGAGGCGCCCGGCCTGGCCGAGGTGGTGCTCACCGGCCTCGACGCCGAGGCATCCCGCGCCCTCCTCGCGGCCAGGCTCGGCGGCGACCCCGCGGACGAGGTCGCCCAACGGCTCATCGCGGAGACGAGCGGCAACCCGTTGGCGCTGCTCGAGCTGCCCGGGGAGCTGACGGCGGCCCAGCTCGAGGGGTCGGCCGCGCTCCCGGCCACCCTCCACCTCACGGCCCGGGTGGAGCAGGCCCTGTTGGACCGGAGCCGTCGACTGCCGGCTCCGGTGCAGCGCCTGTTGCTGCTTGCCGCAGCCGACGACACCGGCCGGACCGAGGTGCTGCGACGTGCGGGCGCGCGATGGGGGCTGGACGAGGCTGCGCTGGAGCAGGCCCTCGACTCGGGGTTGCTGGTGGGTGCGGGCGGCTCGGTCTCGCTGCGTCACCCGCTGGTCCGCTCCGCGATCTACCAGGCCGCGACCGGGGTGGAGCGACGTGAAGCGCACCGTGCGCTGGCGGAGGCGCTGGCCGGGGCGGGGCACGACGACCGCGAGGTCTGGCACCTCGCGTACGCCGCCGAGGGGCCGGACGACGACCTGGTCGGTGCCCTCGAGGTCGTGGGGGACCGCTCGCAACGACGTGGTGGCCACGTCGCGGCCCTGGCGGCCTACGAGCGGGCGGCGGAGCTGTCCACCGACGCCGTACGGCGCGCCCACCTGAGCTTCGCGGCGGCGCGCAGCGCCTGGGCCTGCGGACAGGCGGCGCGCGCCCAGGACCTGCTGCGGGCCGCCCGGGAAGGCACGGAGGACCCGCTGCTGCTGTGCGACGTGGCACGGCTGCGCGGGCACATCGAGGTCAACATCGGCTCGGCCCCGGAGGCGCACCGCGTCTTCGTCGACGCCGCGCACGCGGTCCTCCCGGCCGACCCGGTCCGCGCTCTCGACATCGGTGTCGCCGCGGCCGTGATGCGCACCTTCGGTGCCGACAGTGGGACGCCACTGCGCTCCGAGGACATCCTGACCGCGACCGGTGCGGACGCCTCCTCCCGGACGCGTTGCCTCAGCCACCTGCTGGTGGCGATGGACCTGGCGGCAGACGCGGGTTGGTCCGGGGCGGTTCCTGCGCTGGACCTCGCCCTCAGGGTCGGTGAGGACGTCGACGACCGTGACGTGCTGTGGAACCTCGGCAACGCCGCGCTCCAGCTCGGCGACGACCAACGGCAGCAGCAGTTCTACTCCTTCGCCCTCTCCCGTGCGAGGGAGGTGGGCGCCGCCACGGCGGTGACCTACTGCCTGCAGCGGCTCTGCTTCGGGCACTGGACGAGCGGAGACCACGTCGCGCTGCGCGTCAGTGCCGAGGAGGCCGTGGCCCTGGGCACGAGCATCGGCCAACCAGCAGTGACCGCGCTCCCGATAGCCTGGCTCGTGCTCCTGGCGGCTCAGCAGGACCGGGAGGACTACGACGACCTGCTGGCGCGGCTCGAGGAGGTGGTCGCCGGGCATCCGCTCGGCATCACGGGCGATCCGGTGCACGACCTGACGCGGTGGGCCATGGGCATCCGCGCGGCGAGCACGGGCGACACGTCAGGTGCGTTCCACCAGCTCGGACGCCTCCGGCTGCCCTTCCTCCAGCGGCTGGCGGCGACCGAGCGGATCGAGGCTGCAGTTCGCGCCGGGGAGGCCGCGACGGCACGCGCGTGGACAGACGAGCTCGCGGCGTTCGCCGAGACCACCCGGCGGCCGTGGGCGCTCTGCGTGGTCGCCTTCGGCAGGGCCCTGACCGCCGAGGCCGACGCGGAGACCTTGTTCGAGCAGGCGTTGTCGGACGGTGCGATCGGTGGGCGTCCACTGGATGTGGCACGCGTCCAGCTGGCGTACGGCGAGTGGCTCCGCCGCAGCCAGCGGCGCGTCGACGCGCGAGCGCAGCTGCGCCGCTCCCTGGAGACCTTCCACGACGTACGCGCCGAGGCACTGGTCTCACGCGCGGACCAGGAGCTGCGCGCCTCGGGCGAGACGGCGCGCAAGCGGGACCCGTCCACGCTGGTGCAGCTCACCCCGACGGAGCTCAAGATCGCCCAGCTGGTGAGCTCGGGGATGTCCAACAAGGACGTGGCGGCGCAGTGCTGGATCTCCCCCCGCACGGTCGCCTTCCACCTGCGCAACGTCTTCGCCAAGGCCGGCGTCACGTCCCGTGGCGAGCTGGCCCAGCTGGACCTGGGCTGAGTCGCTCGCTGCCCTGAGGCGACACATCCCGGCCATCTGGCCGGGGTGACCGTGCGCCTGACCGACCACTCTCGACCGCAGTGCTACACCCACCACTGCGAGAGCGAGCAGCCCATGAGCATCGACGTCCACCACCGCGTCCGATCGAGCGCCACGAGCACCGGGGGCCGCCACGCGACCCGGGTCGTCGTCGGCTCCCTGACCACGGGACTGGCAGCTGCTGCGCTCCTCACCCTGGTGGTCTTCCCCGGCGCCACGGAGGGGGTGACGGCTGGTGCGGCGCTGATCGGCTTCGGCGTCGGCTGGGCGATGCTGCACGTGCTTTCCAGGCGAACCGATCGCCCGCAGTCGTGGGCCGCCACACCCACAGTCGCGATGGTGTCGACCGGTGCAGCCCTGGTGGCGTTCGCGCCGTCCGACCACACGATGACCGTGCTCACGTGGGGGTGGCCGCCCCTTGCGGTGGCCCTCAGCGTGTGGTCGTACGTCCGCATGCGGCGAGACCTGACGGGTCCCGCCCGGTGGCTGGTGACGGTCGCGCTGGTCCTCCTCGCAGTCGCCTCCGTGGGCGCCGGCGTCAGGAACGTCACCACCGACTCCTTCGCCAGCACTTTCGCGGCGCCGGGCACGGTCCGCTCCGTCGGCGACCACGACCTCCACCTCGACTGCCGCGGCCAGGGCCGGCCGACCGTCGTCCTGTCCAACGGGCTCGGTGAGTTCTCCGCGTCGTGGGCCCGGATCATGGACGGCGTCGCCCCCAGCACCCGCGTCTGCGCCTACGACCGCGCGGGTCAGGGCTGGAGCGACGACGTCGAGCACCCGCAGGACGGCATTGCTGCCGCCGCGGACCTCCACGCCCTGCTCGCGGCGGCGGGAGAGACCGGACCGTTCGTGCTCGCGGGCCACTCGATCGGCGGCCCCTACGCCATGACGTACGCCGACCAGTACCCCGACGAGGTGGCGGGCCTGGTGCTGATCGACAGCACCAGCCCCCACCAGTTCGACGCGATCCCGAGCTATCCCTTCCAGTTCGCGATGATGCGGCGCTTGTACGGCGTCCTGCCCACGCTGGCGCGGCTCGGGCTCGGGGCGGCGCTGGCCGGCTCGCACCTTCCCACCGAGGACGCGGCGCTGGTCGACGCCATGTCGGCCACTCCCCGCGCAGGCCGCAACGCCCGTGACGAGCTCTCAATGCTCCCCGTGGTGTTCCGGCGAGCCCAGGCGCTCACGTCTCTCGGAGACCGGCCCCTCGTCGTGCTGACCAGTGCCGAGAACGCCCGTGACACCGAGGGCTGGACCGAGGCCCAATCGGATCTGGCAGAGCTGTCCGGGAACGCCGTCCACCGCGAGGCTGCGGCCAGCCACGCCGGCATGCTTGAGGACCCGCTGGGCGCGGCCGCCTCGGTGCAGGCCATCGCGTCAGTCGTCCGTGCTGTCCGCTCCGGGACGGCCCTCACAGTGCCCCTCACGGTGCCCTGAGATCGCGGTGACCGGGTGGAACCCGGCCATTCGGCCGGTTCGACCGAGGCGGTGCAGCGGCACCGTGGAGACATCAGCCAACAACGGCGACAACCAACCCAGGCGGTGAGGACGATGGACAGGATCTCGACGATCTCGCACACGACGCAGGAACGACCCCCTGCGGGCACCACCACCGACGTCTGCTGGTGCGGCCAGGACCTGGACCACGTGCGGGGCAGCCACTGCCCGCGCTGCGGCACCGCTCGTGCGGCGCACGTCGAAGCCCACCTGTCCCGACTGGCCGCGTGAGGACTGGTTTCCGTGAACACGACACTCGCAGCTCGCTCACCCCGGTCGGTGGCCCCCCAGGCGCGGCGCGATCGGATCGCGCTCGGCCTGCTGGTGTCCGCGCAGTTCCTGGTGATGCTGGACACCTCGATCGTGAACGTCGCACTGCCCTCGATTCAGTCCCAGCTCGGCTTCGGTCCGGCGGCCGTGACCTGGGTCGTGAACGCCTACGTCCTCGCCTTTGCGGGGCTGCTGCTGCTGTCGGGCCGGGCCGCCGACCTGTTCGGTCGTCGCCGCGTCTTCGTCGTCGGGGCGTCGCTCTTCACCCTCGGCACCCTCGTCGCAGCAGCCGCGGTCAACAAGGAGCTGCTGATCATCGGCCGCGTCGTGCAGGGGGTCGGTGCCGCCGGCCTCAGCCCGGCGGCGATGTCCCTGCTGCTGGCCACGTTCCCCGCCGCACAACGCGCCAGGGCGATGGGGGCGTGGGGTGCTGCCTCGACACTGGGTGGAGCCACCGGCGTCGTGAGCGGGGGAGTGCTCGCCGGGGCCGTCGGCTGGCGGGCCGTGTTCCTGGTGACCGTTCCGGTGTCCCTGGCCGCCATTGCGCTGGCCCGGCGGGTGCTCGTGGAGGACGCGCCGGGTGTCCGACGTACCGTCGACTGGGCGGGCGCCGCCACTGCGACCGGGGCGGTGATCACCCTCGTGCACGGTGCGGTCGATGCCGTCGACCACGCCTGGACCTCCCCGCGGGTCGTCGGACTGTTCGCCGTCTCGATGGTCCTGATGGCGGCCTTCGTCGTCGTCGAGCGCCGGGCCGCGGACCCGCTGCTCCCGCTCGAGCTCTTCCGGTCCCGCCTGCTGCGCAGGGGCACGGCTGTCGCGTTGCTCGGGGGAGCGACCCGGGGCTCGACCTTCGTCCTGGTCGCGCTGTACTTCCAGCAGGTCCTGGCCATGTCGCCGGAGCAGGCGGGCTTCGCCATGGTCCCGACGTCCCTGATGGGGTTCGCCGTCTCGTTGGCCGTGCTGCCGCGAGTGCTGGGCGCGATCGGACCGGTGCGCAGCATGGTCCTGGGGCTCGTCGTCCTCGCCGCAGGCCACCTCTGGCTGGCGAACGCGCCCACCGGATCCGCGTACGTCGTCGCCGTCCTCCCGGGCCTGCTCCTGGTCGCGACGGGCGTCGCCCTCAGCTTCACCCCCACCACCATGGTCCTCGCCTCGGCGGTGCCCGCCACCCACACCGGCCTGGCGTCCGGCCTCGCCGGCGCCTCGATGCAGGTGGGTGGCGCACTCGGGACGGCCGCCTTCGTCGTCATCGGCATCTCGTCAGGTCGTCCGGTCGAGGGCGCCCTCGACGCCACGGGCTTCTCCGCAGCATTCACCGCAGCCGCCGTCGTCGCGCTGCTCACCGCTGCTGTGGGAGCCACGCTCGCCCGCACTCGCTCCTGACCCGTCAACCCGGCCATGTGACCGGGGCGACCAGGCCACATCTCTTGGAGGCTCGACCTCACCGAACCAGCACCACCCCATCCGCACCGCTCACCACTCACCACCGGAGGCACCCATGCACGGACACCACGGCCCCGCCGTCGAGGCGGACGCCCACACCGACACACGACCCTGGGGACCGATGATCGTCGCGCTCGTCGCACAGGTCCTCGTGGTCATCGACATCTCCGTCGTCAACACCGCGATGCCGACCATCGGCCACGAGCTCGGGCTGGGCAGCAGCGACCTGCAGTGGGTCGTCACCGCCTACCTCCTGCTGTCCGGCGGCTGCCTGCTCCTCGGGGGGAGGATCGCGGATCTGATCACGCGTCGTACGGTGTTCCTCACCGGTCTGACGCTGTTCACCACGGCCTCGTTGTTCACCGGTTTCGCCAGCGGCGCGGCCGAGCTCATCGGCGGCCGCGCGGCGCAGGGAGCCGCCGCAGCCCTGATGACGCCCGCGGCCCTGTCCATCATCAGCACCACCTACGCGGGCACGCAGAAGGCTCGGGGCCTTGCGCTCTGGGGAGCCATCGGCGGCCTGGGCATCGCGGTCGGCGTCGCCCTGGGGGGCGTCCTGACCACGTGGGCCAGCTGGGAGGCGATCTTCTGGATCAACGTGCCGATCGGCGTGCTCGCCATCGCCGCCACCTTCCACGTCGTCTCGAAGGACCAGAAGGGTCGCGCCGGCCTCGCCGACTTCGACGTCCCCGGGGCGTTCGTCGGCGTCGGTTCGCTGGCCACCTTGATGTTCACCCTGGCTCGCGTGGAGTCCCAGGGCTGGGCCTCGGTGCAGACCGCCGTCGGCCTGGGCGTCGCCGCGATCCTGATGGTCGCGTTCGTGTTCATCGAGGGCCGGGCCACGCAGCCGCTCGTACACCCGCACACCTGGAAGATCTCGAGCCTGGTGTCGAGTACGACCGTGATGCTCGGCATCACCGGGCTGCTCATGGCGGTGGTGTTCCTGACCTCGATCTTCGGGCAGACGGCCCTCGGCTACTCCGCCCTGGAGTCGGGCCTCGCGTTCCTCCCGCTCGCCCTGACCCTCGTCGTCGGCACCCACCTCGCCGCGCACGCCAGTGCGCACCTCCCGGTGCGGACCATCGCCGCCATCGGGCTGGCCATCGTCGCCGGCGGAGGTCTGCTGCTGTCCCGTGCCGACTCGACGTCCTCCTACGTCGGCGGAGTCCTGCCCGGGATCTGCCTCGTCGGGCTGGGTGCGGGCCTGGTGTTCGCCGCCGTGGCCGGCACCGCGATGAACGGCATCCCGGCCGAGCACGCCGGCATGGCATCGGGGTTCCTGATGACCGGGCACGAGGTCGGGGCAGCACTGGGCGTGGCCGTCCTGTCCGCCGTCGCCGGTACAGCGGGCAGCCTCACCGCCGCGTCCGGAGTGGTCGAGGCCTACTCCCGCGGCTCGATGGCCATCGCTGCGATCGCCGTCGTGTTCGCCGCGGTGGCCGGCGTGTGGATGCCGGCCGGGAAGGCCGACGCCGCGCACATGCACCTGCACTGACCGCTCACGCAGCCGAGGACACGGGAGACGTTCCCAGACAACCGCGGTTGTCCGGGGACGTCTCCCGGCGTCTCTCCTGGCGCCTTCCCGCTGACTCTCGGTGGTCGAAGCAGGAGCTGTCAGGTGACGGCCGACTCCGCGTAGCGGTCGAGCGCCTGGCGCCACATGCGCGCGATCACCCGGTTCATCGTGTGGTGGAGCAGGAACATCGCGATCCTGTCCCGCGTGCGGACGGCGTGGGTGGTCCATTCGACGTGGACCCGGCTGCCTCCCTCGTCGCCTGGTGCGATCCGCATGCTCCCGGCGCCTCCGTCCCCGTGGTTGCTCTCCACCTCGGTCCACCGGATCAGCGTCGGATCGGACCAGTCGTAGTCGACGACCACCCAGAACGGCACCCGGGGCGACCCTTCCCTGGCGACTGCGGAGGTGTCACCCAGCGAGCGCACCTCGTACACCTGGGGGTCGAGCGTCTTGTGCCAGATCTCGAGCCGGCGATCGGTGAAGTCGGTCATGGCTCTCAGCACCTGCTCCGGTGAGGCCTTCGTGGTCAGGTCGAACCGCATGAGACTCACGCACCAGCGAGCCGGACGCCGTGACGCTGGGTGACCGAGAGGATCGACTCCATCGACTCTTCGACGGGGTGGTCGGACGGCACGGAGCTGGCGAAGTCGGCGAAGAACTGCCCTGCACGGTCACCGGAGGTGATGGCCACGAACCGGGCGGCGTCCCCGACAACCTCGAAGCTGCTCGGCGTCCCCGCGGGGAACACCACCACCCCGCCGGGCTCGACGGCGTAGGCCGTGCCGTCGACGAGCGCGGTGATCCGGCCCTCGAGCAGGAACAGCACACCGGTCCACGGCGAGACGTGCGGAGGCGCCATGGGCCTCGCAGGCGCGATCACCTCGAAGACCTCGAAGGACCCGTTGGTGTCGTGGACCGCGGCCTTCGCAACGTGGTCGCCGTCGATCATCGGATAGCTCTGACCTTCTCCCGGCGGGATGTGGATGGCGGTCATGGTCCCTCCTCGTCCTGTGACTGGGTGTCAACAGCCTCCTGCGGCACGGCAGTGCCGGTGCGAGTAGTGGGCTACTCGAGTCCGAGGTCGACCGGGGGGCGCGGTGCGCCAGCCTGATTCGAGTACCGCACTACTCGCAGCACCGAGGCCGGGCGGCGGGAGAGTCGACAGATGAGCACACGACCGATCCGCATCGCCCGTACCACCGCTGTCAGCCTCGCCGTCGCCTCGGCGGCGTGCCTGCTGTCCTCCACCGCAGCGCGTGCCGACAGTCCCGCCCGAGAGCGGGAACTGACGTGCTCCGACGGGACGGTGTTCACCGGTGAGCAGGTCAGGAACGGCAGCGGGAGCCCTCCCCGCGCCTGGCGGGGGGTCACACCCGGCGGTGACCCGGTCGCGTTCGTCTTCCACGCCGTGACCGTGACCGCCCCCGACGGAACCGTCGACGCGGAGGAGTCGTGGGACAACACCGCTGGCGTGCGGCTGAATCACGACCTGAGCACCTGCAGCTTCGTCATCCCGATCGGTCCACTGACCGGCTACCGGGCCGACTTCGTCGGCTACTTCGTCCCTCTCGGAAGCTGAGTCTCGCGATAAATCCGCGGGTCAGCGGCTAGTTTGCTCTCATGGTTGCAGTCGACGGCACAGCAGGGTAGGACCCACCGTGGTCGACTGGGAGAAGCGCGATCCGATGGCGGACACCGCTCCGCTCACGGGCCTGCCACCGGCAGCGTCCCCCCAGGCAGGGCTGCCAGCGGCACGCCCCCCGGTGACCCGACCGCTCTCGTCGGCCGCGCCGGTGAGTCCTGTGCTGGTGCAGATCGGGGAGATCCAGGTGTCCGCCGACACCGTCTACACGCCGACGGGAAGCTTCCCGCTCGCCGGCACGCAGTTCCACGTCCACGACCAGTGGTCGCTCACGCAGAAGATCCCCACCTGGGCGATCGTCTGTGCCGTCGTCGGGTTCTGCGTCGTGACGTTCTTCAGTCTGCTGTTCCTGCTCGCCAAGGAGGACGTGGTCGCGGGGTCCGTGGCGGTGACCGTCACCAACGGTGCACACACCTACACGGCGTACGTCCCGGTGGGGGCCCGCTATCACGCTCACGACGTGCACAACCGGGTGAACTACGCCCGCGGCCTGCTCACCCGCTGAGCGCCTCGAGGGGAGTCCCACCAGTCACTGCTTCATCATGGGATGCAGATCAACCAGCGCTGTCCGTGTCGAATTCATCATGGGATCTGCTGGTTCCCCGACATCCCGTGATGAACCAGCCGCCGTGCTTCCCTGAAGCCTTGACGTCATGTATCTTGATATCAAGAGATATACACGATGCGAGTTAGGCAAGCCTCACTTTCCGTCGGCGCCCGTGCATGGGCAAGATGGACATGAGCGCCAACCAAGACCTCAAGGAGATGGCTGATGCCGAGTCTGGACAGCTTCGGTGCCAAGAGCACCCTGGACGTGGACGGAAAGTCCTACGAGATCTTCCGGCTGGACGCCGTGACCGGTGACGGTCTCGATGTCGCCTCGCTGCCGTTCTCGCTGAAGGTGCTGCTGGAGAACCTGCTGCGCACCGAAGACGGAGCCGACATCACGGCCGACGACATCCGCGCGATCGCCGGCTGGGACGCGGACGCCGACCCCAGCAAGGAGATCCAGTTCACCCCCGCCCGCGTGATCATGCAGGACTTCACCGGCGTGCCGTGCGTGGTCGACCTGGCCACGATGCGCGAGGCCATGGCCGACCTCGGCGGCGACCCGACCAAGATCAACCCGCTCGCGCCCGCCGAGATGGTGATCGACCACTCGGTGATCGCCGACGTGTTCGGCACTCCGGAGGCGTTCGAGAAGAACGTCGAGATCGAGTACGAGCGCAACCGCGAGCGCTACCAGTTCCTGCGCTGGGGCCAGGGTGCCTTCGACGACTTCAAGGTCGTCCCGCCCGGCACCGGCATCGTGCACCAGGTCAACATCGAGCACCTGGCCCGCACCATCTTCACGCGTGAGGTCGACGGCGAGCTCCAGGCCTACCCCGACACCTGCGTCGGCACCGACTCCCACACCACGATGGTCAACGGCATCGGCGTCGTCGGCTGGGGCGTCGGCGGCATCGAGGCCGAGGCGGCCATGCTGGGCCAGCCCGTCTCCATGCTGATCCCGCGCGTCGTCGGCTTCAAGCTCAACGGCGACCTGCCCGAGGGTGCGACGGCCACCGACCTGGTCCTGACCATCACCGAGATGCTGCGCAAGCACGGCGTGGTCGGCAAGTTCGTGGAGTTCTACGGCCCCGGCGTCACCGTGCTGCCGCTGGCCAACCGCGCCACCATCGGCAACATGAGCCCCGAGTTCGGCTCCACGATCGCGGTGTTCCCGATCGACGACGAGACCACGAAGTACCTCCGCCTGACCGGTCGCAGCGAAGAGCAGCTGGCGCTGGTGGAGACCTACGCCAAGGAGCAGGGGTTGTGGCACGACCCGGCCGCTGAGCCGCGCTACTCCGAGAAGCTCGAGCTGGACCTGGCGACCGTCGTACCGTCGCTGGCTGGGCCGAAGCGACCGCAGGACCGGGTCGCCCTCTCGGACGCCGCCTCCGCGTTCGCCGGTGAGCTGCCGACCTACACCACCAACCCGACCGCCAAGGTCCCCGTGACCCTGGCCGACGGCACCTCGTTCGAGCTCGAGAACGGCGCGGTCACGATCGCCGCCATCACCTCCTGCACCAACACCTCCAACCCGTCGGTGATGATCGGCGCGGGGCTGTTGGCGAAGAAGGCCGTCGAGAAGGGCCTGTCGCGCAAGCCCTGGGTCAAGACGACCCTGGCCCCCGGCTCGAAGGTCGTCTCCGACTACTACGAGCGCTCCGGCCTGACCCCCTACCTCGACAAGCTCGGCTTCAACCTGGTCGGCTACGGCTGCACCACCTGCATCGGCAACTCGGGTCCCCTGATCCCGGAGGTCTCCGCGGCCGTGCAGGAGCACGACCTGGCCGCCGTCTCGGTGCTGTCGGGCAACCGCAACTTCGAGGGCCGGATCAACCCGGACGTGAAGATGAACTACCTGGCCTCACCGCCGCTGGTGGTCGCCTATGCCCTGGCCGGCTCGATGACCGTCGACCTGTTCACCGACCCGCTGGGCCAGGACTCCGACGGCAACGACGTCTTCATGCGCGACATCTGGCCGAGCGCTGCCGAGGTCGAGGACGTGATCGCCCAGGCCATCAACTCCGAGATGTTCGATGAGAGCTATCAGGACGTGTTCGCCGGCGATGCCGCGTGGCAGTCGCTGCCCACGCCCGAGGGCAAGACCTTCGACTGGGATCCCGAGTCGACGTACGTGCGCAAGCCTCCCTACTTCGACGGCATGCCCGACACCCCGGAGCCTGTCGCCGACATCGCGGGCGCCCGGGTCCTGCTCAAGCTGGGCGACTCGGTCACCACCGACCACATCAGCCCGGCCGGAGCCATCAAGAAGGACTCACCCGCCGGCAAGTACCTCGCCGAGCACGGCGTCGGTCAGCGTGACTTCAACTCCTACGGCTCGCGTCGTGGCAACCACGAGGTGATGATCCGCGGCACGTTCGCCAACATCCGCCTGCGCAACCAGCTCGCGCCCGGCACCGAGGGTGGCTTCACCCGCGACCTCGCCGGCGACGGCTCGGTCACGACGGTCTACGAGGCCTCCGAGAAGTACATCGCCGCCGGCACCCCGCTCGTGGTGCTGTCGGGCAAGGAGTACGGCTCGGGCTCGTCGCGTGACTGGGCAGCCAAGGGCACCGCCCTGCTGGGGGTCAAGGCGGTGATCGCCGAGTCCTACGAGCGCATCCACCGCTCCAACCTGATCGGGATGGGCGTGCTGCCGCTGCAGTACCCCGCCGGCGAGTCCGCGGAGTCGCTCGGCCTGACCGGTGAGGAGACCTTCACCATCACCGGGGTCACCGCGCTGAACGACGGGACCACGCCGAAGACGGTGCACGTGCAGGCCGACGACGTCGAGTTCGACGCCGTGGTCCGCATCGACACCCCCGGTGAGGCGAACTACTACCGCAACGGCGGCATCATGCAGTACGTCCTGCGCAACCTGCGCAGGGCGTGATCTGGGTGGCCTGCAGGTTTCCCCGGGCGGGTCCGCAGCGTCGATGCAACACCTGATTGATTGCGAGGGTGTTG